>Ga0209415_10011121_pt1 | contig 15199 bp, 10 predicted proteins | sample PeaSoiSIISIP2007_FD_187696 | JGI IMG/M metagenome (GOLD analysis project Ga0209415, IMG submission 187696) | Peat soil microbial communities from Weissenstadt, Germany - SII-SIP-2007 (SPAdes) (version 2) | ecosystem: Environmental > Terrestrial > Soil > Wetlands > Peat | place: Germany... | reverse complement strand
CGCAAAGCGCAGTTCCTCGGCCCAGTGGATTGGGAAGAAGGGCGGGTTGTTTTCCGGCGAAGCACCAGAGCTTCAAAGGAAAAGCCCGGGGTCATGACCCGGGCTTCCCAATCTACGAAGCGGAAGGAGGTGGGCTCCTATGCTCACATTGTGGCTGAAGATCGTCACTTTAGTGGTGACGATCAGGCTCGCCAAGGGCGAGGGTTAAGCTCACGATCCGGAAGGGTCGGTAGCCCAAACCTCGGGGCTGGGTGTTCGCACGCACCTAGCCCCGTAGGCCACATTATACCGCCGTTCGCGCGCGAGGGAAAGGGCGGACTGAGAGATCATTTCCCTCCAAGCGTGATCCAGTTGGATGTGTAGCCGGTTGGAACCACGTATCTGGACTCGCGAGTGCGGAAGACCAAAGTTCCACCTCCGCCGAAGCCGGAGTGGGATTCCGTGCTCGTGACGCGCGACCGGCTGCGAGGATCGGAGGTATCCGAAAAAACGTGGGTATCTTTGGCCTGGTGCACGGCATCGAGAACCATGGCGAACGTTTCAAAACTCAGGCCCACCAGGAAATATTTCTCGCCCTCGACGTGGTGTTCGAGGTGCGTGATGCGGCCGCGGACGGCAGTGCCGGCCTGCACGAGCACCCGCCTGGTGGCGGGATCGACGATCGCCTTGCCGATCCTGGCCGACACCGGATCGCCGGCCGCAGCGCGGTCCGTATCGATCTCCTGGTCGAGAACCACCACGATCGGCAGTCCTGCGGGGAGGCTCGCAGTGTGGACTGGGACGGAGAGTTCGGAGCCGGTATCGGGCGAGGGAACGGCCTGGTCGAAACGCAGCACCGATTCGCCGCGGAACTCATGGCAGTCCCGATAAACGATGGCGTTCTCGGTAAAACCGGCGTCCCGGGCGATTACCTGAAGCCGCGTGTGGCGGGGAATGAGGTACTCGCCGCCGCCGATCCGCAGCGGCTCGAAATCCATGATGGTGGTAGCCTCGCAACTCGCCGTATCGGCGGGAAGTTCGAGGGTGCGGACGGTGAGTTGCTTCAATTCCGCGGAACCGGGATCCAGACGGAAGGTTCCATCGTAACCGGTGATTCGCCATTGGACACCCGCCTGCACGCGATAATGACTACCGGCCACGGGCACGCGATAGCGGTACTCGAACAGGGCGGCGCCGGCAACGCTTCTCTCTCCGAGGTATTGGAATTGTGCGGCCGGGTTCGAAAAGATATCCAGCAGGAAGGGCCCGAAAGGTCCGGTTCCCAATGGGCCGCCGCCAGCCATATCCTCGATTCTCTCGGTTTCGATGCGCGCGGCGCCGGGCCAGGCGTAGATCTCGTATCCGCCATCGGCCACTTCGACGTCGAAGCGCAATCGGTCGGTAGCGACGAGCGCCAGGCTGGGGCGCCCATTCCGCTGATTGGCAACGATGGCATCGCAGGCCCGCGGCGCTTGGCGGGTCTGCCGGAAATAGCTGCGGTCCACGGTCTCGGTGCAGGTGTACTTGGGAACCGTTGCGGCAGCGTCCGCCAGACGCGCGCGGGCGCGAGCCAGCACGGAGCCGGGATCTGCCGGCTGCTGGGCGGAGACGGCGGCGATGGCGCAGAGGAGCAGCGCGGCACGCATTCAATGCGCCTCCTGGACGACGAAAGTAGAAGATCCGGTGGCGCCCGAATTCAAATCGCAGACCACGACCCTGATCCTGGCAGGAACTTCGCCGGCAGGCAAATCCATCGGGAACCGCAGTCCGCCGCGCATGGCCGTCTCACGCTGCCGATCGCTGAGATCGAGATCGACGTGCAGGGGCTCGGTGCAGGCCAGCTTGCGGCCTTCGGGCGTGTAGCAGATTGCCTGTAGCGCCAGGCTGCCCGAAGAGTGCCCGTCTTTCGGGAGGAGTAGCAGATCGGCGGCATCGACGCGAACCTGGATGCGGAATGCATTGGCGGTCTTCTCCGGCGGCGCGACCGAAACGGCGATGTCGGATTGGTCAAACGGGCTCGATATGGCAAAATCCGGGATGGTGGGTTTCCATTTCCGGGCAACGTCTTCGAGCAGATCGGCAACGTACCACGTGGGAGCCAGAACGTGGACGCCGCTGCGGGTGGAGACGACCCGGATCTGGTGCACCTTGCCATCCCAATTCTCCGGAGAAGGAAGGTAGGCGATCCGGTAGCTGGACCGCGCGTCGCTCACCGCCTGAGCGATGGCCTGCTCGATCTCACCATGGGCGTAAGCCCTGCCCCCGGTGACTGCGGCGAGAGCGTCGATGTGGTCGAGACGGATTAAATCGGCGGTCTCACCCACCTCGCTGGCGAGGTATCTCGGCTTTGCGAGCCCGTCGACCGGGTAAACGGCTACGCGCGCTTGATGGAAGGCGCCGGCCAATCGGCGCAGCTCCGCGGCGCGCGCGACCTGTGCGGCGCTGGCAGGCTTGGTGTCCTGGTCCCACCAACCGGGGTTGGAGAGCAGGCAGCCGATGCATACGAGGTTCTTGCGTCCCGGGAAGGCGGCCAAGCGGGCGGCGAACTCCATGTACGGGGAGTAACTCACCACGTTGCTCTTCCGCGGCGGCGGGTAGAGATGGCTGGCCGACTCGAATTGCGGCAGAGTTTGAGCCATCCAGGGCAGGTTCACCGGAGGCGAATCGGCCTCGGGCTTGGGGAGTGCATGAACCGGGAGCAGGGCCCCGCTGTTAGTCACTACATAGAAGTACAGGTACTCCGATATTTCGAAGCGCCGCATGGCGCCGATGGCTTGATTCCAAGCGGCGCTCTTGATTCCTGCGTTCTCGAGGCTGAAGACGACGACGGTTGCGCGCGGGACCTCAGGGCGACGCTGGTTGGAGTGCCAGTAAACGATGGATTGCGTCTTCTTGTTGTCGGAGAGCTGTATGTCGCTGCTGCGCAGGTCGGGGACGGCTTGTCCATGGGCGCCGGTGGCGGCAATATCGAGAGTGACTAGCCTGGCGGGAGGCTGAGCGAATGTTGCGCAGGCGGACAGAATGAAGACGCCGAGGTCTCGCCGCATGGGTCACCCTATTCCCGACGATAGCATGCGTTGGAAGGATGGCCGATTGCGTCTGCGCATGGCGGGTTTTTCTGTAGAGGATTCGACCCCGCGCGGCACTACCATTTTGGCGGTATTGCTGCCGCAAAGCGCAGTCCCTTAGCCAAGCAGATTGGGAAGGCGGGTTGTTTTCCGGCGAAGCACTTGAGCTTTTGAGGAACTCGCGCAAAACGGCCGCGGCGCGATCAGCTCCTGTACCGTATGGTGCCGCGCCGCGGCCTTTGCGCTTCAAAGGAAAAGCCCGGGGTTGCGACCCGGGCTTCCTAATCTACGAAGCAGGAGGAGGTGAGACCTCATGCTCACACTGTGGCTGAAGATCGTCACCATGGTGGTGACGATTAGGATGAAACTAACGATCCGTAAGGCTCGTTAGCCGAATCCCGGGACCGGGTGTACTCCGCACCCGGTCCCGCAGCCATATTATACCGCCAATCGCGTGTGAGGAGAAGGCCGAAATGCCGCAATGGTGCCGTAGGTCCAGCCTGCGAGGCCACCCTCGGCGGCGCCGGGGATTTTGTGCAGAGGAATCGATCGGGCGCGGCACTATCATTTCGGCGGTACTCCTCGGCCGAGTGGATTGGGAAGAAGGGCGGGTTGTTTTCCGGCGAAGCACCTGAGCTTCAAAGGAAAAGCCCGGGATAGCGACCCGGGCTTCCCAACTCTACGAAGCAGAAGGAGGTGGGCTCCTATGCTCACATTGTGGCTGAAGATCGTCACGATGTTCATGACGGTCAGGGTTAAGCTCACGATCCGGAAGGGTCGGTAGCCCAAACCTCGGGGCCGGGTGTACTCCGCACCTGGCCCCGCAGCCACAGTATACCGCCGATCGCGATTCGGGGAAAGCGATTATTCCTGGTGCAGGGCTTCCATGGGATCGATGCGCGTGGTGCGCCGCGCCGGAACGTAGTTCGCGAGGAGCGCCACTGTAAGCAGGAGCACGGCGACTCCAAACATTACAAGCGGATCGAGCGGCGCGACACCGTAGAGCAGCGCGTGCAGGGCCGCCGCCAGCGCCGCGGCGCCGGCCATTCCGGCCACCAGGCCAATCAGCGCGGTCTGGATGCCGCTTCGGATTACCAGCGCCTTGAGCTGCCCGGGCGTAGAGCCTAGCGCCATGCGAAGCCCGAATTCGCGGGTCCGCTCGGCGACGCCGTAGGAAACTACGCCGTGAATGCCGAGCGCGGCCAGCAGCATCGAGACGCCCGCGAAGACCGCCAGCAGGACGGTCGAAATGCGCGGCGCGGTATCGGCCAGCGACAGGTACTCATCCATACTGCGGATCTGAAACACCGGCTGGCCCGAATCCACAGACCACACCGCCTGCTTCACGGCCTTCACCACGGCTTCGGTATCCATCGTGGTGCGCACGGCCAGCACCATGGCCTTGTCGGTCATCTGCTCGAAGGGCGCATAGATGGTGGGCTCGGGTTGTCTTTCCAGGCCATAGTGATGCACCGGGCCGACGATGCCGACCACCTCGCGGAATACGCCCCACAACCACATACGCCGGCCGATCGGATTCTCGCCGGGCCAATACTGATGTGCCAGTGTTTCGTCGATCAGGATCGCCGGCGGGGCGGTGCGAACGTCGCGATCGGAGAGCAGTCTCCCGCGCAGCAGGGGGATTCCCATGGTATGGAAATACCGCGGGCTGACACGCCGAAAGTCGGCGACCAGGGTCTGCCCGGGCGGCAGGGGGCGATTTTCGATGACGAAGTACTCGCGGTCGTTTTGCTGCCCGAGTGGAAGCACGTCGGTGAGACCGGCGGATTGAATGCCGGGTATCTGGTCCACGTTGTCGATCAGGCGCCGATAGAAGGCGGCCTGTTCGCGATCGGTCTTGTAGAGATTGTCGGTGGGCAGGCGCATGCGAAACGTGAGGATTTGATCGGGCCGAATGCCCGGATTCACGTGTTGCAGGTTCACGAAGCTCTTCATGGCGAGCCCGGCGCCGGTCAGCAGCATGCTGGCGAGAGCCATCTCGCCAGCCACCAGCAGACCCCACACTCCAGCGCGGCCCAGCGAGGCGGTAGACGTTCGGCCGCCGGCCTTCAGGGCGTCGTTCACGTCGGCGCGGGCGGCATAGAGGGCGGGCATCAGTCCGAAAACCAGCGCGGCCCCGGTGGAGATCAGCAGGGCGAAGACGAGCGCGCGGGAATCCATGCCGATGGCCGGCCGTACGATCTCGGCGCCGGCGTCCGAGAGCGGAAGCGTGCCGGGCAGGACGGCGCTGAGGAGGGCCACGCCCCAGACGGCGAAGAAGACTCCGAGCGCGCCTCCCAGGAGGCTCAGCAGCAGGCTTTCACTGAGAATCTGCGCGACCAGGCGGCCGCGGCGCGCGCCCAATGCGACGCGAATCCCCATCTCCCTGCGCCGGCCCGTGACGCGCGCCAGCAACAGGCTGGCCACGTTCACGCAGGCCAGCAGCAGCAGCAGTCCCACCGCGCCCAGGAGCAACAGCAGCGCGGGGCGAATGTACTCGAAGAGCGCCTGCTTCATCCCGACCACGGTCACGTCCCAGCCTGCGAGGCGCGGCGTCTGTGCGTCGATGCGGCGCGCGATACCGCTCAACTCGGCCTGCGCCTGGGCGATGGTGAGGCCAGGCTTCATGCGGGCGATGACACCGAAGTCGTGGGCCACGCGCTCCTTGGCGCGCAGTTGCGCGATGGGCCACGGCACGTAGAGGTCGCAGGGCAGCGGCTGCCAGAAATCGGCGGTGAGGACACCGATCACGGTGTACGGCTCGCTGTTCATGACGAAGGTTCGGCCGATGACGCGCGGGTCGGCTCCGAAGCGGCGCTTCCAAAATCCGTTGGTGAGGACGGCGACCGGGAATCGCGCCTGGCCCGCGCCCTCAGCCGCCGTAAAGCCGCGTCCGAGAACGGTTCGAGCGCCGAGCATCGACAGGTAGCTGGTGGTCACGCGGAGTCCAATGACCTGCTCGGGCTCGCCCCCGCCGGTGATGGTGCCGGTGCCGATCTCGAACAACTGCATATCCTCGAAGGACTGACTTTGCTCCTTCCAGTCGAGGAAATTCGGGGCGGACGGCCCTTCGCGCTTGATCCCGTCCTTGAGATCCGTCTCCCAAATTATGGCGAGGCGATCGGCGCCGGGGACCGGCAGGGGGCGCAGCAGCACCGAATTGACGACGCTGAAGATCGCGGTGTTCGCCCCGATACCGAGGGAGAGTACCAGCACCGCCACGATGCTGAAGCCGGGTTTCTTGCGCAAGGTGCGTAGGGAGTAGCGCAAGTCGCGCAGGAGAGTGAGCATTCAGTATCCGTGACGCAAACGAAGGTCCGTTCGAGAGTCTGGGCAAGTGACTGAGGCTATTGACTGTCGCGAGGGATCGCGGGGCGTGCCAGTGTCCGATTTTGAGATTCACTCGTTCGGTTCTGCGCCTTTCGGATCTTGATTCGATTGGTGAAAGCGTCCGCCGCGGACGCGCGGACCGGGGGGTCCGCCCCACCATTTGGGCCGGCTATCGGTTGATTCCCGGCAGATCGATCGCGTAGACGTTGCCCTTGACCTCGGTGTACTCGAAGGCCATCTGCTCGGTCGCGGGGCGCCAGGCGGGACTCCGTACCACCGAGCCAAATGCCGTATAGTTGGTGACCTGTTTAGTCTCCCCGCTGATCCGGTCGATCCAATAGACATTCCATACTCCGTCCGGACAGGCGGTGTAGGCGATCCGGCGATTGTCCGAAGCGAATGAATACGGAAAATGCACACCGGGGCTGGCCAGGATGGTCTGCTGGTGTTCTCCGTTTCGATCCATTATCGAGATGGTGGTCCCTTCGCCTCGGTATAACTGATACGCGATCCATTGTCCGTCGGGGGATAGGAATGGGAAGCCGGCACCCTCGCGGTCGAACGTGAGTTGGCGGGGTGGTCCGCCTTGCAAGGGAAGAACCCAGATGTTCAAGGGTCTTCCGCCGTCGTAGACCATTTCCCGCAGGTCTGGCGTGAGGTGAGCGCGGGTGTGAAACTCCTTGGAGTCCAGCAGAACCTGTTGCGATCCGTCGGCCGGCTGGAACTTCCGGATCTGGAATCCGCCGGTGGTCGCGAAGGTATACCAGATGGCCTTGCTATCCGTGGTCCATCCGGGTCCGTTGGCCATACCCTGATCGGACACGATGGGCGTGGCATTCGAGCCGTCGGCATTCATCATCCACAAGTCCTGGATGGAGTTTTGCGTCTGCACTAAGTAGGCGATGTGCTGGCCGTCCGGCGAGTAGACCGGCAGTTTCGCCCGCACCACCTCGTCTTGATACAGGGCCTTGGCCGGGTTTGCGTCCGTGGCGGTTTGCCAGATTTGGCTGACGGTTCTCATGCCGGTGAAGAACAGCCGCTTTCCGTCGCGTGAAATCGCGATTCCGCCGGGCACGTCCTTCCCGGTTTTGTAAATCGCCGCGGCGGGAGTATTTCCGGATAGAGGTACCGAATAGATGCCGAATCCGTCCTTTGCCGCGGCGCCGAAGTATACGGTCCGGCCGTCAGGGGTCATCACTGGACTCACCTGATTCACCAGGTTACCGGTCGCGATCTGCCTCGACTCGCCGGATGCCGGGTCCACCATCCACAGCGTATTAATGCTGAATCGGGCTCCCATCGGACCGAGCGAGGCGAAGATGAGGTGCTTGCCGTCCGGGCTCCAACTCGGGTCGGCGTGTTGTCCGGCGGGATTCCGCGCAACGGTTACCTGGTGCAGATGCGACCCGTCGGCGTCCACGGTGAAGATGGTCGATTCTCCGCCGCTCCCCCAATCGAACCAAGCGAGGTCGTTCGGGGACGAGGACCGGAAAGCCACCTGGCGGCCGTCGGGCGACCAGAGCGGACTGGATCCGAAGGGCGCAAGCTGGTGAGGCGAATCGGATCCGGAGGCCGGAACCGTCCAGATGCCGTGGCGGGCTACGGAGTGGTAGGCGATGGTCTGGCCGTCGGGAGACCAACTGGGTTCGATGTTTTGTTGGCCATCGGAGGTAATCTGGCGCTCGCTGCCTCGCGGACCGCTGGAGCGCACGTAGACTTCGAAGCGTCCGGAACGATTCGAGCTGAAGGCCATCGAAGCGCCGTCGGGGCTCAGGGACGCCCCCGTCGAAAGCCCCGGTGAAATGGTCAATTGGGTGGCTTGCACGGCTCCGGGAGCCACTCGGCCGGAAGCCAGCCAGCCAAAGCGCCACGCGGCCGCTCCCGCGGCGAGAATCAATACCGCCGCCGCCATCAAAGCCCAGCGGCGTGCGGGCCGCCGCTTAGGTTCTGCCACAGTCCGCTGGCCGGCTTCGGATTCCTCCTTGACCTCTTCGAGCGCCACAGCCAGATCGGACATGTGCTGAAAACGGCGGCCTGGCTCCTTGCGGAGGCAGCGCGCGATGATGCGCCCGAGCTCATCCGGCATCTCTTCCCGGATTTCGCCCGGCGGTTTGGGTTCATCGCGCAGCACGGAGGAAAGGGTCGAGAGCCGGGTTGGGCCTTGAAACGCACGCTGGCCGGTGATCATTTCGTAAAGCACCGCGCCGAATGAAAAGATGTCGGAGCGCCCGTCCAGAGGCTTTCCTTCGGCCTGCTCCGGAGACATGAAGGCCGCGGTGCCGACGATGGTTCCCTCCAGCGTCCGCTCGACCTCGGCGAGGGTCTCGGTGGCGTCGGACTCGCTGGCTCCGCGTTCCAGCAGTTTGGCCAGGCCGAAATCCAGCAACTTGACCGCGCCTTGCTCCGTGACCATGATGTTGGCGGGCTTGAGATCGCGGTGAACGATGCCCGCCGCATGCGCCGCCGCAAGTGCGCCGGCGATCTGCGCGGCATACCGCAGCGCGTCACTGAGCGGCATACCCTTCTTGGGAATGATCTGGCCCAAAGTTTTGCCGGCCACGTACTCCATGGCGATGAACAGAACACCATCGGCTTCGTTGATGTCGTATATGTGGACGATGTTGGGATGATTGAGCGCGGAAGCGGCCTTGGCCTCCTGCACGAACCGGCGCCGGCGATCGGGATCGTTCACCTTCTCCGGCAGCAACACCTTCAACGCCACTGTGCGGTCCAGGTGCTGGTCCCGCGCTTTGTATACGGAACCCATTCCTCCCTGGCCGAGTTCGCCAGTGATCTCGAAATGAGCGATCACTTTGCCAATCATTCAGCAGTTAGCATAGCCGCTCATCCGCACGACTCGCAATGGCGAATTCCCAGGGCTCAGCCTCGGTGGACGGCCGCGCTGGCCAACGGACTACGGCCCTGCCGGGCTGACACGTGAGGCCAGGGGGCCCAGCTCTGGGGATCAATGGCCGGCTTGCAGTTCCGCGGCGCGGCGGCGCAGTTGGGCGGACTCAGCATCGCGCTGCTGGGCTCTTCGCAATTGCGCCAGTACTCCCATGGTGGCCGCCATGTCGGTCACCGGGGGCGACGGCAGGTGGTCCTCGAGAGACAGGGCGTGCGTCAGCAGCCGTTCCGCGTCGCCGAATTTTCGCTGGCGAAAGCGGAGCAGCCCCAGGTTGCTTTCCGAGGTCGCCAGGCGGAAGTCGAAGGCCGGGCTCATTTTAGCCAGCCCCTTGACGGCCTGTAGCATATCCCGCTCGGCCAAGGCCAGGTCGCCATCCTCGAGCAACGCCAACCCTTCCTGACTCAGGAGCGACAAGAAAATGGGGCTTGCCGGGCCAACGGTCTGCTGGTAAATGAAGCGCGCTTTGCGGAACAAAGGCAGGGCCCGCTCAGGCCGGCCCGCAAGACGGTGGATGACCCCCACGTTCTCATAGGCCATCCCGGCTTGGGTGCTGAACTCTCCTCCTGCTTTTAGGGCCGCGTTCAGGCCTTCTTCTCCCAGTTGCAGCGATTCTTCCAGCTTCCCCTGCAGGCGGCGCAAGAACGACAGCCCCATGAGCGTGTGCCCCAACACAGCATCTCCGGGATAGAGTTCCCGCCCGGTAGCCAGGGCTTCACCCAGGTCCGCTTCCGCCCGATCGCGATCCGCCAATTGCACGTAGGCGTGGCCCAGAAGGCTGAGGTTGTAGACGGTGCGCAGGTGCTTCGGGCCGAGAGAGCGCCGATGCAGGGCCAACCCTTCCTCGAAGGCATCGATACCCTCACGCCATTTCTCTTCATTGCAGAGTGCCTGGCCCAGGTTGACGAGCGTGGCAGCGGCGTGGGCGTCATAGGCGGATCCCAGTTCGCGCCACTTCTGGAGCGCTTCGCCGTAGAGGCGCTCCGCGCCTGCGAAGTCGGCTTGCCCTGCCGCCCGAAGTCCCTGGTCATTCAGCTTCAGGGCGACGTTGGACTGCGCGGCCAGAGTTGCCGCGGAAAACGCCACGCCGGCCAGGTAAGACATGCGATGCATGCGGTCCCCCTCCGAGTTGGCGGAGACTTTATCACAGCCGGTGGGGGACGTACAAGTCGGATTATGTCAGTCGGTTTATGTCAGGTCACACTCCGGGCGCTGCGCTCGAGATCTCGCTCCTGACGTCCGCGAACTTTTCGAAGTTTTTGTTGAAGCGCCCGCTGAGATCGCGCGCCGCCTTGTCGTAGGCCGTCTTGTCGGCCCACATGGCGCGCGGGTCCAGAAACCTGGGCGGCACGTCGGGGCACGATTTGGGGACCGCCACCTTGAACACGGGATCGACCTCGACGGGGATATCCCGCAGCGCCCCGGAGAGCGCCGCGTTCAACATGGCGCGGGTATACGGCAGTTTCATGCGGCTGCCCGCTCCGAACGCGCCGCCCACCCACCCCGTGTTCACCAGCCAGCATTGCGCGTGGTGGCGGCGCAGTTTCTCTCCCAGCAGCGAAGCGTAGGTGGATGCCGGCCGCGGCAGAAACGGCGCGCCGAAGCAGGCGCTGAAGGTGGCTTGAGGTTCCTTCCCCAAGCCGCGCTCGGTGCCCGCCACCTTGGCGGTGTAGCCGCTGAGGAAGTGATACATGGCCTGCTCGGGAGTCAGTCTGGAGATGGGCGGCAGCACTCCGAAGGCGTCTGCCGTCAGAAAGATCACGTTGGTGGGGTGCCCGGCCACGCTGGGGATGAGCGCGTTGTCGATGAAATTCAGCGGGTAGGCCGCGCGCGTGTTCTCGGTGACCTCCTCGGAGTCGAAATCGAGCGACCGGGTTTCCGCGTCCATGGCGACGTTCTCGAGCACGGTGCCGAAGCGGATGGCGTTCCAGATCTGCGGTTCCTGCTGCTGGGAAAGCCGGATGCACTTGGCGTAGCAACCGCCCTCGAAATTGAAGACGCCGTTGTCGCTCCATCCGTGCTCGTCGTCGCCGATCAGGCGGCGCCGCGGATCGGCGGAAAGCGTGGTCTTGCCGGTGCCGGAGAGTCCGAAGAACAGCGCCGTGTCGCCCGCTTCCCCCACGTTCGCGGAACAGTGCATGGGAAACACGCCGCGCGCCGGCAGCAGGTAATTCATGATGGTGAAGGCCGACTTTTTCATTTCGCCGGCGTAGCTGGTGCCGCAGATCAGCACCACGCGGCGCTTGAAGTTCAGCACGATGCAGGTTTCGGAATTGGTGCCGTCCTCGGCGGGATTGGCCTGGAAGTCGGGCGCGAACAGGATGGTGAATTCGGGCTTGTGGTCCGCGGCGAGGCCCGGTTCGGCGCCGATGAACAATTGCCGCGCGAACAGGTTGTGCCACGCCAGTTGGCTGACCACGCGCAGCGGCAGGGTATATTCCGGGTCGGCGCCCACGAAACAATCCTGCACGTAGACGTCGTGGCCCTGCCAAAAGGCCAGCATGCGGGAGTAAAGGCGGTCGAAGTGCGCTTCCGAGATGGGCTGGTTCACGGCGCCCCATTGGATGGTGGGGTCGGTGATCTCATCGCGCACCACGAACTTGTCTTTGGGAGATCGCCCGGTGAATTGCCCGGTGCGCACCACGAACGAGCCGTTGGCGGCGAAACCGCCCTCGCGCCGCTGCACGGCGTGCTCCAGGAGTTGTGCCGTGCCCAGGTTCCAGTAGGCAATATTGATGTTGCGTATTCCGTGATGTTCCAGCCCGTAATGGCTGGGGGAGAATCCCGCGTTAGCGACGTGGCTCAGTTCCATCGTAATATGGTCTCATGAGAAGGCTTCTGGGGACATGCGTGCTGGCGCTCCCGTGGATGTACCATCCCGCCCTGGCCCAGGTTATCGAATTTGAGTCGAATGGTCTGAAGTATCAGACGTTGACCAAGTCCGGTGTGACAATCATGTTCGCACAGTTGCCGAGCCACCTGCATACGTACGCGATCATCCAGGTGGCCGTTTCGAACGGATCGGAAGGACCTTATGTGATCCGGCCCGAAGATTTTAGTTGGATGCGCGCGGAGGACGCCGGGATTCGGGCGACGCCGGCCCGGACGGTCATCGAGATGCTGTTTCAGAAGGGCGGCGGAAACGATGTCATCAAATTGGTGAAGGCATACGAGGCCGCGGTCTACGGAAATCAGCACATGAAGACGACCAACGGCTACGAGCAACGGCGCCTCAACGCCCTGGCCATGAGCGCCACCAGGCTCAGGGCGGCGGCCACCGCGAGTGCCATTGCACTGGTGCAATCCAAGCTGGTAGCCGGCGAATCCACGGATGGCGCGGTTTTCTTCGATACCGAGGGGAAGCCGCTGGGGCCCGGCCACCTCGTGGTCCGCACCAATACGGACACGTTCAATTTTGTTCTGAATTCGGAATAGGGGAGGTTCAGCGGCGCTCGCGTTCCAGCCTGGCGACGCGCGCGGCCAGGTCGGTGATGGCCCGCTGCTGGGCTGCCAGCGTAGTCGCATTGCTGTCGTGCGCCGTGAGTACCTGGTCGCTCGCACGAGTAAAGGCCGCCATGCGGGCGTCCATGCTGAGGATCACAGGAGTCTGGACTTCAAAGCGGCGCTCCAGGGTTTCCAGGCGGCGGCTGAGTTCGGTTCGGAGTTCCGACAGATTGGCTGTGAGCTCAGTTCGGAGCTCCGACATGTTGAGCGTGAGGGCTTCCATCGAGCGCTCCTGGCGGTCAATCAGGCGCTGCTCGGCGGCGGCGACGATCGCGCGAATCTGTTCAATGTCTTCGGGTGTCATGGTGCCTGCTCCCCGTATTGTAACGTATGATGGCTTTTGACCCCTTCCCTGATGACCGAAGCCGCCCTCCGCTTTCTCGCCGCACTGACCGGCGAGCAGCGCGCCAGGGCCACGTTTGCCTTCGACGATCCCGAGCGCATGCACTGGGCCTACGTTCCCATGGCGCGGGAGGGGCTGCCGCTGCGCGACATGTCGCCCTACCAGCGGCACCTGGCGAGCGCGCTGCTCAGCGCGGGACTCAGCCAGCAGGGCTACATCAAGGCCGTCACCATCATGAGCCTGGAGGACGTGCTGCGGATCCTCGAGAACGACAGCGGCGAGCGGCGCCATCCGGAGAAATACTACTTCTCGATTTTCGGGACACCCTCGGACACAGGCATCTGGGGCTATCGCGTGGAGGGCCATCACGTGAGCCAGAATTACACGCTGGTCAACGGCCTGGTTGTGGATGCGCCGAGCTTCTTCGGCGCGAACCCCGCCGAGGTCCGCGAGGGCCCGCGCGCGGGATTGCGCACGCTGGCCCCGGAGGAGGACCTGGGACGAGCGGTGATCGGCGCGCTCGACGACGGGCAGCAGCAGGTGGCCATCGTGGATCCGGTAGCCTATGCCGACATCCTGACCGCGGCCAGCCGCCAGGCGGCGCTGGAGGGACAGCCTTCGGGCCTGCCGGCGTCGCGCATGACTTCGAGCCAGTTCGACCGGCTGATGGCGCTGGTCGAAGAGTACGCGCGCAACGTGACGGAGCAGGTGGCGGAGGGCCGCCGGGAGCAGATCCGCGAGGCGGGCGAGAGCATCTGGTTCGCATGGGCGGGAGGGGTGGGCCGCGGCGACCCGCACTACTACCGCGTGCAGACGCCTGCCTTCCTGATCGAATACGACAACACGCAGAACGGCGCGAACCACATCCACGCGGTGTGGCGGGATTTCACCGGCGACTTCGGCGGGGATCTGCTCCGCGATCACGGCGATCTGCTTAGAAACCACTACAGGGGCAGTCACACTGTACAATGTCCATAACATGCGATTCCTTATTGTTGCGGTAGCGCTGGCCGCGTGCGCCTGCGGCCCCTCCGGCGGCCCATCGAGCGGGGCCAGCGGAATTCCCGAGTACGGTTACCAGGTGGTGCACACCTATCCGCACGACCGGACGGCCTTCACCGAAGGCCTGTTCTACCTGGACGGATTCCTCTACGAGAGCACCGGGCTCGAGGGCCAGTCCTCGGTTCGCAAGGTGAAGCTGGAGACCGGAGAAGTGGTCCAGAAGCACGACGTTCCCGGGCAGTATTTCGGCGAAGGCATCATCAGGTGGAAGGACAAGCTGTACCAGATGACTTACACCACCGAAGTGGGTTTCGTTTACGACTTCGCCACCTTCCAGGTAAAGAGTGAGTTCAAATACCCCGGAGAAGGATGGGCGTTCACCACCGACGGCAAGCGCATCATCATGGACGACGGCAGTCCGCAACTGCGCTTCTGGGACCCGGAGACGCTCCAGGAGCTTGGCCGTATGACAGTGACCGCCGAAGGTCAGCCGGTCAAGAATCTGAACGAGCTGGAGTGGGTGAAGGGTGAGATCTATGCCAACATCTGGGAGACCGACAAAATCGCGCGCATCGACCCGGCGTCGGGCAAGGTAGTCGGCTGGATCGATCTCACCGGCCTCTTGACACCCGCGGACCGTATCGACAGCGGTCCCATGCAGACCGACGTGCTGAACGGCATCGCCTACGATGCGGCGCACGACCGGCTCTTCGTCACCGGAAAGCGGTGGCCCAAGTTGTTCGAGATCAAGGTAGTGAAGAAGTCGGGCGGGCAGTAGCTTGCGATTGATCGTGATTGCGGTAGCGCTGGCCGCATGCGCCTGCGGCCCCTCCAGCCAGGCCAACAGCATCCCCGAGTACGGTTACGAGATCGTACACACTTATCCCCACGACCGGACGGCCTTCACAGAGGGCCTGTTCTACCTGGATGGCTTCCTCTACGAGAGCACCGGCGACTACTATCAATCGTCGGTGCGCAAGGTGCGGCTCGGCGCGCTCTGGGAGGAGTTGCGCGATGTGTCGGCGGGCGCCACCGGTGCCCAGCAGGCGGAGATCGGCAACGCGATCA
>Ga0209415_10011118_pt1 | contig 15200 bp, 11 predicted proteins | sample PeaSoiSIISIP2007_FD_187696 | JGI IMG/M metagenome (GOLD analysis project Ga0209415, IMG submission 187696) | Peat soil microbial communities from Weissenstadt, Germany - SII-SIP-2007 (SPAdes) (version 2) | ecosystem: Environmental > Terrestrial > Soil > Wetlands > Peat | place: Germany... | reverse complement strand
GGTTACCCCCGCCCAGCCTGTTGCCGAGATCACCGCGAAGTTATCGCTCTGCGCGTCACCATTACCTCCGCGCGGAGCGACCTGTACCTGCGCACGGGAGCGACCTGGCAAGGTTGTTGGCTGCGCGTCAACCACACCGCATGGCCGGACCCCAGGCCGGCCTGATCCGCAGTGCTCGCCTCTTGCCTGGTCGCTAGCTTGCCGCGGACCCGGACGTCGGGCTGCTTGTGGGTGGCGTAATTGTCCGCGACGATGTGCGGCTTCACGCGGGGGTAGGCCTTCGCGGCCTAGCGGAGGAAGCGCAGGAACTCCTCGTGCCGGTGCCGGGGATAGCAGGCGTCGGTAACCTTGCCGGTCGCGACTTCGAGGGCGGCGAACAGCGTGGTGGTGCCGTGCCGGACATAGTCGCAGGTGGCCTTCTCCGGCAGGCCGGGGCGGATCGGCAGGATCGGCGCGGTCCGGTCCAGCGCCGTCATCGGAGTCCTTCCGCGGTTGACATGCCGGAACGATTGGTGAGGTTGATGCGGTCCGCCAGCCACTGGGAGATACGCGTGGCGTTACGGGCAGGCGTCATCGTGAGGCGTCCGGCTGCTGCCCCAGGCGTGGCCGCGATGTGCGCCCGTACGAAGTGCGGACCTCCGCCGTTTGCCAGCGCGGTCTCCAGAGCCGCTGCCACGCCAGCGGCCGTATCCGTGCGCACCGCGCTCACGTAGCCGGTAGCGAGGGCGATCGCCTCTAGGTCAAAGAAGTCGCTATCGGTGGGCTGCCCGCCTGTTGACGCGTGGGAGCCATTGTCAGCGACCAGGTGGATGAGAGGCGCCCCGGGAAAGCCCGCCGCCAGGAAGAGCACTGAGGGGTTCATCAGCAGGCTGCCGTCGCCATCGACCACGAGTGCCGGGCGGCGTGTCCGCCAGGCCATACCGAGGCCGATCGCCGCGGACATGCCCATCGAGCCCACCATGTAGAAATGGTTCGGACGGTCAGCTAGCTGATACGCCTCGCGGCAGGTGTGACCGGTTGTGAACACGATCGGCGCGGTGCTCCCCGCCTCGATCGCCACTCGCAATATGTCGAGCCTGTTCATCAGCCGTTCGCACTCCAGCCGATTGCCTCGGGAGGCACGAGCAGGGCAGCGGGACGGCGCCTTAGCGTGACCGTGTCGTTGAGCCAGCGCACGGACTCGGCTGCGTGAACCGGGTCAAGCAGCCGGTAGGTGATGCCGAGTGCGGTGATGACCGGTACTGCCGCCCGGCCCATGCCGATGTTCTCCTCGGTCGTGTCGATGCCTGTGCCCCTCATGCTTACGACAAGGGCAAGGGGTATGCGGAACGGCGCTACCAGCGACGCCAGCACGTTAACCGACTGGCCGAGCCCGGAATTCTGCATCAGCAGCAGGGCCTTGCCCCCGGCCAGCGCGACCCCCGCGGCGAAGGCCACGGCTGTGTCCTCCCGATGGAAATAGCGCATCTGGCCGGTCCTTAACTCAAGGCTGGTGAACAACGGCTTGAGCACGCCGCACGCGGTTCCCCCGATGAGTTCATAGTCGGCCTGCGCGAGCGCATCGGCCGTCGCGTTGACCAGGTCGGCGGTAACCGCGCGTGTCAGCGTCCTCACAGTGTCGCCGCTCATGCGCTCCGCCTCCGTTCCGTGGCCGCATACCCGGCTGGCAGCTTGTATTTCGCCTGCGCCGCCTTCCGCCGCGCCCGCGCCTCCATGACCCGCCGCTCCTCAGCGCTCAGCTCCAGCGCCGCCAGCTTCGGGCTCGCGATCCCCCAAGTCTAAGAGCCTGTTCATAAAAGACTTCATTCCACTTGCTGCTCTTGGCGCTGTGGTGGATTCCGGTCCCCGCCCCAGCGTCCGGCCAGCGGCTACACGCTGGCAGGACCAGCCGCATCACCACTATGCGGGGACAGACGACGAGCGCAGCACCGGCTATACGCCTGACACAACCGTCTTACGATCATGAGCGTGTGCCTTCCGCCGTCGTGGGGGCATGACGATAGTGGTATCATCTGCGTATGACAACTGCTATGACAGTGCGGCTGGACGAGGACACCGCCCGAGAGCTGTCCGAACTCGCCGGCCACCACCGGAGCCGGTCCGCGGCCGTCCAGGACGCCATCCACCGGGCCTGGCAGCAGCTGCAAGACGAAAAGCTAGAAGTCGGCTACGCCAGCGCCGTCGCCGAGAACCCCCACTACCCGTATGAGTCCGCCGAAGAGGCAGCCACGCTCCGTGCCCGCCGACTCCGCCGGCGCGAACGCGGCGATGCCGCGTGAGCGTGACCCCGCAGCGCGGCCAGGTCTACCGCTGCGACCTGGGATACGGCCTCAAGCCATGGCTGGTGGTCTCCAACAACTCCCGTAACCGCCTGCTGTCCGACGTGATCGCCATCCGGCTCACCACCACGGCCCGCGAACTGCCCACCTGGGTCAAGCTCTCCCCGGCCGACCGGCTCACTGGCTACGCCAACGCTGACTGCATCGAGCAGCTGGGCAAGGACGAGCTCGGCGAGTACCTCGGAGCCCTGTCACCAGCATCGATGCACAGCATCAACGACGCCCTGAAGATCGCGCTCGCCCTCACCTGACAAGCCGCGCAAGTCGATCCAGCCGAGCCCTGCGTAATTCTTCTCGGCCAAGAGCGGGCATGCCGATCCGCGAAGCGCACCGAGCTGACCGTGCCGCCCCAGAACCGCAGACACCGCGGCACCCGCGGCACGACGCCTTACTTCGCGAGCTACCGCGCCGGAATCACAGCCCGCCACGACCCGGGAGCGCTTCCCTGCACGGGAAACGCTCTGCGGTCACGTCCCCCCAGCTCAGAGACCGGCGCCGTCAGAAGCGGAGCCATGACAGCAGGCGCGGTGACACCAAGAGTGGCACTCCGCAGGTCCGAGTCAATCGAACTTAGTTTCGAAGACGAACCATAACCTGGAACCCACTTACGGGATCGAACCGTAGGCCTTCTCCTTACCATGGGCACGGCCCACGGCTGAACTTGTCATCTCTCAGACCTGCTGCGGTACGGGGACTGCGATGACGGTGAGGCCGTCGATGCTCGTGAAGTCGGCTGGGTTGCAGGTGTATACCGGCAGGTTTCTGGAGATGGCGGTGGCGGCGATCATCGCGTCGTAGGCGCGGGCTGAGGGTGTGCGGCCAGCCTGGCGCAGTGATGCAGCTACCTGTCCGAATGCCCGCGCCGCGGTCGTGTCGAAGGGCAGCGGATCGAAATCTGCCTCAGCCTGCTGGACGTGCGCCTGACGTGCGGCGCGTTCCTTGTCTGACGTGGCGACCAGGGGACCAACGGTCAGTTCCGCAAGTGTCACCACCGTGATCAGCGGCTCAGCCGGGAGGGTGGCCGGGTCCGTGATGCGGGACAGCATGATCACCGTGCTGGTGTCGAGCACGCCGCGCAGGTGGCGCGGGGGATGCTCGGTCACAGCGCCGGGTCCAGCAAGTCATCGATATCCGCCCGCATCCTCGCCGGGTCAACGACCGGCAGGCTCCGCCATCGCTGCAGCAGCAACGCCGCTTGCACAGGCCGGCGGGGCAGCGGGCGCAGTTCAGCGATCGCGTGACCGTCCCGCGTGACCGTCATCGCCTCTCCGCCTGCGACGCGTTCGAGGATCTCACCGCCATGGTTCCGGAGATCCCGTATTGCGACCTCTGTCATGACCCTTACTGTATCACGCGTGAGACATCGGTTGGCTGCCTGGCTTCCGCCAGGAGATCACCGCTACCGACAACCACGGCCCTCCGCAGAAAGCCCCCGCGCAAGCGACCCGTGCGTCTTCCCTGCCCAGAAGTGCGAGCCGGGGCGTTGCAAGGTTCGCATGATGATCCATCGGCGCCCGCATACGTGCGGGCCACAGAGAGAGTGGGCCGAACGTACCGTCATGCGAACCGCCGGGTAGGCGGCGGCATCGCTAGGAGATCCAGAAACCGCTGAGCAGCTCGTAGATCCGAGCGAGGGTCTCGCGCAGCTCATCGTGATCGCCTGCGGAGCCATAAACGGTTCCCAGGTTCCACTCCGTGCCGGCTCGCCAGTCAGGGCGCCACTGAGCGGGAACCTGCGCGTCGACTGCATCGACGCCGGGCACGGCCGCGAGCTCGTCGAGAACGGCTGGCCGGCCTGGCCGGACCTGATCGCTCGGTGCGGCCAGAAAATACTGGAAGGTGACCCTGCGGAAAACTGGCTCGGTGCGAGTGACGCTCTCGCCGAGCGCCGTCCGGACCGCGATGCCCAGCAGGTCCAGGCCCGCGGATCGGTGCAGTGCATCGGCGATGTGGCCGCCCATGCGCCCGTTCACCTCGATCACCCTGGGCCCCGACGGCGTGAACTTCAGCTCCGTGTGGGTCAGGCCGTGCGCGATCCCGAGCGCGGCCAAGCTGGCGCGCTCCAGCCTGAGGCAGGCGCTGGCCTGCCCTGGGTCCAGGAGAGCGGGCATGAACAGGCCGGTATCCCTAAACGGCGGCAGCTGCGGCAGCCTGCCGGTGATAGCCAGGCAGGTGGGCTCGCCAGCACAGACTACGGACTCGACAGAGACATAGTCTCCCCAGAACTCGCCGATCGCGCCGGGGTCACCGGGCAGGTACTCCTCAAGTATGTAGTCGCGCGGGCCGGCCGGCGCCGCGTCAAGGAACTCGGTCAGCATCGCGATCGTCTCTGCCTCCGAGGTCACTAGGCAGGTACGGAAGCTGCCCGAACCTCCGCGCGGCTTCAGGACCGCGGGGAGGCCGACCTCCGACAGGGCTGCGGGCACGTCCCCTGCCTGCCGGACGGCGACGCATCCGGTGGACTGGACGCCGTGAGCGGATAGTGCGCGGCGCTGGCGGAGCTTGTCTATCAGCGCGTCGGCGGTCGCGGGAGCATGGAAGGGCAGGCCACAGCGCCTGGCGATGGCCGCCGTGAGCCGCAGCCGCGCATCACTGAAGGTGACGATGCCGGCCGGCCGCAGAGCGGCCGCCAGCCTGCACACCTCGGGGTCGGACATGCCCCCGATGTCCATGACGTTCACCCCGGCGGGCAGGCCGACCAGCTCTCCCGCTTGCGGGCTGCTCGTGTTCGCCAGGAAGACGACATCGGCCGTTCCCCGCGCCGCGGCGACGATTCCGCGCGGAGTGGCCGAGCCGCGGCCGTAGACGACGAGCAGCGTCAGGCGGCCCGGTTCGCTGACGGTGCGCTCGCCATCGCGCGACAACCGCTGCACGGGTCCGGATCTGCGCACCGAGTCGACCGCGGCCGCGTATTCCGACAGCCGGGGGTTGTCAAAGAGCGCGTCGACGGGGAGGCTGATCCCGAACCGGCTCCGCAGCCGGATAGTGACCTGATTCGCGCTCAGCGAGTGACCGCCGAGCGTGAAGAAATCACTCTCCCGGCTGGGCGCCAGGCCGAGAACTTCCCGCCACGCCTCAGCGATCGCCTGCTCGGTCTCGCTGACAGGGGCGGTCCCGTCCGCCGCACCGGGCGGCGAGTCCGCTGCCGCGCGGGCGGCGTCGGCCAGGATCCCGCGGTCGATCTTCCCGTTGATCGTCAGCGGAAGGTCGGCCAGCACGCTGATCCGCGATGGCACCATGTAGTCGGGAAACCGCTCAGCAAGACGGCTCCGAACGGTCGCGATGTCGGCGGAGCCGACGATCCAGGCCGCCAGGGCGGCATCATTGCCGTCGCCGAGCAGCCCGGCAGCGGCCTGCTGCACCCCCGGCACCCGCAGCAGCGCCGACTCAACCTCGCCAAGCTCAATCCGGTTGCCGCGCAGCTGCACCTGGCTGTCGCGGCGACCGAGGTATTCAAGCTCACCGTCGGACGTCCAGGCGCACTCATCGCCTGAGGCGTACCAGCGTTCACCATCGGCAGGTCCGGTGAACGCGGCGGCAGTCATCGACGGAGCGCGGTAGTAGCCGCGGGCCAGCGATCCGCCTCCGATCCACAGCTCGCCCGATTCGCCGGACCCGCTGATAACCCGGCCAGCGGAGTCCCGCAGTTCGACCAGCGTCGCGCCGACCGGCCTGCCGATCGGCGGCAGGCCGCCCGCCGCTCGGGCCGGATGGCCGCGCAGATCCGCGGAAGCAGTGCTGATCACCGTGCCCTCGGTGGGGCCGTAGAGATTGTGCACGGCCGCCGGGAACCCGGCGGGCGGCCACATCCGCAGCCGGTCACCGCCCAGCGCCAGCGTGCGCAGGCAGGACGGGCAGGTTCCGCTGGCCAGGAGCAGCTCGGCGATCGGCGTCGATAGGTGGCAGTGGGTCAGCCGGCCCTGGGCGATGGCCGCCGACACCGCCTCGACGTCGCGGATCGCCGATTCGACCGGGATGTGCAGCTGTGCCCCGGCCGCCAGCGGTGCCCAGGTGTCCATGACCGACGCGTCGAACCCGAGCCCCATGAACAGGCCCGTCCGCGCACCTGGTCCGATCGCGAATGCCGGGCAATACCAGTCGATCAGCCTGGCCAGGCTGCCATGCTCGACCGCGACGCCCTTGGGGCGGCCCGCCGAGCCCGACGTGTAGATCACGTAGGCAAGCGAGCGGGCATCCCAGCTGGACGGCGTCTGAGTGGCCAAGGCGAGGGCGGAGGCCGGGGCGGGGGCCGTAATCGCCGTCACGGTAGCCGGCAGCAGCCTGGCAAGCTGGTCCGTCGTGATCGCCGTGGCGCACCCGGCATCGGCCAGAATCTCGGCGATCCGCCCGGCGGGCAGCCCCGGCGCCAGCGGCAGATAGGCGGCAGCGGCGAGCCAGACTCCCAGCTGGCTCGCTGGCAGATCGACGCCGCGCGGGCGCAGGACGGCAACGACGGCCTCGGGGTCGGGCGGCAGGTACCGGGCGAGGGCGGCCCGCCACCCGCGGGCACGCTCGACCAGTGCCGCGTAAGTCAGCGTGGCGGCGCTGTCGGCCAGCGCGAGCTGGCCTGGCGACCTGGCCGCCTGGCGCAGCACCCGCGACGGCACGGACGCGGCGTCGCCCTCCGCTGTGTCGCCATCCGCTGTCACGGAGTATCCTATCTTTTCATTATTCGAGTTGTATCAAGTAAATTCTTCGTGCTAATGCTGACCTGCGTGTCTCATATCACAGACTTCGATATATCCGGCTAAAGAATCCAATTGAGAACGCCAGGCAGATGCACAGCCCGCCGACGACGATGACCGGTGCCGCGCCGACGCTACGTACCACCGTTCCGCTGACCGCGGTGGACAGCGGATAGGCGGCGTACGCGCAGATGAGCATCAGGCTCATGACCCGTCCCAGCAGGCCCTGCGGCACGTCCCGCTGCAGGATTGTCAGGTAGAACACGTTCAGCACTGCCTGCAGGGCGGCGGCGGTGAACATCGCGGCGGTGGCGACCGCCAGCATGGATCCGAGCGGAACGCAGATCACCGCCGTGCCCTGGGCGATGCCGAGGAAGAGCGCGATGAGCCCGCGCCGTCGTAGCCGGACGAAGGCGCCGCCGCACAGCGAGCCGAGCACGGCCCCCGCTCCGAATCCGGCCATGATCACGCCAAACCCGGTGGCCCCGCTGTGCAACGGTGACCGGCTGAAGCTCGGCAGCGCGACCTCCATCATGCCGTCATAGGCGAGGTTGACCACGACCGTCACGAGCAGGGACATCCGCAGCAGGGGCGAGTTCCGCAGATAACCAAGCACCGACCGCCACGTCTGCGGCAAAGCCGTTCCGTCGGCGTCCGCCTCCATGGCATCAGGTCCGGCAACCGGCTGGCGGGCGTCAGGTCCGCCAACCGGCCGACCGGCATCAGGTCCGCCAGCCTGCTGGCCCGTGTCGGGTCCGGCAGCTCGCGCACCGCCGTCTGGTACGGCGCCCGGCGCGTGCCGCGCCTCCTGTGGTCCTGCGACCGCCTCATCGGCATGGCGGGCGTCCTGGTCCAGGGCAGTTCCACGGATCGCGAAGATGGTGATGCTCGAGATCAGGAACGTGGCCGCGTCGATCGCCAGCCCGACCCCGCTCTTGAACCTGCCCACGACCAGGCCGCCGAGCGCGGGCCCGGCGATCTGGGCGCCGCTGAGCATGGTGATGTTCAGTGAGTTCGCGGCTGCCAGCGATGGATCGGGCACGATCTCGGGAATCAGCGAGAAGGCCCCGGGCTGGAACATCCCGTCGAGGATCCCGAGCGGCACGGCGACGACGATCAGCGCCCACAGCGGTATCCGCCCGATCGTGGCGAGAACGACAAACCCGGTGACCGCGATCACCCGCAGTGCGTCCGACCAGCCCATGACGGAGCGAGCACCGATCTTGTCGCCGAGGGTGCCGCCGACGGGCAGCGCCAGCAGCCGCGCCGCGCCGTAGCAGGCAAGTACCACGCCGAGCTGCACGCTGCCGCCGCCCTGGTTCAGTACCAGGAACGGCAGGGCCACCACAAAGATCCCGTCGCCGATCTGGGAGAGCAGCTGCCCGGCCACGTACAGCGCGAAGTTACGCTGCCGCAGCGGGGCAACGAGGCGCTGGCCAGCTACGGTGGCGGTAGCCTGTTCAGTTGCCACGGCTCTGGCGCAGCCAGGTCGCGTGGGGCGCTGTCATCATGACCGCTCAGCTGCCGCTTGCCTGCATGCGTTCACGGAGGCTCTTCGGCCGCATGTCGGTCCAGACCTCGTCGATATGCGCCAGGCAGGCGGCCTTCTTCCCGCGGAATCCGGTCGGGTGCCAGCCTGCGGGCGGGTCACGGTGGGCCCACCAGATCGAGTAGCGCTCTTCGTCGTTGATCACCACCACGTATTCGATGCCGTCGTCCTCTGAATCGTCCACCGGGACCTCCTTGGGTTAGTCAGCTGGTCGTAGTGCGGGGACGCCGCCGGGCATGACGGCGCGAGCGGCCTGCCTGAGCTCGTCAAGCAGGGCGGCTGGCCTGCTAGCCAGCGCGAGAATGAGGTGCTCGTAGCCACAGAGCAGTGCCCGGATGGTCGCCGCGTCGAAGTACCGCCGGTAGTAACTGATCTCGATGGACAGCTCGCCGGCCGGCCAGATCAGCACCCGCAGCGGGTGCTCGGTCTGGGTGACGCCCGATTCCGGCACCCACGCTGCCATTCGCTCGCCGGTCACGGCATCCATCGGGAAGTTCTCGTACACGATGTAGCTGTCATACAGGCTCTCGCGCCAAGGGAGGCCAGCCCACTCCCTGATCTGCGCCAGCGACACGTACTGGTGCTGGCGCAGCTCAACCTGGGCACGCTGGCCGGCCGCCAGCCAGTCAGCTGCGCTGTCCCGGCCGTCCAGGGTGCTGACGACGGGCAGCATGTTGTTGAACGGCCCGATCATCTCGGCGACGCGGCTCAGCTGCTCGGGACGACCCGATGAGATCACCCCGAACGTGACGGTGTCGTGCCCGCAGACGGACGACAGCAAGATCGCCCAGGCACCCTGGAAGAGCGTGAACATCGTGATTCCCTGGTCCCTGACCGCCCGTCGCAGCATGGCCTCGCGCTCCGGATCTATCGCGATGCTCTCCGTCTGGTACGGGAACTCGCCGGGGTCCACGTTCCTGGCCCTGCCGAGCCGTTCCAGGATGGGCGTCCGGCCGCGGTGCGCGGTCATCGCCCTCGTCCAGTACCGGGCGTCGGCGGCGACGTCGGCCTGGCTGCGCCCGGCCAGCCAGTCGATGTAGTCGGAGAATGGCGGTATCGGCGCGAGCCGGGGCACCTGTCCCGAGCGGAACGCGTCATATGCGGCGAAGAACTCCCGCTGCAGGTTGTCGAAGCTCCAGCCATCCTGAAACATGTAATTGAGCGTGAGCATGGCGCGGTAGTCGTCTGTCCCCAGGCGGAACAGCGTGATGTGCCACTGCGGAAGGGCGGCCGGATCCAGGACAAGCCGCCGTTCCCGCAGCAGCGCCTTCGTGATCCGCCGGTTCTGCTCGGCCTGGCCGAGGCCGCCGAGGTCCACCCGGCTGATCGGCGGCTCGCTGACTCTCCAGGCCGACTGCACAGGCACGGGCAGTCCGCGCCAGGTAAACGAGGTTCGGTAGACCGCGTGCCGCTGCATCAGGTACTGCCACGACGCCGTGAACGCGCCCTCGTCGAAGTCGGTTCCGGTGATCCGCAGCACCGACGTGCAGACATGCAGCCCTGGCTCATGCCGGTCGAGTGCGGCACTGAGCATCTCATGCTGCATGGGCGACAGCGGATAGGCGTCCTTGACGCTCTCCCCTGGCTGCCAGGGCCTGCGGTCCATCAGGTGCCACAGCTGCGCCGTGCCGCCTGCACCGAGTTCCGGCATCGTCGCGCGGCTGCCATCTGCCGAACCCGCGGTGACCGCGTAGCCCGCGGCATCTGCGCCGGTGCCCTGCGCCGGTCCGGCAACCTGGGCGAACCGCGCGATCGCCGCGGCCATGCCCGCGATCGTCGGGTGCTGGAACACCAGGATCGGCGCGAGCGCGAGACCAGCTTGCAGCGCCCGGTTAACCAGAAGCAGCGCCAGGATGGACTCGCCGCCGAGGCTGAAGAAGTTGTCATGCCGCCCGATCCGCCCGGCGCCGAGCAGCTCCGCCAAGATCGTCGCCAGTTCGCTCTCCGCGCCGGGCAACGGCGCGTGGAACTCAGGCGCCGGAGCCGAGGGCGTCAGCCGCGACAGCGCCCGGTGGTCAACCTTGCCATTGGGGGTCAGCGGAAGGTCCTCGAGAATCACCAGCCGGGCCGGGACCATGTACTCGGGCAGCTCGCGCTGCAACTGCTCGCCGAGCGCGGCGATCAGGCACCGGTCCCGCTGGCGAAGCACCGGGCTCGTGGCGAGCATGCGGCCCGCCTCGGTTCCGACGCCCGCGGCCGGAGAGTGCGCGATGCACAGGCCTGCCTCGGCGGCCAGAACGGCGTGAAAGTGGCCGGGGCGGGCCAGCGCGGGCACGCAGTGGGCATGCAGCCCATGCGCCGCGGCGAGACCAGCTACCTCGGCGGGTGTCATACCGGGCGGGACCCCGGCCGGCGCGTCCGCGTCCGGCGCGTCCGCGCGGTCAAGGTCGTTCAGCAGCGGGACGAGGCCGGGATGCGGAATGTCGGTCACCGCGATCGGGACCCGGCAGGCGCCGTCGGCCAGAGCGGCCGCCAGCCCGTCCGGGCCGACGCTTGCCCAGCCCGCGGCCGCGATGGTGTCGAGCCTGACCGATTCGACCTCGCTCGACCGCAGGTACACGTCGTAGCGGAAGAGGTTCATCTCGGTCGCCCGGCTGCCATGCTTCAGCCTCAGGTCGGCGATGACGCCGCGCGCCGCGGCGAAGTCGAGGAAGAAGGCCGGGTCGATCACGAGTTCGCTGTCGCGGGACCGCTCAGCCGCGATCCAGCCGGCCAGCTGACGGTGATCTGGCTGTGCCCGGCCGCCCAGCGCCCACAGATAGCACGCGTCCCGAAGCCGCAGGCTCCGCACATCACCGATGAAGACGGACCCGCCTGGCTGACAGGCCCGCAGCGCCTTGTCCAGCACCTGGCTGAGGTAGCCGAGATCAGGGAAATACTGGACCACGGAGTTGAGTATGACCAGATCGAACGCACCCTCGTCGCTGACGGCATCCGCGGGCTCGCACCTGAACTCGCGACTGGAACTGGTGCCATGCTCGCTGGACATCCGGCCGATCGCCACGGCTGACAGGTCGGTGCCCACGTACCGCTGAACCGAGTCGCGAAACCTCGCGAACAGCAGGCCCATGCCGCAGCCGATCTCCAGTACCTGCCTGGCACCGAGCACGGTCAGGGCCGCCACCGTGTCGTCGATCCATTCGGCCATATCGGCCGCGGAGTAATCACCGCCCCGGCTGCAGCGCCAGCCGGGATAGGACTGGTCCGCGGGGATGCCCGCGGCTGCACCGCTGGCAGGTTCGGGCAGGTAGACGTCGTCCCACACGGCCGCCCAGTCCCGGACGACCGCTGCCGAGTATGAGTGCGGCTCGCCGCCGGCCGCGGCGGGTACTACGAACCCGACCAGTGACTCGCCGCCTTCTGGCACAAGCACGGCGGCATCTCGCACCCCGGGCTGGCGCCGCAGTACCGCCTCGATCTCGCCCGGCTCCACCCGGAATCCGCGGATCTTGAGCTGAGAGTCGACCCGGCCCAGGTACTCGACGTTGCCGTCGGGCAACACGCGCGCCAGGTCGCCGGTCCGGTACAGCACCGCTCCAGGCGGACCGAATGGGTCAGGCACGAACCGCTCCGCCGTGAGACTCCGGCGGCCCAGGTATCCCCGGCCCACGCCGATGCCGCCGATGTGCAGCTCGCCTGGGGCGCCCGCCGGCCGCAGGTCCAGGTCGGGCCCCAGCACGTACAGCTGAATGTTGTCGATGGGCCGGCCGATCGGGATGACCGCGCAGGCGGCCTCGTACGCGGACTGGCCCGGCGTGTAGGCCGACACGTCGATAGCCGCCTCCGTCGGCCCGTACAGGTTGTCGCACCGCACGCCGAGCTCGCGCCGCACCAGGCCGGGCAGGCTCGCGGGGAGTCCCTGACCACTGCAGATGACCAGCCGCAGGTCCGGCATGGCCGGCTTGCCCGGATGGGCGAGGAAGGCGTCAAGCATCGGCGGGACGAAGTGGGCTATCGTCACGCCGCTCGTCGAGAACAAGCTGGCCAGGCGCAGCGGATCGGAGTGCGCTCCAGGCTCGGCCAGCACGAGCCCGGCGCCGCTGATCAATGGCAGGAAGAACTCCCATGCGGAGACGTCGAAGCTGTACGGGGTCTTCTGCACGATCCGGTCGGCGGCCGTCACCGTGTAGCCGACGCGCATCCATTCCAGCCGGTTGACCAGCGCCCGGTGCGAGATCATGGCGCCCTTGGGACCGCCAGTGGAGCCGGAGGTGTAGATGACATAGGCGAGCTGATCGGGGTCGGTGTCCTCGCCTGCTGCCGGGCCTGGCGCGTCGAGCCGGGTGTCCGGGCCGAGTTCAATGACGCGCCGCCCGCGGTCACCGCTCTGCGGCACCGCGAGCCCGGGCTGGGTGATCACCAGCGGGCAGCGGGCGTCGGCGAGCAGGTAGCGGACCCGCTCGGCCGGATAGCCGGGGTCGACTGGCAGATACGCCGCTCCGGCCCGCAGGACGCCGAGCAGGGCGATGACCAGCTCGGTGCTTCGGTTCATATGCACGGCGACGAGCGTCTCCGGCCCGGCACCGTGATCGCCCAGATAGCGCGCGAGCCGGTGAACCCGCTCGTCAAGCTCGCGGTAGGTCAGCGTCGTCGTTCCGAAGATCACGGCCGCAGCGTCGGGAGTCCGCGCTGCCTGGTCGGCGATCAGCTGATGCACGCACCGCTCGCCATGATCGGTGCGCGGCCCGGTCCCGAGCCGCCGGATATGACGGCGCTCGGCCTCGTCCAGCATCGGCAGCGCGCTGATCGGCACGTGCTGATCCGCGGCAACGGCGCGGCACAGCGCTAGATAATGCCGGGCGATGGCGCCGATCGTCGTGGCGTCGAAGAGCGCCGAGTCGTACTCGAACACCGCCTCAAACCCGTTGTCATCTGGCGTGACATCCAGCGACAGATCGAACTTGGACGTGTCATTGTCAACGTCGTATGGCCAGACGTCGACGCCGGGCAGCCGCAGTGGCTCTGCCGGGGCGTTCTGCAGTGCGAACTTCACCTGGAACAGCGGGTTGCGCGACATGTCGCGCCCCGGCGCCATCTGGTCGACCAGCGCCTCAAAGGGCAGATCCTGATGGGCGAAGGCACCGAGTGCCCGGGCCCGGACCCGGCCGAGCAGCTCGGCGAAGGACGGATCGCCATGCAGGTCAGCCCGCACGACCAGGGTATTCGCGAAGAAACCGACAATATTCTCGAATTCGACCCGGGGCCGACCGGCGGTCGGGACTCCCACCACCAGGTCGGGCTGGCCGCTGTAGCGCTCAAGCAGGATCGCGAAGATCGCGAACAGCGTCATGAACGTGGTCGCGTCGCCGGCTCGTCCCGCCTGCGCCAGTGACTGTGCCAGTTCCGCCGGGATGCGCGCGATGACGCGGCCGCCGACGAAGGACTGGACGGCGGGCCGGGCGTGGTCGAGCGGCAGCCTGAGCACCTCGGGAGCGCCGGTGAGCTCGCCTTGCCAGTACGCGAGCTGGCTCGCCAGCGCGTCGTCGGTTAGCCGCTCCCGCTGCCAGAGCGCGAAGTCGGGATAGTCGAGCGCGGCTGTGTCGTGGCAGGGGTCATGCCCGGGAGCCTGGCCCTGGGCTAGCGCACCGTAGCAGTCGGCAAGCTCCCGCAGCAGCAGCGCCACCGACCAGGCATCTGCCGCGATGTGATGCACGCACAAGCCGAGCACCCAGCCCTCGTCGGCCTGGACAAGCAGCGCGCGCAGCATCGGGTCCGAAGCGAGGTCAAACGGGCGGCGGACCCACCGGGACAAGGCGTCACCGGCGTCCGCACCGGCCTGGACGGTGAGAATGTCGCCGACTTCGTCCGCTGGTACCACGATCTGTACTGGCTCCTGGTCGCCCATCGCGAAGACCGTGCGCAGCGCCTCGTGCCTGCGGACCAGTATCTGCAGCGAGTCGTGCAGAGCGGCCACGTCAAGGCTCTGGCCCAGGCGGACGGTCTCAAAGATCAGGTATGCGGGCGTGCCTGGCACCAGCTGGTCAAGGAAGTACAGCCGGCGCTGAGTGAAGGACACCGGGATCGGCCCAGATCGGTCTGCCCGGCCGATCCCCTGATGTGCCCTGCGAGTGCGGCCGCTGCGCAGCGCCTCAAGCAGCCGCGCCCGGTCGCGGTCCAGCGACTCCGACGGCCGCGCACCATCGCGCTCCAGCGACTCTGACGGCCGCGCGTAACCCGCGGACCCGCTCATGTCGTTCATGTCGCGCACTCGCCGTCGTCAAGAGAGCGCAGGAATGCGGCTACCTGAGCCGCGTCCATCGAGCTCACCGACTCCGCGAGCGTCCCGGCGATGAGGGTGTCGAGCCCGGCGACGGTCGGCCACTCAAAGAGGTCCTCGGTTGCTATGTCGACGCCGTAGAGCTCGCGGACCCTGGCGATCAGGCTCACCGCCACCAGCGAATCACCTCCCAGCTCGAAGAAGCTGTCGTCGGCGCCGATGCCCGCAATCCCCAGGACGGCCTCGAACACCTCGGTGAGCCGTTCCTGCATGCCGGTCAGCGGCGGGCGGTACGCGGTCGGCAGCGCGGGCCGCGGGTGCCCGTGCCGCGGCTGCGCGGACCCCGGCCGCGCGGACTCCAGGTGCGCGGACCCCGGCCGCGCGGACTCCAGGTGCGCGGACCCCGGCCG
>Ga0209415_10011117_pt1 | contig 15201 bp, 17 predicted proteins | sample PeaSoiSIISIP2007_FD_187696 | JGI IMG/M metagenome (GOLD analysis project Ga0209415, IMG submission 187696) | Peat soil microbial communities from Weissenstadt, Germany - SII-SIP-2007 (SPAdes) (version 2) | ecosystem: Environmental > Terrestrial > Soil > Wetlands > Peat | place: Germany... | reverse complement strand
GGTTGCAGGCCCAGGATTTGGACCTATTCTCGGGCTTTTCGCTCATATTGGAAGCGTGTTCGGTATAGGTGGCTTCGGGCCCGGGATTTGAACCTACACCTTGATCCTCAGGAAAGGATGATTACGGCGGATTCGCTCCTCCGCTACCAATAAATCAAGTATTTGAAACTATCTGCGGTCGACCAGTACTATGTGTAGCAACCACCTAGCAGCCTGCCCGACGCCACAAGTCTCATTCCAATGTGTATCCATGCCGTTCGTGGCAGATCGCCATCATCTGAGTGACGATATCGCCAAGCTCCCTGATCAGATGCGTGATTTCAGTGGCACCCTCGGGACTGAGCTTGCCGAAATTCGCTAAGCCCTGTGGGTCGATCTCCTGGATAGCCATGCGCACGAACTCAAGCGTGGTTTTGAACGTAAAGATTGCGCTGGCTGGAGGAGTCATTGCGATCTGTTGGCACTGAAGGAATTCTCGTAACAGCGTGCGAAAATTGGCTATTTGGATTGCTAGCGCAGCCGTCTGAGCCGACGTCGAATCCAACTCATATTCTCGGACGAGAACAAGGTCGTTGGTCTCACCACTGACGGCGCGAAGCGCGCTTAGCAGACTTTTGTCCATGTATTTGAAGGTCGCCACGAGATGGCGCGCCTGGGCCTCGGTGAACGGCATGCGTTGACCTCCGATTGACCTGGACCTCAAGGGCCTTTTCGCGCGCGCCGTTCACGAGGGTCGCCCCGAGCCCTCACTCGCAGCAATACCTCACGGCTCCGAGGCGGCGCTGGTTCTTCGCGGGCGCCCGCTTTTTCACGAAGCATCGCAGCAACGACGTGGCTAACCTTGCGGTAATGACGGACGAGGCACTCCTCGACGTCGCTCTCAAGCCTCCAATCGGCGTGTTCTAGCAGCCCGATCAGACGATGAGTGGCGTCGCTCCATTCAGCCTCAGGAGCAACCGAGAAGCAGAACTCGCAGGCAAGTACCGCGATCCTTGGCTCCCGGTCTAGAACAAGGTCACGCAACGACGGCCATAAGTCCGGCGGCACGCCGATTTCCATCAACAGGCTGAGAGCGCTTCTGCGCTTTCGAATGCTCGTCTCGCTTCCCACGCTCGCAGACGGGGATCGAAGCGTTGCACACCTAAGCAGCGCTGGCAGCGCAGCCCTTCCGAAGCTTACGAGTGCTGGCTCAGCCAAGAGCCGGCAGTCGTCCTCCGCGAGCGCGCCCACGAGATAGGGAATCGCCTCCTTCCGGTGGAATGCCGCAAGCGCGGCAATCACGCCCGGCCAGTTCCGGCGTCTGGCTAGACCGAGAAGGAGCTGGAATACACGCTCCTCGCGCACAACTGAAAGTTGTCGAGCCGCCGCATTGATAACCGCGTCATCGCCAGCTCGCTCGACGGGATCGCGCGCCTCGTGGGGCGTGCTCAGGAACTCGAACAGGATGTCGTACGCACCGAGGATCGACAGCGCGCGTGCCGCCCAGCATCGGGGCTGATAAATTCCACTCGGCTCTCGTTCGAAAAGCAGGGCGTGAAGCGCCGGAATGGCATGCTGCCCACAGGCGACCGCTTCCACGACACCGATGTCGCCGTCCCGCAGCGACTTCAGCTTCTCGATGGCAGGCTGCACATCGTCAGCGGCAAGCTTTGTTTCGGCCATCGTCATGGGGAGCAGCGTCCAGCAGTTGCCGCAGAGCGTCCGCGGAAGCGCCAGAGCCGTCCGCGGATGCGCGGTTGCTCGGCGGAGAAGCGGAATTCGACAGGGAAGCTGAAGTGATGCGGGAGGTCGCGTTGACGTTGCGGTGCCCGGCCAAAAGTAGAAGGGCCCGATGTGCAGCTGCTGTTTCCTCATCGCTTAACAGAGAGCGCCGCACAGCGTCGCGCTTGAGCGCGTAGCGCTTCATGTCCTCGGAAACTCGTTCAAGGATCAAGGCCTCACGTTCGTTCAGCTTTCGTATTAAACCAGCGTCCTCTATCGCCTCCGTCACCATGGCAAGATGAGGAAGGCAAATTGCGGAGAGCCCATGCAAAGAGCGGGCATCTTTGGAGAGTCGATTTGCTATCGCCGAAATCGCCTCGGCCTCCGTCTTGGCTTGGACCGCGCATAGTACGCAGCCGTGGCGGGCTGGCACCAAGTCCTCGATCTCGTAAAGCGCACGGTCCTGCAGCGCCGCTTGAGCCCGGCAACGAAGTTGCTCCGCGAGACGATCGAGAAGGGGGGGAAACCCTGTGCAGGTGCCCAGCGGCGAGGATATGGACTCGTATTGCCAGGTATGGAACGCGCAAAAGCCTCCGCGTTCAGCAAAGCGTTGTTGCTCGTCATGGCGGATGCTGAGCTCATATTGGAACCGGCGGAGAAAGTCCCAAACCCCTTGACCGATTTGGGCGCAGACCTCGCAAGGACGTAACCGTTGGAGAATTGCCAATTCCGCAGGTAGCGCCTCCGACGCTTCTCCCCGGGCGCGCACGCCGCGACTGTCGTGGGCGATTTGCCGGGTAAGGGCGCCGATTTCCTCGGTCAGCTTGGCATCTGATGGGGTGCCCAATTCCTGCACCAATTGGGCGGTGCGATCGCACATGCGGAGCATGAATTCAGCGCTCTTTTCCTTCAGCAAAAAGCCGACGAGCTCGCTTTCCAGAGCGGGCAACCCGCTTGCGTCGAGGCGGACAGAATCCTTCGATCGCTTGGCCTCGATCCCGTCGCGAGCCGACACCGAGAAGATACGTGGTTCCTGCTGATCGAAGATCGGAGCGAGTTGCTCACGGACATAGGCAAGGGCTGTGCGGCGCTCGTCGGGAGTGACAGTGTCATGCTTGTTGAGGACGATGAAGATCCGGCGCGCTGAGGAGGAAGCAACACGGAAAAAGCGCATCTCCTCGTCCGATAAGGGACTCTCATAACTCGTGACCAGCAGGAATGCGTCCGCCTCGGGCAGGAATTCCTCGGTGGTGCGCGTGTTCTCCGTGATCGCCGAGCCGAGACCCGGCGTGTCGACGAAATGGAAGCCACGACGAAGAATCTCGGCAGGCAGCTGGACCTCTGCCTTTCTAATGCGCTGGACGTTTGCTGGGTTGCCTTCCTGGGTGATGTATCGCGGCAAAGCGTCGATCGAAATCTCCTGGCTTAGGATTCTCCCGCCGTAGTTCAAGACCACCTGTTCCTTGCTGCCATAGCTAATGGTGGTGATCACGGAGGTGAGAGGCAGAATTCCCGTCGGCAAGCGGTCGGTTCCCATAATGGCGTTCATGAGGGAGGTCTTGCCGCGATTGAACCGCCCGACAACGACCAAATTGAAACGGTCGTCGGCGAGCCGAGCGAACAACTCTTGCGCCTGCTCATGCCATTCCCGTTGCTCACGGGGGGCGGCTGTGGAAGCGGACCGCAAGACTTCGGCGATTGCGAATTTGTGTTGCTCGTACTCGCGGAGGTCCATGGGAGGGTTCTCGCCTTCTACTTGGGCTCTTGCGCGTTCTGCAGTGCCGACCGCGCTGCTTGCCTGACCGCTCTGGCAGGGTGTGAATGAGCCAGCTGCATCAATCCGTCGCGGTTCGGTGCGTCCTCGCTAAGCAAGCGAAGGCTTTTGACGATCTCTAACCCCGCTACGACATCGCTTGGACGGCGCAAGGCGCAGTCGACGAGGGCGCGTTCGGCAGCTGATTCGCGCCGCCATCCGAGAGCAATGATCGCGCGCATCCGGACGTCTGCCAGAGGATGGTTCAGCGCGAGAACCAGACGCTCGACGTAACCCTTGGCATGCCACTCTTGCAGATCGGCGCCGCAAATAGGGCACTGAGCGTCACCGGCAGTGATCAGCGCGTAGCAATGCGGGCAGAACGCTATAGAACTGTCGCGCCGAGAGCGCCGCGCTGCGGGCTGCCCTTTTGACACGCAATGAGCAGCGCTTGTCTTTGCGACTTCATGGAGAGGTCGGCGTGCCGAAGGGGCGAGACCAGCCGCGGCTGAATGCCAAGGCGCGAAAAGGCGTTTGCGGTAGGGGGAAAGCCAATCGCTGCTTTGCTGTAGCGAAACCATGGACGACTCCTAAGGAAGCCCATCTTCCTTTGAGGAGTCATCAGCCTTTTGGGCTTAGGCCCATCGGGCAGTTGAGGCGAACTCCATCGCCAGTTCCCAGGGAATTACCTAAGCAGCATGGTAAGTTTCGTCAACTCGCTTGGCAACTCGATCGCTCATCTCGCCTCTCACCCCCCCGGCAACGGCAACTAAGGACAGCTGCAATGGATCTCTCCCGCATCCCGGTTGGCGACAATCCGCCACATGAGGTCAACGTGATCATTGAAATTCCGCAAGGAGGTGCCCCGGTTAAATATGAAGTCGATAAGCAGTCGGGTGCCATGTTCGTGGACCGCTTCCTGCACACAGCAATGTTCTATCCGGCAAACTACGGCTTCATCCCGCACACTCTTTCCGAGGACGGAGACCCTGTCGATTGCATGGTCGTTTCCCCGACACCCGTGGCACCAGGCGTTGTAATCCGCGCTCGCCCGATTGGTGCGCTGCTGATGGAGGATGAGCACGGCATCGACGAGAAGATCGTCGCTGTACCCGTCGACAAACTTCATCCCTTTTACAAGCGAGTTGGAAGCTACCGCGACCTGCCGGAAATCGTGACTGAGCAGATCGGCCACTTCTTTCAGCACTATAAGGACCTCGAAAAGGCCAAATGGGTAAAGCTTTTGCGCTGGGCGGATCCCAACGAGGCGGCCGATTTGATTCGCGCTGGCATCGAGCGGGCGAAAACCTCCTCGGAATCTTCGTCAGGATGACGCTCCCTAGCGTGAATGAGGAAAACAACCGTGACGATTGCGGAGCGCGTCAGCCAATGGCTCCGGCAGAATCGCGGGGCATACTGTGACGATTGTATCGCCAAGCAACTTGAGCTTTCACGGCGCGGGCAAGCAAGCCGCATAACCAGAGCACTTTCGACGACGAGCAACTTCCTCCGAGACAAAGGAGCTTGTTCAATTTGTGGCGCGGTAAAGAAGGTTATTGAGGCCGTCTGAAACTCGCGACCGGTGATCAGCAGACGTCGCTTCAGCGACACCGAAAGCTGCCCTAGCATGTGCCGCAGAATCGCAGGAGAAAAGGCGATGAACCTTAGGCGCTTGCTACTGGACGTCGATAAGGCATTCGCGCGGCCTTCATTGATCGACATCGCCAAGGCTATCGGAGGATGCAGAGGTATTGAGGCCTTCAACGGCACGGTTCATTGGCTGAGAGGGGGCTGCTGTCTCTCTTGGAACCATTGTGCTGACCGGACGTACGTCCAAAAACTTTGATCCATCGCTCCAGTCTTGCTCGTGAGATATGGGAAGTGTCCGTAAACGAGAGAGAGCTGCATTGCTGCTTCGTTGGGACCCGCGCCGTCGACACCAAAAAGATAGAGGGCCGAAACAAGACCGGTTCGGTCCGACCCCGCACTACAGTGAACGAGTATCGGCTTTGGAGCAGCGCGAATGATCTTCAGAATTTCGTCGATTTGCCTTGGAGTCACGATTTGATCTGAGTGAAGGTGGTAGTCGTAATGCACGATGCCGAAGGCCTCCGATACCGCAACCTCGTCGCGGTACCAGGGCCCTTTGCTTGATCCCCGCAAGTTCAGGATTGACCGTATCCCGCGATCCTTGATGATGCGCTCGAATCCGGTTTTGTCGAGTTGTGCCGACCGGTAAAATCTCCCTTCTTCGACAACACTAAAGTTGCCGGTCCAGCGGATAACGCCACAATACGCTGCGTAACTCGCCGACACGGCAGCCAGCGCGAGCAAAGCGAATAAGGTGGCGCGACGACAACGGACCCAAGACTGTGCCCTCCACTTGAACATGCCTACGCCCTTTCAACGGGCTCTCCCACACGCTCAAGCCTCTTAAACGGACTTTCATATTTGGCCATGGAACCGAGCTCGCGCTCGATCTCGAGCAGGCGATTGTATTTTGCCAGCCTCTCGCTGCGCGACAGCGAGCCGGTCTTGATTTGGCCGCCGCCCATGGCCACCGCGAAGTCAGCGATGAAGGTATCCTCCGTCTCGCCGGAGCGATGCGAGATGACATAGTTCCAACCGGCTTGGCGACAGGTTTCGATCGCCTTCACCGTCTCGGTGACGGTGCCGATCTGATTGAGTTTGATGAGCACCGCGTTGGTCGCATGCTGCTCGATCCCGCGCCGGATAAAAGCCGGGTTCGTGACATAGAGATCATCGCCAACGATCTGGATCCGATGGCCAAGCATAGCCGTGAGGGCGCGAAATCCCTCCCAATCGTCCTCCGCAAAGCCGTCCTCGATGGATACGATTGGGTAAGTTCTGACCATATGAGTGTAGAGGTCGAGGAGCCTATCGCGCGAGATGGCTCCGGCTCCTGACTTCTCGAAGACGTATTCGCCGTCCTTACAAAACGACGAGGCCGCAGGGTCCACGGCGACTGCGACCTCCGCACCCGGCCTGTAGCCCGCCTTGTGAATAGCGTCGACGATCAGCTCCCAGGCTTCATCATTGCTCTTCAGGTTCGGTGCGAATCCGCCTTCGTCACCGACAGCAGTTGAATGACCGCGTTCATGGAGCACAGACTTCAAGGCATGGAACGTCTCCGCCCCGTAGCGAAGCGCCTCGCCAAAGCTGGGCGCGCCATGAGGCACGATCATGAATTCCTGGAAGTCGAGGGAGTTCTCCGCATGCTGCCCGCCATTGATTACGTTCATCATCGGCACCGGTAGGCGACGCGCTTCGGCGCCCCCGAGATATTCATAGAGAGGCAGGTCAAGGGCGGCAGCAGAAGCGCAAGCAGCTGCCATCGACACGCCGAGTATGGCGTTGGCGCCGAGGGCTGACTTGTTCTCGGACCCATCGAGCTCGATGAGAGATTGGTCGATGCGCTCTTGCTCGCTTGCATCACGACCCTTGAGATGCTTGGCAATGCGCTCGCGAACATTTGTGGCGGCCTTCTGCACGCCCTTGCCATTGTAGCGGGTGGCATCGCCATCGCGGAGCTCAAGCGCCTCATGGCGTCCTGTGGACGCTCCTGAAGGCACCGACGCTACGCCCCGATGACCGCTTTCAAGCTCCGCGGTGACGCGAAGTGTCGGGTGGCCACGGGAATCGAGAATCTCGAAGGCATCGATCGCTTTGATCGCACAATTTGCCTTATTCACCGCAAGCTCCGGATGCGCGGTGCGAAGGATGGATGACCGAGAGGAACGATGGCGGCGAGGCTTAACCAACCGCTGCACCATCCGATCGCTGAGATGAGAGCAGCACGGTCCTCGGGTCCGTCGATGCCGCGAAAACCCCAGCTGAACGACCAGGCATAATTCTCGAGACGCGCCAAAACGTTCAAGAGGTAGTCGCGTTCGGACTTTAGATCGAGCGAAACTCCCTCGTTTAGCGCCTCGATCAAATGAGGCCGGCACAAATGGCCGCCGGTCACACCACCGATGCAACGGGGACAGCAATCCGTAAGCCAAAAGGGCGCCGACGCCTCGGCAAAGCTTCGCAAGCGGGTAGGGTCCTTCGCTTTGGCGAGTTCGGCGTAGGAAAGCAAACCTCGCCGCGTTGGATTGACGTTGCAGATCATGCAAGTGCCGCGCTCCTTCAATTGCTTTGCAACGGCGCGCTCTTTGCTGCGGCTTTTCGCCGCGAGCACGGCAACGGCTTGCTGCAAAATATCTGCATAGAGCGACGCTGATCTTGAGCAAAAGCCATGCAGCATCGCCATCTCCACGGCGAGCGACACCCAAGCGTGGCGCTCGCAATATCCCCAATATCCCATCAATTGGAGACCGCATTCGGCTCCGATGGACCCGTCGTGGACAAAGCCCTCGAGGAAATTCACTTCGCCGTCTGTGATGGCAAGTGGCCCACTATCGACTTGGACCTCCTCCGGATCAGCCGACGAAACGTCTTTGTGAGACCAAAGCTTGACGAAGCTGCCGGCCGACTTCTCCGGCGCTGCCAATGCGCTGATCAGTTTTACTGTGTCGCAGATGGGACCAGAGAATTCTCCCAGCACGTCCTGATAGAGCTGACGTTTGAACGAGACGGCAAGCGCAGTCAGCTCCTCCGGCGAGACCCATCGCCAGGCATCGAATTCAGGATTTTCCGTGGCAAGATTGATGTCGGCGTCCTGCCCCTTGAAGAGAGCGAGGAACCATTTCTGACGCTGCCCCTGCCACCGACCGGCCGGAGGTGCGTCTTTCACGAACTCTCCGGGGACGTCATAGGATCGCCAGGCTTCGCTCTCTACGAGGATCGCGATATTGTCGGTGCCAATTTCCTCGCGCAATTCGCGCAGCACCGCATCGCGCGGACTCTCACCTCGATTGATGCCGCCCTGCGGCATTTGCCAAGCGTTGCCGCCAGCACCAACGCGGCGAGCGACCAAGACCTTGCCCAAACGATTGATGAGCAACATCCCCACGCCTGGCCGGTAGGTCGGGTGGTGACGCATGGGCGCTATGCCGTGCCGTCTAGCATCTAGGGTTTTCGACGTCGGATAGGAATTCTATTGAGAGCCGCGATCAACTGCTCCAGCCCGACATTGTCCGCCTCCATGAGCAAGCGCGTTTCCTGCCCGGCAAGCAGGTCCGCGAGCTTCGGGCTGATCCGCTGAGTTGGATTACGATCTTGCGAGGACTTGCTCTCGCGCAAGGAGGCGTGGGGCCCTTGCCCAACCCCGACTTGGCCATTGCGGCGCTTCGAGGATGGAGTCCTTCCAGATGTTGAACGTGTCATGGAGATGCTCCTTTGGCGCCGTCACGGCGCTACGATGAACGATAGGAGTCATCAGCCTCTGGGCGGTTTGGGGGGTACTCCATCCCCGCAGAGGAGGTTACCATAGCATCGCCGGCGAATTGCTCAAGCTTGAACTCGACCCGGGTTTTCCCCTGGGACGCGAGCGTAAGGTTTTCACCGGGAGCCACTCACTGGTGCCCGCCAAACCAATAGCCCGAGATGAGAGATAAAGCGACGAAGAGCAGTAGAGGCCTGCCGCCGCCAAGGCTTCTCTCCACAGACGCCACCCCCTCCCAAGAGGGGGGTGACTTTGACGGGGCGCCTCCCCGACGCTCAGAATCCCGTGATGACCTCGGGTGGCCGTTGGTCGGGAGCCTCTAGGGTGATCCCTTCAAGCAGCATATGGATTCGCGCGAGAATGAGCCCGGCCGCCTGCCAAATTGCCCCAAGCACGAGCAAGTTTCCCAGGAGCACATAGGCGCTCGCACGCTCCGCAGCTCCTACCCCAGCGGCCTTCGATACGACGTACGTTGCGGCAAACAGCAGAATTACCGAAGCGTGCCAAAGGACCAAGTATCTATCGGCCCAGCTCCTATGGAGCCGAAGGATCTGATTGAAGTCGCTTGGCGCATCCATCTGTCTTCTCATCGGCATGCCTCCAATTGAGATTTACATGTTCGAATGTGAACGGCCCTAGGCGAGGTCGTTTGGGGTGCGACACGGCTCGCCGTGGATCAGACCACCCACTCCATCGCGCGAGAGTGCCTCACGGATGTCGGTCAGCGAGCTCAAGACGCCTGCTAAACGGCCTATCTCGGGATCGACGGCGAATGATCGGTCGCGCCGCTTTGCCAACGCATCCTTAATCACCTTCTGAGTAGCCGTGATGGCGTCGTCCAAGCGCTCGTCAAGGTGTCCCGTGGCGTTCCTGAATGTCTCGTCGAAGCCGCGGAGGATCGCCCAGCGAAGATTCTCGGCATTGCGCACGATCAGCTGCTCGGTCTCGCGGGTCAGACGGCGCCGCAAATGAGCCCGGCGAAGCTGCGATGGAAGCAATCGGTCTAGGACCCGACCAGGATCAGGAATCAATGTGGAAACAATGTCCTCAGTGACCCAGTATGGCTCTTCGCCGATTGCGAAGGCATCGCGTTCTATGTCTTGCCTGAACGAGACGTCAAAGAGCTCCGCCGCCGCCCGGCGCACGGCGGTGATGAGCTCGTCGACGCGTTGCTGGTAGGTGGAAAGAACCGCATCGGCATCTGCCGCACACTCGTTCGCCCTCCTCTCGCGGGCATGCTCGAACATCTCTTCGATCGCAACGGAGATGTTGTGCTGCGCCAATGTCTGCCAATTTTTCGGGTCGGTCTTGCCAAGGCTCTGATCGATCACCGCGGCAAGTCGCGAACGCGATTCCTCGCGCAGCGCCTGGATACGGTTCTCAAGCCTCTCGACGAGGCGACGCTTGTCGCCCGCCAAAAGATCACCCGTGACGCGCCGTTGCTCTTCTATGCTGCGCAGCGTGTCTTCGAAGGCGCAAGTCTTTGCTTCCAGCTCTGCGAGCGGCATCTTCAACGCCTGCATTCGGAGCTCGATCTCAGTGGCCGCCTGGGCCAGAAGGTCCGCGGTCTTGATCGCAATCGCATGTTCGAGCGATTGAGTTTTTTCGGTAGCCAAATAGCGCAGCAAATGCTCCTCGATCTCCGTGATGCCGCTCTGTTCGAGGGCGCCGCGGTCGTGCTTCAACTTAGCGGCCAAGCCGTCGCGGGCTGAGACTTGGAACATCGCGTTCTCTGCTGACAAAAGCGACCGCTCGTGCAGAACCTTGTGTAGGAATCGGACAAGAGCTTCCCGCTCCTCGGCGGCAAGCGTGTCCACCTTGTTGACGATGATGAAGATCCGGCTCGCCTTCGACTTGAGTTGGTCCAGATAGTCGAGCTCGACCTCGGTGATGGGCGGGTCCGTAGCAAGAACGAAGAGAGCGGCATCGCATTCCGGGAGCACGCGTAAGGCAGCATCGGTGTTGTGCTTGAGCGTCGAGCCTACGCCCGGAGTGTCGATCAGCACCGTGCCACCAGACAGAATGGGGGAAGGATAGAAAAGCTCGGCCTTTGCGACGCCGAGATGGTTTTGGGGATTTGCCTCTTCGGCGACAAAGCCGAACAGAAAATCGCGGATCTCCTCGGCGTCAGAAGCGCTCCACTCCTCTGGAGTCCTTCCATCGCCAAACCAGACGCGGGCCAGCGGCTTCACACCCCATGCGATAAAGGTCGGAATGGCAGTGACGGGGACCACGGCCGCGGGCAGCAGAGACGCACCGAGCAGCGCATTCACGAAAGTGCTTTTGCCTCGCTTGAACTGTCCGAGAACCGCCAATTGCAGCCGTTGATGCGCGAGCCGCTCGCGCAAGCTCGACAGCCGCGTGAGGAGCAAGGACTGAGGATCAAGGCACGAGCCGAGAAGGACCTTGGAGCGATTGAGCGTCGTGGCCAATCCGGCTTGTCGCGCTTCCTGATTGAACTCGTCGCGGTTCTTCAGCGCTTTCATTGGCGTCTCATCGCCTCGGTATCGCGCCGACCCGAGACGCCGTTGGAGCCTCTGCGTAAGGCTCCGACGCGCGCTCCAACGCTCTCTCCCGCTCCCGCATCCAGCCGAGGGCGTCATTGCGACGGCCGCTTAGGAGCTGCGCCCAGCGTGAATTTCTGAGCTCTTTGCCTTGATTGCCGGCCCACCAAAATTCCTTGACCACAATCAGCGTCCAACCTTGGCGTCCAGGGCGGGTCATCGTAGCGACTTCCACTGCGAACCCGTGAGTTCGGCCGGTGAAGCTGTGCCTCTCCCGCTCCCAATCAACGCCCTCTTGGCTCCAATGCGACAGCTTCAAGCCGGGATTGGCCGCCGCCAGAAGCAAATCGAATGTCCGGAAAAACGAGGGGCTGGCGAACGTCTTCATGCCTCTGGCCTCGTATTTGAGGAACCAGGCGATTTCTGCCGAACAATTCTTCGCCCTGCGCCGCTGTCCATAATGAGCAGCAAGAAGGGAATAGCGAGCAGCTGTAGCGTCAATGACACCAGCGCTACGGCCATCACGGATTGATCGTAGAGAACGCCGAGGGCCACGCTGCCGAGGAACCACGCAACGCCGAACACCGCGTTCAGAATGCCAAACGCTGTGGCGCGGTGGTCAGGCAGTGTCATGCCGGCGACGACAGCGCGCATCACGGATTCTTGGATGCCCATCCCGATGCCCCACAGGATCATGCCAAGAAACGCCTCTGTCTCACCACCGAGAAAGACGAGAGGGGAGGCGAGCGCGGCCAGCGAGGCGCCGGCTATGAGCACGATCACACCGAAACGATCGAACAGATGTCCGAGAACGAGCGAGGCTACTGCATCGCTCGCCATGGCCACGGCAAAGAGGATCGGAATGAGGGGAGGCGAGACCACGGCCGCTTGGCTAAAGTGGAACCCAATCAGAGCGAAATCCACATAGCCGGCACCGATCAGAGCCACGGCGGTCATGTAGATCCAATAGGAGCGCTTGAAGCCGCCGGCTTGCAGGGCAGGCGGCGTGAGATCGAAGTCGCGCGGCCGGGGGAAAAGAACCCTCGCGATAAGGACGGATGCCATCGAGAGTGCGGCAGGAACAACAAGAATCGCGAAAGCGGCCGCGTAGCCATATTGCAGATAAAGTGCCGCGCTTACCGCGAGTGGGCCAATGACCGCGCCGGTCTGATCCATTGCCTCATGCAGACCGAAGCCCCAGCCAAGACCAGTGTGACCTGCCGCGTGAGACAGCGCTGCGTCCCGCACGGGGGCACGAATGCCGCGGCCCATGCGCTCGGCGATGATCAAGGCTGCCGCCAGCTCCCATCGTGACGTGAGCGCTAGTAATGGCACGGCAAAGAGATTGAGGGCGTAGCCTGTGATCATGACTGCCCAGTAGCGCTGCGTACGGTCGCCAAGCCAACCGGACAGAAGACGCACACCATAGCCGAGCAATTCACCGAGACCTGCGACGATGCCGACAATGGTTGCTGACGCGCCCAGGAACCCTAGGTAGGGTCCGGTGATGCTCCGTGCGCCCTCATAGGTCATGTCACCGAAAAGACTGACGATGCCCAAAAGGACGATGAACCGAATCGCCGTCTTGCGGCCGATCGGGGTAGCTCCTTGTCGTTCGAGAGCCGCGGCATCCATAAGATAGTCGTCCCTCTCAGCTGACAGGCCACGGCCAATCCAGCAGCGACGCTTCGTGGCTCAATGCCACGGCGGGACGTGAAGTCAGGCAAGCGGGAGTCGGAGAAAGGGAGGTCGTTCCACGCACCCACCGCCTGACGTCACGCGGTAGGAGTCATCAGCCTCTCGGCATTTCGCAGGGGGACCCCATCCCCTGGAGATACCTTAGACGACGATTCTCAGCCCATCAACAGGCGAAGCGGTGTTACGCCAGGTGCTGTTGACGTGAGCGATTCGCGCCTTACATACTTCCAACCGGCGATGGAGTTCGCCGAAAGCGCCCGTTGGGCTGATGACTCCTACCGCGCAGGGATTCGGTAGGAGATTTTGGTGACCTCCATTGAGCTCAAGGAATCCGGGCAGGCCGCGGGCCCACTTGCTCCGACCAAGTCCGCCTCTCCGTCGCGCCCGACGGCCACCGTTCGATGTGAAAGCTCCTGCCCCGACCCCCGCATCAATATTGCGGTCATGCGGAGCTGCCTCGCGCAGTTGCAAGCATGAACAGCGCGACAACACAGAAGAGGGTCGATCTCGATCGTGCCCCCCAGCCGGCCACATCAGGGTTCGTGGCCCCGAAGGGGACGCGACTTCCAAGCTTCTGCAGCATCCTGTTCGCAACTCCCGAGGATCGCACAGAGCCACTCGAAGCGCCCGTCTTTTTCCACGACCTGAATTGCGACCAGGTCGTGGACGCCATCACGGCCGACAAGGAAGAATACGGTTTAAAGCCCTTCTTTTATGGCTGCCTGCGCCGGGTCGAGGCGATCAAATATCGTCAGGAGGTCATGCAGGATCTCGAAAACGCGGCCCTGCTTGAGCGAGTAAACATATTCGCGCAGAAAATGCGCCGCATGCGCGAGCATTTCTTCAGACTCCAGAAGCTGTATTACAAAGAGCAAAAACGGGCGTGGGTTTTGGAGGCTGTCGACATCTACTGCGAAGGCATAACGAGCCTTGCAAATGAGCTGTCCCACATAAAGCTGAAATCGCGCGGCCTCTTGGGGTTCCGCGACTATTTGATGGGCTACGCTGGCTCTGACCGCTTCACCTCGCTCTCGTCGGAAGCGAAAAGACTTAAGGCTCAGTTGGCGGCGGTGAAGTATTGCGTCCTCATCAAGGGAAGCAGCTTCACGGTCCGCCACGGCGAATCCGAAATTGATTACAGCGCGGAAGTGGAGGAGACGTTTGAGAAATTCAAGCAGGGCGCCGTCAAGGACTACGGGGTGACGTTTTCCGCGAGCCTCGACATGAACCATATCGAGGTTAAGGTTCTGGAGTTCGTCGCCAAGTTGCATCCCGCAATGTTTGCAGCACTCGACGATTTCTGCACCAGGTATGAAAATTTTCGAGACGAAACCATAGCGGCCTTCGATAGGGAGGTTCAATTCTACATCGCCTATCTCAATTATACCGCCGGCTTGAAGCGATCCGGTTTGCCGTTCTGCTACCCGCGTATTTCCGACGAAACCAAGCATGTCTTCGACCATGGCGGCTTCGATATCGCCTTGGCCCATAAGCTTGTCGGCGAAGGCATGTCGGTGGTGTGCAACAATTTCGATTTAAAAGGCACCGAACGGATCCTGCTCATATCCGGCCCCAATCAGGGTGGAAAAACAACGTTCGCGCGCGCATTCGGACAATTGCACTATTTGGCCAGCATCGGTTGTCCGGTTCCGGGTAGGAAGGCGCAGCTCTTCCTGTTCGACCAGCTCTCCACCCATTTTGAAAAAGAGGAAAGGGTTGAGGACCTTCGCGGCAAATTGGAGGATGACCTGATCAGGATTCGCGACATTCTCGAGCAGGCAACGTCGCGATCCATCATCGTCATCAACGAAATTTTCACCTCCACAACGATCCAAGACGAGACCGTCTTGAGCAAAAAAATCATGGAAAAGATGGTGGAGCTCGATGTGCTGTGCGTGTGGGTGACCTTCGTCGACGAGCTGGCATCATTCGGCGAACAGACAGTTTCTATGGTCAGCACCGTCGTTCCTGAAAATCCGACAGTGCGAACCTTCAAAATTGTGAGACGGCCTGCTGACGGACTCGCCTATGCGGCGGCAATCGCCCAAAAGTATCGGCTGACTTACGAGTCGATTAAGGAGCGGATCGAGTTATGAAGGCGTTCCTTATGTATCGAGATCGCGACTTTGACCCGGGGCAGATCCTGTCGCGGAAAGAACGCGCACCCTTGTCGCGGAGCGCAGAAGCAGAAGCAA
>Ga0209415_10011116_pt1 | contig 15201 bp, 13 predicted proteins | sample PeaSoiSIISIP2007_FD_187696 | JGI IMG/M metagenome (GOLD analysis project Ga0209415, IMG submission 187696) | Peat soil microbial communities from Weissenstadt, Germany - SII-SIP-2007 (SPAdes) (version 2) | ecosystem: Environmental > Terrestrial > Soil > Wetlands > Peat | place: Germany... | reverse complement strand
CACGGAAGAACGGCTTACGGAACTAGGTGTCAGTTAATTCCAACGGCAAAGTGTCCAGTTTTAGCTGAGGCAGAACAGTCCGAGCGCCAGGCCGACAAGGACCTGTCGATCCCCGCCCAGCTCAAGGCGCTGCGGCAATTCGCCGACAAGCAAGGCTTGCGCGTGGTCGAGCAGTTCGTGGACGAGGCCGAGAGCGCGCGCACGGCCGACCGGCCCGAGTTCCAGAAGATGATCGCACAGGCGAAGCAGAAGAATCCACCCTTCACCGTCATCCTGGTTTGGAAGCTCTCGCGCTTCGCACGCAACCGCGAGCATTCGATCCTCTACAAAGCGGTGCTCCGCAAGCACGGCGTCAAAGTCGTCTCGATCAACGAACCGATAGACGACTCGCCGGCGGGCCGGATGCTCGAAGGCATGATCGAGGTCGTAGACGAGTTCTACTCGGCCAATCTCTCGGTCGATACCGTGCGCGGGATGAACGAGAACGCCTCGCGTGGTTTCCTCAACGGAGGCCGCGCGCCCTACGGCTATCGGCGCGTCAAGGTGAAGATCGGCGAGGCGGAGAAGGCCAAGCTCGAAGCCGACCCGGCCCACTCCCCCATCGTCAAGCGCGTCTTTCAAATGTGCCTCGATGGCATGGGCGTCAAGGAGATCGCCAAGAAGCTCAACGCGCAGGGCTACAAGACGCGTGACGGCAACCACTGGACCAACACCGTCTTGTACTACATGCTGACTAACGAGACGTATACGGGCGTCACGATCTTCAACGGCTATCGCTATTGGGACACGAAGGGCGACAAGACGCAGAAGACTATCCGCGTCGAGGGAACGCACCCGGCGCTGGCGACGAAGGAGCAGTTCGAGCGCGCGCGGCAAATGCTTAAGGCGCGCGGCCCGCTCGTTACGCATCCACGCGCCGTCAGCAGCGATTACCTTTTGAGCGGGCTGGCCTACTGCGGCTCCTGCGGGGCCAAGATGATCGGCACCACGGCCAAGGGCGGCAAGTTCTTCTACTATGGCTGCCAGAGCTACCTCAAGAAGGGCCGCGAGGCCTGCAAGACGGGGCTCGTCAGCCGCATCCGCTTGGAAGAGGCCGTCATCGAGCAGCTCAAAGGCAGCGTGATCACCGACGACAACCTTTCGGCCCTGGTCAACCTCGTCAACGAAGAGGTCAACCGCGAGCGCCGCTCGGTCAAGGAGCGCGTGGGCGAAACCGAGGCCCAGCTCAAGGGACTCAATGGCCGCTTGGACCGGCTCTACGTCGCGTTGGAGACGGGCCACGTGGACATGGCCGACCTTGGCCCCAGGATCAAGACTTTGCGAGAGCAGATTGAGAACACGGAGGAGAGCAAGCGCGAAATTTTGGCCTCCGAGGCCGCGCCGTTGCGCTTTAACGGCGCGGAGGTCCGGCGCTACGTGGAGGACCTGCGCGAGCTTCTGGCCGACGGCACGCTCATGGAGCGCAAATCCTGGCTGCGGACGTGGGTCAAGCGCGTCAACATCGACCGCAAGCGTGGCGGCGGCACCATCGACTACATGCTGCCGATGGCGGCCCTAAAACAAGAGAGCCACCCGACGAGGGGCGGCTCCTTGGAGGCGGTTCTTTCTACTGATCAGATTGGCTGGGTGATCGAGGACGCGAACTCGGCCGCGGATGTCGAGTGCATCCGCGCGCGCGGCGGCAGGACCGACACGCGCGAGCTCTTCTTCAGCAATCCCGCGCTCGCTCCGGGAGCGAAGGCGCCGCCCCGCGGCGAGGTCACCGCGGTGATCGCGGACCTCAAGCGCCGCCTCAAGGACGTCCTGGATCCGGTCCTCGCGCGGCTGGGCGCGCGGGCCCGCGAGAGCGGGGCCGTCATGTGGGCGGACGTCGACAAGACCAAGCCGTTCGACTGGCGCGCGAAGGGCTGGGACGTCTACACGTGACGGCTCGCGCGGCGCTCCTGCGCGGCGTCAACGTCGGCGGGCCTGTCATCGCGGCCGCGCCGCGGTCACTCACGCTCGTGAGCCTTCCTTTTATACTGGCTTCCGCCCTGCTCGCCGCGAGCGCGTGCGCCGAGACGGTGCTGCGCTCGGGTCCGGCGCGCGCGCGGCTCGTCGAGCTCTACACGTCGGAGGGCTGCTCGAGCTGTCCGCCCGCGGACGCGTGGCTGTCGTCGCTGGCGGGCGAGCGCGGCCTGTGGAAGGATTTCGTGCCGGTGGAATTCCACGTGACCTATTGGGACGATCTCGGCTGGCCGGACCGGCTCGCGGACAAGGCGTTCACCGCGCGCCAGCGCGCGTACGCGGCCTCGTGGGGACGGGACTCCGTCTACACGCCGGGCTTCGTCCTCGACGGCCGCGAGTGGCGCGCCTGGGGCCGGACCCCGCCGAAGCCCGACGCCGCGGCGGGCGTCTTGATCGCGCGCGCCGCCGACGGCCGCGTGCGCGTGACCTGGACGCCCGCGGCCGAGGGCGCCGCGTTCGACGTCTACGCCGCGCGCCTCGGCTTCGGCCTGCTCACGCGCGTCGGCGCGGGAGAGAACTCGGGGCGCGCCCTGCGCCACGACTTCGTCGCGCGCTCTCTCTCGCGCGCGGCGCTGACGAGGAAGGACGGGCGCTGGAGCGCGGAGCTGGACCTGCCGCCGGCCGCGGCGGGCGAGCGCGCGGGCCTGGCGGTATGGATCGCGGGCCCGGACGGCCGGCCTCTGCAGGCGGCCGGCGGCTTCCTGCATTAGAAATAGAGCCCCCCGCGCGGCGCGCCGCGCGGGGGGCTTTTTACGCGCGTCCTCGCGGACGCGTTCGGCTCAGAACGCCGGGCAGGTCGCGGCCTCCCCGTCGTAGTCGGACTGGCACGCGTTCGTGCACGCGGCGTAGTCCGCGTCGCACTGCTGGGTGCAGGCCGTGTCGCCGTAGTCGGAGCAGGACTGGACGCAGGCGTCGTTCTCGCTCTGGCAGCTGCCGTCGCAGCTGTTCAGCTCGCCGGCGTACCAGTTCAGGCAGTCGGTCCGGCCGACGCCGGACCAGATCGCCCAGCCCCACCAGTGCGGGCCCCCGCCGTCCCAGCGCCAGCGGTTGTCGCGGCCCCAGCCGGGATGACCCGGCCAGCGTCCCCAGTCTCCGCCGTGCGGGCCTTCGTGCACGGGACCGGGCGTCGGGCGCGGGCCGGGACCCGGGCGCGGGCCGGGCGCCGGGTTCACCGGGCCGGGAGTCGGACGCGGACCCGGCTGAGGACGCGGGGCCGGAGGGCGCGGCGCGGGGGGCGCGGGATGGAAGCCGCCGCCGGGGCCGCCTCCGCGTCCGCCGCCGCCTTGGAACGCGGCGTCGGCGGCCTTCTGATCCTGCACGTTCTGGGCGGCGAGCGTCTTCTGGCCGGAGATCGGGGCGAAAAGGGCCTCGGTCGTGAAGGCTCCGGCGACGGCTTGATCGAACGTCGGCGTCAGCGACTGCGCGTCGGCTTTATTCGCGGCCAGGGCGGACGCGGCGAGCGCGGCCGCCGCGAGACACGTCTTGCGGTTGAGCATCGGGGAATCCTCATCTCGGGGGCGGAGACTTGCGTATCGCCTGGCGGCCGGGGTTGGGCCTCGGCGTGGATCTCCCCGGCCGAATCCCGAGGATTACAGGCCCAAGGAGTATGCGGGTCCTTCGGGAAGCCGATCAGGGGCCAAGGGCCCAGCATGCAGTGGGTCCAAAGGCCCAGACGCGAGCGCCGCGCGCCGCCTCTCCCGCCGCGCTCCGGGCGGGCCGGAGTTTTTCCCGATTTTTTACCGACCCTTGCCCTTTCGGCTCTTGTGTCCGGGGCTCCCGCGCGCATAAACTCAAGCCATGAAGCTCCGCCGCGGCTCCGCCGTCCTGCTCGCCGCCGCCTTGTTCGCGCCTCTGCGCGCCGCGGCGGACGACCCGGGGAAGGCCGACTACGTGATCTACGTCCTCGCGCGCGACCCGCTGACCCCGGCGGCGCCGGACCGCGCCGATCCGTCCTTCGCCGCGCTCGGCGACGTCCGGGCGCGCCTGGAGGCGCTCGGCGCGAAGCTCGACAAGCAGGGCCGGTTCGACACGCCGACGCTCGACGGCGGCACGCGCGGCAACGAGGTCGTCGTCTATCGCGCCTCGTGGACCGCCGACGAGCGCGCCCGCGCCGAGGAGCTGTCCGGCGGCGCCGATCTGGTCTCGGTCCGCATCGAGCCCGCCGCGGCGCCCGCGCGCGCCCGCGCGCGCGCCGGCGCCCCGCCGTCGGCGGCCGAGGCCGCCGCGGCGCGCGTGCGCGCGCAGATCGGCATCGCGCTTCCTCCGGCGCTCCTGCGCGGGGACGGCCGCGCTTTCGACGGCTCCGCCACGCGCGACGCGATCGCCGACGACTACTCGCGCGCCGCCGCGAAGCTCGGCGTCCCGGTCTCCTCGCTGCCGCGCGATCCGGCGAGCCTGTCGCGCCTGCTGAGCGCCGCGCCGCCGCCCGCCGCGAAGCGGACGCCGGCGCCGCCGCCGCCGCTCGCGACGACCTACTCTCTCGGCTCGATCACCGAGCGCGTCGCCGCTCAGAAAGGGCTGGACCCCGAGATCCTGCGCGGCCTGCTCTTCGCCTCGCAGGCCTACTCGGGCGGCTTCGCGCGCAGCTCCGGCCTGCGCGGGCCGATGGGCCTCAGCCTGCAGACGGGCCGCGCGTACGGTCTGGACGCCCAGACGATCGAGGACCCCGAGAAGAACATCGCGGCCGGCGCCGATCTGTTCAAGTCGCTGATGCGGATGTTCGGCGGCGACCTGAGCCGCAGCGTCGCCGCCTTCTACTGCGGCTCCGGCGCGGTGCGCCGCAACGGCGGGATTCCCTCCGAGTGCGCGGGCTACCTCGCGCAGTTCTATCTCTCCTATCAGAACGGCTCCGCTTGGGCGATCGATCACAACGCGCCGCGGCGCGCGCGCCCCGTCGAGCCGCAGGAAGCCGTGTCCCCCGCGGGCGCCGTCGGCCGCGCCCTGCGCGAGGGCGGGACGGCCGCGATCACCGGCGACGCGCCCCCGAACAAGCCTTGGCGCTCGAGCAAGACGCCGCCGGAGCTCATCGCGCGCATCGCGACGGCGGTGACGCAGAACCTCTTCGACCGCGGCGTGAAGCTCGACCCCGACGTCTTCCTCGGCCTGGTCTGGGCCGAGGGCGGCTACTCGCCCGACAACCGCCGCCCGAATCCGTGGGGCGCGGTCGGGCCCACTCAGGTCACCTACTCGGGCGCCGAGCCGCACTGCAAGGAGATCAACGAGAAGGGACGCTCGTACTTCGACTGGCGCGCGATCTCGACGTGGAACAACCGCAAGAACGTGGACTGCGGCGCGAAAGTGTTCTACGACCGCATCCAGTGGACCGCGTCGAAGGACCCGATCATCGGCCTCGCGCTGTACAACACGCAGGCCCAGCACTGGGACCGCATCATCAGCCGCAACAGGGTCCCGCCGTTCCCGGAGACCGTCGACTACGTCGTGCGCGCGGCGATGATCGCCTGCGTCCGCTCGGGCCGCATGATCCTCTCTCCCGACCACTTCGAGAACGCCCGGGCCCAGAAACTCGCGCGCGCCGAGGAGCGGCGCATGATCCGCAGCGAGTTCCCGGCCGACGGCAACGCCTTCGACCCGGCCTGCCGCGTCTTCCCCGACGACGGGACGCCCGCGCGCCGGTGAGCCGGGCGGCTCAGGCTTCGCGGCCGGCTTCCCGCACTTGGATGAAGCGGCGCAGGAGGACCAAGCCGACGGGCGTGATCGTCGCCATCAGCGCGATGATCAGCCACAAAGTCGACGAATGCCGCGGCCCCTCGGCCGGGCAGTAGCGCGTCAGCAGCATGCCCGACAAGCCGCCCGCGAAGAGCTTGGCGACGAAGAAGGGGAGATAGGAGAGCGACATGTACGAGCCTTCCTGGCCCTTCGGCGCGATCGCCGCCGTGTACTCGTAGAGCCGCGGCGTCCAGAACACCTCGCCGACCGAGTAGATCACGACGTAGACGAAGATCATCACGTAGTACGGGTTCACCGCGCCCTGCACGCCGAGCCAGGACTGCGCGATCAGATGCCCCGGCACGCCGTCCGCCAGCGGCCGCCACCAGTCCGTCGGCGTCGCCATCAGGAAGACGGAGCCGGCGGCCAGCGCGGTGCCGAACAGCACCATGCGGTAGGCGGACACCTTCTGCGTCAGCGCGCCGACGATGGGCACCAGCGCGATGACGACGATGGAGTTCAGCGACCAGAGCCGGCCGATCGGCGCGCCGGCGCCGAGCTCGCGGATGCCGAACTTGGGGTACGTGTAGTACATGTGCAGAAGCACGAGCCGCACGGCGACCACCAGCGAGAGGAACGCGAGGAAGCGGTAGAACGCGGGCTGCTTCCAGAGTCCCGCGAAGATGCGGACCGTGTCCCGCCACGCGTCGCGGATCATGAGCCCGAGGGCCTTGAGCAGGCGCTCGTGCGCGTACTTCGGCTTCTCGACGGTGATCTTCACGCCCTCGTCCGTCGCCTCCACGCCGTCGCGCAGGCTGAAGTACATGATGAAGAAGTTCGGGATGGTGGCCAGGAAGCTCATGAAGAAGAGCGTGCGGTAGGTGCTGAGCGAGACGCCGAGAAGGGGCACGGCGAAATGGCCGTACTCGCCCAGCCCCTTGCGCACGTAGTCGAAGATCCAGGCCCCGACAAGGAAGCCCACGTTCATCATCGCGTAGAAAATGGAGTAGGAGACCGAGCGTTGCGCCGTCGTGGAGTAGCGCCGCACCGCCGCCACCATCACCGGCGTCATCAGCGCCTCGCCGAGCGCCAGCGGCATCAACCCTGCCGGCAGGACGAGCCAGTGGATCGTGCAGAAGGTCATCATCCCGCGCGCGTAGATGCACACGACGAAGCCGAGCAGGAACGCCTTGCGCAGTCCGATCGCGTCGACGAGCGAGCCCACGAGAACGGTGAAGAGCGTCATCGCGGTCGACCACGCCGTGACGATGAAGCCCGCGCGCGTGTCCGAGTAGCCCAGGTCCGACGAGAGCCAGAGCACCAACGTCGAGTTCATGATGCCGTAGGCGAGGATGGCGAGGAGCTTGGCGCCGAAGATGATCCACAGCTCGCGCACCGCGCCCTTGAGGACCAGAAACTTGCCGACGAGGGACAGCTCGGGCGATTCTTTCGTTTGAGTCATGAGCTTTCTCCCGACCGCGGGAGCGAGTGCGAGGATAGCAATTCCGCTGGGATCGCCGACTCGCCGCCCCGAGCCCCCCGCATCAACTCGGAGGCCCTTCGAGGAAGTTCTTGACGAACGTTTCGTCTTGGACGGGCGCCAACTCCTTGAGACGCGCGCCGATGGCGGGAAGCGCATCGGTCGGGCAGAAGAACAGCGGCCAGGTCCAGAGCGTGCGCGCGTCGAGACGGCTGCTGCTGCTCTTGACGAGCGCCCAGTCCTCCTCGGACGGCGCGCCTCGCCTCAAGCCCATCGAGATCATGCGCGCCAGCAGGCGCACCTCGTCCGGCGCGGCGCGGTCCTCGGCCGCGGCGCTCAGCTCCGGAGCGCGCCGGGCGACCGGGAAAAGGATCTCGCCCAGGGCCCACGCCTGTCCGCTGTAGAAGTCCGCCCGGCTCGCCCAGTCCAGCGATTGCCGCGCGCTCCAGGAGTCGCGTCGGCGCGGCAGGAGCAGGCCCTTCTCGTCGCCCAGCGCGAGCTGGGCGAGGACGAAGCCGACGAGGGCGCGTCCGCGCTCCAGGCCCGTCGCCGTTTTCTTCATATGCAGGTACACGTCGCAATTCTCGAGCGATTGGGAGGGGCCGCGCGGGGAAAGCAACCGTACGGGAGCCGGCGCCGGCATCGGCGTCTGCGGCCCAGGCAGACGGAATTTATAGTCGTCCTGCCGAGCCGAGACGCGCGCCGCGTCGAGCGCACCGAGCCAGTCCGAGTAGGCGTGGCGCCCGGAGGCGGCGCGCTCGAAGTAGCGGTCGTAGACCGCGACCGCGGGTAGGACGGCCGCCTCGAGCTGCTTCTGCTTGGCCGCGTACTGGACGGCCTCTTCCTCGTGCGGCTCATGGCTCCCGACGTTGATCGGGCAGGAGACGGTGTAGCCCTTGCGGACGAGATCGTACGAGCCGTAGGTTCCCGTGCGGGCCTCCCGAGGAACGAGCAGAAGGACCGCGGCGGAGCCGGCGACGAGAACGGAGCGCGCCGTCTTGCGATCCATGGGCGATCGAGCCTCTTCGCTGATCATCCCACAAATCCGGGCGCGCGTCCAGTGCGGCGGGCGTTCGCGGGCCTTGACTGCGCCTGCAGGCGGGCTACACTCACGCGATGGGGCTGATCACGTACCGGAATCGCTGGCGTTGCTTCGGCGCCGTGTTCGTCTACGTCTGGATTCTTTACTTCGCGTCGAATCGCCAAACCCTCGTCCCGGCCCACGCGCTGCCCCTGACCGTCGTCGACTCCGGGATGCCTTTCCTGCCGTGGACCGGCTGGATCTATGCGGCGGTCTTCGTCATGCCGCTCTTCGCTTGCTGGACCGTCGAAACGGACGAGGACGTCCGCGCTCTCGTGATGTCCTTCGTGGGGATGGCCAGTCTCGACACGCTGCTCTTCTTGGTCTACCCGACCGTCTATCCGCGGCCGGGCATGGGTTCGGCTTCGTGGGCGGGAATCCCGCTGGCCTTGGTGCGATTCTTCGACACGGCCAAGAACTGCTTCCCGTCCCAGCACGTGGCGGCCGCCTTCCTGACCGCGCTCCACGTTCGGCGTTTCTCCAAATCCTGGGGCGCGGCGAATCTTCTGCTCGCGGCCGCGATCGCGATCAGCACGCTCACGACCAAGCAGCACTACCTCTGGGACGTGATCGCCGGCGCGCTGATGGCCGGCGCGGCCTACCGTCTGTCTATAAAAGGAAAGGCCCTTCAAACTCCGGCGTCGTAAACGCTATCCTCGACGCATGATCGCCGCCCTGCTCGTCGTCGTAGCCGCGGCCCGCGCGGCGGAGCCGGTCAAGAACCCGGACACCTTCGTCCTCGCCGAGACCGAGGACATCACGAGCCTCGACCCGGCCTTCCCGTACGACAACTCGAGCCAGTCGATCGCGCTCAACGTCTACGAGACGGTGATCGGCTACAAGGGCGCGTCGCTGGCCAAGCTGGAGCCGCGCGTCGCGGAGAAGATACCGACCCGCGAGAACGGCCTCGTCTCCGCGGACGGCCGCGTCTACCGCTTCCCGATCCGCGCGGGGATCAAGTTCGCGGACGGCAGCGAGGTGACGCCCGAGGACGTGCGCTACTCGCTCCTGCGCTTCATGATCGAGGACCCCGCGAGCGGCCCGGCCTCGCTCCTGCTCGAGCCGATCGCGGGCGTCCCGTCCACGCGGAACTCCTCGGGGACGGTCACGCTCGACTTCGACGCGCTCGCCAAGCGCGTGCGCGTCGAGGGCCGCGACGTCGTCGTCGAGCTGCCGCGGCCGTACGGCCCGTTCCTGTCGCTGATGGCGCGCTGGTCGTACGTCCTGCCGAAGGCCTGGTGCGCCGCGCACGGCGAGTGGGACGGGAGCGCCGAGACGTGGCGCCGGTTCAACAATGCGCCGAAGGAGAAGTCGTACCTGTTCGAGCACATGAACGGAGCGGGCCCCTTCAAGCTCGCGCGCTGGGACCGCGTCCAGCGCTACGTCCTGCTCGAGCGCAACGACGGCTACTGGCGCGGGCCCGCGAAGCTGCGGCGCGTGCTGATCAAGACCGTGCCCGAGCTCAACGCGCGCAAGCTGATGCTCGAGGCCGGCGACGCGGACCTCGTCGCCACGCCGCGCCCGTTCGTGTCGCAGTTCCGCGGGATGCCCGGCGTGCGCGTCGTCGACCGGCTCCCGCGCCTGCAGACCGACCCGGTGCTCTCCTTCACCGTGCGCATCAACCCGGCCGGCAACCCCGACATCGGCTCCGGGATTCTCGACGGCGACGGCATCCCGCCCGACTTCTTCGCCGATCCCGACGTGCGCAAGGCCTTCGCGTACGCGTTCGACTACGAGGCCCTGCGGCGCGACGCGTTCCAAGGCACGGCCGCGCGCGCGATCGGGCCGATCCCGCCGGGCGTGTTCGGCTTCGACCCGCTCCAGCCGCGCTACGACTACGATCTCGAGAAGGCCGCGGCCCTGCTCAAGAAGGCGCGCGGCGGCGAGATCTGGGCCAAGGGCTTCAAGTTCACGCTCACCTACAACACCGGCGGCGAGACGCGCGAGGCCGCCGCGCAGATCCTCAAGAAGGGCGTCGAGCGGCTCAACCCCAAGTTCCGCGTCGACCTGCGCGGCGTCGACTGGGCGAACTTCATCGACAAGGCCCAGCGCCGCCTGATGCCGCTCTTCGCGCGCGGCTGGAGCGCCGACTACCCCGACGCGCACAACTTCGTCTACGCGTTCTACCACAGCGCGGGCCGCTACCCGACGGCCCAGGGCTTCGCCGATCCCGAGCTGGACGCGCTGATCGAGCAGGCCGTCGCCGCGCCCGCGCCGCCGCGCCGCCTCCAGCTCTACCGGGAGATCCTCGCGCGCGGCTACGACGACTGCCCGACGATCTTCACCGTGCACCCGACCGGCGTCTTCGCGATGCGCGAGTGGGTGCGCGGCTTCTTCGACAACCCGGTCTACCTCGGCACGTACTACTACCCGCTCGACAAGAAGTGACCCTCGCCGGGACCATGGTCCTAGGCCCTTATCCCGCCGCGGCTGGGTCCGGCGGCCCAGGCGGGGGCACGCCTCCCGGGCTACGCTGTCCTCATGAAGAACCTTCTCGTCGGCCTGATCCTCGCCGCGATTCCCGCCGTTTCGCACGCCCAGAATCAATCGGACTTCACCGCCGACCCGGGCGCCGCGGAGCTCGTCGGGCGCATGAAGCAGGTGGCCGCCGACGGCGCGCAGATGCAGCGCGTCGCGTTCGCGCAGAACGCGGCTCCGCCCAAGAGCGGGCTCGGCGACTACAGCGACGGCTACCGCATGGGACTGCTCTCGAAGTACTCGCTGAAGGGCTGGGTCAAGAAGTCGGGCGAGGGCGAGATGCTCATGGGCCAGGACTCCTCGGTCGCGTACGAGGGCACGGGCAAGGACCAGAAGATGATCAATCCTTGGGAGTTCAGCTCGGACCCGTCCATGGCGCCGAAGATCCTGCCGTTCGCCGGCCAGTACGTGGTGATCAAGTACCACCAGTACATCCAGGGCAACCCGTTCACGCGCGATACCGACTACGACGCGGTGGAGATCTCGGCCGTCGACACGGCGTCCAAGCCGAAGCAGGCCTGCGCCAACGACGCCGCGGCCGGCGGGAACTCCAGCGGCTTCCGCGTCGCGCGCATCGTGAAGGCCAGCTCGAAGGGCACCATCAACAAGTCCTTCGAGATCAAGGTCCAGATGGGCGGCGCGGGCAACGAGTTCTACGACATGTCCGTCTCGAACGAGGCCATGTTCGACTGCGCGCTGAGCTGGCTCAAGTCGGGCGGCAAGGCGAAGATCTTCTACAAGCAGTCCTTCCTGTACAACCCGCTGAACCGCAACACCGGCTACGACATCCTGAAGATCGAGCCGATGCCCTCGCTCGACTAGCCCGGCGTTGATCGCGCGCGGATTCCGGGTTATACTGGGTCCATGAGCGCTTTCCGGAGACCGGCGCTGGTCGTCGCCTCGCTCGGCCTGCTGGCCGGGGGCGCGAGCGCCGGCAAGCTCGACCTCGACATCTACGGCGCGGGCCGCGTCTCCTTCGCGGCCGACCCGGCCGCGCCCGGAGCAAACGCGTCGGAGATATGGCGGCCCGGCGACCCGCGCGACCTGCGCGAGGCGCCGCGCTCCGTCGAGATCCTCGGCGAGACGGGCTACACGGCGATGGGCGCCGTCGGCGCCGCGCAGAGCCTTCACGGCGCGGGCTCCGGCCGCGCGGCGAAGGCGGAGGGGGCCGGCTTCATCGCCGTGGCCGCGATCAGCTTCTGGCGGCTTCTGCAGACGCTCTGGAACTGAAGCCGCGCGCGGTGAGCTACAATACGGGCATGGACCGGTCCGCGCGCGCCCAGAAGATCGTCGCGGGGCTTCGGAAGCTCTACCCGGACGCCGCGTGCGAGCTCGATCACGCGGACGCGCTCCAGCTCCTCGTCGCGACGATCCTGTCCGCGCAGTGCACCGACGTGCGCGTGAACGCGGTCACGAAGGCGCTGTTCAAGCGCTACCGGACCGCGGACGACTACGCGGCGGCCGAGCCCGCCGAGCTCGAGGGGCTCATCCGCTCCTGCGGCTTCTACCGCATGAAGGCCAAGTCGATCATCGAGACCGGTAAGGCCCTGCGCGACCGCTACGGCGGGAAGGTCCCGGACGAGATGGACGACCTGCTGACTTTGCGCGGCGTCGCGCGCAAGACCGCCAACGTGATCCTCGGCAACGCGTACGGGAAGGCCGAGGGCGTCGTCGTCGACACGCACATGAAGCGCCTCGCCTGGCGCATGGGGCTCACCGACGAGGAGGACCCGGTCAAGGTCGAGCGCGACCTCATGGCCTGCGTGCCGCGCCGGGACTGGATATTCTTCTCGCACGGCATGATCCTGCACGGCCGCCGCGTCTGCAAGGCCCTCAAGCCCGCGTGCGACGCGTGCTCGCTGCGCCGCGACTGCCCCCAGCGCGGCGTCGACGCGGACTGAAAAACGAGCGCAAGGCCCGCGAAGGGCCTAGGACGCAGGACCCATGAGCGCGGTCAAGCCGCGGGCTTGGCGGGCGTCATAGCGTCCGCGCGGGATCGACGCTACACTGTCTCCATGATCGACTCCCTCGTCTGCCGCAACGACCGTCGCCTCAGCGGCGTCCTCCTCCAGGTGCTCGGCTCCGAGCACGGCCGCACCGTCCACGAGCTCGTCTCCTTCGAGCGGGGCTCGACGGCGAGCTCCTGCGAGGTCCTGTACTGGATGCGCGTGAACATGCCGACCGCCGCCGGCCGGGTCGACGACGCGCTCGCGTCGAACGCGCGCTGGAACTAGGCGCCCGGACGCGCCGCGCCTGACGCGGCGGATTTCAGGAACGCCCGGATCGCCTCGCCGTACGCCGGGCCCGCGTCGAGGAAGCCGTCGTTGTGGCTCCCGCGCAGATCGAAGAAGCTCTTCGGCCCCGCCGCCGCGGCGAAGTTGCGGCGCGCCTGCTCGTAGGGGATGATGTCGTCCTGCGGGCTGTGCAGGAACAGCGTCGGCATCTTCACGCGCGGGAGCTTCGCGAGGTTATCGAAGCGGATGCGCCCCAGCCCCGCCGGGAACCACGGCAGGGCGACCTTCGCCATGTCCGCGATCGACGTGAACCCGCTGTCGACGACGAGCCCCGCGGCGGGCGCGCGCGTCGCGAGCTCCACGGCCGCGCCGGCGCCGAGCGACTCGCCGTAGAGGACGAGCCGCGAGGCCGGCACGCCGCGCGCCGACAGCCAGTCGCGGCCCGCCTGCGCGTCGCGGTAGATCCCGGCCTCGCTCGGGCGGCCGGCGCTCGCGCCGTAGCCGCGCCACTCGACCCAGAGCTGGGCTGCGCCCGCGTCGCGGAGGATCTTCATCTTCTCGACGCGCGACGAGAGATTCCCGCCGTTGCCGTGCAGGCAGAGCATCACGGGCGAGTCCGCCTTGGGTCCGGGCAGCCACCACGCGTCGAGGCGCACGCCGTCGGAGGCGGTCAGCGCGACGCGCTCGAAGGCGAGGCCGTACGCGCCGGGCAGGGCGTCGATCGTCCGCGCGGGCACGAAGACCATCGCGTTCTCGAACCAGCGCAGGCCGATCCACACGGCGGCGAGCGCGAGCAGGTAGACGGCGAGCGGGTGAGCCTTCATCGCCGACATCCTAGCAAAGACGGAACTTTTCGGGCCCCCGGTCGTTTCGACGGGACGGAGATCTTCCGGGCGAGCAAGAAAAACGGGAGTTAACCACAGAGGCACAGAGAACACAGAGAAACGGCAAAACGGTTTACTCTCTCCGTGTCTCTGTGTCTTTGTGGTTCAATGCCGTCGTCGTTAGCCGATCGGGCGGAGAGCGGACGTCGCCCCCGCCCTCTCGAAAAAAGTAAGCTCATCGCGATGGAGCTGATCCTCAACTACCGCTGCCAGATCGGCGAGAAGCCGGGCGTGCCGGTCTACTCGTTCCAGGTCCTCGACCGCCAGTTCGAGGTCAAGAAGACCGCCGTGATGCTGAAGACCCGCGAGATGGCGGCGCGCGGCCTTCTCGACGAGAGCGACGCGGCCGGCCTGCGCGCGGCCCTCGCGAAGCTGGGAAGCGTGCGCTTCGCGTCCGCCGGGGAAAGGAAGCTCGAGGGGACCTGCGCGATCGACGCCGCGACGACCGCCGGAGCGGTGCGCTTCAGCGCGCCCGAGGCCGATCCGGCGTGGAAGGGCGCGGAGCCGTTCTTCGACTGGCTCCAAAAGCTCCACGACTCCTACCCGGGCCTCAAGGCGATCCATCCGATCTTCCCCGGGACGGCCTACAAAGCCGACTACTGAGGCCGCGCGCCGGACAGCTCGCGCCGGAGCCGCTCGGCGGCGGCGAGCGCGGGGTCTCGGGCCCCTTCGGCGCGGCCGCGCAGGATCGCGAGCATCGGCTCGAGCCGCGCGAGCGCGTCGGCGCGCGCGCGCGCCGCGGCCGCGCCGCGGCCGAGCGCGCGGTCGGCGCGCGCGAGAGCGGCGGAGGTCGCGATCAGGTCCGGGTTCAGGCTCAGGGCTTGTTCGTAGAAGCCGGCGGCGCCGCGCGCGTCGCGGCGCGCGGCGCGGACGTCGCCGCGGCCGGAGAGCGCCTCGGCGGCGGACGCCGGCGCGCGCGCGGCGTCCTCGAACAGCTCGTCGGCCTCGTCGAGGCGCCGGAGCTTCAGCAGGCACCGCGCGAGGCTGAGCTCCGCGGGAACGGAGCCGGGCGCGAGCGCGGCGGCGGACTGCAGGCGCGGAAGGGCCTCCGCGTCGCGGCCGGCCTCCGACAGCAGGAGGCCGAGATTCTCCTCGCCGTCGGCGTCGTCGCGTAGCGCCAGCCGCGCGCGCGAGGCCGCGATCGCGTCGTCGAGGCGGCCGAGGCGGTAGTCCGCGAGGCTCAGCTGCTGGTAGGACACGAGGTAGGAGGGGCCCAGCTCGATCGCGCGCGCCAGCTCGGAGGCCCCTTGCGCGTAGCGGCCGAGCGCGACGCAGACGTCGCCGAGGCCCGCGTGCGCGCGGGGATTGTCGGGCGCGCGGCGGACGGCGTCGCTCCAGAGCTCGTAGGGCGAGTCGAACAGGGCGGCGAAG
>Ga0209415_10011115_pt1 | contig 15203 bp, 15 predicted proteins | sample PeaSoiSIISIP2007_FD_187696 | JGI IMG/M metagenome (GOLD analysis project Ga0209415, IMG submission 187696) | Peat soil microbial communities from Weissenstadt, Germany - SII-SIP-2007 (SPAdes) (version 2) | ecosystem: Environmental > Terrestrial > Soil > Wetlands > Peat | place: Germany... | reverse complement strand
ACGCGCAAGGCGCCGACGGCTTCACCCCACGCTGGATCACCATGGGCCGCGAGGTCCTCATCACCTGGCAGCCGGGCCGCTGATCATCCGTTCGTCCCCCCGGCGCAGATGTTTCATCCCGCGAGATTGGCGAGAGCGGCCCGCTATACTGGCGGGGATGCGTTTGGCCGTCGCGCGACGCGGGGGACGGGGACGGGGATGAGGATGCGGTTGCACAAGCCGGCGACGGCGGAGGCGACATGAGCCAGAGCCTCGCCGCCGCGCGCCGGCTCATCATCAAGATCGGCTCGGCCCTGCTGGTCGATGATTCCACCGGCGACATCCGCCGCGACTGGCTCGCGGCCTTGGTCGAGGACATCGTGCGCTGCCGGGCACGCGGCCAGGAGGTGCTGATCGTCTCTTCGGGCGCGGTCGCCGTCGGCCGCCGCCATCTCGGCCTCGCCGGACGCTCGCTCAAGCTCGAGGAGAAGCAGGCGGCGGCTTCCGCCGGGCAGATTCGGCTGGCGCATGCCTATCTCGAAGCTCTGGCCCCGCACGGCGTCACCGTCGCCCAGATTCTTCTCACCCCCGACGATACCGAGGAGCGGCGTCGGCATCTCAATGCGCGCGCCACGATCGAGCAGCTCCTGGCGCTCGGCGCGGTCCCCGTCATCAACGAAAACGATACGGTCGCCACCGCCGAGATCCGCTTCGGCGACAACGACCGCCTCGCCGCGCGGGTGGCGCAGATGATCAGCGCCGACACGCTCGTGCTGCTGTCCGACATCGACGGGCTCTACTCCGCCGATCCGCGCCGCGACGCTAAGGCGCGGCACATTCCGGAGGTGCACGAGCTGAGCCGGGACATCGAGGCGATGGCCGGCCACGCGGCGCCGGGCTACAGCTCCGGCGGGATGGTGACCAAGCTCGCGGCGGCGCGCATCGCCATGGCCGGCGGCTGCCGCATGGTCATCGCCAAGGGCGACGGGCTCCATCCGCTGGCGGCGATCGAGGCGGGGGCGCAGGTCACTTGGTTCATCCCCTCCTCCGAGCCGCGCACCGCGCGCAAGCGCTGGATCGCCGGGGCGGTCAACGCCATGGGCGTGCTGGTCGTGGACGACGGCGCCGCCGCGGCCTTGCGGCGCGGCACCAGCCTGCTGCCCGCCGGAATCATCGCGGTCGAGGGCAGCTTCGAGCGCGGCGATGCCGTCATCGTCAGAAGCCGCACCGGAGGCGAGTTGGCGCGCGGCCTTTCCGCCTATTCGAGCGCCGACGCACGCGCCATCGCCGGCCACAAAAGCGGTGAAATCGAGACGATCCTCGGCTACCGTGGACGCGACGAGATAATCCATCGCGACGATCTCGTGGTGAGCGAGGTGCGGCCATGACGGCGCTGGAGCGGAAAGCGAGCGATCTCGAGCGCGCGATGCGCGAGATCGGCGCGGCCGCGCGCGCGGCGGCACGTCAGCTCGCCTATATCGATGCGTCGCACAAGACTGCTGCACTCCTCGCGGCCGCGGCAGCATTGCGCGCGGAACGGCAGGCATTGCTCGAGGCCAATGCTCGCGATTTGGCGGCGGCCGAAGAGGCATCGCTCTCGGCCGCGCTCCTCGACCGCCTCAAGCTCGACGACCAGCGCATCGAGGCGATGGCGAAGGGGATCGCGGAGGTCGCGGCCCTGCCCGATCCCATCGGCACGGTGCTGGCGCGCTGGACGCGGCCCAACGGGCTCGACATCGCGCGCATGCGCATTCCGCTGGGCGTCATCGGGATCATCTATGAGTCGCGGCCCAACGTCACCGCCGATGCGGCGGCGCTATGCTTGCGCGCCGGCAATGCCGTGATCCTGCGCGGCGGCTCGGAGAGTTTCCATTCATCGCGGGTGATCGTCGAGTGCCTGCAGCGGGCGATCGCGACGGAGAAGCTCCCGTCCGCCGCGGTGCAGCGCGTACCGACGCGCGACCGCGCCGCCGTCGGCATGATGCTGACCATGCCCGATCTCATCGACGTGATCGTGCCGCGCGGCGGCCGCTCGCTCATCGAGCGCGTGCAGCGCGAAAGCCGCATTCCCGTGATCGCGCATCTCGAAGGCATCTGCCACACCTATGTCGATCGCTCCGCCGATCTCGAAATGGCGCGGCGGATCGTGCTCAACGCCAAGATGCGGCGCACCGGCGTGTGCGGCGCGACCGAGACGCTCCTCGTCGACCGCGCGGTGGCGGCGACGCATTTGCCGCCGATCCTCGCCGACCTGCACGCGGCACATTGTGAAATCCGCGGCGATGCCGAGACCTGCGCTCTCGATCCGAAGGCGGTGCCCGCGACCGAGGCGGATTGGACGACCGAGTATCTCGACGCGATCCTGTCCGTGCGCGTGGTCGATGGCGTGTCTGCGGCGATCGAGCATATCAACCGCTATGGCTCGCATCATACCGACGCCATCATCACCGAGGATGAAATGGACAAGGCGCTGTTCCTCGATCAAGTCGACAGCGCCATTGTGCTGCTCAATGCCTCGACCCAGTTCGCCGACGGCGGCGAGTTCGGCATGGGCGCCGAGATCGGCATTTCCACCAACCGCCTGCCGCCGCGCGGACCGGTCGGCGCCGAGCAGCTGACAACCTACAAATATGTCGTCCGCGGCAGCGGTCAGGTGCGCCCCTGAACCTCAGAGCGCTCGGCCTCGGCAAGCCGCCGCCGCCGTGCGTCGGGCTGCTGGGCGGGTCGTTCAACCCGGCCCATCCCGGCCACCGTCACATCAGCCTTGAAGCGCTGAAGCGGCTCGGCCTCGACGAGGTCTGGTGGCTCGTCTCGCCGCAAAATCCCCTGAAGCCGCAACGTGGCATGGCCTCCCTGGCGCGGCGGCTCAGGACCGCGGCGGGGCTGGCGCGCCACCCCCGCATCCGCGTGCTCGAGCTCGAGGGACGGCTCGGCACGCGCTTCACGGCGGACACTCTTGCTGCGCTGCAGCGTATGCTGCCGCGCACAAAATTCGTTTGGCTGATGGGCGCCGACAATTTGCACCAGATCTCGGACTGGGAGCGCTGGACGGAAATCTTTCGGCGCATGCCCATTGCAGTCTTCGCGCGCCCTACCTATTGTCATAAGGCATTGGCGGGATTGGCCGCGCAACGCTTCGCGCATTCCCGTATCGGGGCCGAGGCGGCGCATCGGCTGGCGGAGTGCGCTCCGCCGGCCTGGGTTTTCCTGCCGGTGCGGCTCGATCCGCATTCGGCGACGACGATCCGCTCGCGGAGCCGGCGCCGAGCGGAAGGGTCGCGGCGGAAACCTGATGCGAGGTAACGGTCATCCTGCGTGCTAGCGCAAAGCCGCTGCGAAAGGCGGCACCTTCCGGAGCCCCCCTGGAGCTCGTGTCGAAGGTTCTCGAAGACGGCAAGGCCGAGAATCTTGTCGTCATCGATCTCCAGGGCAAAACCAACATCGCCGATCACCTGGTCATCGCCAGCGGACGCTCGCAGCGGCAGGTGCTTGCCTTGGCCGAGCATGTGCTGGCGGCGCTCAAATCGGCGGGCCATGGCCGCGCTTCGGCGGAAGGGCTGCCGCACGGCGATTGGGTGCTGATCGATGCCGGCGACGTGGTCGTGCACCTGTTCCGGCCCGAGGTGCGCAGCTACTACAATCTCGAGAAGATGTGGGGCGCGACGCTCGGCGAGGCCGCCGGCGCGTCCTGATCGGTCGTGCGATTCCTGCTGATCGCGGTCGGCCGCATCAAACCGGGATCGCTTAAGGATTTGCAGCGGCATTATGCCGAGCGTCTGACGTCGCCCGTCATCATCCGCGAAGTCGAGGAGCGGCGTCCGCTTCCGCCCGCAGAGCGCAAGGAGCGCGAGGGCGCCTTGTTGCTGGCGGCGCTGCCCGCAGGGGCCACGGCAGTGGCGCTCGATGCCGGCGGCCGGGCCCTGTCGAGCGAGGATTTGGCAGCACGGATATCCGGCTGGCGCGAGGCCGGCGTGGCTGAACTCGCCTTTCTCGTCGGCGGCGCCGACGGGTTGTCCGACGCGGTGCGCCGCAAGGCGGAGCTAGTGCTGTCGCTCGGCCCGATGACCTGGCCGCATCTCCTGGTGCGCGGCATGCTGCTGGAGCAACTCTACCGCGCCCAGCAGATCCTAGCCGGTCACCCCTATCACCGCGGCTGATCGTCCTCGGTCTGCGGACGGCTCGTGCGGCGAAGCGGGCGGCGTTCGACGACCACGGCGCGCGACGGCCGGGGCGGCGCGACAGGAAATGCCGCCGCTCGCTCCTCGCTGCTGAAGCGCGGGGTGCCCGTCATGCCGGGGCGCGGCGCCGCCGGCAGCTTCGGCTTGGCGCGGACCGGCGGCTCGGGCGCGCGGCGGACCCGCAAATGACGCGATTCCACGACTTTTCCGTCGAGCGAACTGATCGCCCGCTCGACCGCCTTGGGCGGCGCGAGGTTGACCATGCCGCGCGGCGCGCCGGCCTCGCCGCGGGGCCGGCTGATCATCGCCCCCAGAACCAACCCGTAATCGTCGAACAGAGAGGCCAGATCGCCGCCGCTGAAGCCGTCTGGCAGGTTCGAGACGATGATGTTGGCCGGAAAGGGAATTCGCCGCATGCCGATGCCGTGCTTTTGTTAATTATCTCGCAAAGCATTCTATTGTGCAATGCACCATTGGGTCCCCTACGCTTTCGCGAAGGCACCAATGACCAGAACGCATAGCGTCCCCCACCCCTCTATCTCCTATCGGCCCCTTCCTTTATAAGACATGCCCATGTTGCAGCCGCGTCGTCCCCGTCCCGTCGTCCTGTGCATCCTGGACGGCTGGGGCGAGCGCGCCGATCGCGACGACAATGGCATCCTCCTGGCCCGGACGCCGAATTGGCACCGATTCATGGCGGACTGCCCGCACGCGCAGTTGCAGGCGAGCGAGCACTATGTCGGCCTGCCCGACGGCCAGATGGGGAATTCCGAGGTCGGGCACATGAATATCGGCGCCGGCCGCATCGTCCTGCAGGACCTGCCGCGCATCGATGCCGCGGTCGCCGACGGCAGCCTCGACCGGAATCCCGTGCTCGGCGCCTTCATCGACACGCTCAAGGCCAGCGGCGGGACGGCGCATCTCATGGGCCTGCTGTCGCCGGGCGGGGTGCATTCGCATCAGGACCATATCGCTGCCTTGGCCAGGCGGCTTGCCGCCGCCGGTATCAAACTCGCGGTCCACGCCTTCCTCGACGGCCGCGACACGCCGCCGCGGAGCGCTCTCGGCTACCTCGCGAAATTCGCCGCGGACACGCGGGCGCAGCCGGGCCTCAGCATCGCCACGGTAAGCGGTCGCTACTATGCGATGGACCGCGACAAGCGCTGGGACCGGATCGAGAAGGCCTATCGCGCCCTCGTGATCGCGGAGGGCGAGGCAGCGCCCGATGCCAAGACCGCGGTCGCGCTGTCCTATGCTCAGGACAAGGGCGACGAATTCGTCCTGCCCAGTGTGATCGGCGCATATCGCGGGATGACGGACGGCGACGGCGTGCTGATGGCGAATTTTCGCGGCGACCGGGTGCGCGAGATCCTGACCGCGCTGCTCGATCCGAACTTCGCCGCTTTTTCCCGGCCGCGCGTCGTCCGCTTCGCGGCGGCGGCGGGCATGAGCGAATATTCGGCCGAGCTGGCGCGCCTGATGGGTACGCTGTTCCCGCCCGTGGATCTGTCCGACACTTTCGGCGAGGTCGTCTCGCGCGCCGGGCTCACCCAGCTCCGCATTGCCGAGACCGAGAAATACGCGCACGTCACCTTTTTCTTCAACGGCGGACGCGAGACCGAATTCCCCGGCGAGAGCCGGATCCTGATCCCCTCGCCCAAGGTCGCGACCTACGATCTCAAGCCGGAGATGTCGGCGCCCGAGGTGACGGACCGGCTGGTCGAGGCGATCGAGGCCGGGCGCTTCGATGTGATCGTGGTCAATTACGCCAACACCGACATGGTCGGCCATAGCGGCGACCTGGCCGCGACGATCACGGCGGTGGAGACGGTCGATCGCTGCCTCGGCCGAATCGCCGAGGCGGTGACCGGCGCCGGCGGCTCCTTGCTCATCACCGCGGATCACGGCAATGCCGAGATGATGCGCGATCCCGCGACCGGGCAGCCGCACACCGCGCACACCACCAATCCGGTGCCGGTGGTGCTGGTCAATCCGCCCGCTGGGGTCACTGAATTGCGCCCGGGCCGGCTCGCCGACATCGCACCGACGCTGCTCTTCCTTCTCGGCATCGACCCGCCGCGCGCGATGACGGGGCATCCGCTGCTGCGTGCCGCCGCGCGTGCGACCGCCTGAGCGCCGGATATTCGCGCTTCTGCCCCTGCTGCTGGCGGCCGTCATGCTCTCTGCGCCGGCGCGCGCCGCCGATAGCCCGCAAAGCCAGCTCGAAGAGGTGGAGAAGGCGCTCGAGGCGAGCCGCACTCGGCAAGCGGACCTGCAGAAGCAAGCCGAGGCGCTGGCCAATGAGCTCGCCGGTCTGCGTCAGGACGAGATCGCCGCCGCCCGGGCAGCGCAGGCACATGAGGCGACGCTCAACGATCTCGAAGCGCGGCTCGGCGCGCTCGCGGGCGAGGAGCAGGCGAAGACCGTCGAGCTCGGCCGCGAGCGCGCCAAGCAGGCGCAGCTTTTGATGGCGCTCGAAGGGCTGGCGGTGAGTCCGCCGGAAGGGCTGCTGCTGGCGCCGGGCCGGCCGGTGGATGCCCTGCGCGGCGCCATGCTGATGGGCGCGGCGGTGGAGCCCATCGAAGAGCGGGCGCGCGATCTCAAGCGCCGCCTCGATGCGCTCGCCACGGTGCGCGCCGAGATTGCCGAGACCAGGGACCAGCATCGCGCCGAGGGCGACGCGCTGGCGGTGCAACGCGGGCGCATCGCGGCGCTCATCGAGCGCAAGACGGCGCTGCAGCGGCAAGCGAGCGCGGGCGCAGCGGAAAGCGGCTTGCGGCAGCAGCAGCTTGCGGCCCAGGCGAGCGACCTGCGCGACCTCGTCGACGGGATCGAGCGCGAGGTGCGCAAGCAAGAGGCAGACCGCCGCGAGGCGGCCCGCAAGGAGGCCGCGCGGATCGCGGCCGAGCGCCGTGCCGCGGCGACACGACAGCCCGCCGCGGAGAACAAACTCGCCCTCGCCGCGCCGCCGCCTGCCCAGATGGATCCGACGAAGCCGCGCAACCTTCGGCCCTTCGCCGAATCGCGCGGCGCCGTGGTCTTTCCCGCCATGGGCGCGATCGTCCGCCGCTTCGGCGAGCCCGACGAGCTGGGGGTCGCGACCAAGGGAATGTCGCTCGAGACGCGGCCGGGCGCCGAGGTCGTGGCGCCTTTCGACGGTCAGGTCATGTTCGCCGGCCCCTTCCGCGGCTATGGGCATATCTTGATCATCGGACACGGCGACGGATATCATTCGTTGTTGGCGGGACTCGACCGGGTGGATTGCAGCGTCGGTCAGTGGCTGGTGGCTGGCGAGCCCGTCGGTGCGATGCCCGGGGGCACCGAGAAACCCCGTCTCTATCTTGAGCTGCGCCACAACAATCAGCCGATCAACCCGCTGCCGTGGCTCGTCACACACGCTGAAAAGGTAAATGGATGATGCGTATTCCGGTGGCCGCAGCAACCGCTGCAACCTTCCTTTGGCTCCTCCTGCCCGCGGCCGAGGCGGCCGATTCGCCGGCCGCTCCCCCGCAGACATCGGCCGACACTTACCGCGAGCTTGACCTGTTCGGCGAGGTGTTCGAGCGCGTGCGTTCGGAATATGTCGAGACCGTGACCGACGAGCAGCTCGTCGAGGCCGCGATCAACGGCATGCTGAGCGCGCTCGACCCGCATTCGAGCTACATGAACGCCAAGAGCTTCCGCGACATGCAGGTCCAGGTGCAGGGCGAGTTCGGCGGCCTCGGCATCGAGGTCACCATGGAGAACGGGCTGGTCAAGGTGATCTCGCCGATCGACGACACCCCGGCGGCGCGCGCCGGGCTGAAGCCCAACGACTACATCGTCGAAATCGACGCCGAGCCCGTCCTGGGCATGACCCTCAATGACGCGGTCGAGAAGATGCGCGGCCCCGTCGGCAGCGAGATCAAGCTCACCATTCGGCGCGAGAGCCGCGATCCCTTCCAGGTCACGGTGAAGCGCGCGGTGGTCAAGATCCAGTCGGTTAAATCCCAGCTCGAAGGCGATGACATCGGCTATCTCCGCATCACCAGCTTCAACGAGCAGGCCGACAGCGGCGTCAAGAACGCGATCAAGCAACTGCAGGCCAAGGCGGGTGACAAGCTGGCGGGCATCGTGCTCGATCTCCGCAACAATCCGGGCGGCCTCCTCGACCAGGCCGTCGCCGTCTCCAACGATTTCCTCTCCCAGGGCGAGATCGTTTCGACCCGCGGCCGCCACTCCGAGGACGCGCAGCGCTACAACGCCCAGGCGCCCGGCGATCTCACCAAGGGGCTGCCGATGGTCGTGCTGATCAATGGCGGCTCGGCCTCAGCCTCCGAGATCGTCGCCGGCGCGCTCCAGGACCAGCATCGCGCCGTTCTTCTGGGCACGCGCTCCTTCGGCAAGGGCTCGGTGCAGACCATCATCCAGCTTCCGGGACACGGCGCCATGCGCTTGACCACGGCGCGCTACTACACGCCGTCGGGCCGTTCGATCCAGGCCAAGGGCATCGAGCCCGACATCATCGTCGAGCCCGCGAAGATCGAGCGGCTCGCCGTCAGCGAGAATCGGCACGAGGCCGATCTGCCGGGCGCGCTCAAGAACACCGATCCGAACGCCGGTCCGCCCGGCCATGGCAAGGCGCCGGCGCGGTCGGGCGACCAAGGCGCCAACCCCGCGCCCAACGTGCCGCCCGGCACGACTCCGGTAAGCCAGCCCGGCGCGACCGACGTCGACGCTAGCGTGATGGGGACGCCTGAGGATTATCAGCTCGCGCGCGCCGTCGACATGCTGCGCGGGTTGGCGCTGTTCGGCCATCACGCTGCGGCGCAATGAACGCAGCGATGCCGCGACACTACCGCCGCGGCGTCGGCATCATGCTGCTCGACGGCAAGAACCGCGTCTTCGTCGGGCGCCGCATCGACACGCCCGATGCCTGGCAGATGCCGCAAGGCGGCGTCGAGGCGGGCGAGGACCCGCGCGCCGCCGCCTTGCGCGAGCTCGAAGAGGAGATCGGCACGGCCAAGGCCGAGATCATCGCGGAAACTGCGGGATGGCTGCGCTATGACCTGCCACCGCCGCTCCAGGGCAAGCTGTGGGGCGGCGGCTTCCGCGGCCAGGAGCAGAAATGGTTCGCGATGCGCTTCCTGGGCAAGGACGGCGACATCGAGATCGCCACCGCGCATCCCGAATTCGACGCCTGGAAATGGGCCGAGGCGACGGAGCTGCTCGCGCTCATCGTGCCGTTCAAGCGCGCGCTCTATCGCCAAGTGCTCGACGAGTTCGCCATACTGTTCGCGTGCTGAAACCGTCAGGCGGCGATGCGGTCGAGGTGCTGGACGCGCCAGCGCATGCCCCACCAGGCAAGCCGCGCCGCCACGAGCTTGAGACGGCCTTGCGGCTTCAATCCCACCGCCTTGAAGAGCATGGCGATGCCGTGCTCGACATGATGCCGGCGATAGACGGCATAGGCGCGGCGGGCATAGGCGCGGCTGCAGCGGCGCCGCTCATAGGCGCCGGCATCGTCGTTCGCGGCGTAGTAGGCGTAGGCGAGCTCGTCGTCCTCGGATTCCGCGACGCGGCCGAGCGCCACGCGGATGCGGCCCCAGAGGCCCAATCGCTCGGAGGCGAGGTAGCGCGTCATGTGGGTGTAGAAAAGCTTGTAGTGCCCGATCTCGTCGGCGGCGATGCGCTTGCAGATCTCGCGCAGCACCGGCTCCTCTGCGGCCTCGGCGAGCGCGGTGTAGTAGGAGCTGGTGCCGGTCTCGACGATGCAGCGCGCGACGAGCTCGCCCGAGCGCGAGCCGCGCACCGAGGCGCGCGCATCGAGGGGAACGCGGAATCCTGCGGTGAAGCGCGCCGACGCCGCTTCGTGGTCGAAGCCGGGGTCGGCGAGGCTCGCCCAGCGGCCGAGCGCCATTCCGTGCTGGATCTCTTCTTCGCCCCAGCGCCGCGCCACGACTTGAAATGCGGGATCGTCGGCGAAGACGTTGCAGAGATACCGGGCGTAGTCGCCGCCGTTCCGTTCCACGAGCGACGCCGCTTTGACGATACGCAGAAGCTCCGGATCGACCTTGGCGGGATCGAACCGGTCCCACGGGATGTCGGCGAGCGTCCAAGTTCCCATGATGTCCAATATATGACGGTGCACGGCGCGGGAAAAGCCGCCCGATCCCGGCCCGATTGAACGGCGCCGCGCAACCGGGCTATGGTGAACCGCAAGGTCGGACCATGAGCGTCATCAGCGGACGAGCGATCGAGCCGGGGGTCGATATCGGCGAGCGGCAGCGCCTCGCCGGGCGGCGGCGCGACCGCTTCCTCAGCATCGCCTCGCCCTTGGGCCTGGTGCTCGCCTGGGAAGTGGCGGCGCGGCTTCACTTCATCGATGTGCGCTTCTTCCCGGCGCCCAGCAGCATCGCCGGCGCGTTGTGGGCGATCGCGCGCTCGGGCGAGCTCTTGACCAATACCGCCGTCAGCTTGGAGCGGCTGTTCTGGGGCTTCCTCTTGGGCGGCGTGCCGAGCCTCGTCCTCGGCATCCTCATGGGGATCTCGCGGCCGTTGCGCGCCTTCCTCGATCCGCTCATCGCCGCGACCTATCCCATTCCCAAGAGCTCGATCCTGCCGCTCATCCTCCTGATCTTCGGCCTGGGCGAGATGTCGAAGGTGGTGATGGTGGCGATCGGCGTCTTCTATCCCATCGCCATCAACGCCACCGCCGGCGTGCTGCAGATCAACCGGATCTATCTCGATGTCGGCACGAGCTTCAAGGCCGGGCGCTGGGACACCTTCCGCACCATCGCGCTGCCGGGCGCGCTGCCCTTCATCATGACGGGCGTGAAGCTCGGCGCCGGATTGGGCCTCATCCTCATCGCCATCGCCGAGATGATCGGCGCCAAGAGCGGCATCGGCTACATGATCTGGGCCGCGTGGGAGACCTTCTCGGTCGAGAAGATGTACTGCGGACTCTTCGTCATCGCCATCATCGGCTTCGTCATGAGCCTGGGGCTCAACGAGCTGGAGCGCTGGCTCATCCCGTGGAAGGCGGAATCCTGACGGACGGGGCATGCCGGGCGCGGACAGGGCGATCAAAATACGCATTCGCAACCTGGCGAAGCGCTTCGGGCCGCTCGTCGCGCTCGACGACATTTCGATCGACATCGCCGACGGCACCTTCTTCGTCATCGTCGGGCCATCGGGCTGCGGCAAGACCACGCTCCTGCGCATCCTCGGCGGGCTCGAACAGGTGACGAGCGGCACGGTCGAGATCACCGACCCGGCGCCGGGCCGGCCGCAATATTCCGTTGTCTTCCAGGGCGATTCGATCTTTCCCTGGATGACGGTGTGGGACAACGCGGCCTTTGGGCTGCGCATGCGCAAGGCGCCGCGGGCGGAGACCGAAGAGACCGTCGGCCACTATCTCGCCAAGACCGGCCTCACCCGCTTCGCCCAGCTCTATCCGCACCAGCTCTCGGGCGGCATGCGCCAGCGCGTGGCGATCGCGCGCGCCTTCGCCAACGACCCCGAGATCCTGCTGATGGACGAGCCGTTCTCGGCGCTCGACGAGCAGAACCGCACCATCCTCCACCAGGAGCTCCTGCGCATCTGGGAGGAGGACAAGAAGACCGTGGTCTTCATCACCCACAGCGTCGACGAGGCGGCGACCCTGGGCGACAAGATCATGGTGATGACCGCCAGCCCCGGCCGCACGAAGACCATCGTCGACGTGCCGCTCGAGCGGCCGCGCAACGTTTTGGAACTGCGCAACGACCCGCATTACGGCGCCATCGTCTACGGCATCTGGGGCCAATTGAAGGACGAGGTCGAGCGGGCGCGGCTGTGAGGGCGCGGCGCGGCGCGGCGGAATTGGGTTCGTTTCGCCAAAAACAAATTCTGGTGGTTTGGCCCTCCGAGGTGAACGCTTCGAGCGTACATATGGGGAGCGCTAGAAGCGCTTCAAGGCGACACTGGCGGACATCATTCCAAAACTGCCGGTAGCGAAGCATATAGGTTGGGGCAGGCGTCAATCAGATCGGCTGCCTATCCGGTCAAGCATATTTCATTTTGAACTGAAAAAGCCGCCTGTGATGGAAATGGCTCCATAGATTGCCTGTGCATACCGTTCGCGGTCTTTGCGGTCTAACCAATTGAAAATGTCATCCGAGTAGTCCCCTAGAACGCTGATATGAGAGCGAAACTGGTCGGCCTTTGGCGCGGCTGCGTAAACGCCCAATCGGCGAGCGCCGGGTTTCAGCACCACCTTCGCGCGGTCAAGCACCACCGCCTTCCATGTCGCCTCCTTAATGTGGACGCTGTCTCGCCGCAAATCGAGGGTGGCCGTCACATGGTAGGTGCCATTCTTCAATATGAAGTCTGCGCGCAAATCCTCTTCCGTGGACACCAGATAATCTCTAACCACCTTGTGATCCTCGATTGATTCTGTTCGTTTCGCGAGGACACCTGTTCTCCTAAATTCCTTTGCAATTTCCGTATTAATGCGGGAAGCGTGCTTTTCGATTTCAGCCTGTGGGCGCTTTACGAGTGCGCGCAAAATTTCCGTAATTCTCTCCTCGTAATCCTCGATCTTATCCAAGCCAAACCATCCGGTATCAGTCGGTTGGATGATTTGCTCTAGCGCAGCGATGCGCTGATTGAACTCAGACGGATCTAGCTTCGGGTCGAACATGCTTGAAAGACGCTCCGTTGCCTCCCCTGCATATGCGGTCCAGTCGTGCCCCGTCAGGGCGCGCAATTTAGCAAGGTCGGAAAAGCGCACGTCGAGGCGCTCAGGCAAAAAGATTATCATGCCTATATTCACCCGCTCCCCGCGCCGCGCGTCTGGAATTGCGGTGAGGATGGCGTAGTTAAAGATACGTTCCATCTTCGATTCCTTTCGCGACAAGCTCTGCCCTCGCGCTCATTCCACCCGTCTCCCACCAGCCAAGCAGCTGGCCTTTAACGGCCTTCGCAAGCCACGGTTCCGGGTGCGATTCAATAATGTTTCGCGCCCTTGCAGTCGGTATTGCTTTCAGTCGTTCCATGACAGTGCGGGCTTCTTTTGGATCGATGTAGCTCCCCAATTGCGCCGTAAGCTGGCGTTGGCATTTCACGGTATTTTCGTTTGCAGCCATTGGCCCCGCTGGCAAAGGGAATCCATGGACCAGCCAAGCTCGCGAATAATCATTCGCTATCAAGGCATGTCCTCCCTTCTGTTCGCGCACGATGAAGTTATTTGTGTGCCGATCAACGTTGTGGATGAAATGATCGAACGCATAAATGTGCGTCAGCGCGGCCGCGACATTGGCGAGAGGGATTCTTCCGCTCTTCACCTCAAACCACCACGGCGACGCCGGAGGAATCACGCCGCCTTCCCATCGCGAGCCAAATACCAAATCTCCTCCCGGTATTTCGATGATCGCGCAAGGCGGCGCGGCGATTCCTATTAGCTCGCCCAGGTGGGTACAGAACCACTCGGCGTGGGGAACGTGCGCGTGATGTTTCACGCCTTTCGTAGCATAGAGGCAGCTGTCGTCGGCGCGGCAGACCGGCCCCGCGTCGGCAGTCCCAAGAGAAGTCGGATCGACCCAAACAGCTTTCCTGGGGAACGGAAATAAGCCCGGAGCGGGCGGCGCTACGTTTTTTCGTTTCGCCATCGCGCCTGGGCCGCAGCCTAATGCGCCGCGGCTGCCGCCGCTTCGAGCTTCGCCTTCGCCACCGCGAGCTGGCGCTCGGCCGTGGCGAGATGCACGAGCGCGGTTTCGCGTTCCTCGCCGGCAAGGCGCTGGATCTGGTCCTTGAGGCCGCTGACGGTGCTCTCGAGCGACCGCATCTCGCTCTCGATCGTGCCGCGGTCGAGCGAGGAGAGCGGTATCGCCTCGTCGGCCAGCACAGTGCAGCGCTCGGGCGTCACCTCGGCAAAGCCGCCCGAGACGAAGATGCGCTCGCTCACCGCGCGGCCGTCCTGATAAACGTCGATGACGCCCGGCCGCACGCCGGAGATGAAGAGCGCATGGCCGGGCAGCACGCCGAAATTGCCCTCGCCGCCGGGCACGACGACCATGCCCACTTGCTCGGAGAGCAACAGCTTCTCCGGCGACACCAGCTCGAATTGCAGCGTCTCGGCCATCGCGCTCAGGCCGCCTCGGCCGCCATCTTGCGCGCCTTCTCGACCGCTTCCTCGATCGTGCCCACCATGTAGAAGGCGCTCTCCGGCAGGTCGTCGTGCTCGCCGGCGACGATCTGCTTGAAGCCCTTGATCGTGTCCTCGAGCTTGACGAAGACGCCGGGCGTGCCGGTGAAGACCTCGGCGACGTGGAAAGGCTGCGACAGGAAGCGCTGGATCTTGCGCGCGCGGGAGACGGTGAGCCGGTCCTCCTCGGACAGCTCGTCCATGCCGAGGATGGCGATGATGTCCTGCAGCGATTTGTAGGTCTGCAAGACGCGCTGCACGTCGCGCGCCACCTGGTAATGCGCCTCGCCGACGACGCGCGGATCGAGCATGCGCGAGGTCGAATCGAGCGGATCGACCGCGGGATAGATGCCCAATTCCGCGATCTGGCGCGACAGCACGGTGGTCGCGTCCAAATGCGCAAACGAGGTCGCCGGCGCCGGATCGGTCAGATCGTCGGCCGGCACGTAGATCGCCTGGACCGAGGTGATCGAGCCCTTCTTCGTCGTGGTGATGCGCTCTTGCAGCGTGCCCATGTCGGTGGCGAGCGTCGGCTGATAGCCGACGGCCGAGGGAATGCGGCCCAGCAGCGCCGACACTTCCGAGCCCGCCTGGGTGAAGCGGAAGATGTTGTCGACGAAGAACAGAACGTCCTGGCCCTCTTCGTCGCGGAAATATTCGGCGAGAGTGAGGCCGGTGAGGCCGACGCGCAGGCGCGCGCCCGGCGGCTCGTTCATCTGGCCATAGACCAGCGCCGCCTTCGATCCCGGCCCGTCGGGGATGATGACCTTCGATTCCATCATCTCGTGATAGAGATCGTTGCCTTCGCGCGTGCGCTCGCCGACGCCGGCGAAGACCGAATAGCCGCCATGCGCCTTGGCGATGTTGTTGATGAGCTCCAT
>Ga0209415_10011114_pt1 | contig 15204 bp, 12 predicted proteins | sample PeaSoiSIISIP2007_FD_187696 | JGI IMG/M metagenome (GOLD analysis project Ga0209415, IMG submission 187696) | Peat soil microbial communities from Weissenstadt, Germany - SII-SIP-2007 (SPAdes) (version 2) | ecosystem: Environmental > Terrestrial > Soil > Wetlands > Peat | place: Germany... | reverse complement strand
CCAGCTTCACGTCCGAACCCGTTCCGCTGACGACGGCCGGAACCGCGAGGGCGAGCACGGCGCATTCCTCCACGCCATCGGCGACGGACTTGAGGTCCACCGGAGGCTTGGTCGAGTCGCCCCAGTTCGTCAGGTTCTCGGTGCCGTAGATGGTGGCTCCCGTGCCGTACATCATCTCGTCGGAATCGAAGGGATCGATGGCCAGTCCGCTGATCATCCAGCCGAGCTTGGGTTCCACCGTGTTCGGCCAGGAACTGGAGGTCACCCCCCAATTCAGCCATGGAAAGTTCGTCTCCAGCGTGTACTTGAACTTCGCGCTGGGGTAGCTGGTCCAGTAGAAGCTTTTTGTCCACGAAGCGCCTCCGTCCACGGAACGGAAGAGGAAGGCGTCCGGCCACCAGCTGTTGAGGGTCGCCGCCATGATCACCTTCGGATTTTCCGGATCCACGTCGAATCCGCCATAGCCGAAGTAGGGGGTTTCCTTCTGGAGCGTGGAGGTTCCCCAGGCTTCGTCCTTCTCGTGGGTGTGGGGCGTGATGTCGGTCCAGACCTTCGCGATGAAGTCGTACTTCCAGACCTCGCCGTAGTCGCCGTCGTAGGGCCCGGCCTTGTCGTTGTAGGGGATGAACAGGACGCTGTCGCGGATCACCCCGTGGTGGGGCATGATGTGCGAGGTGTCCGGTCCCAGTGGCTGGCCGGGAACGGCGGCCCACGTGGCGCCCGCATCGTCGCTTTCGAAGACGGTGGGTCCGCTCTTCTGGGCTGCACCCACGAAGATGCGCGCGCACGGCGTCCCCGGAGCGGAGGAGGTCTTGTCGAAGGCGATCCATACGATGCCCACGGGATCCGAGGTGTAGGCCTGGGTTGCGTCCTGCACGTAATCCCCGGTGACCGGAAAGGAGGTCACCTTGCTCCAGGTCTGGCCCGAATTGGTGGACCTCCAAAGGCCGTTGCCGGACCTCGCCCCGAAGTAGAGGACGTTGTCGCTGTTGGGATCGATGTCCAGCCGTTCGCCCATGCCGCGACCCGGCATGTTGCCGCCGAACTTGAAGGACATCGGGTAGGCGATCCACGAGTCTCCGTAGTCCGTGGACCGCAGGATCTGGCCGTTCATGGTGGTCCAGTCGTTCGTGTAGGTCCCGGCCGCGAAATAGCAGATGTTGGGATGGACGGGATCGGTCGCGAAGGACTCTCCGCCGAGCATGTTCCAGTTTTCCGGGGCGATCCAATCGGTGAGGGGTATCCAGGTCTTGGTGACGGAATCCCGTCGGTACAGACCGCCCATGTCGGTGCGCGCGTAAACCAATCCCCGCTGGGTGGAGCTGTAGATGATGTCTGGAACAAAGCCCCCGCCTCCACCGATCTTCACGTTTTGCCATGTGAAGTTCTCCGCTCCAGGTACGGTGGACAGCAACCCAGCGCAGAGGATCAGGAGCGTCGGGAGCAACGATTTGATCTTGGGATTCATTCGCGTGATTCCTCTCGGTTTCCACGCCCGGTCTGGATTTGGATTCCGATTGCAGGGGCGAATCTAGCGTGCCCAACCACGCGATCGCAGGGCCTGTGCGCAACCGCCGGAAAACCGGAATGGACGGCTCACCCCTCGATGCGCTTCAGCAGATCCCGCATCTTGGCGAAATTCCTGGGGTCGTCTCCGGACCGGGGGGCCAGGTGGATGGCGTAGGCCAGGACCTTCCTGGCTTCTTCCACGCGGCCTTCCGCAACCAAGGTGCGGGCCAGGTCCAGGTGGAACAGCGGTTCGTCCGGGTTCCACCGGAGGGCGTTGCGAAAACTGGCCTCGGCGTTCGCCAACGTCGCCTCGGGCGGAATGCCGCCCAGGAAGAGTTTGGCGGTCATCTTCTCGAAGGTCCCGAGCGTGGCGTAGGCGTACTGCCACCGGCCCAGCAGGAACCATGCGCCACCGTGGTGCGGATTCAGCGCCAAGGTGCGTCGGATCTCCTCGCGCAGGACGCGGGAGGCGGCGATCTTCTCCCGGACGGGCAGGTGCTTCAGGCCCATGGCGAGGTTGACCGCCAGGGCGAAGTGGGATTCGGCCTGGTCTGGCCACCGCTGGATGGCCCGCTCGGCGAGATTCCGCCCCAGATCCATCAGGGGGGAGTGGTGGAGGGAGTCGCGGGCCCCCAGGATGGTGGCCAGGTAGCTCGCGTTCCAGAGAGCCTCCAGATTGGTGGAATCCTCCAGCAGGGCCTCGCGGTATTTCGCCAAGGCACCGACCTCGTCCAGCCTTTCCCGCAACAGGGCCGCCTGCGCGATGGACGACACCGCCGCTGGCGGGCACGGACCCCCAGAGAGGGAGAGAAGCAGCCAAAGGATGGGCATGGACCGATAATTTCCTTCCAATTTGGTCCCCGAGCAATCCCCCGCGACCAAATTCCAAATGACAATTGTCAGAATCATGTTGCCACGTCGCCAATTCTTCCTTGGAATTGTCACCTGACCCGAGTGTGGCACCGTAGGCAGACTCTGGCACGTCCCTTGATTCTTGGCTCCTACGCCCAAATAGGAGGGACTCCATGAACTTGATCCGCATAACGGCGTGCTTGGCCTTGTTGAGCGCTCTTTCGGGGTGCCAGAAGAAGGAGGCCGCGGTCGCGGCTCCAAAAGCCCCGTTGAAGATCGCCTACAGCGACTGGCCGGGTTGGACCGCGTTCGAGATCGCCATCCAGAAGGGATGGTTCAAGGAAGCCGGAGTGGACGTCCAGTTCTCCTGGTTCGAGTACGCTCCTTCGATGGACGCCTTCACGGCCGGCAAGGTGGATGCCGTGACCATCGCTTCCGGGGACGCCTTGGTGACCGGAGCCCAGGGTGGAAAGAGCGTGGCCATCCTGGTCACGGACTACTCCAACGGCAACGACATGATCGTGGCCAAACCCGGGATCAAGACCCTGAAGGATCTCAAGGGCAAGAAGGTGGGGATCGAGATCGGTCTGGTGGAACACCTGCTCCTGACCAAGGGCATGCAGACCATGGGCATGAAGGAGTCCGACGTGCAACTGGTGGGAACACCCACCAACCAGACCGCCCAGGTGCTCGCGACCGGAGACGTGGCCGCCATCGGGGCATGGCAACCCAACGCCGGACAAGCTTTGAAGGCCCTTCCGGGTTCCAAGGCCATCTACACCAGCGCCGACCAACCGGGACTCATCTACGACTTCCTCTCCGTTTCGCCGCAGAGCCTGGCCGAACGGCGGGACGATTGGGTGAAGGTGGTGAAGGTGTGGGACAAGGTCCTCGCCTACATCGCCGACCCCGCCACGCGGGCCGACGCCATCAAGATCATGGCCGCCAGGGTGGGCGTCGCTCCCGAGGAGTATGCCAAGTTCCTGGACGGGACCCGCTTCCTGAAGCTGGAGGAATCGCGCCCGCGCTACCAGATGGGGACGAACCTCTCCAGCATCCCCTACTCCATGATGGTGTCGGACACCTTCAATCTCGCCAACAAGGTCTACAAGGAATCGCAGAAGCCTTCCGCCTACCTGGATTCCACCCTGGAGATCGACGCGCTGAAATAGGCGCGTTCCCAACCAAGCATGGTCCCACGGGACCCCGGGAGGGACGGCTCTCCCGGCTACGCCAACGGACGGGACGGCCCGTCCAGGTCCAACCTTCGTGGGGCCCACGCCATGCCTGATCCAAAGAGTCCCAAGCGCCGCAGTTCCTTGTGGAAGATCCAGGGGGATCTGGACCTGCGGTCGCGGCGGATCCTCTGGGCGCTGTCCTTCGGCGTGCCGCTGCTTCTGTGGGCCATGATCAGCTACGTGCCCTGGATCTGGCATCCCTTGGTGGAGGTGCGCGACCCCGGCGACGTCTCCTGGTTCACGCCGGGGCTGCGGGTGGAGAAGGACGGCTTCGAGAGGGCCAACGCCTTGGAGCTGGCCCGCGGCCAGAAACCGGCAACCGGCGTCCCGGCCAACCCCGTCTTCCTGCCCGCTCCCCACCAGGTCGCGGTGGCCATGGTGACGTCCTTCACCACGGCGCCGCGCCTGAAGGAGGAGCGCTGGCTCCACGAGGAGATGTGGCATTCCATCCAGATCATCTTCTGGGGGTTCTTCCTGTCCAGCCTCGTCGGCGTGCCTCTGGGCATCCTCTGCGGGGCCATCCCCGCGGTCACCAGGCTGTCGGAACCGTTCATCGAATTCTTCCGATACCTTCCCGCCCCCGCCTTCGGGGCGTTGTGCGTGGCGGTCCTCGGGATCGACGACGCGCCCAAGATCGCCATCATCTTCATCGGGACCTTCTTCCAACAGGTGCTGGTGATCGCCAACACGGTCCGACGCGTGGAACCCTCGCTGGTGGAGGCCGCCCAGACCTTGGGAGCCAAGCCCGGCCAGCTCCTGTGGAGGGTGATCCTCCCCGCCTCCATCGCCGACATCTACACCGATCAGCGCGTGCTCCTGGGCTGGGCCTGGACCTACCTGATCGTGGCCGAACTGATCGGGACGAGTTCCGGCATCACCTACTTCATCAACCTCCAGGCCAAGTACCGGCAGTACGACAACGTCATGGCCGCCATCCTGCTCATCGGAGTCGTGGGACTCGGCGGGGACCTCGTGTTCGCCTGGATCGGTCGGAGGCTCTTTCCTTGGCGCAAGGACGCCAAGCCGGGCTTCTTCCGCCGCCGGAAGACCGCGGCGCTGGCCGCGGCGGCCGAGGAGGTGTTCGCTTGAGCGACGACATTCCCACCCTCCTCCCGCTTCCCGACGACGCCTCCCGGGCGCGGTTGGACCGCATGAAGGCGAGGGAGTCCGTCCTCGAGGTCCGGAACCTCGGCAAGACCTTCGAGAGCGCGCAGGGCCCCGTGGAAGCCTTGAGAGGGGTGTCGTTTTCCGTCCACCGCCGCGAGTTCCTGTGCGTGGTGGGGGCCTCCGGCTGCGGGAAGTCCACCCTGATCCGGATCCTGGCGGGACTGGAGGAGAAGACCTCCGGCGAAGTCCTCGTGGACGGACATCCGGTGGACGGTCCAGGTCGGGACCGCGGCATGGTCTTCCAGGGCTATACCCTGTTCCCCTGGCTCACGGTGCTGCGCAACGTGGCCTTCGGACTGGAGATGGGCGGATCCGGCCGATCCACCGCGGAGACCGACGCGCGCGAATGGATCGAACTGGTGGGCCTCAAGGGATTCGAGGAGAAGTACCCGCACCAGCTCTCGGGAGGCATGAAGCAGCGGGTCGCCATCGCGAGGAGCCTCGCCTCCGGTCCCCGGGTGCTCCTGATGGACGAGCCCTTCGGCGCCCTGGACGCCCAGACGCGTTCCCAGATGCAGGCGCACCTCCTGCAGATCTGGAAGAACGTCGACATCACCATCGTGTTCATCACCCACGACCTGGACGAAGCCATCTTCCTTTCCGACCGGGTGCTGGTGCTGGACCCGCGACCCGGGCGCGTGCGCGAGCACATCGAGGTTCCGGTCCCCCGACCGCGCGTCTTCGCCCAGGTGCCCTCCCCGGTGTTCCAGGGGACCCGCGCCCACCTGGACCATCTCATCCACCCACCCCTGCCGACCCCCAAAGTCGAGCGCATCCCCATGGTCCGACTCACCTTGGTCGGCGACGAGGTCGAATGATGGAAATCCTGTACACGGAACAACTTCCCGGGGGCGCCTCCTGGTCCGGCGTGCTGCGGCGAGGCCAAGGGCTTCGCCTGGTGGATCCCACCGGGCGCGCCAACGCGGCCGCCACCTTCCTGCGCGCCGACGCTCCGTCGGAGCGGTACAACATGCCGGACACCCTGAAGTCGCAGTTCATCGCGCGCCTGGCCGCGCCCTATGTGCTCTACTCCGACATGGGCCACGTGCTGGCCTCGTTGGTGGAGGACAGCGTGGGTTGGCACGACGCCTTGTCCGGCCCCTCGGACGCCTCCACGACGGAACGGAAATTCGGTCCCGGCACGTACCAGGAACTGCGCAACGGACGCCACACCAACGCCCGCGACCACCTCCTGGTGGAGCTCGCGAAACACGGCCTTTCCGAACGGGATCTGCCTTCCGCGGTGAATTTCTTCAGCAGGGTGTCGGTGGCCGACGACGGAGCCCTCTCCTGGACACCGCAGGGGAAGGAAGGACAATTCCTGACGCTCCGGTTCGAGATGGACGTGCTGGTGGCCCTCTCGGCGACCCCCCACCCCCTTGACCCGTCCACCTCCTGGGACCCGGCCGGATTGCGGCTGGAGTTCCTCCGTCTTTCCCCGCCCGCCTTCGAAGACGCGAGCCGGCAATGCTGTCCCTACAACGTGCGCGGCTTCACGCTCACCGAACGTCTCTTCCTGTGAGGGCGAACATGACGACCCCGACCGAATCCCGACTGGATCCCGCCGACGCCGTCCTGGACCACGTGGTGGATTCGGGCGACCACTGGCTCCACCCCCTGTCCGCCGGACAGTTCCTGCGCATCGTCGACCTGGAGGGGAACCAGGCCGTGGACACCTTCTTTTTGGACGCCTCGGATCCCGCCGACCGCTACAGCGCGGAATCGACCATCCGGGCCCAGGGGAACCTCTACCTCACCACGGGTTCGGTCCTGCGCTCGGTGCGGGGAAACGCGATGGCGACCATCGTCGCCGACACCTGCGGCCGGCACGACACGGTGGGCGGCGCCTGCGCCGCGGAGTCCAACCAGGTGCGCTACGCCATCGAAAAGCGCTCCATGCACAGCTGCCGCGACAGCTTCCTGCTCGCGCTCTCGCGTTCCGGTCGGGATCTTTCCAAGCGGGACATCGGGGCCAACGTCAACTTCTTCATGAACGTCCCGGTGACCCCCGAAGGCGCCCTGACCTTCGCCGACGGGATTTCGGGATCCGGCAAGTACGTGGAGATCCGCGCCGAACGCGACATCCTCGTGCTGGTCTCCAACTGCCCGCAGTTGAACAACCCCTGCAACGGATGGAATCCGACCCCGGTGCGGATGCTGGTGTGGGAGCCGCGGCGGTCCAGCGGAGCCCGCCGACCGCCCGAGGACTGAACATGGCGCTTTACTGGAACACCACGCGGGACGGCTCGCGTGGGAAACGCGAACGGGAGGGACGACCCGCCCAGGCACGGAAGCACCGATGTTCGAAAAGGTCCTGATCGCCAACCGCGGAGCCATCGCCTGCCGCATCGTCCGCACCCTGGACCGTCTCGGGGTCGGTTCCGTCGCCGTCTTTTCCGAGGCCGACCGCGACAGCCTGCACGTGGACGCGGCCACGGAATCCGTCCTGATCGGCCCTGCCCAGGCCTCCCTGTCCTACCTGGACGGTGCCAAGATCCTTGAGGTCGCCCTCTCCACCGGTGCCGAGGCCATCCACCCGGGTTACGGGTTCTTGTCGGAAAACGCCGCCTTCGCCGAAAGCTGCGAGGAACGCGGGATCGTCTTCCTGGGGCCCACTCCGGAGCAGATGCGGGTCTTCGGCCTCAAGCACACGGCCCGCGAAAAGGCCATGGAATGCGGCGTGCCGCTGCTGCCGGGCACGGGAATCCTTCCCGACCTGGAGAAGGCCCTGGAAGAGGCGACCCGGATCGGGTATCCGGTGATGCTCAAGAGCACCGCCGGTGGCGGCGGCATCGGGATGCGCCGTTGCGCATCGAGTCGGGAACTGTCGGAAGCCTGGGAGGCGGTCTCCGAATTGGCGCGGGCGAATTTCAAGGACGGGGGCCTCTACCTGGAGAAGCTCGTGCTCCGCGCCCGCCACGTGGAAGTGCAGATCTTCGGGGACGGCGCGGGAAAGGTGGTCGCCCTGGGCGAACGCGACTGCTCCGTGCAGAGGCGAAACCAGAAGGTGGTGGAGGAGACCCCCGCCCCAGGCCTTTCCGACGAAATCCGCCACTCCCTGCGGGATGCCGCCCTCCGTCTGGGGAGATCCGTCGCCTACCGTTCCGCAGGCACGGTGGAGTTCGTGCTGGACGCGGATTCGGGCGAGTTCTGGTTCTTGGAGGTGAACACGCGTCTCCAGGTGGAGCACGGGGTCACGGAGGAGATCTTCGGTGTGGATCTGGTGGAGTGGATGGTGAAGCTGGGATCGGGAGATCTCCCCCCCCTCGACTCCTTCCGATTGGTTTCCAGCGGCCATTCCCTGCAGGCCCGCATCTACGCCGAAGATCCCTCCCGGAACTTCCAACCGTCGTCGGGACGACTGACCGAAGTCTCCTTTCCGGACTTCGCCCGCGTCGAGACCTGGGTGCGGACGGGGACCGACGTGCCTCCTTGGTACGACCCCATGCTGGCGAAGATCATCGTCCACGCCCCCACCCGGGACGAGGCCATCGCGGCGATGGACAGGGCACTGGCCGAAACGCGGATCTTCGGGATCGCCACCAACGTCGGTTACCTGCGCCACATCCTGGAGTCCCACGCCTTCCGGTCCGCGGATGTCTGGACGGGCATGCTCGCGGACCTCGCCTGGACCCCGGCCACGGTGGAAGTCCTGGAGGGTGGGGCGCAGACCACCATCCAGGATTGGCCGGGGCGTCTGGGGCTTTGGAACGTGGGGATTCCGCCGTCGGGGCCCATGGACGCCCTCTCCTTCCGGTTGGGAAATCTGGCGTTGGGAAACCCCGAGGGGGCCGCAGGTCTTGAATTCGTGCTCAAGGGTCCGAGCCTGAAATCGAATCGCGACACCACCGCGGTCTTGACGGGTGCGGATTTCGGAGCCACGCTGGATGGGGTGGCCGTCGCAGCTTGGCGCCCCTTCTTCTGGCCGGCGGGCTCCATCCTCAAGGTCCCCCGATCGCGCCTTGGAGCCCGTGGGTACCTGCTGGTCCGCGGCGGATTCGACGTTCCCTTGCATCTGGGCTCCCGATCCACGTTCACCCTCGGGCAGTTCGGAGGGCACGGCGGAAGGGCGGTCCGCGTGGGCGACCAACTCGCCCTGGATCCCGAGTCCACCGCGGCTGTCCGGATCGATTGCGACCTCCCCGCAGGCGCGGAGATTCCCGATTCCCTGCGACCTTCGCTGGGGAAGGAGTGGACGCTGGGCGTGCTGCTGGGCCCCCACGCCGCCCCCGACTACTTCCTCCCCGAAGACATGGACGACCTCTTCGGGTCTTCCTACACCGTGCACTACAACTCCGATCGGACGGGGGTGCGTTTGACGGGTCCGCGTCCGCGATGGGCGCGCGAGGACGGCGGCGAGGCCGGCCTGCACCCCTCCAACCTCCACGACAACGCCTACGTGGTGGGGACGGTGGATTTCACCGGCGACACCCCGGTGATCCTGGGGCCGGACGGCCCCTCGCTGGGGGGGTTCGCCTGCCCCGTGACCTTGGCCTTGTCCGAACTTTGGAAGCTGGGGCAGCTCTCGGCGGGCGACACGGTGCGCTTCTTCCCGCTTTCCTGGACGAAGGCGCGGGAGGCCCACGAAGCCCAGGAAGAGTCCCTCCGAGCCTTCGCTTCGGGAGGCGGCGTGGCCGAGCGGACGCCTCGGCTCCTCGGAGCGCACGGCGACTGGCGCGGGCTGTCCTCCGAAATCGTGCTCCATCGCGCACAGGGAAGAGGGGACACTCCCGATCTCTGCGTGCGCCAGGACGGGGACGACGCCCTCCTTTTCGAATTCGGGCCCATGGTCCTGGACCTGGAGCTGCGTCTGCGGGTCCACGTTCTGCTGGAACGCCTGGAGGCTCTTCCCATGGAGGGGATCCTCGACTGCACTCCCGGCATCCGCAGCCTGCAGGTCCGGTTCGATCCCCTGCGACTCTCCCGGTCCGACCTCCTGGATCGGATCCTGTCGGTGGAGGACGCCCTCCCCCCGGTCGGCGAGATCGAGATCGAAAACCGAATCGTCCATCTGCCCCTCTCCTGGGACGACCCCCAGACCCGGCTCGCCATCGAAAAATACGCCGCCACCGTGCGGCCCGACGCCCCATGGTGCCCATCCAACATCGAGTTCATCCGGCGGATCAACGGCCTCGAGTCCTGGGAGGAGGTCCAGGACATCGTATTCCGGGCCGAGTACCTGGTGATGGGACTGGGCGACGTCTATCTGGGAGCTCCGGTGGCGACGCCCCTGGATCCCCGACACCGGCTGGTCACCACCAAGTACAACCCGGCGCGCACTTGGACTCCCGAAAACGCAGTGGGAATCGGCGGCGCCTACTTGTGCGTGTACGGGATGGAAGGTCCGGGAGGCTACCAGTTCGTGGGACGGACCGTCCAGATGTGGAACCGATGGAACAGGACCGCCGCCTTTCCCAAGCCCTGGCTCCTGCGCTTCTTCGACATCCTGCGGTTCCACCCGGTCTCGGCGTCGGAACTGCTGGAACTGCGCGAAGACTTTCCGCGCGGCCGCTGGAGTCCCCAAATCGAGAGGTCGGTGTTCCGGATGAAGGATTACAGAACCTTTCTATCCGACAATGCCCCATCCATCGATGCGTTCCGACGCTCCCAGCGGGCCGCCTTCCAGGAGGAACGCGAACGTTGGGCTGCCGGCGGCGTCCAGGTGGTCGCGAGCGCTGAAGCGGGCACTGCCTCCCCCGCGAAGGACCTGCCCGACGATTGCGAGCCGGTGGTGGCCGACCTGCCCGGATCGGTCTGGAAGGTCCTCGCTTCGGTGGGCGCCCGCGTGGAGGAAGGGGAAATCGTCGCCGTCCTGGAATCCATGAAGATGGAGAGCCCCGTCCGATCCCCTTCGGCGGGAACCATCGCGGAAATCCGCTGCGCCCCCGGCCAGGCCGTGGCACCCGGACAGATCCTGTTGGCGGTGCGCCCGTGAGCGATCTCCGCGATTCCCTGCTTTGGGCCCTCGAACGGGCGAAATCGTCTTCCGACCCGGCGGTCTGGATCCACCTCGCCACCGAAGCGGAAATCCTTCGGGAAGCCTCCGCCCTGGAAGCGAGACGCGCACGCGGGGAGGTGCTTCCCCTGGCGGGGATTCCCTTCGGGGTGAAGGACAACATCGACGCCGCGGGGTGGCCCACCACCGCCGCCTGTCCGGACTTCGCCTACACGCCCGCCGCGGACGCCACGGCCGTCGCACGGCTTCGTTCCGCCGGAGCGGTACCTCTGGGCAAGACGAACCTGGACCAGTTCGCCACGGGCCTGGTGGGAACGCGCAGCCCCTACGGATCGGTCCGCAACGTCTTCTCCGACCGGCACGTTTCGGGGGGGTCCAGCTCGGGCTCCGCCGCGGCCGTCGCCCTCGACCACGTTCCGTTCGCGCTGTGCACCGACACCGCCGGGTCGGGCCGGATCCCCGCCGCCTTCGGGAACCTCGTGGGGCTCAAACCCACCCGAGGGGTCTGGTCCGCGGCGGGGGTGGTGCCCGCCTGTCGCAGCTTGGACTGCGTCAGCGTGTTCAGCAAGGGCACCAGACTGGCCAGGACGGTCTGGAATTGCATCGCGGGAACGGACGTCCTGGACCCCTACTCCCGCCCCCTCTCCGCCACCGCACCAAGAGTCTTCCCGACATCCTTCCGATTCGGCATCCCCCGCGGCGGGGTGCCCTTCATGAGTGAACAGTTGTGGACAAGTTTGTGGACAGATTCTGTAACACAATTGAAATCGATGGGCGGAACGCCTGTGGAAACGGACTTTTCCCCGTTCCAGGAGGCCGCCTCCCTTCTCTACGAGGGCCCTTGGATCGCCGAGCGATGGGCCGATCTCGGTTCCTTCGCGGCATCCCACGCGGATTCCCTCCATGCTACCACTCGTCTCGTATTGGAACAAGGGAAGTCGCGCACGGGAGCCGAGGTCTACGACGCCTTGCATCGCCTGGAGGCCCTGCGCCGCGTCGTGGAGGCGCAGTTTCGGGGGTTCGAAGTCCTCCTGCTGCCCACGGCCGGCCGCCTCCCCACCCTCGCCGAAGTGGAGGCCGACCCTCTGGGGGCCAACTCCGAGCTTGGCAAGGGCACGAACTTCTGCAACCTCCTCGACCTCTCCGCCCTGTCCCTTCCTTCCGGATTCGACGGCCGTGGACTCCCCTTCGGCATCACGCTGTTCGCCCCCGCCCACCACGATCTCGCCTTGCTGGAACTGGGCGACCGGTGGACCGGCGTCTCCACGCCGGGAATCCCCGAGGTTTCCGGCCGCGTCCTCGTGGCGGTGGCCGGACTCCACCTTTTCGGCGAGCCTCTGAACCACGAACTGACCTCGCGTGGGGGACGTCTCGAGTCCGTGGCCAGGACATCCTCCGCGTACCGGTGCTATCGCATCCGGCGGGGCGATCGGCAGTTCCCCGGCCTGGTGCGGACAGGAGACGGAGCCCCCACCGAAGTGGAGATCTGGAGCCTCCCCGCCGAAGGGGCGGGCACGTTCCTGCGCGATTGCGTGCGTCCACCGCTGTGCCTGGGGACCCTGGAGCTCGAGGACGGCTCCACCGCGACGGGATTCCTGGGAGAGGCCTGGGCCGTGGAGGGGATGGAGGACATCACGGCCTCGGGCGGGTGGAGAGCGGCGAAGATCCCGCCGGCTTGAAGGTTTCCCGGTTCGGCGCCGAAGTCCAGCCCGACCTCCACGGCCGCCTACGGACAGGTTCCGACCTCGCCGGATCCACGGCGCGATGGTAGACTTCAGGCTCGAGCACGGGAATTCCGGGAAAGGCAACCATGTACGACCTGATGGGGAAGACCATCCTGATCACCGGGGCTTCCAGCGGAATCGGCGAGGCGATGGCCCGGCAGTTCGCCCGCGAGGGCGCCAGGCTCCTTTTGTGCGCGCGCCGGCTCGAACGGCTCCAGGCACTGGCCGACGAATTGCGGGCCTCGCACGACTCCGACATCCACACCTTCGCACTGGACGTCCGCGACCGCCCGGCGGTCGAGCTCCTGCCGGATTGCCTGCCGGAGAATTTCAGGGACATCGACGTCCTGGTGAACAACGCCGGTCTTTCGCGGGGACTGGAACCGGTGCACCAGGGAGATCCGGACGATTGGGAGGAGATGGTCCAGACCAACATCACGGGTCTGCTTCTCGTGACAAGACAGATCCTGCCCGGCATGGTGCGGCGCGGCCGAGGGGATGTGGTCAACCTGGGTTCCATCTCCAGCCACGAAGTCTATCCGAACGGCGCCGTCTACTGCGCCACCAAGCACGCGGTGGACGCCCTGACGCGCGGGTTGCGACTGGACCTGGTGGCGTCCCCCGTGCGCGTGAGCCAGATCAGCCCGGGCATGGTGGACACCGAATTCTCGCTGGTGCGGTTCCACGGCGAACGCGAACGCGCGGAATCCGTCTACGCCGGTCTCCATCCCCTCCAGGCGCAGGACGTCGCCGAAGCGGCCCTCTTCATCCTCACCCGGCCGCCCCACGTCGAAATCGGCGAGATCGTGCTGTGGCCCACCGCGCAGGCTTCCACCACCCTCGTGCATCGCCGGTCCCCGGCGGAGGAATCGACGCCGCCCAACGAATCGACCTGGCGGAACTTCTACGAACTGAGGGATTGAGCTTCCTGCGACACGCCCTTCCCGTGAACTCCGACGCGATCGAACGCGACTCAGGGATCCGGGCGGTGCTCCGGTAAACCCAAAGACGGGATCGCCGACTTGGAACTACAATCCAATTTCGAGCATTCGGCTTCCAAACGTTCGCGTCCCACGATTCCAAACCATGCCTGAATCCCATCGATCACTCCCCGATCCACTGACGTCGCATGTCGCCGGCATCCGTGGGATCGAGCATCTCGACGGCGATCGATTGGCACGCGAACTGGAACACGGAGCCCGCTTCGTGAGTTTCAGCTATTGCGTTTCGATCCTGCTCGTGAGCTTTCGGCGGTCATCGGGCGTGGTCTACCTGCCACCGGACACCCTCGCCCAGTGGGTCGGATCCCGTTACCTGCTGGTGACGCTCCTCCTGGGCTGGTGGGCCCTCCCCTGGGGCCCCATCTACGCCTTGGGTTGCATCTGGCAAGCCCTCCGCGGGGGTGCGGACTGCACATGGGAGATCGTGGAGGACCTGGACCTCATCTTCCCCGATGGTTTCGCCGACGAATCCCAAAAGCAGCGGATGCGGATCACCCTGCTCGAGCGCTGAACGGTCGCCGCTCAGCCCCTGTGGACGGCCCAATCGCCGAAATTCCCCAACTTGTCGATCCCGCCGGCCCTGAGGAAATCGGATATGTCGGACAGGAATTTGGCGGTTTGGGGAGTGGTCAAGAAGCCCGGGTAGTTGAAGATCGTCCGACCCTTGGAATCCAGGACGATGAGCGATGGGAACCCCTGCACCCCTTGGTCCTGTGCCCATTGGGTCTCGGTGACGTTCTCCTTGCCCAGATTCAGCATCTTGCCGCTCTCGCCGTTGAGCTTCGCCGGTACGAAACTCTTGTTCAAGCGAGCGATGATCATGGGGTCGCGGAAGGTGGTGGCCTCCATCTGGTGGCAGTAGCCGCACCAATCCGTGTACACCATGACGAACACGGCCTTCTTCTCCTGCCGAGCGGTGCGAAGCGCCTGATCCAGGCTGCCCCACTGCACGGTCGGCAACTTCGGGCCGAGAGTCTCTTCCTGGGCCAGGGCGGGTGCCGCCATGGCCATTCCCGCCAATGCGAGTCCAGCCCGCAATGCCAACGCCCAATTCTTCCCGCTCATATGAAACCTCCAACGCACGTCCGTCCCCAGGCTGGGGAATATACGCGCCCCGCGACCGCCACGCACCGAGCCTTCGAAAGCCGCGGAAATCTCCGGTACGGACGAATACGGAGTCCTACAATACCTTGTCCAGCTGCTCGGCGATCTTGGCCTTGGGCAGGGCCCCGACCAGTTGGTTCACCACCTCGCCGCCCTTGAACACGAGGAGCGTGGGGATGGAACGGATTCCGAACTTGGCCGCCGTGTCGATCTGTTCGTCGGTGTTCAGCTTGCCGATCTTGACCTTGCCGGCATACTCGGTGGAAAGCGCCTCGACGGAAGGTCCGATCTGCCGGCAGGGGCCGCACCAAGGGGCCCAGAAGTCCACGAGCACCGGGGTCCCGGACTTGAGCACTTCCTCGTCGAAGTTCGCGTCGGTGAATTCTACCAGGTTGCCGGCCATTTCAGTGTCCTTTCCGCTGTGGGTTCGAAATCGAGTCCGACACGCGCTGGGCCTCCGTCCAGAACGCCTCCCACCGATCGGGGTCGTCCTGAAGGCGCCGCAGTTCGCGGCGGTAACCCATCAAGTCGGTCCCGGCGGCTCGGAGGACATCCTCCCGCGCCTGTCGCGCACGCTCGGGGTGGCCCTCCCGACTGGAAGAAGCGACTCTGAGACGCACATACAACCTAGCAAAGTCCTTCACCTCCGCCTC
>Ga0209415_10011113_pt1 | contig 15204 bp, 25 predicted proteins | sample PeaSoiSIISIP2007_FD_187696 | JGI IMG/M metagenome (GOLD analysis project Ga0209415, IMG submission 187696) | Peat soil microbial communities from Weissenstadt, Germany - SII-SIP-2007 (SPAdes) (version 2) | ecosystem: Environmental > Terrestrial > Soil > Wetlands > Peat | place: Germany... | reverse complement strand
GAGGCGGTCCCTCGACAAGCTCGGGATGACATTGGGGGACCACCGTGGCTGCGAGAAGCCGAGCGCGAAGGCGCGAGGTGTTTGGTCGAGCACGAAGGCGCGAGGTGTTTGGCCGAGCGCGAAGGCGCGAGGTGTTTGGTCGAGCGCGAAGGCGCGAGGTGTTTGGCCGAGCGCGGAGGCGCGAGGTGTTTGGCCGAGCGCGAAGGCGCGAGGTGTCTGGCCGATGCGCGAAGGCGCGAGGTGTTTACTTTCGTAGCCGAGCGCGTAGGTTGTGGCTGTCCCTCGACAAGCTCGGGATGACAGGGGGGGTTACGTTCCCGAGGCGAGGGCTTCGCTGCGGTCTTCGTGGGCTCGGCGGTAGCAGATCTCGATGCGGTTGCCGCTGGGGTCGCGGAAGAATACTGCGTAGTAGCGTTCTGAGGAGTAGGGGATCTCGGGGCCTTCCATCGCTTCGGCACCGGCTGAGAACGCGATCTGCGCCAGCCGGTCGACGTCGCCGGGGGTTGCCGCGGTGAACGCGAGACAGGTCTCGTTGGCGACGTGTTGGGGGTCTTCGTGCACTCCGAAGAACGGGCGCGGGCCGTTGACCGTCAGCGGCGGATGGTAGTACTCCACCAGAGCCTCGTCCACGACCACGTCGGTCAGGCCGAGCGCCGGCATGAGGACGTCGTAGAACGCACGCGCGGCGGCGAGATCGCGCACGCGCGCATCGACATGGTCGAAACCGGAAAACTTTCCGCGTTCCATGTGCCGCGTGCTTCGCGGTTAGAACGCCAAGAACCGGCTACTTCTTGGCGGCGGCGGCCTTCTTCTTCCCGGCCACGGTGCGCTTGGGGCCCTTGCGGGTGCGCGCGTTCGTCTTGGTACGCTGGCCGCGCACGGGCAGGCCGCGGCGGTGGCGCAGGCCGCGATAGCAGCCGATATCGGTGAGGCGCTTGATGTGCCCGGCAATCTCGCGGCGCAGGTCACCCTCGACCTTCAACGCATCGACCGCTTCGCGCAGCTTGTTTTCGTCTTCGCTCGCGAGGTCTTTCACCCGCACGTTGGGGTTCACGCCCGTTTGCGCAAGCAGCTTCTGCGCCGTCGGGAGCCCGATGCCGAAGATGTACGTGAGGGCGATCTCAATGCGCTTGTCGCGCGGCAGATCGATACCGGAAATACGCGCCATGCCGTTACCCCTGAACCTGTTTGTGCTTCGGGTTGACGCTGCAAATCACGCGCACTTTACCTTCGCGGCGAATGATCTTACAGGCATCGCAGATACGTTTGACGGAGGGTCTGACTTTCATGATGTTTCCTAGCCGCTTAAAGCGGCCGCTTCTTCCTTGGGACGGTAGCGGTTGACGTCGGGGTGCTCGGCGTAATCCCGCAGGGTGAGGATCCGGGGACCCTCGCTGGTAACGGCAATGGTGTGCTCCCAGTGCGCAGCTAGCTTACCATCCTCGGTTATAACCGTCCACCCGTCGTCGAGGGTTTCGACCTCGTAGGTGCCTTCGGTGATCATCGGCTCGATGGCCAGCACCAGGCCCGGCCGCAGCAGCGTGCCGTGTCCGGGGGTCCCGTAGTTGGGCACTTGCGGTTCTTCATGCATCTTGGTGCCGATGCCGTGGCCGACCAGCTGGCGGACCACGCCGTAGCCGTTGCCCTCGGCGTGCTGCTGGACAGCGTGGCCGATGTCGCCGAGGCGATTGCCGGCCTGCATCTGCTCGATGCCGAGCATCAGGCACTCTTGGGTGACCTTCATGAGGCGCTTCGCCGCCGCGCTGACTGCGCCGATCGGGACCGTGACGGCCGAATCGGAGACGTACCCGTCGAGCGTGGTGCCGATATCGATCGAGAGCAAATCGCCCTCTTTGAGCAGCCGTGGCCCGGGAATGCCGTGCACGACCTCCTCGTTGACCGAGGCGCAGATCGCATGCGCGTACCCGTGGTAACCGATGAAGGTCGGCGTACCGCCCATCGAACGGATCGAGTCCTCCGCCAGGCGGTCGACCTCGGCCGTCGTCATCCCGGCTTTTACGGTCTTCATCAGCAGCGTCAGCGTCTTGGCGGTGATCTTGCCGCTGACGCGCATCAGCTCGATCTCGCGCGCCGACTTGATCGTGATCATGGGTCCACCACCACGGGAGCCAGATCGGGGAGCTTGGCGACGATCGCATGCGTGACGTCGTCGATTTCTCCCAATGCGTTGACGTGAATCGCGTTCCCCTGGCGCTCGTAATAGGCGACGAGCGGCGCGGTCTTCTCGTCGTACTCCGCAAGGCGCTTGCTGACGACGTCCGCGCGGTCGTCGGGCCGCTGAACGAGTGGTCCGCCGTCTTCGTCGCAAATCGCGGCCACGCGCGGGGGGTTGAACTTCTCGTGGTACACGCGCCCCGTGCGCGGGTTCGACCAGCGGCCCGAGATCCGTTCCGTCAGCACGGCGTAGTCGACGTCAAAAACGACCGCTTCGGCGGTGAGGCCTTTGCGCCCGAGCAGCGCGTCGAAGGCCTCGGCCTGCGGGATCGTCCGCGGGAAGCCGTCGACGATCACGTTCTCGGCGTGCGCCAGTTCGGCTTCCATCATCCGAACGATCAGATCGTCGGGCACGAGCTTGCCGGCGTCCATGTAGCTCTGCGCTTCGAGCCCCAGCGCCGTTTTCTCGGCGCGATTGCGGCGCAGAATGTCGCCGGTGGAAATCTGGCGATACCCGAACCGGTCCTCAAGAATTTTCGCCTGCGTGCCTTTGCCCGCTCCGGGCGGCCCAAGGAATACGAGGATCACTTTTTGATGAACCCGCGGTAGTCGCGCATGGCCAGGCGCGCTTCGATTTGGGTGATCGAATCGAGCGCGACGCCGACCACGATCAAAAGCGAGGTCGAACCGATGTAGAGCTGCGTGATGCCCGTGTTTTGCTGCAGCGACGGCAGCACGGCCAAGAGGCCCAGATACACCGCGGCGGCGGTCGTGATCCGGAAGAGGATCTTGTTGATGTACTGGACGGTCGGCTCGCCCGGCCGGATGCCGGGGATGAACGAGCCCGACTTTTTCAGGTTGTCGGCGATGTCTTTGGTGTTGACGACGATCGAGGAGTAGAAGAACGTGAAGATCACGACCAGCAAGAAGTACACCAGGTTGTACAGGAACGACGTCGGCCCGAAGTAGAGCTGAAAGTCGGTCGCGATCGTCGCCGCCAAGCCCGTGCGGCCGCCGGCGCCAAACCACGACAGCGCCTGCTGCGGCAGCAAGAGGATCGAGATCGCGAAGATGATCGAGATGACGCCGGCGTTGTTCAGCCGCAACGGGATGTAGCTCGAGCGGCCGGCGAACATCTTGCGCCCGACCACCCGGCGCGCTTGCTGCACCGGAATACGGCGCTGGCCCTGATACATGAAGACGATCGAGACGATCGTGACCAGCGCGATCGCCAGCCACAGGATCAGCCCGAGGTAGTTGATGCTGCCCTTGGTCGCGAGCGAGAACGTCTGCGCGATTTGGCTCGGGAAGCGCAGCACGATGCCGACGAAGATGATCAGCGAGATGCCATTGCCGATGCCCTTGTCGGTGATCTGTTCGCCCAGCCACATCAGGAACACCGTGCCGGCCACGAACGAGAGCGCCGCGTAGACGATGAACAGCAACGAGGTGTCGTAGAACACGCCCGAGCGGTTCATCGCGACCGACATCGAGGTGGCTTGCACGGCCGCGAGCACGATCGTCAGCCAGCGGGTGTAGCGGCTGATCGTCTTGCGGCCTTGCTCGCCGCCCTTCTTGGCCAGCTCTTCGAGCTGCGGGACGACGACCGTCATCAACTGCATGATGATCGACGCATTAATGTAGGGCGTGATGCCCATCGCGATGATCGAGAGCTTCTGCAGCGCGCCGCCCGAGAGGAAGCCCAAGAACTGGTAGAACGCGCCCGACGCGATGACTTGCTGCCACTTGGCCTGGTCGACGTTGGGCAGCTGGACGTGGATCATGAACACGAACACCGCGAACGCAAAGAACACGAACCCGACCCGCTTGCGGATTTCGGGAACGAGCAGTGCGTTACGAAGGGTGTTTAGCAATCGCCGAAGTCGGCACCGGCGGCGCTGAGCGCCGCGCGGGCAGTCGACGAGAACAGAACGTCGCGAAACTTCAAGCCGGCCGGCAGCTTGCCGCCCTTCTTGGTTCCGCCGAGAATCTTGACGCCGTCCTTGAGATCGCGCAGGCCACGGTGCTCCCGCAGCGACTGCGGCGAGACTTCGATCGCGACGTCCCAACCGGCGAGATCGCCGACGTTGATCACGGCGAACGTCTGGCGGAAATGCCCGATGTCGCGGGCCTTCTGCGAGACGCCCTTGCGCTGCGGCAAGCGGCGCGCCCACGGCGTCTGTCCGCCTTCGAACGACGGACCCTTGCCGCCGCCGGAACGAACGGTTTGACCCTTACCGCCTTCGCCCGCGGTCTTCACCATGCCCGAACCATGCCCGCGGCCGACGCGCGTGCGCTTCGGACGGGAGTGCGGATTGGGTTTGAGGCTTGCCAGCGTGTAGGGGCCGGGCTTCGTTTCGTCTGCCATGATGGGGTCCTTATGCGTACAGCTCGCCGACGGTCTTGCCGCGGAGCTGCGCGACGTGTTCGGCCGTCTTGAGCGACTTGAGCGCGTGGAAGGTCGCCAGGACGACGTTGATCGGGTTGTTCGAACCGAGCGACTTGGTCAGGATGTCGTGAATGCCGGCCAGCTCGAGCACGGCGCGCATCGCGCCGCCGGCGATGACGCCGGTTCCCGGCGCGGCGGGCTTGAGCAGTACGTGTCCCGCACCGACGTGCGTGTTGACCATGTGCGGGATCGTCTTCTCGACCATCGGCACGGTGATCAACTCTTTGCGCGCCTGCTCGACGCCCTTGCGGATCGCCTCGGGAACCTCGCCCGCCTTACCGATGGCGAAGCCGACGCGGCCCTTCTTATCGCCCACGACGACGAGCGCCGAGAACGAGAACCGTTTACCGCCCTTGACGACCTTCGCCACGCGGTTGATGCGCACGACCGTCTCTTCGAACCCTTGGTTGTCGCGATCGCGACTGCGATTATACATGCTTAAAAGTCCAGTCCCGCTTCACGGGCGGCGGCGGCGAGCGCGGCCACGCGGCCGTGATATTTCAGACCCGAGGTGTCGAAGACGACCGAGGTGATGCCCTTGGCCTTGGCGCGCTCGGCGATCGTCTGGCCGATCTTGGTTGCGGCGTCGATGTTCGTGCGCGACGCGAGGCCGTCGGCAACGGCACCCTCGCGCGTCGACGCGGCGACCAGCGTGTGACCCTTCGCATCGTCGACGACGAACGCGTAGGTGTGATGCAGGCTGCGGAAGATCTGCAAGCGCGGACGCGCCTCGGTCCCGATGACCTTCTTGCGAACGCGGCCGTGGCGCTTGAGGCGCTGGACGGTCCGCGAAACCCTCGCTGACATTACTTCTTCCCTGCCTTGCCGGCTTTACCGAGTTTCTTCCGGATGACTTCGCCTTCGTAGCGCACGCCTTTGCCCTTGTAGGGTTCGGGCGGACGGAGGTCGCGAATCTCGGCGGCGACTTGCCCGACCTGTTGCTTGTCGATCCCGTCGACGTGCACTTTGGTCGTGCCTTCGACCGCGAACGCGATCCCCTGGGGCGCCTTGTAGACGACCGGGTGCGAGTAGCCGAGCGAGAAGTTGAGGTCGTTGCCGGCCTTGTTGACGCGGTAACCGACGCCTTGCAACTCGAGGCTCTTGCGGAAGCCCTTGGTGACGCCTTCGATCATGTTGTTGATCAGCGTTCGCGTGAGCCCGTGGGCCGAACGGCCGGGCTTGTCTTCGCTCTTGCGGTTGACCTGAAGCACGCCATTGGTCACCGTGACCTCGACGACGTTCGCTAGAATCGCTTGCGAGAGCTCGCCCTTCGGACCCTTGACCTTCACCAGTTCGGCCGCTACATCGACGTTGACGCCACTAGGCACCGTAATCGGAAGCTTCCCAATTCTAGACATAGCTGCTCACCATACGTACGCCAGGACTTCGCCGCCGTAGCCTTCGCGCTTGGCGCGCTTGCCCGACATGATGCCCTTGGACGTCGACATGATGACGAGGCCCAGGCCGCCCAGAACGCGCGGGATCTCGGTCTTCGTCGTGTAAACGCGCAGACCGGGACGCGAGATGCGCCGCAGGCCCGTGATGACTTTCTCTTTTTCCGGACCGTACTTGAGCTGAATGCGAAGCGTGCCTTGCGGGCCGACCTTGAGCTCTTCGATTGCCGTGATGAAGCCTTCGTCGGCCAGGATCTGGGCGACGGCTTTCTTCATCTTGGAGGCCGGAATGTCGACGGTCTGATGGTTGGCCGTATTCGCGTTGCGGATACGGGTCAGCAGATCGGCGATCGGATCGGTAATTACGCCCATCGTCTACTCTCTTACCATGAGGCCTTGGTGATGCCCGGAATGAAGCCGCGGTGCGCGTTTTCGCGGAAGCAAATACGGCACATGGCGAACTTGCGCAGGTACCCGCGCGGCCGGCCGCAGATGCGGCACCGGTTGTGCGCGCGCACCGGAAACTTCGGCTTGAGCTTGGATTGCTCGATCGAACTGGTCTTAGCCATTAGCTAGCGATCCCCACACGTTCCCCCGGTCCTTTTTGCAACGGCAGTCCCATCGATTCGAGGAACGCCGTCGCTTCTTCGTCGTTCTTGGCCGTCGTCACGATGACGATGTCCATACCGCGCGCCTTGTCGACCTTGTCGAAGTTGATCTCCGGAAACACGAGCTGCTCGCGCAACCCCATGTTGTAGTTGCCGCGGCCGTCGAACGACTTGCGCGAGAGGCCCCGGAAGTCGCGAATGCGCGGCAACACGATGTTGAACAGCTTGTCGAGGAACACGTACATGCGCTCGCCGCGCAGCGTGACCTTACCGCCGATGTTCATGCCTTCACGCAGCTTGAACGCCGCGATCGACTTCTTCGCCTTGGTGATCACGGGTTTCTGACCCGAAATCGTCTGCAGCTCTTGCAGCGCGACGTCCAGGGACTTCGAATTGGAGATCGCATCGGTCAAGGACATGTTGATGACGACCTTCTCGAACTTCGGCACCTGGTGCACGTTCTTGTAGCCGAATTTCTCTTTCAGCTGCGGCGCGACTTGCTGCTTGTACTTCTCTTTGAGGCGCAACGGGGTTGCCATCGTACTCTAATTCCCGGCCTTCGCAGGCACGAGCAACGCTTCGCCCGACTTCGCGACGCGCACGGTGGTGCCGTCGTTCTGCCGGATGCGGCGGACGCGCGTCGGCGCGTTCGTCTTGGGATCGATCACCTGGAGGGCACCCAACGGGATCGGCGCTTCCTTTTCGAAGATGCCGCCCGTGCGCGAGCCGTCCTGACCTTGCTTGGTGTGGCGCTTGACGACGTTGAGGCCCTCGACCGTCGCAGCCCCGTCCTTCGGGAAGACGGCCTTGACGATACCGCGCTTGCCCTTCTCCTTGCCGCGCCGCAGCATGACGGTATCGCCCGTCACGATCTTCGGTTTGCGGATGGAGTAATCGATGTGTGGTTTCGCCATGGTTAGAGCACTTCCGGAGCCAGCGATGCGATCTTGAGGAATCCGCGGTCGCGGAGTTCGCGGCAGACCGGCCCGAACACGCGCGTCCCGCGCGGATCGAGGTTGTCTTTCTCGCCTTTGATGATCACGCAGGCGTTGTCGTCGAACTTGATAACCGAACCGTCGGGCCGGCGCATCGGCTGCGAGGTGCGCACGACGACGGCCTTGACGACTTGCCCCTTCTTCACGGCGGCACCGGGGATGGCCGACTTGACGGTCCCGACGATGATGTCGCCGACGTAGGCATACTGATGCCGGCTGCCGCCGGACACGTGGATGCACAGCAACTCGCGCGCCCCGGAATTATCGGCCACTTTGAGCCGCGTCTCTTGCTGGATCACTTGGCACGCTCCACGATCTCGAGCAAGCGCCAGCGCTTCTCTTTCGAGTACGGGCGGCACTCTTGGATGCGGACGAGATCGCCGATGGCGGCCGTGTTCTGTTCGTCGTGCGCTTTGAAACGCCGCGACTGCCGTACGACCTTCTGGTAGACCGGATGCGGCACGCGCGTCTCGGCCACGACGACGATCGTCTTGTCCATCTTGTTGCTGGCGACGCGGCCTTGTTTGATGCGGCGCCGGTTGCGCGGTCGCTCGGCCGCGGCCGTGATATTAGGCTGCTCCATGACGTGCCTCGACGATCTTCTTCTCAGAGATCGCGGTTTGGATTTGCGCATAGGTCCGGCGCGCGGCCTTCACCTTGGAAAAGTCCGAAAGGTGGCCGGTGCGCAGCGCAAAGCGCAGGTTGAACAACTCTTCTTTGGTTTCGCGGGCCTTGATCTCGAGCTCGCCGATGGTCAGTTCGCGCATGGCGCGCAGATCGGTGCGCTTCATGCCGACACCGCCTGCTCGTCGGCGCGCGAGACGAACTTCGTGCCGATCGGCAACTTGTTCGCCGCCAGCCGCAGCGCTTCGCGCGCGACGGCTTCCGGCACGCCGGCGATCTCGAACATGATGCGGCCCGGGCGCACGACGGCAACCCAGCCCTCCGGGTTGCCCTTACCGGAGCCCATGCGAACTTCAGCCGGCTTCTTCGTGACCGACTTGTCCGGGAAAATTTTGATCCAGACCTTACCGCCACGCTTGATGTGACGGGTCATCGCGATACGCGCGGCCTCGATTTGCCGGTTGGTCATCCAGACCGGCTCGAGCGCTTGCAGACCGTATTCACCGAACGTCAGCGTGTTGCCGACCATCGCCTTGCCGCGCATGCGCCCGCGATGCTGCCGGCGCCATTTAACTCGCTTTGGAGTGAGCATTACGCGTTCACCTCAGGAGAATCGGGATTCTCGGTCGGAGCGCCGGGGCGTTCCGCCGAATCGACCGTGGCTTGCGAAGCCGGCTCGACGACCGAGGTTTCGGCCGTCACGCCGTGGCCGTGCTCGGCCTCGACGTCGTGAACCGCCGCCCCACTGTGTTCGGCGGTCGGGAGAAAGCCGAACTCCGACGGTGCGCCGTCGGTGATTGATTCCAGTGATTGCCCGTCGGCGGTTGCCACGTGCATCGCGGCACCCGTATCGAGCCCGCCGGCCGTACGTAACGGACGTTCGGTGCCCGGTCCGCGACCGCGCCCGCCGCGCGTGCCGCGCCGGTTCTCGCGAAACTGCGGGCGTTCGGCGCCGGGGCCCAGGCGTTCGCCGCGCGGTTGATCCGGCAGCACTTCGCCCTTGTAGATCCAGACCTTCACGCCGATGCGGCCGAAGGTGGTGAAGGCCTCGACGTGCGCGTAGTCGATGTCGGCGCGCAACGTGTGCAACGGCACCTTGCCGTCGTGGTTGCGCTCGGTGCGCGCGATCTCGGCGCCACCGAGGCGGCCGGAAACTTGGACCTTCACGCCGCGCGCGCCGGCCTTCATCGTACGCATGATGCCTTGCTTCATGGCGCGGCGGAACGCGATGCGCTTCTCGAGCTGGTCGACGATGTTCTGACCGACCAGGCGCGCGTCGAGCTCGGGCACCTTGATCTCGACGACGTTCACCTGGATTTGCTTCCCGGTGAGCTTCTCGAGGTTGCGCCGGATCTCGTCGATGCCGACGCCGCGCTTGCCGATGATGATGCCCGGCTTGCCGGTGTGCACGATCACGCGCGCTTGGTTGGCGCGGCGCTCGATCTCGACTTTCGAGATCGCGGCGGCGCGCGTCATGCGCCCGAAGTACTTGCGGATCGCCACGTCCTCGTGCAGCCACGCCTGGTAATTTTTCTTCTCGAACCAGCGGCTATCCCACGTGCGCGTGATGCCGAGACGAAGTCCGACCGGATGGATCTTCTGGCCCATTACTCTGCAGCTCCCGCCGCGGCCGCGGCTTCTTTCTTCTTGCGCGGCGCGCGCGTTTTCGCCGGTTTGGCCGAGGCCACTTGGGCGCGGCGCGACTCGACCGTCGAGAGCGCGATCGAAGCGCCGGCGAGCCGGCGCGGCTGGCGCTTCGGCGCGGTCGCACCGACGGCGATCGTCACGTGCGACATACGCTTGCGCTTGAAGTTGGCGCGGCCTTGGGCGCGCGGATCGAGGCGCTTGGTGATCCCACCGCCCGGCCCGCTGTCGACGGTGATCTTCGTGATGAAGAGACCGTCGCTCGACATGTTGTGGTTGTTCTCGGCGTTGGCCACCGCCGATTTGAGCAGCTTCTCGAGCGGTTCGGAGGCGAACACGCCCGAGAATTGCAGCAGCACGAGCGCTTCGCGCACCGATTTGCCGCGAATCGCATCCGCGACCCGGCGCAGCTTGCGCGGACCCATGCGGGCGAACTTTAGGTGCGCCACCGCGACTTGAGGCCGTTCGGCTACGGCGGTCATGCCTTCACCGCCGCCTTGTCACCGGAGTGGCTCTTGAAGATGCGCGTCGGCGAGAACTCGCCGAGCTTGTGCCCGACCATATTCTCGGTGATGAACACCGGAATGTGCGCCTTGCCGTTGTGCACGCTGATCGTATGCCCGACCATCTGCGGCACGATCGTCGAAGCGCGCGACCACGTCTTGATCACGCGTTTCTCGCGCGTGGAATTCATCTTCTCCACTTTGGAGAGCAGATGGTCCGCGACGAACGGGCCTTTCTTCAGCGAGCGACCCATGCTACTTGCCCTTCCGTTTGCGGACGATCATGCCGGCGGTACGCTTGTTGCGGCGCGTCTTTTTGCCCATCGTCATCTGACCCCAGGGCGTAGTGGGCGGGCGGCCCGACGTGGACCGGGCTTCGCCGCCGCCGTGCGGGTGGTCGACCGGGTTCATCGCGATGCCGCGCACCGACGGGCGCTTGCCCTGATGGCGCATACGGCCGGCTTTGCCGATCACTTCGTTCTCGTGCTCGAGGTTGCCGAGCTGCCCGATCGTGGCGCGGCAGACGATTTGCACCTTGCGCACTTCGCCCGACGGCATGCGGACCTGCGCGTAAGCGCCTTCCTTAGCCATCAGCTGCGCCGACGAACCGGCCGAACGCACGAGCTTGCCGCCCTCACCGGGACGCAGCTCGATGTTGTGGATCACGGTGCCGAGCGGGATGTTCGCCAGCGGCAACGCGTTGCCGATCTTGATGTCGGCGTCGGCACCCGAGACGATCACGGCACCGACCTCGAGCCCGACCGGCGCGAGGATGTAGCGCTTCTCGCCGTCGCGATAGTGCAGCAACGCGATGCGTGCGGTGCGGTTGGGATCGTACTCGATCGCCGCGACCTTGGCCGGAATCGCGTCCTTGCCGCGCTTGAAGTCGATGAGGCGGTACTGCTTGCGCGTGCCGCCGCCTTTGTGGCGCGTCGTGATGTGGCCGTTGTTGTTGCGGCCCGAATGCTTCTTCTTGACCTCGAGCAGCGACTTCTCGGGATCTTTTTTGGAGATCTCGCTGAAATCGGCGCTGGTGATGAAGCGGCGCCCGGCGCTGGTCGGCTTGTACTTTTTAACGGCCATCGTTATTGCTCAAAATAGTTGACGCCGCCCAATTCGATCTTCTGACCGGGGGCGAGGGTGACGATGGCTTTCTTCCAGTCCGACTGCTTGCCGGACGTGCGCGTACCGCGGCGGGCGAAATTCCTCGCCTTACCCAGCACGTTGACCGTGTTGATCTTGACCACGTCGACCTTGAAAATCTCGTGGATGGCGGATTTGATCTGCGTCTTCGTCGCGCTCGAATGCACTTTGAAGGCGTATTGCTGGAAGACGGTGCCGGCCATCGATTTCTCGGTGATCACCGGCGCCACGATGATGTCGCGCGAGGTCATGCAGATTTCTCCGGGGTGGCAAAGCGGGCGATCAGCGCGTCGTTGGCGGCGGCGGTGAGGACCAGCCGCGTGTAGCCGACGATGTCCTTGATGTCGAGCGCGCCGGTGTGGGTGACCGCCGCATTCGCGATGTTGTTGCCGGTGCGCGCGAGGCTCTCGCCGACCGTTGCCAGTTCGCTCTCGGCAAACACGACCAGCGTGCGAACGCCGGTCTTCGCGGCCTTCGGCGAACCGAACAGCAGCGCAGCGAATTCCTTCGTCTTCGTGAGGACGAGCTTGTCGGTGTGGAGCAGCGTGACCGAACCGTTCTGAAACTTATCGGAGAGCGCCGCGAGGAGCGCCGCCTTGCGCTCTTTCTTGTTGAGCGCGCTGACGTAGCTGCGCGGCTGCGGCCCGAAAACGACGCCGCCGTGCCGCCACTGGGGCGAGCGGATCGAGCCTTGACGCGCGCGGCCGGTACCCTTCTGCTTCCACGGTTTGCGTCCGCCGCCGCGCACTTCGTCGCGTTTGAGCGTCGAGGCCGTGCCGGCACGCGGGCTCGCCAGCTCGCGGAAGACGGCGCGGAAGAGCGCGTTGGTCTTGCCCGAGACGTCGCCGGCGAAAACCGCCGGAACCGCGACGTCTTTGAGGGCTTTGCCTTTGCCGTCGATCACTTGCGGCATCAGGCGGTTTCCTTGGCTTTGACCGAGTGCGTCACGACGACGAGACCGTTCTTCGGACCCGGGACCGGACCGCGCACGAGGAGCAGATTGCGCTCGACGTCGGCGCGGACGATCTCCAAATTCTGGTGCGTAATTGCGTCAACGCCGTAGTGGCCCGGACGGCGGGCGCCCTTGGGCACGCGACCGGCGTTGGTGTCGCCGTTCGAGGCGGGTTGACGGTGGATCATCGAACCGTGACTCGCGCCGCCGCCGCTGAAGTTGTGGCGCTTGATGCCGCCGGCAAAGCCGTGACCCTTCGAGGTCGCGTGGACGTCGACGCGGTCGCCCTCGGCGAAGGCCTCGACCGTGACGGATGCGCCGACGTCGAGACCCTCGATCGCGGTGCGAAACTCGCGGATCGCGCGCCGCGGTTCGAGCCCGGCCTTCTTATAATGTCCGGACAGCGCGCGCGTGACCCGCGACTTCTTCACGTCGCCGAAGGCGAGCGCGACGGCCTCGTAGCCGTCGGTTTCTTTCGTCTTGCGCTGCACGACCGAACAGGGGCCCGCTTCGATCACCGTTACCGGCACGTAGCGCCCGTCGGCTGTGAACACGCTCGTCATCCCGACCTTGCGGCCGATGATGTTCTTCATCGTCGTATCGCCTCTAGGAAGTCCACGGGTCCTGGCGTATCGACTACGCTTTCCGCCGGCCACGGCAAAGTACCGCGGCCGGCGAGGACCACAACCGCCAAATGATACCAACGCCCGGGCACAAAGTCAAACGCCAAAGGTCATTATTCCACGGTTCCGGGCGTGTGAGCTACCGGCAAACGACCGAGCCAAGGTCGGGCTGGGTCGTGATGTCGGCCGGGATAACCGCGCTGAACGAGCACGTCTTCGCGCCGAATTGCGCCTCGAAGCCATGGGGCCCCGAAGCGATCCCTTCGAGGTAGGCTTGGCCGTCGTAGGCGACGTCCCAAGTGCGGGTTTCGCCCACAATGTGTACCGAGGTGCCCGCCGGGAGCGGCTTGCCGGCCTCGTCGACGAGGGTGATCGACACGCCGCCGGCGACCGACACCGGGAATCGTACGACCAGCGGGCTATGGGCGTAGGGCGCGACGACGATCTTCGAGTTCTCGATGTTTGCCGCGAGCGGAAGGTCGTCCGGCTCGATGCGAACCTCGTTGGCTTGGTACGGTTGCAGGCCGGGGAGGAACACCGCGCCCTGTGCGTTCGTGCGCCCCGCCTCCTGATTGTTGACGTACACGCGAACGTTGGTCGCGTCGGGAATGATGGCCAGGCCGTAGCTTTCGTCGATCGTGCGCGAGGCGTAGATGTGTCCGCCGATCAAACCGACGCTTCCGCTCGCATCGAAGTCGATTGCATTCGCGCCGGGCGCACTTTGCAGCGCGAGCTGATAGTTCCCCGTCGTCGTCTGCCGGATCACGCTTGCGCCGTCGGTCGCGTTCGCGCCGGTCGCCGCGCTGAGACGGTAGGCATAGCCGATGCCCGAAGGCGGCAGGTTCTCCGCAACCTGCACGTTCGTGGTCGTTGCTCCGCCGGCGGCGGACGCGCTGGCGAACACGGTGCCACGTGACCCGATTTGACGGATGAAGGTCAAGCTGATGCCGGTCGGACCACTCCCGGTGCGCAGCAGTCCGATCGACACCGTTCCGCCGTGCAGCTGAAGCGAATAATTGGCGCTCATCAGACGCAGGTCCGTGCCGAGCGCATTGCGCTGATCGCCATACCCCAACGAGACGCTGCTCCGGCTTCCGATCTGCGCGCCGGCGTGGAATGACAGGGCCGACCGAAGTTGCGTGCAGGTGCCGGTACAATTGGGGTCCTGATAGCTCGGGTTCGTGTCGATCGCCGTCACGCCGAACGAAAAGCGCCGATTCATGAACGAATACGACAGCATCGTTCGGTCGCCGGTGCTCGCGCCGGCTTCCCGATCGAATTCGGCGGACAGCTCGCCGGCGCGGCCCAGCAACGTGTCGACCGTGAACGCGGCGCGACCGAGCCGGCCGCCGAGCGTCAGGGCGCCGCCGGCCGTCAACGTGTCGCTGAGGCCGCGCCGCAGCGCTGCGCCGGCGCCGAATGCCCCGTAGTCGTTCGAAGCGATCCCGTAATTCAAGCGCAGAAACCCGGCTTCGATCGCCGATTGGCTGAGCCCGCGTTGCAGCAAGGTCGGCACGACGTAGTACCCTTGCGTGATGACTTGCTGCCGGCCGGTGATGTCGCGTACCACGAACTCGACTTGGCCGCCGCCGGCGACCAGCGGAAGATTGTCCACGCTGAACGCTCCGGGCTGCACCGGCTGTGAGAGCGTCTTCACGCCGTTGACATACACGTCGAGCGTCGACGGCGTGCCGGCGAGACCGTTGAAGAACACCGGCGGCGTCGTGGTGAGCGTCGGATCGAGGGAGAAGTTCGTCGCCCATTGCACGCCGGCAAACTGCGCGGACGAGCCGGTCAGCGAGGTCACGTCACCGGCCCGAAAGGACCGCAGCGAACCAGGGCGATCGGTTTCGAACGTCGTGTCGAGCCGCACGAAGCTCCCGTGCGCGGGCTCTGCCCAGGTGCTCGTGACGAAGCTGCCGCCGCGCGCCGCACCCAGTTCGAACAGTCCACCGAGTGACCCGCCGTCGCTCCCGCTGTGCGCGTGCACGGCGTAGTTGGCAAAAATGCCGGTGCCGGGTACGGGAGCAATCGGCGGCCCCGCACCGAGCTGCTTGGCATCAATCGTGCTCCGGACGAACGACTGCGGCTGGG
>Ga0209415_10011112_pt1 | contig 15205 bp, 14 predicted proteins | sample PeaSoiSIISIP2007_FD_187696 | JGI IMG/M metagenome (GOLD analysis project Ga0209415, IMG submission 187696) | Peat soil microbial communities from Weissenstadt, Germany - SII-SIP-2007 (SPAdes) (version 2) | ecosystem: Environmental > Terrestrial > Soil > Wetlands > Peat | place: Germany... | reverse complement strand
CGGCGCGCGAGCCTGCCACACGCCGGCGACGCGCGGCGAACAGCTTGCCCGGCCGCGTGACGCCCATCACGGTGACCGTCACCTTCCCGATCCGGCTCGCGGAGGTGATGCCCGCCGCCGCCGCGAGGACGACGCCCGTCACCGCCTCCGGCCGGATCAGCGCGGCGCGGAGCGCGACGAGGCCGCCGAGCGAATGGCCGACCCAGGCCGCGGGAAGCGCGTCCTCGGCGGCCAGCACCGCGAGCACGATCTCGGCGAACGGATCGAGCGATGCGGGCGAGTCGAGCGGGCCGGAGCCGCCGTGGCCCGGCAGCTCGGGCACGAGGACGCGCCGCTCGGTGGCCAGCTCGGGCGCGACCAGGCGCCAGTTCGAGGCCGCCCCGCCCAGCCCGTGAACGAGGGCCAGAGGCGGCCCGGAGCCGCCCACGAGGTACCGGATCCGCGTCCCGGCATACGTGAGCTCCCGGGTCTCGAATCCGGGAATTACCGGTTTGGCATCCGTCGGCACGAGGGCATATTCTTCGCTCAATGGATGTCTTCGTGGGACGGGCCGAGTGATGCCCGTCATGTCGACAAGCGAGGGAGACGACTAGCCCGTCTGAGCGCTCGGCGCCGGCGGGTTTTTTCGTTCCCGAGGAAGGAGCAGGCCGGATGGCGAATCACCTCACGCCCGAAGAGCTGTCGAAAGAGCTGGGACTCGATCGGCAGGAGGTGATCCGGGTCTGCATGCAGGAGGGGGTGCCGATCTATCAGGGGAAGATCGACAAGCATCTCTTCCAGGCGCAGCTCGAAGCGCTGGGGTCCCGCAGGCGAGCTAGCTAAGCGCTCTTGCGCGCAGGCGTTTTCCGACGAGAGCCGCCCGACGAGGCGGCTTTCGTCTTTGCGGGCGCCCGTCGTCCCTGAACCTCCTCGACGCTGCGCCGCAGCGCTTCCATCAGGTCGACGACCGGCGTCTCCGGCACCGGCTCCGGGCGCGTGATCTGCTCGCCCGCGAGCTTCGCGTCCAGCATCGCCTTGAGGTCGCGGCGGTAGTCGTTCTCGAAGTCGGCGGGGTCCCACTCGCCGACGAGACTCTGGATCACCTGGCCGGCGAGCTCGAGCTCGGCCTTCTTCACCTCGGTCGCCTCCACCGCCTCTTCGATCTCCGCTTGCGAGCGGACGTCCTCGGCGAAGAAGAGCGTCTCCAGGGCAAGCGTGTCGCCTTGCGGACGGATGAGGCAGAGGTTCTCCTTGCCCCAGAGCACGAACTTCCCGACCGCTGCCATCCCCGACTCCTGCATGGCGCGGAGCAGGAGCACGTACGGCCGCCGCTGCGCCTCCGAGGCGGCAGGGGCGAGGAAGTACGTCCGGTCGAAGAACACCGGGTCGACGTCGGCGAGCTTGACGAAGCGGAGGATGTCGATCGCCTGCGAGCGCTTGAGCGCCACCGCCTCGAGGTCGGCCTCCTCGACGAGCACGAACTCGCCCTTCGCGACCTCCCAGCCCTTGACCAGCTCGTCCGGCTCCACCTCGCGCTCGTGCAGCGGGCACCAGCGCTTCTGCTTGATCGGCGTCCCGCACTCCCGGTGCAGCGTGCGGAACGCGACGTCGCTGCGCTGGGTCGCGAGCGCCAGCCCGATCGGGATGTTGACCAGGCCGAAGCTGATGGATCCGTTCCAGATGGTTCTCATGAGCGGTCGAATTCTAGAGGGACCGAGTCTGTTCGCCCTGATCGCGGCCTTCCCTCCCGCATACGATTGAAATCGTGGAACCTCGGACGGCTCCCATGCTCTGGCGCCACGCGGTGGAGCACGGGTCGGCGGCGCCCGCGTACCTCGAGGAGCGGCCCGACGGCTGGCACGAGGTCTCGTGGCAGGAGGCCGGCCGCCGAGTCGGCGCGCTCGAGCGCGCCCTCCTCGCCCACGGCGTGCGCCGCGGCGACGCCGTCGCCGTGCTCGCCCGCACGCGCCTCGAGTGGATCCTCCTCGACTGGGCGATCATGTCGATCGGCGCCGTCGTCGTCGGCCTCTACCCCACCAACACCGCATCCGAGTGCGCGTACATCCTCGGCCACTCCGACGCGGTGCTCGCGTTCGCGGAGGACGACGCCCAGCACGAGAAGCTCGCCTCGGTGCGCGATCGCCTCCCCGCGCTGCGGGAGATCGTCGACTTCGACGACCTCGCTGCGTTCGAGCGGAGCGCCGGCGACGACGAGCCCGAGGCCGTGGGCGAGGACGACCTCGCGACGCTCATCTACACCTCCGGCACGACCGGCCCTCCGAAGGGGTGCATGCTCACGCACAAGAACCTCGTGACCGCCGCGCTCGGCGTAAAGGACGACCTCGAGAACGAGACGGACACCGTTCTCCTGTTCCTGCCGCTCGCGCACAGCTTCGCGCGGATCGTGCACCAGTCGGCCGCGTGGCTCGGAAGCACGCTCGCGCTCGTCGCCGACGTCGCGCAGGTGCCGGAGGCGCTCGTCCGCACGCAGCCGACGATCCTGCCGGCGGTGCCGCGCGTGTACGAGAAGATCCACGCGAACACGCTCGGCGAGATCGAGCGCTCGACCCCGCTCAAGCGCGCCATCGGCCGCTGGGCGCTCGGCGTGGGCTCGCGTACGAGCAGGCTCGAGCGGAGCGGCGCGCCCCTGCCGGCCCTGCTCCGCGTCCAGGCACGCATCGGGGACGCACTCGTCTTCGCCAAGGTGCGCGCCAGGCTCGGCGGGCGGCTGCGCATCGGCATCTCCGGCGCCGCGCCGCTCGGCGTCGACGTCCTCGAGTTCTTCCACTCCCTGAACATGCTCGTCGTCGAGGGCTACGGCCTCACCGAGACCTCCAGCTCGCTCGCCGTGAACGATCCGGACGACTACAAGTTCGGCACCGTCGGACACGCGGTCGAGGGCTGCGAGGTACGCCTCGACACCGACGGCGAGATCCTCGTCCGCAGCGACTCGGTCTTTGCCGGTTACTACAAGGATCCCGATGCGACCGCGGCCGCCTTCACGGACGACGGCTGGTTCCGCACCGGTGACGTCGGCGAGATCGACGAGCAGGGGTTCATCAAGATCACCGACCGCAAGAAGGACCTCATCATCACCGCGGGCGGGAAGAACATCGCGCCGCAAAACCTCGAGAACGCACTCAAGGCGTCGCGGTTCGTCTCGCAGGCGCTCGTCGTCGGCGACCGCCGCCCCTACGTCACCGCGCTGATCACGCTCGACTGGGACGAGGTCAACGCAGCCGGCCGCGAGCCGGAGCAGCTCCTGCAGAAGCTCGTCGACGACGTGAACAGGGATCGTGTCCGCGTGGAGCAGATCAAGCGGTTCGCGATCCTGCCTCGCGACTTCTCGCAGGAGGAGGGCGAGCTGACGCCGACAATGAAGCTACGCCGGCGCGTCGTCCACGATCACTTCAGCGAAGAGATCGAGGGTCTCTACTCGGCCTAGCCGCCGGAGACGATGCGGCGGGCGCCGTCGTACGTCGCCGCGTACCACGCCTCGGAGAGGCTGTCGATCCGCACCACGTCGCCCGTGTGCGGCGCGTGGATGAACTCGCCGCCGCCGATGTAGATGCCGACGTGGCCGAGCCCGTCGAAGAAGACGAGGTCGCCCGGCTCCAGGTCGCCCTGGGAGACGGGCACGCCCGCGTTCCACTGCGCGCCCGTGTAGTGCGGCAGGGACACGCCGACCTGGGCGTAGACGTACGCGACGAGCCCTGAGCAGTCGAACCCGCTCGGGCTTTCGCCGCCCCACACGTACGGGACGCCGAGGTACTGCATCGCGATCGCGACGACCCCGGTGTACTGGGACGGGGGCGCGACGTATCCGGGGTCGGACCCGAGGCCGCCGACGGCGAGGTTGCCGGCCTGCTGCGACTGGTACGCGGCGAGGCGCGCCTCGACCTGCCGCTCGAGCGCGAGCTGGCGCGCGCGCTGCTCGGCCACGAGGTGAGCGAGCTCGCCCTTGATCGAGGAATACAGGCGCTGCTGGCGGGCGAGCTGGCCGGCGATGCGCGCCTTCGCAGCCGCGCGCACGCGCACGAGCTCGGTCTGCGCCTTGCGCTCGCGGACGAGCGCGTGCTCGCGCACGGTGACCTCGTGCTTGAACGCCACCACCTGCTTCACGACCGCGACGTCCTGCGCCGAGACCGACTGCACCGCCTCGATGCGGTTGACGAGGTCGTCGATGTTCGTCGCCCCGAGCAGCACCGCAAGCGTCGACTGGTTGTCGCGTCCGGTGTAGATCGAGACGAGACGCCCTGCGAGATTCTCCTGCGCGACCACGAGATTCGACCGCGCGACCTGCAGCCCGATGCGGTTGATCTTCAGGTTGTGCTGGATCCCCGAGAGCTCGAACGACGCGGACTCGTACGCGGTACGCGCACGCTCGAGGCTCGAGTCGAGCACCTGGATCTGCGCGCTGACCTGCTGGGCTTCGGCCTGCTTCGCGCTGATCGACGGGTCGGCGGTCGCCGCTCCGGCCGCGAAACCTGCCGCGGCTAGGGCGATGACGATGATCGGAGCCTGTCGCTTCAGAACCTTGATGACGTCTCCCGACGTTCACCCGGAGCACGCGCACCGGGCTTCCCGCACGTCACAAGCTCAGGACGCTACCAGGGTGTTCGGACGCTGGCAACCGGTAAGTGCCACAAAAGTTGCCGCAAATTGGCACATGCTCCGCCGAGAAAGAGGAAGAAAGACCTCGCACAAACTCGCCAAACCGGCGCTGGACCTGTGGTACGGTCCGGCGACGGTGAGCGGCCGAAGGACCCGATCCGCGGCGCTCTTTGCTGGCGTCTCCGCCCTGCTCGTGCTCGCCGCCGCCTCGGCGGCGACCGGTGCCGGACCAGGCGCACAGGAGCGCACTCTGCGCGCACAGACGAGCGCCCTCGACTCGAAGGTGCGAAGCGCGTCGCTCGATCTGTACGCGCTCGACTCCCGTTTCGACGCTGCGAAGTCGCAGCTCGCCGCGTTGCAGACGAGCTATTCGCGGCTACGCCACGAACAGCACCTCCTCGCACGGCAGATCGCGGCAACGCGACACACCATCGCCGTTTCGCAACAGCGCCTCGGCGCGAACCTGCGCGTGCTCTACGAGGAGGGCGATCCCGACCCGATCGCGGTGATCCTCGGCGCGGAGTCGCTGAACGAGGCGGTGACGACGCTCGACAACCTGAAGAGCGTCGCCGACCAGAGCCGCCAGTTCGTCGTCGCGTCCACGAATGCGGAACGGCGCCTGATCCGGCTGCGCGCACAGCTCGCGACGCGCCAGGCGCGCATGGCCTCCGCCGTGCGCTCGGCGCAACAGACGACCGTCGAGCTCGCGAGCGCCCGCGCCGACAGGCTGTCGTTCATCTCCGGACTGCAGGCACAGCGCGCGCTCAAGACCGCTCAGATCCGGGCGCTGGAGACGACCGTCCAGCAGGCGGAGGCGAAGTCGCAGGTACTGACCGCAGCGGCAGCCGCGAGCGGGCCGGCGTCCTCGATCAGCGGCGGCGCAAGTGCGTCGCCCACCCCGCCGGCGCCGTCGACGACGTCGGGAGGCCGCACGCTCACCGTCTCCGCGACGGGGTACTCCCTGCCCGGGCACACGGCGACCGGGCTGCCCGTCGGCTGGGGTGTGGTGGCCGTCGACCCGACCGTCATCCCGCTCGGCACGCGGATGACCATCCCCGGGTACGGCGAGGGCGTCGCCGCCGACGTGGGGGGCGCCATCCGCGGCGCGATGATCGACCTGTGGTTCCCGACGACCGCACAGGCTTTCGCCTGGGGGCGGCGCACGGTCACGATCACTCTCCACTAGACTTGGCCCTCGTAAGGGGGGTTGGCAATTGACCGAGCCTTTGGCAGCAACCGAAGGTCGCGGGGTGGAGACGCTTCGCGTGCTGATCGTCGACGATCACGACCTGTTCAGGACGGGCCTCCGCAACCTGCTCGAGGAGCAGGGCGTCCAGATCGCCGGCGAAGCCGCGTCCGGCGGCGAGGCCGTTCGATCCGTGCGCGAGTTCGCGCCGGACGTCGTCGTCATGGACCTGAACATGCCGGGGATGGGCGGCGTCGAGGCGACGCGGCACATTGCTGCGATCGCGCCGCTCACCCGCGTCGTCGTGCTGACGATCTCCGACGAGGACGCCGACGTGCTGGACGCGATCATGGCCGGCGCCTGCGGCTACCTGCTCAAGGACGCGTCGATCCACGAGCTCATGGCCGGCATCCAGGCGGCCTCGCGCGGCGAGTCGCTCATCTCGCCCGGAATCGCGGCGAAGGTGCTCCAGCGCGTTCGCGCGACGAGCGCTCAGCCGGAGATCGCCGAGGCGATCAGGTCGGAGCTCTCGGAACGCGAGATCCAGGTGCTGAAGCTCATCGCGAACGGCAAGGACAACGCCCTCATCGCCGCCGAGCTGCACATCAGCCCGAAGACGGTGAAGAACCACATCTCGAACATCCTCATGAAGCTGCAGATCGACAACCGCATCCAGGCCGCGGTGTACGCGGTTCGGAGCGGGATCGTCTAGACCGCGGCGTGACGGAGGGCGCGCGTGCGCGCCTGCAGCCGCCCGAGCACGGCGCGCAGCTTCCCGAGCTCGACGTCCGCGTGCGTGAGCCGCCGGGCGAGCGCCGCCAGCTCCTCGCCGACGGCCAGCTCGTGCGCGGTGCGGGCGACCTCGCCGAACCTGCGCTCGAGCCGCCACCGCTCGGCCTCGAGGGCGAGCGCTTCGGCGTAGCCCGCGGTCAGCGTCTCCTCCAGACGTGCGAGCGAAGGCGCGGCCGTGCCGCTCGCCGGCGCCTTCAGCAGCTCTTCGATGCGGTTCAGCACGATGCCCTCGTCTTCGACCACGAGCATCGATTATCGAGCGGTCTCAGCAGCGGCAATATGGGCCGCTCGACCCATCTTCGGCGCCGCCGGACCCATGGCCCTTGACGACGCCAATACCGTTCCAAACAATGAAACGGGTCGTGGGCGCTCGCGTTGCCGCCGTCGCCGGGGTCGTCGCCGCAGCACTCGCCGCCGCCGCGGCGAGCGGCGCCGCGGGCTCGCTCGGAGCGCGGCTCGACCGCGCGCTCCATTCCGCGAACGTCAGCTACGCCGCCTCGGGCGCGGAGGTCGTCGACCTGACGACGGGCGAAGTGGTGTACGCCCACAACGCCACAACGCCGCTCCGGCCCGCGTCGAACGAGAAGCTCACGGTGACGTATGCCGCCCTCACGGCGCTCGGCCCCGCCTTCCGGATTGAGACCGACGTCCTCGGCGAGGGCGAGCAGGAGGGCACGACGTGGCGGGGCGATCTCGTCCTCAAGGGCTACGGCGATCCGACGCTCACGTCGCGCAAGCTCGGCACCCTGGCACGGCAGGTGCGCGCCGACGGCATCGACGACGTGAGCGGGCGCGTGCTCGGCGACGAGACGTGGTTCGACTCCCGCCGCACGGCGCCCGGATGGAAGGCCGAGTTCTACGTCAACGAGTCTCCCCCGCTCTCGGCGCTCATCGTCAACCGAGGGCTCGTCGGCAGGTGGACCTCGAGGAACCCGGCGCTCTCCGCCGCGCAGCTGTTCGCGAAGGCGCTCGCACGCGCCGGCGTGCGCGTCGCCCATCCGGCCTCGCTCGCCGCGGCCGACGACGCCGGCGTGGCCCTCGCGTCGGTCGACTCGCCAACGCTCGAGTCGATGGTGCACTGGATGGACCGAGTGAGCGACAACTTCACCGCCGAGATGCTCACGAAGGAGCTGGGCGCGGTGCAGGCCGGGGCGGGGACGACGGCGGCGGGCGTCGACGTCATCCGCGGCCAGCTCGTCCAGGCCGGCATCCCGCTCGCCGGTGTGCGCCTCGTGGACGGCTCGGGGTTGTCGCTGCTCGACCGCCTCACGCCGGCCGCTCTCGTCGCGCTGCTCCGCACGATGTGGAGCGACCCCACGCTGAAGCCCGAGCTCGTCGCCGCGCTCCCGACCGCAGGGCGCACGGGGACGCTGCACGACCGGATGCGCGGCACCGCAGCCGTCGGCGTCGTACACGCGAAGACGGGGACGACCGACAACTCCACCTCGCTGTCCGGCTTCGCCGGCGACCGCTACGTCTTCTCGGTGATCGTCAACGGCGATCCGGTGTCATGGATCGGCTCGCGCAATGCTGAAGATACGTTCGCGGCCGAGCTAGCCGCGGCCCAGTAACTTCAGGAGATCGGCCTCGGTGAGGAGCGGGACTCCCGTCTTCTCCGCCTTTGCCAGCTTCGACTTGCCCGGCTCGTCGCCGACGACGAGGCCGGTCGTCTTCGACGACACTGAGTCGGAAACCTTCGCGCCGAGCACCTCGAGCGCCGCCTCGGCCTCCTCGCGCGTCATGCTCTCGAGGGTTCCGGTGACGACGTACCGGCGGCCGGTGAGCGGCCCTTCGACCGGCTGCGCCTCCTCGCCCGACTCGAAGCGGAGCCCGAAGCCGCGCAGCTCGTCGACGAGCCGCCAGTTCTCCTCGTCGCGGAACCACTCGGCGATCGCCTCGGCCCGCTCGGGGCCGATGCCCTCGGCCTCGACGAGCTCCTCCTGCGTCGCGTTCGCGAGCGCGTCCACCGTGCCGAAGTGGCGTGCGAGTGTCTGCGCCGTCACCCACCCGACGTCCGGGATGTTCAGCCCGTAAAGCACCCGCGAGAACGGGATCGCCTTCGACGCGGCGATCGCTTCGACCGCGTTTCCCGCGCTGATCTCGGCGTAGCCGTCGAGCTCCATGAGCTGCTCGCGCGTCAACCTGTACAGGTCGGGGATCGAGCGCACGATGCCGAGGTCCCACAGCCGGCGCACCGACTGCTCGCCGACACCGTCTATGTCCGCCGCTGCCATCACCCAGTTGATGAGCGACTCGAGCCCGCGCGACGGGCACGCGCGGTTGGGGCAGCGGTGCATCGCCTCGCCCTCGGGCTTGACGATCTCCGTGCCGCAGAGCGGGCAGTTGGCGGGCATGCGGAACACCTTCGTGCCCTTGCGATGTGCGCCGGCCGGCCCGACGATCTGCGGGATCACGTCGCCGGCGCGCTGCACGATGACGTCGTCGCCTTCGCGGATCTCCTTGCGGTTGATGTCCTCCTCGTTGTGCAGCGTCGCGCGCGCGATGGTGACGCCGCCGACCTCGACCGGCTCGAGCACCGCCCAGGGATTGAGCGCGCCCGTCCGCCCGACGCGGATGAGGATCCGGTTCAACCGCGTGACCGCCGTCATCGGAGCCCACTTGAACGCGCGCGCCCAGCGGGGACGTTCGTGCAGCGCACCGAGCCGCGCCTGCTGCTCGAGCGAGTCGACCTTGATGACGATGCCGTCGATCTCGTAGTCGAGCTCGGCGCGTTTGCGCTCCCACACGCGGCAGCGCTCGGCGACCTCCTCGACCGACTCGACGCGCTCGGCGAACGGATTGATCGGGAAGCCGTGCTCCTTGAGCCAGTGCAGCGTCTCCCAGTGCGTCTCGAGCTCGACGCCCTCGTGCGCGCCCACGCCGTACGCCCAGAACGAGAGCGGGCGCGCAGCGGTGATCGACGAGTCCTTCTGCCGCAGCGAGCCCGCCGCCGCGTTGCGCGGGTTCGGCGTCGGCTTCTTGTCCTCGGCGACGAGGCGCTCGTTCAGCTTCTGGAACCCGGACAGCGGCATGTAGACCTCGCCGCGGACCTCGACGAGGCTCGGCGTCCGCGAGCCGACCATGCGCAGCGGGATCGCCTTGATCGTGCGCAGGTTGACCGTCACGTCCTCGCCCTCGACGCCGTCGCCGCGCGTCGCTCCGCGCGTGAACGCCCCGTTCTCGTAGGTGAGGTTGATGGCGAGGCCGTCGATCTTCGGCTCGAGGACGAACGCCACGTCGCCGTCGCCGCCGAGCCGCTTCCTCACGTCGTCGGCCCATTTCTCGATCGCCTCGTCGGTGGTCACCTTCTCGAGCGAGCCCATCGGCGAGAGGTGCCTGACCTTCTGGAACCGCTCCGACGGAGGCGCGCCGACGCGCTGGGTCGGCGAGTCCGGGGTGACGAGCTGCGGCTGCTCCGCCTCGAGCGCCGCCAGCTCGTCGAAGAGGGCGTCGTAGGCCGCGTCCTCCATGATGGGCGCGTCCTCGACGTGGTAGGCGATGAGCGCCTTCGTCAGGATCGCCCGCAGCTCGGCGGCCCGCTTCGCCGCGTCAGAGCTCGGCAAGCAGCTCCTCCGCGTCGTCGACGATCGCGTCGGGGTGCTCGCGCTCGAGCCGGGCGCGGTCGTGGATCCGCCCCCAGGTGACCGCGATCGAGTGCATGCCGGCCGCCTTGGCCGCGCGGACGTCGAACGGGGAGTCGCCGACGTAGACGGTGTCGGCGGGCCGCACGCCGAGCCGGTCGGCGGCGAGGAGGAGCGGCTCGGGGTCCGGCTTGTGCCGCTCGGTCTCGTCGCCGCCCACGACCACGTCGAACAGGTGGCCGAGGGGGACGTGCGCGAAGGCCAGCTCCACCGTCGAGCGCCGCTTCGCCGTGACGACGCCGAGCTTCCGCCCCTCGGCGTGGAGCCGCCGGAGGGCGCCCTCCATGCCGGCGCAGCAGCGGAGCTCGTCGTGGAGCGGCTCGTTGTGCTCCCGGTAGACGGTGACGAGCTCGTCGACCCGCTCCGGGTCGAAGGCCCGCATCTGGGCCTCGAGCCCGGGGCCGCCGACGGCGGCCATCAGCTCCTCGTCGCCCACCTCGCGGCCGAGAACCTCCCTCGTGGCGTGCCGCATCGAGGCGAGGATGATCCCGCCCGAGTCGATGACGGTGCCGTCGAGGTCGAAGAGGACGACCGGGAAGCGAGCCACGAGGCGATCGTATCCGGGTGCCCCGATCCCTCGTTCGGGCTGCGATAGATCACCCGTCCGGGGGGCGGATCGCCCCTCCGGTACTGGGATGATGCGTTCTGGAAGTGGTGGGCGCCTTCGCCACTATCCTCGTCGGCTCGGGCGCGGGGATGCGTTGGTGGTAGGAGTCGGTATCCCCCTTTCGGGGGCTAGCTTCACGGCTCGGTGGCGCGAGAGGATGCGCTACGCAGGTACTGCGGCTATCTCAACTGGAGGTACTTCCTGCGATGGTTCGTTGGCGTGCGACAACCCTCAAGGCGGTCATTGCTCTCGGCGCATTCACCTCGCTCCTCGTTGCTTCTGGAGCAGGTCTTCGCTGGGGCGACGGCCTCTCGGCGCTCCTGAGTTTGTTCTAAGCGACCTTTGCTGCGGGGGCCGGCCTAGCCGGCCCCTGTTGCATGCCCTCTCGCGATGAGCGAATCAACGGAGAGAACAATCCTCGGCTTCCCGCCGCGCCTCTTCGTCTACGTGACGGGCGTGATCGGGCTGGCCCTCCCTGCGCTGGCGTTCGCCGGCGCGCACCTCGCCGCCACGCCGCCGAACGGTCGGACGTGGCTCGGCATCGGCCTCTTCCTCGCGCTCGCGCTCGGCTCCGACCTCCGGCCGGTGCCCCTCGACGAGCACGGAAACGAGGTCTCGCTCGCGTTCGTGTTCATCATCGCGGCCCGCCTGATCTTCGGCTGGGACGTCGCCATCCTGATCGCCGCGCTGAGCATCGCGCCCTCCGAGATCGGACGGCGCCGCCCGGTTCTCCGGATCTCGTTCAACAGCGCCGCGTACGCGGTCGCCGCCGCCGCCGCAGCTCTCACGTCCGTGTTCGGCGGCGTGGGCGAACACGACGTCGGCCGGCTGACGATCTACGCGTTCGTGAGCGGCATGCTCTTCGTCGTCGCGAACGTCGCGGTCGTGGCCGGGGCGGTCTCCCTGTCGACCGGCATGCCGTATCGCGCCGCCTTCGGCACGAACATCCGCTACTCCGGCGGAGCGTTCGCCATCATGGCCTTCCTCGCCGCCCTCGCGGCGAACCTCTGGAACATCCGGCCCGAGCTCCTGGTGCTGCTCGCAGGCCCGCTCTTCGCCCTCGCGCTCTACCAGCGCACCGCCCTGCGGTCGCGCATCGCGGTGCGCGACGCGAACACCGACAACCTCACCGGGCTCGGGAACCACCGCGCGTACCAGGCCGTCCTGCGCGAGCGCATCGAGGAAGCCGAGCGCGCCGGCGCCGAGTTCTCGCTCGGGATCGTCGATATCGACGACTTCAAGCGCATCAACGACACGTACGGCCACCAGGTCGGCGACGACGTCCTCGTCGCGCTCGCGGAGATCCTCCGCGACGCCGCCGACGCGGACGCCTATCGCTGCGGCGGCGACGAGTTCGCGCTCATCTTCGCCGGCGACGGCACCGGCGCGTTCGAACGTGTCACCGAGATCCAGGAGGCGGTCGCCGGCCTCGGGCTCACGCCGGTCACGATCAGCGTCGGCATCGCCAGCTACCCGACCCAGGCGAACGAGGCGGACGGCCTGCAGCGGATGGCCGACGGCGCCCTGTACTGGTCGAAGCACCATGGCAAGAACCGCTCCTTCGTGTACAGCCCGAAGGTCGTGCGGATCCACTCGGCGAAGGAGCTCGAGTGGGAGACCGAGCGCATGGCGCGCCTGCGCGCGGCGAAGAACATCGTGCGCTTCGTCGACGCGAAGGACCCGTCCACGGCCAACCACTCCGAGACGGTGTCCGCGCTCGCGGCCGCGATCGGCGTGCAGCTCGGGCTCGACGAGAACACGATCGACCAGCTCGCCCTCGGCGGCCTGCTCCACGACATCGGCAAGATCGGCATCCCGGACGCGGTGCTCCAGGCGCCGCGCGCGCTGACGCCGGTGGAGTTCGAGGCTGTCAAGGCCCATCCGGCGCTCGGCTACTCGCTGCTCGAGGGCCTCGGCATCGCGCCGGTCGACGAGTGGGTGCTCCACCACCACGAGGACTGGGACGGGCGCGGCTATCCGGACGGGCTCACGGGCGAGGAGATCCCGCTCGGCGCGCGGATCATCCGCGTCGCGGACGCGTTCGAGGCGATGACGGCGACCCGGCCGTACCGCCCGGCGCAGAGCGTCGAGTACGCCCTCGCCGAGCTCCAAGCGAACATGGGCACGCAGTTCGAGCACTCCGCCGTCCTCGCGCTCGAGGCCTGCCTCGCGAGCGTCCCGAGCAGCGACAAGCATCGGGCCGCCCTCAGCTTCGCCCTCGCCTGAGATGTCCCTCGCGCTCCCCTTCCTGATCGGGGTCGCCGTCGCCATGCTCTTCGGCGGCCGGCTGAGCGCGCTCGCGGAGATGCGGCTGCGCGGGATCAGCCTCGTTTACCTCGCGTTCCTGCTGCAGGTCGTCGCGTTCCCGTACGCGTGGCTGCAGTGGCACACCTCGGACAACGCGGCGATCGGCCTGTGGATCGCGTCCGACACCGTCCTCGTCCTCGTCATGCTCCGGAACATCCGGCTGCCGGGCGTCTCGCTCATCGCCGTCGGGCTGTGCATGAACCTCGCCGCGATCCTCGCGAACAGCGGGCACATGCCGGCCCTCCCGAGCGCGCTCCGCGACGCGGGCCTCCACTACCACGTGTCGATGAACAGCGAGGCGATGAACCATCCCGCGCTGCCGTGGCTCGTCGACCGCTGGGCCGACCCGAAGTGGATCCCGCTCGCGAACGTCTTCTCCGTCGGCGACGTCGTGATCGCGGTCGGCGGCTTCATCGTCGCGCTCGCCGTCATGCGGGCCCGTGTGCCGCGCCCGATCAGGGCGCTGTTCGCGGGTACCTGACTGACACGAGGTAGAGCCCCCAGGGCGGCGCGGTCGCGCCCGCGTCGGCGCGCTCGGCGCCGGCGAGGAGGGGCTGCAGGTCGACGCCCTCGAGCATCGTCCCGACGAGCGTCCGCACCATGTGCCGCAGGTAGCTGTCGGCGGTGATCTCGAAGTCGAGGTGATCTCCGCGGCGGATCCACTCCGCCGACTCCACGACGCGGACGAACACCTGGTGCTTCGTCTCGGTGGGCGTGAACGCGCGGAAGTCGTGCTCGCCGGGCAGGAGCGCGGCGGCGGCCGAGAGTCGCTCCTCGTCGACCGGCCGCGGCATCCACCAGCTGCGCCGGTGCTCGAACGGCGACGCCGTCCGCCGCGTGAAGAGGCGGTAGCGGTACGACCGCGCGAGCGCGGAGTGGCGGGCGTGGAAGCCGTCAGGCGCCGGCTCGGCAGCGACGATCGAGACCTCGTCGGGGAGGCGGGTGTTCAGCGCCTCGGCCGCGCGCTCCGGAGGCGGCCCACCCTCGACGTCGACCGAGGCCACGTTGGCCAGGGCGTGCACGCCGGCGTCCGTGCGCCCCGCGACGGCCAGGCGGTCGTACGAGACGTACGTGGCCGCCAGCGCGTCGCGCAGGGCGCCCTCGACGGTCGTCTGGCCGGGTTGCGCGGCCCAGCCCCGGAACGGCGTGCCGTCGTACTCGATCGTCAGTCGGAGGCGCACGTCAGGGATGCCTGACGGCGCTTGTCAGGCGTTCCTTATGCTCTACTGACTTGCACACCGATTGATACACTCTAGCTCATGACGGACGACCGGCACGCGTTCCTGCTGCAGCGGGCGCAGCCGGCGATGGTCGGTCTCGTCGACGGGTCGCTCTCGACGCTCGCCCCGATCTTCGCGATTGCGCTGCACACGCACAAGCCGCTCGACGCCTTCGTCGCCGGCGTCGCCACCGCGATCGGCGCGGGCATCAGCATGGCGTTCTCGGAGGGGCTCTCGGACACGGGCCAGGAGACGGGCCGCGGCAATCCGATGGTGCGCGGGGCGATCACGGGAGCCGGCACGTTCATCGGCGGCATCCTGCACACGCTGCCGTTCCTCATCCCGGCGTACCACACCGCCCTCGTCGCAGCCATCATCGTCGTCGCCTTCGAGCTGGTAACGCTCGCGTGGCTGCGCTACCGCTTCTTCGAAACAAGCTTCGTTCGCTCCTTCGCCACCGTCACGGTAGGCGGAGTCGCCATCGCGGTGGTGAGCGCCGCCGTAGGAAGCGCCTGAGCCGCCGGCCGCCGCTACGACCCCAGGCCGAAGCTAACGCGAAGCGTTAGCGGAGGCCGCACCAGCGCGCGGGGATGGCGAAGCCACCACCGCGCGCGCAGAACGACCATCCGCCCAAAGACACAAAGGGCGCCGGCTTTGCCGGCGCCCGATTCCCGCGAAGCGGCGAACCTCAATCTCGTCGACTACGGCACGTAGTCGACGAGCCCAAGGCACGACCGCGCGCGCAGAACGACCATCCGCCCAAAGACACAAAGGGCGCCGGCTTGGCCGGCGCCCGATTCCCGCGAAGCGGCGTACCTCACCCTGGTCGATTACGGAACGTAATCGACCAGTTCGAGAT
>Ga0209415_10011110_pt1 | contig 15210 bp, 11 predicted proteins | sample PeaSoiSIISIP2007_FD_187696 | JGI IMG/M metagenome (GOLD analysis project Ga0209415, IMG submission 187696) | Peat soil microbial communities from Weissenstadt, Germany - SII-SIP-2007 (SPAdes) (version 2) | ecosystem: Environmental > Terrestrial > Soil > Wetlands > Peat | place: Germany... | reverse complement strand
CAGCCAGCGCTGTCACGAGATGTTCGTCCGCGCCACGCCCCGTGCCGCATCGAATGCGGCGCGCACGTGCACGGGTTCTTTCACGGGTACGCGCACCAGTTCCGTGCCCTGTTCGTCCATCCCGATCACCGCGTCACCGCTACGCTTCCAGCGCGGCACGACGTGCGCGGTCGAGCCGAACAGGCAGAGCAACCCGGCGAGATCGGCATCGTCGGCCGCGCCGCGGTACGTGTCGATCGCGTGATCGACGCCGGGCCCAAACATCTGCCGCAGGAATGGACGCGGCACGTGGATCGGCGGGACGTAGTACACGTTTGGCTCAAGCCCGAACTGCGGATAGAGCGGCAGGGCAACCTTCTTGACGTGCACAAGATAGTCGATCGGGTTGTCCTCACGCGCGTGGTCGGGTGTCGACACGAAGCCGGCAAAACGGATCTTGCCGATGCAGTTCACGAAGCATTGCGGCTGCTCGCCCATTTCGATCTTGGGGAAGCATGCAATGCACTTCTCCGACGTCCCGGTCATCGGGTTGTAGAACACCTTCTTGTACGGGCAGCCCTTCACGCATTCCTGATAGCCGCGGCAGCGGCCTTGATCGATCAACACGATCCCGTCGTCCTGCCGTTTATAGATCGAGCCGCGCGGACACGACGCGAGACACGCCGGATAGGTGCAATGATTGCAGATCCGGGCCAGGTAGAAGAACCAGTTGGCGTGCGGGATCTCCATCGCGGCGCCGAGATCGACCATGTTGGCGCAGTCGTCTTCGCCGAGATTCGGGTGCGTGTAGTCGAGTTCCTCCGGCCGCCAGCCGAGCACGCGCTCGCCGGCCTCCGCGGCTTCGAACAACGTGCGTCCCTCGTAGGGTCCGTCCTTCCATCCCTGCGGCCCGAGCTTGTCGAGCAGCTTGAGATCCCAGGCGATCGGGTAGAATCCGTAGGGTTTGGTCTCGACGCTGTTCCACAGCATGTACTCCTGGCCTTTGCCGGACGTCCACGTGGTCTTGCACGCCAGGGTACAGGTCTGGCACGCGATGCACTTGTTCGTGTCGAAGACCGCGGCAAACTGTTTCTGCGGCCGCGATTCCGGATACCAATACGACATCTCGCGGCCGATCTGCCAGTTGTGTACGCGCGCCATCAGAGCGTGCCTCCTTCGCCGCCGTCGGGATTGAACTCGCCTTTGAGAAAGCGCCACATGGCGTCGCTCTCGTACCCCGGCCGCAGCCCGAGCTTGGCGGGCCGCCACAGACCCTTGCCGCCGATCCCGCCGGCCTCGGCTCTGGTGATTTTCACGATCGACTCGCGCGGCGAGCCGGTGGGGCAGTGCACGTCGGGCATGAACCCCTTGCCGATGGTATGGCCGAACATGTCTTTGCGCACCAACGAATCCGTCATCAACGTCGGCTTCAACCAACCGCGTGTGGCCGACTGATGCGAGCCGGAGCGGAACATCGCCTGGTAGTTGGTGCGGGGATTCTTGGCGAGGCCGTCGGCGCGCGTCTCGCGCCCTTCGACCGAGCCCGGTGTCGCGCCGTACATGTTGAACCACATCCGGGTCACGCCGCGCGGCGTGCCGGGATAGTAGCGCGCCCGGCAGAGGAGGCGTGCGAACTTGTAGTCCTTGGCGTTCTGCTGCCAACCGCGGAACGGCCGGTCGGCGGGATCGGAGTCGATCCACACGTAGTCGCCATCGTCGACACCGAGCGCCTTTGCGTCTAGGGGGTGGATGTCCACGTAGCCTTCGGCCACGAACGGCGAGCGCTTGTCGTGGCGATAGACGTCGCCGAACGGTCCGAACAGGAAGGCGACCATGTCGGTGTCGATCGGCATGGTGTGCGCGCCGTGCCGGTACTTCGGCGTATGAAACACGAAGCGATAGCCGTCTTTGGCGAGCGGGTGCGTGGTCTTCTTCGCCTCGGCCCAGGTCAGCACGACGTTGCGGCCCTGGCGGACCTCGCACGAGAGATCGTTCGGATCGACGCCGTAGTCCTTCGGCCCCGCGGGTCGCAGCGCTTCGTGCGGCGGCGCGATGATCACGTTGGGTTCGAAGAAGGTCGAGTCGATGGGCTCGCGATGCACGGGAAGATTTTCGCCGGCTTCGATGAACTCGTTCTCCTCGCGATAGAACTCGAGCCGCCCCGTCTTGGTGTACCAGGGGCGCGACTCCATGACTTGCTCGTACCCCACCGTCTTGGGATCGGTGCGTGTCAGCATCAGCGCCGGGATGCCGTGCTTCGCCTTCTCCTCCAGTTCGAGGAAGTTGTACCCCTTCGTATTCGACGACGCGTTGAGAATACGTTGCAGATACACGTCCACCCTACCCTCGTCGACGAACTTCCAGCAATCGGCAAAGCGCTGGTCGCCCGTCGCCTCCGCCATCTTCTTCCCGACCAGCGCCAGCACCTCGATATCGCCGAGCGTCTCGAACACGCGCGGCAACGGCGTGCGCGGGAACACCGACAAGAACGGGTTGGTGACCGACGCCGTCATGTCCGGATGCTTCAACTCCGCCCACGAATCGACCGCGAAGACGACGTCCGCCCACTCGCACGACGTCGACCACCACCACTCGTTCACGCAGATCAGCTCGATTTTGGGCAGCACGTTGACGACGGTGTTGTAGTGCCATTTGACGTTGCCGAGGATCGAGTTCGCGTTCGCGAACCACAGTGACTTCGTCGGGCACGGCATGTGGCTGGCGCCGGTCAGCATCTTGTTGCCGACTTTGAGCGGGTGATCCTCGTGGTTGTAGTAGTGCGCGGATTCGGGCTTCCAGTACGGTTTCGGCCGTGCCGGCTTGCTCGGATCGAGTTCGAGATCGAACGGGTTCTCGTTGATGTACTGCGGCGCGCCATTGAACATCGCGACGCGGTAATTGCCCGCATACGAGCCGACGTTCCCGGCGATCTTGCCGACGTTGCCGGTGAGCGCCGCGAGCAGAAAGATGTCGCGATCCTTGTTGTCGTTGTTGAAGAACTGATTGGGGCCCATGCCGATGGCGAACAAAGTCGTGCCCGGATGCGCCGCGATGTGGCGCGCCAGCTTCTCGATCGCCGCCGCCGGGGCCCACGTCAGATCTTCCACCGTTTTCGGATCAAAGTGATCCGCGTACTCCTTCACCAGGTCGAAGACGGGCCGGCAGCGGACCCGCGTGCCGTCGGCGAGCGGGACGTCGACGCTGCCCTCGAGTTGCGGATCGCCGATACCCGAGTGGGTGCCGACCTGGTCGCGCGTGATCGCTTTCGGTTCATTCGATGCGCGATCCCACCACACAAAGTCGCCCCAGTCCTTGCGCAGGGCGTCGGAGAGCAGCATGTCCGTCTGCACGCCCGGCGGCGGCGGCTTGTCGTCGGCACCGAGGACTTTGGTTTGGTTGCTCAGCGGCGCGGGATCGCCACCGAACACCTCGCCGGCGCGCAGATACTTCAACGTATCGGTACGCACGAGCACGGGGAGATCGGTGAAGCGCTTGACGTAGTCGGCGTCGTACAGCTTCTCGCGCATGATGACGCCGGCGAGGCCGAGCGCCAGCGCCGGCGTCGTCCCCGGACGCACCACGATGGCGTCGTCCGCTTTCGTGCTGGTCGCCGAATATTCACAGGCGATGACGACGATCCGTGTACCCTTGAGCCGCGCTTCCGTGAGCCAGTGCGAATCCGGCATCTTGGTGGTGATCCAATTCATGCCCCACACCACCACGGTCTTCGCCTGTTCGACAGCGTGCAGATCGAATTCGACGGTCTGCTGCCCGGTGACCATCGGATGTCCCGGCGGCAGATCGGTGTGCCACGAGTAGTTGTCGAAGCCGCGCGCTCCCATCGCCTGATCGGGGCCGACACCGCGGATCTTGGCGTCGAGCAGCGCCATCGAGTTCGCCATGCGGTACATGCCGAAGACGCGGGTCATGCCGAGCAGCGGCATGCCGCCGCGGAACTTCATCACTTGCGTGCCGACGCCTTTGGTCGCCGCGATGGTCTCCGGCACATACCCCTGTGCGGTGAGCCGTCTCATACCCTCCTCGCCGGTGTACGTGGTGGCGATGTTGGTGAGGGCCGCAGCCACGATGCCGGCAGCTTCCGCGTGCGTCACACGGATCCACTCGTCGCGGGCGCGATTGAAATACCCGAGCGGCGGCCGTCCGTCCGCACCGCGCGGGAAGCCGGCGTCGACCCACTTCTTGTACCCGGCGCGCACCATGCAGTGGCGCAGGCGGCGGTCACCGTAGAAGCGCCGCGTCAGCGCCAGCCCCTTCTGGCAGATGCGCGGATCCCAGCGATGACTCGCCTGGTTGCCGTACAGGTCGGTCGCCTCGCCGTAGCGCATCGTCGGACCGATGCGCGTGATGACGCCGGAGCGAACATAGGCGTTGAGGATGCAGTTGTGGGTGTCGTTCGGCGCGCACAAGAAGGTGTACGTGGAGTCGTATTTCCACAGGTCGCGATAGACCCTCTCCCAGTTGCGATCGGGATAGTGGGCCAACGGGTTGTCGATGGCGTCGAGCGCCCACGCGCCGGTGGCCGACGCGATGAAGGCGCCGAAACCGGTCGCGGCGGCGGCTTCGAGGAATGCGCGTCGCGTCAGGCCATTGCGTGTCATGACGATACCTCCCAGCTCCGGATGAAGCTCACGATCGTTTCGATTTCCTGATCGGAGAGCAGGCGATGCGTGGTGGCCGATGCGGCAAACGTCGGCATAGCGGTGCCATGTCGGCCGCGCTTGACGGTCTCGACCAAGTACCGATCGGTGGCGGCCTGCAGCAGGCCTTGGTTGTGCAGCTGCGGCCCTTCCTTGCCCTCGCCGTTGGCGCCGTGGCAGCTCGCGCAGTTGTCGGCGAAGAGGCGCTTGCCGTCTTCGACGTTGGCCTGCACCCACCGACGCGGCTCGGTCTCCGCGGGTGACGGCACGCCGCCGAGGGTGCGAACGTAGGCGACGACGGCGTCGATCTCCGCGGGTCGCAGACCGCCATCCTTCTCACCCCACGCCGGCATGCGCCGGCCGGGGCGACCGTGTTGCACCGTCGCGCGCAGGAAGCGGTCGGATGCGATGGCGAGGAAGTCGGGATTGCCGATCGCCGGGAAGGCGCTCATGCCCGGATACCGCATGCCCTCGCCCTGCGGGCCGTGGCAGGCCGTACAGAACGTGCCGAACAGTGTCGCCCCGTCGGTGGCAAACTCGCGCTCGGCGAAGCGTTCGGCACGGATCCGGTCCTTCGGCCAGTAGGCTTCGGGATAGTCGCTGCGCCGCAGCGACAACAGGTACGGCACCAGCTGACCGATCTGTCGTTCGGTGAGTCCGAGCACGGGCATCGCCGAGTTGGGGACGATCTGCGCCGGGCTGCGGAAGTGCTCGCCCAACCAATTGGTGAACGTGTGCTCACCCGGGACGTGCGTGTAGTCGAGCCGCGCCGGGTCCTTCTCGCCTTCGCGTGAGAGGTCGGGTCCGTCGTCGCCGCCGACGCCGCCGATCTTGTGGCACCCGCGGCATCCGAGCGAGTGAAACAGCCCCTTGGACTCCACCAACCCCGGTGCACCGACGCGCGACTGCAAGAAGGCCGTGAGGGCGTCGCGGTCCGCCGGAGGAATCTCGCCGAACGATGTGCGCCACGCCCCGTCGCGCGCCGCCTCATGTTTGGCAAGATGCTGCGCGTACCACTCGCCGCGCACGCCCGCGCCGCCGATGCGCGAAAGATCCGGTGCGACGACGACTTCGGCGCCGCCCGGCCGCAGCATGCCGCCGCGCTTGTCGAGTGCATGGCAGGCCAAACAATCGTAGCGTTCGGCCAGCGCGCCGCCGCGCGTCACCTGCGCAAGATTCGGCACGGCGAGATGCGTATGGCAACTGCCGCAGCCCGCATAGGCGTACGCCTTGGGCAGCATCGGCTCGGGCCAGTGCGGCGCGGTGCCGTGCGCGTCCGCCTTCTCGGTCGCCCGCCCCTGCCCGCCATGACAAACGACGCAGCCGTACTGCAACGGATCGTGACCGACGTCGGGATGGGTCGTGAAGAGGGGTCGGCCCTTGATGCCGCTCTCACCCGGCGCCATCCCGACGTGACAGCTGATGCAGCGATCGGTGGCGTGCAGGGCCGGCGCATAGACTTGCCGCAGTTGGATCTCGAACGCCTCCGCCTGCTGCGGCGGTAGTTGTGCGCGATAGTCGCGCTGAATGCAGCGCCACTCCTTGGCGACGTTCTCGCGGTAGGCGGCGACCATCAGCAATAGCAGCGTCGCCACACTGGATATGAGGAGCAGCCACTGGTTCGCGCGCGGCGTGTTCATTCTCAGTGCACCGGCCATTGCGACGGCGACCAGTAGAAATCCCAGTTCGGGCCACGAAAATGTGTCCCGACAACGGTGAGCACCACGAAGCCGCACAGAAAGCAGGTGAACAGCCCGAGTGCGCCGGCGCGGGTCGAGTCGTAGCGGCGCACACACCACACCGAGTACGCGGCGTAGATCGCCGTGAGCACGGTGCCGGGGTTCACCCCCGTGATGAGCAGCTGCGGCGCGTGGGGGAACCACTCGCGAATCCAGCCGAAGTGAATCGCGAACGCTTCGACCGCCAAGACGGCGAGCAGACCGAATACGGCAGAACGCAGAACGAGCCGCAGCCCGCCGGGACCCCTGAACCACTCGCCGCTGCCGTCGGCTTCGCGGTCGAGATACGGGATGAGCAGCAATCCGATGATGACGATGGTCGGAATGCCGATGCCGCCCATGAACGCCGAGTACGACACCAGCTCTTGCAGTCCGAGGAAGTACCACGGCGCTTTCGCGGGATTTTCCGGCACGGCAGGATTCGCCAGCTCCTTGAGCGGCGCGTCCGAGATGAGCGACAGGGCGACGCAGAGGCACACGGTGAGCATCAACACCGCGAGCTCGGCGTAGAACAGGTGCGGCATCGCCGGCAGCGTCTTCTCCGGTCCGCTTCCAACCGCCGGCGTGCGCCCGCGCACGATGGCAGCGAGGTGATACGTCTTCTGTGGAGCTTCGGTGAAGACGGGATAGGTGTCCGGCCCCACCGGACCGACGCGATCGTCGGCGTCCATCGGCTTGGCCATGCCGCCGTCCTTGCGGATGCGCCAGAAGTGCACGCCCATCAGCATCGCCAGCATGAGCGGCAGGATCATCACGTGCAGCAGATAGAACCGAATCAGTGCTTCCTCGCCGACGTCTTCGGAACCGAGCAGGATGAACTTCTGGAGTCCGCCGGGATCGAAGTAGGGCGTGAGCCCCAGCGCATCGGTGACCTCGCGCGGGGACTGCGCGATGTTGGCGCCGATGTTGATCGCCCAGTACGCGAGCTGGTCCCAGGGCAGCAGGTAGCCGGTGAACGACAGCCCGAGCGTCACCACCAGCAAGCCCATGCCGATCACCCAGTTGTACTCGCGCGGCGAGCGGTACGCCGCGGTGTAGAACACGCGGGCCATGTGCAGCAGCACGGCGACCACCATGAGCTGCGCGGCCCAGCGATGAATGTTGCGGATGAACAGCCCCGTCGGCACGACGAAGTGGATATCCTTGATCGAATCGTACGCGGCGGTCGGATACGGTTTGTAGTAGAACATCAGCAGGATGCCGGTCACGAGCGTGAGGACGAACGCCGAGACCGACATGATGCCGAGGCCCCACGTCGTCGCCCAGCGCAGGGTCCAGCGGTGGACCCGCACCGCGTGGAGATGGAGGAACAGGTTCCCAAAGACGAACGACGAACGGCTCCGGTCGGTCGTCGGCGCGCCACTGCGCACGACGCTCGTCTTGAGCTGCTGCGGCACCCGGCGGAGATTCTCGACGAAGCGCCGCATGGCCGGAGCGGTGGGCTTCGATGCACTCACCATGAGACATCCTGCTTGCTGGTGCGGCCTGTCATGGGCTTTGCCCAAGAAGTGTCCGAGTAGGCCAGCGGCCGCGCCGGACGCGGCGAATGAATTCGCGCGCTACGAGAAGCACCAAGTCGCCCGGCGGCGACTCCCCTCCCCCCGAAAGACGCTGCCGGTGGCGGGGTTGGGAGCCTGCGCAGGCAGGCTTGGAACTCCTTGCAGCGCGCGGTTTCAACCGCCGCGTGCAAGGCGGGGTCGGAGACTCCGCACGTTCAATTCGCCTGCCGATCGACTTGTTGGGCAAAGCTCCGGTCATGCGACCACCTTCGTTCCGGCCGCTACCGGCTTGCCTTCGTCGATCAGGTACGTACCGCTCGCGACCTTGGAAACCGCCAGCCACGCCAGCGCCTTCGGGGCCGGCCCCTTCACCACCGAGCCGTCCGGCGCAAAGCGCGAGCCGTGACACGGGCAGTGAAAGCCGTCGGTTTCGGACTTCACCAGGCATCCCAAGTGGGTGCATACACGCGACACCGCGTACACCGCACCCTCCGCGTCGCGGAAGACGGCGACCGAGCGGCCGGGAGGAGTGAACGGCTCGCCGGGCGCCAGTGTTTCGGGAAGTGTGACCCGAAACTTCCGCGACGCCATCGGCACCACCGCAGCACGCGGCAGGCGAAGGGCGCCGAAGAAACCGAACAGCAACGCAATCGTCGCTGAGCACAGCGCGCTCAATCCTAAGAAATCGCGCCGCGGCATCGGCTCGGGATCGAGGCGCGAGCGCAGAACGGCGGTACTGGCAGGCTTCGTGGTCATGCGGTGCTCCAATCGGTTGTGAACTGAACGCGCTCCATCGTGATCGCGTCGACCGGGCAGCGCATCGCGCAGAGCGCGCAGCGAATACAGCGATCCTCGTCCTTCAGAATGGCGCTGTTCTGACTGCGATCGGCATCCGCACCGAAGACGGCGGCGATCGTGTCGGCGACGCTACCGTCCGCATCGATCGCATCGAGGGGCACGAGCTTGAGGCACGCCGTCGGGCACACGTCGGCGCAACCACCGCACAGCACGCAGCGGCTGCCGTCGAACACCGGCGTCACACCACAATCGAGACAACGCGAGGCCTCGCGTCGTGCCTGGGCTTCCGAATAGCCGAGCTCCACCACCGCGACCGGCTCCGCCAGGCGCGCTGCCGCCGAACGACTGGGGACGGCCACGCGCCGGATCGCCTCGTAGGTGAACTCACGACGGTAGCGCTCGAGCGGAATGTGCGCGGTCACCGCCTCCGCGTGCATGGGCCGACCAATGACGTAATGATAGACGGAGCGCGCCGCCCTCTTGCCCGACGCGACGGCGTCGATCAGCAACCGTGTCCCGTGCGCGAGATCGCCCGCAACGAACACCCCACGCCCGGTGGTGGCGAGCGTGTCGGCGTCAACCTTCGGCCAGCCCGGCCGGAGCTCTTCGATGTCCGTGCCGCCGTCCTTCAAGAACGAAAGGTCGGTCGTCTGTCCGGCGGCGATGAGCACAGTGTCGCACGGCACCACTTGCCGATCGCCGTCGTCGTAGATCGGGTTGAAGCGCCGCTGCTCGTCGTACACGCGCGTGCAGCGGCGCACGAGTACGCCGATCGGAGCCCCGGTCGCATCGCGGCGGATCTCAACCGGGCCCCAGCCGTTCATGCGTTCGACACCCTCTTCGTCGCCCTCGAGAATCTCGAGCGTGTCGGCCGGCATCTCTTCGAGCGTTTCCAGCGAGACGAGGTGGACGCGCCACGTCCCCGGTTGGCGCGCCGCCGTACGCGCCGCGTCGTAGGCTTCCTGCCGCACGACCGTGCGCGCGACGTCGTACGCGACGTTGCCACCGCCGATGACAACGACGTCCCGGCCGACGTCGATCGGTTCGCCCACCGCAACCGCGCGCAACATGTCGACGCCACCGTACACACGCGGACCCGACTCGCCCGGCAGTCCCAAACCGCGGGAGCGCTTCGCGCCGACCGCGATGATGACCGCCGCATAGTTGCGACGCAGATCGGCAAACGAGACATCCCGGCCCACCGCGATCCCGCAGCGGATCTCCACACCGAGGGCTTGGATGACCGCCACCTCATGCCGAATCAGCTCGCGTGGCAGGCGATACTCGGGCACGCCGACGGCGAGCATGCCGGCTGCTACCGGCTCGACATCGAACACAACGGGCTTGAAGCCCATGAGCGCCAAGTCGTGTGCAGCGGACAAGCCCGCCGGACCGCCGCCGATGATCGCGACGCCCTCGCCCCGCGCCCGGTCGAAGCCGCCGCGCAGGAACGCGCGCAGCAACGCGGCCATCTCTTCGGCGCCGGCGGACACCGACGGCACAAAGGCGCGCACGTCCTCGAGCACCGCCGCGGGCGCGCGAACATCGACGCCGAATTGCTCACACGCGAAGCGCTTCAGCGCGCGGATGGCGATCGGGCGGTCAGCGCCGATGAAATGCCCGTGATCATCAACGCGCGGAATACGGCCGCGCCGGCACGCCGCTTCACAGGGGGCGCCGCAAATGCGACCGCAAATCGACGCGAACGGGTTCGGACCGCGGGCGATCAGGTACGCTTCTTCGTACCGTCCGGCGGCGATCGCGCGCACGTACCCGCGGGCGTCGGTGTGAACCGGACAGGCGACTTGGCAGGCAATCAAGTTCCGGTGGTAGCCGTCGGCAGGCGCCTCCACGCGCAGCCGCGCCGACGCCACACTCAGCTGCTTGATGCCCTCATTGGGGAGATGCGCCGGCGCCATCATCTGTTCGTGTGGCAAGCGAAATGCCACCGATCACTTGATCTGCGGGCGTGGCTGATCCGTGTGATCGCCCACCACGATTTTCAGATTCGAGAAGATACGAAGAAACGGGCCCCATAGCTGGGAGCCCGGCTAGAAGGAAACCGTCGTCTCGACGTAGGCGTAGTCGGCGTTGTTGCCCGCGAAATTGGCCGACACGATTCCTTGCCCGAAGGCGCGCCCGTAGTAGACGTAAGCGGCGAAGTGCCGGTTGAAGGCGTAGTTGATCTCGAAGTCGGTGAGGTAGCTCAGCTCGTGGCGCCCCTTGGTCGAAATGCCGGAGTACCCGAAGGACGTGTTGCTGGTTGCTCCCCCGCCGGCGTACCACAGATCCCGTGATTCCGTCGCCCGCAACCAGTGACCGCTGAGCCCGGCGGAAAGCCCGGGGAGTGGACGCATGACGGCTTGGAGGAAGAGGTCCTGGTTATTCATCATGTTGTAGAAGGGCAGCAACGCGTAGGAGCGCGCCGTCGGGATGAGTTGAAAGAACGTGCCGTGATCACGGTCGGCTTTGTTGGGATCACCCGAGGAGCGGGAGAAGCCGAGCCGCAGCCATGGCTTCAGCGGAACCTCAGGAAGTTGGTAGCCGACCTCCGCGGCGTAAGCCCACGCCTCGTCGTCGAGCGACTCCCAATCACCCACCTGGCCAGCCACCCACCCGAGCAAATCGATTTTGCCGGGACCGGCGTCGATCACGTGGACGATGTCCGCACCAATGGTCGAGATGGCGATGTCTTTGGTATCGCAGGCGCGCACGAGGTAGCGATTGTTGCCTGTGCACGTCTGACCGGCGGGCAGATCGCGGGTGCGATTGTCGGTGACCAAGTCCTTGAGATCGCGCCGATCACGGTAGAAGACGTAGAAGAATTGGGCGCTGGCGGGCTGCAGTCCCTCCGGCTCGACCAGCGAGGCGGTGGCGGCGATCAAGTCGACCTTGTCGATTTCCTTGTTGGCGTTGACGTTGAAACCGCCGGCCGTGGGGTGGCTCCCCATGAGTGTGAGGTTGAACCGGTCGCGATCGTAGAGCGCTTCGACGCCGTCAAAGCTGCGTCCAACGTTGGTATAGTCGAAGGTGCCGATCAGCCGCTGCGAGATGCGCGTCCGTTGCAGCCACGCCAGCGTCGCGTCTTGCGCGACCTTCTCAAGGCCTTGGTTGTAGCCGAAACGGCCGACACGGGCCGAGACACCGGGCAACCCGAAGTTGCGCACGGTCGCATAGCCGAGGTGAATGAACAGTTCGCCCTGGTCGCGGCTGCCGGTGTTGGCGAAGTAGAGCGCGCCGGGACCGAGCGGTCCGACGCCGACGGTACCGGGCCCGGAGTTGATCGAGTCCGCTCCGGGGAGGTTGACCAACCGGGTGTCTTGTCCTTCGGCGACCAACTCGATCGTCGGAAAACTCAGCGTGGCGCCGAAGCGCAGCCGATTGGCGAAGAAGTTGTAGTTGTTGTTCGATTTCGGCGGGGCCGGATCGAACCACGAGACAAATTCGCCCCGCACGCGATCCGATACTGACAAGGTCAGGTGGTCGCGCAGGACGAAGTCACCGTTCTCGGCCCGGACGCGCTGACATACGCTCAGGACCAGCATCATCATCACCGCCGTGTGCCGTCGCTTCATCGCACGTCCCCCTTTCTCTCGCACAGCCTTCCGAGCGTCTTGTTACCAATCGGCACGCGGCTTCAGTATGATTTGGATCACACGCGACGGGCGGGCATTCGTGGTAGAGTCGCCAAGTGAGTGATGCGACAGCGAGGCGTCCGGCGAAAACCCCGCACGCCTCCCCAGCAGCAGGATCCTCCAGCCTGCCGTGGCGCAGTGAACCGTTTCGGATCTTCTTTCCCCTGGGTGTCCTCGCCGCATGGGTTGGGATCGGGCACTGGCTGCTTTATGCGATGGGCGTGACGTCAAGCTACTCGTGCCTCTTCCATGGTTTGGTGCAGACGCAAGCCTTCATGATGGCGTTCGCCGTCGGCTTTTTGCTCACCGCCGTGCCGCGACGCACGCAAACGCCACCGGTCACTCCCGGTGAGATGGCGGCGATCGGGGCAGCCCTCATCGCAACGACCGGGGCGGCAATGGCGGAAGCGTGGACGGTTGCCGAAATCGCCTACGGGTTGCAATTCCTCCTTCTCCTGCAGTTCGCGGTCCGCCGATTTCTGGGGCGCGCCGCCGGGCGCCGCCCGCCGGCCGCCTTCGTCCTGATCCCGATCGGTGTCGCGCACGGGCTCGGCGGCGCCGGCTTGATCGCCGCGTCGACGGTGCGCGACGCGCCGGCGTGGACAATGGGACTCGGCCGGCTCCTGGTCGAGCAGGGAGTGTTCCTCTGCTTCGTGGTCGGAATCGGCAGTTTGGTATTGCCGCTGATGGGTGGAGGACCACCACCGCCCGACCTCGACCGCTCGCCGCGCGAGCGCCGGAAGGCGTTCGTCTACGCTGCCGCAGGCATTCTCATCTTCGCAAGTCTCGTCCTCGAACAAATCGGTTGGCCGCGCGGCGGTCCACTCCTGCGTGCCGCAGTCGTCACGTTGGGCCTGGGAATCGGAGCGAGGGCTTGGCGCCCGTCCGGCAAACCAGGGGCACACCGCAGGCTGGTCTCGCTTTCGGTTTGGCTAATGCCGGTTGGATTGGTTGTCTCGGCTCTTTGGCCGGACTATCGTGTCGCGGCGCTGCATATTCTCTTCATCGGCGGCTTCAGCCTGATGGCCTTGCGGGGCTGGGCGTAAGACTGGGAAATCGCCGCCTGGGGCGTGGTGAAGGACACCGGAGCGACCGGCTGGCGACCCAGGAACATATCCGACAGAGTGGGCATCGAGCCCAGGCGGTCGAGCACAGCCTGATCGATCTCGGTCTGGGGGCGGCCGTCGCCACCGACGACAATCTGCGCCATGGCGGGCGTGTGCATGGACAGAGCCATGGCAAGCGCCAACAGAGATCCCGCGTGCTTCCCGCTCACCGTTGTTTCCCCCAAAGGCGGACCGATTAAAAATTCGTCAACACACTACCTTATGGGGCGGGCAGCGACAACTTGTTTGCCGCTGCCCTATCCCTGGTATGGGTGCGTTTAGTCTGCGGTCCGCAGCAAGGTGCCCAGAGGCACATGCAACTGATCATTGGCGGCCAGAACGTTGCCGCTCGACAGCATGTTGCCGCTGCCGTCCAGGTCGCTGACATAGCCGCCCGCTTCGCGCACCATGATGATGCCCGCAGCGATGTCCCACGGCTTCAGGCCGATTTCCCAAAAGCCTTCGCAACGACCGGCGGCCACATAGGCCATATCCAGCGACGCCGCGCCAAAGCGCCGCACGCCCGCCGAATTTTCCATGACCAGCTTCAGCTGACGCAGGAAACGGGCATGTTCCGGGCGGCCCTGATGGGGAATGCCGGTGGTGAACACCGATTCATCCATCTTGCGGCGGGCGGAAACCCGCAGGCGGCGTTCGTTGACGAAGCAGCCCTTGCCCTTTTCGGCCCAGAACATTTCGTCGGTCAGCGGCTGATAGATGACGCCGGCCCAGGGCTCGCCGTCCTTCACAAGGCCGATGGAGATGGCGAAGTGAGGAATCGAATGCAGAAAGTTGGTGGTGCCATCCAAAGGATCGATCACCCACTGAACGGTGGGATCGGCCCCTTCGATGATGCCGCCCTCTTCCAGCATGAAGCCGTAATCGGGGCGGGCCTTCTTCAGTTCCTGCACCAGAACCTTTTCGACGCGGTGATCGGCGGCAGACACGAAGTCGCCCGGTCCCTTCTTGGAAACCTGAAGCTGCTCCACTTCGCCGAAGTCACGCAAAAGACCGCGCGCCGCTTTGCGGGCGGCGCCGGTCATCACGTTGATGAGAGCTGAGCCCTGCATTAATCCTTGGCCCGCTCGGAGTAGGTGGCGTCGGCAGTGTTGACGACGATGCGGGTGCCGGCCTCGATGAAGGGCGGGATCATGACGCGCACGCCGTTTTCCAGGATGCCGGGCTTGTAGGAGGAAGCAGCGGTCTGCCCCTTCACCACCGGATCGGCCTCGACCACCTGGCAGGTGACTTTGTCGGGCAGGGTCACGGAAACCGGGCTGCCTTCGATCAGATCAACGGTGCAGGCCATGCCGTCCTGCAGGAACGCACCGGGCTCGCCCACCAGTTCGGCGGGGACGGTGAACTGCTCGTAGCTTTCGGCATCCATGAAGGTCAGGGTGTCGCCGTCGCGGAACAGGAAGGTCACGTCCTTCTCGTCCACCTGCAGCTTTTCCACGGTGTCGGCGGTGCGCCAACGCTCGTTGGTCTTGGTGCCGGTGCGGATGTCGCGCATTTCGACGGTGATGAAGGCGCCGCCCTTGCCGGGCTGAACGATGGCGGTCTTCAGAACGCCCCACTGGCGATTGTTGTGCTCGATGATGTTGCCGGGGCGGATAAGATTGGCGTTGATCTTCATTGAACTGTCCAAAAGCTTTCTGGAAATTTGGCGCGGACCCTAGCAGGTTGGCGTGGCAAGTGCAACTGGGCCGGAGGATGAGGCAGGGCTCCGAACTCAGGTTAACGGGGGTTTACGGCTTGCGCCGCCCGTGATTCTCTGAATCGCTCAGATTCGGAGA
>Ga0209415_10011109_pt1 | contig 15212 bp, 7 predicted proteins | sample PeaSoiSIISIP2007_FD_187696 | JGI IMG/M metagenome (GOLD analysis project Ga0209415, IMG submission 187696) | Peat soil microbial communities from Weissenstadt, Germany - SII-SIP-2007 (SPAdes) (version 2) | ecosystem: Environmental > Terrestrial > Soil > Wetlands > Peat | place: Germany... | reverse complement strand
GTGAAGCGCGGGTTCACCGTGCTCCCGTATGTCCACGCCGATCCCGTCCTGTGCAAGCGGCTCGAGGACGCGGGCGCGGCCGCGGTGATGCCGCTCGGCTCCCCGATCGGGAGCAACAGGGGGCTCGAGTCCAGGGCGTTCCTCGAGATCATCATCGCCCAGAGCCGCGTGCCCGTGGTCGTCGACGCGGGGCTCGGCGCCCCGTCCCACGCAGCGGCCGCGCTCGAGATGGGAGCCGACGCGGTTCTCGTCAACACGGCGATCGCCTCTGCGGCCGACCCCGTCGCGATGGCGGAGGCGTTCCGGCTCGGCGTCGAGGCGGGGCGGATCGCCTGGGAGGCCGGGATGGCGCGCCCCGACACCGGGAGCGGGTCCGCCCGCGCCAGCGCGACCTCGCCCCTGACGGCGTTCCTCGGGGGGGCCGGCCCATGAACTTCATCGACCTCTGGCGCGGCCACGACTTCGGGGCGGTCGCGCGCAGGATCGCGTCGAAGACGCCCGCGGAGGTCCGGCGCGCGCTCGGCCGTGCCCGGGGATCCGTCGACCTCGAGGATTTCGCGGCGCTCCTTTCGCCCGCCGCATCATCCTGCCTGGAGGACATGGCGCAGGCCGCCCACCAGTACACCGTCGAGCGGTTCGGGCGCACCATGCGGCTCTACGCGCCGCTCTACCTCTCAAATGCTTGCGCCAACGTGTGCACGTACTGCGGATTCAGCGCGCACAACCGGATCCGCCGGAAGGTGCTCGCCGACGCCGAGATCCTCGCCGAGGCCGGCGTGCTCCGCTCCCGCGGCTTCGACAGCGTCCTGCTCGTGACCGGGGAGACCGGCCGCGTCGGCCGCGACTACCTCTCCAACGCGCTGCGGCTCCTGCGGCCGCATTTTTCCGGGCTCTGGATCGAGGTCCAGCCGCTGCCCGAGGACGACTACGCCGCGCTCGCGCGGGACGGCCTGAGCGCCGTCCTCGTCTACCAGGAGACCTACGACGAGCCGGCGTACCTCCGGCACCACCTGAGCGGGCCCAAGGCGGACATCGGCTGGCGGCTCGGGACCCCCGACCGGCTCGGCCGCGCCGGGATCAAGAAGATCGGGCTCGGCGCGCTCTTCGGCCTTAGCGACTGGCGGGCGGACGCCTGGTTCACGGGGCTCCACCTGCGCCACATCGAGACGACCCACTGGAGGACACGGACCTCCGTGTCGTTTCCCAGGCTCCGCCCCCACGAGGGGGGGCAGGTCCCGGTCAGGCCCTTCGGCGAGCGGGACCTCGTCCAGGCCGCGTGCGCCTTCAGGCTGCTCAGCCCCGAGGCCGAGCTCTCGCTCTCCACCCGCGAGAGCGAGGCCTTCCGCAACAGCGCGTTCCGGCTCGGATTCACGGTGATGAGCGCGGGATCGCGCACGAACCCGGGCGGCTACGCGAGCGCGCCCGATTCCCTCGAGCAATTCGAGATAGACGACAACCGCAGCCCGGCGCAGGTCGCCGCGTTCCTCAGGTCGCAGGGCTACGAGCCCGTATGGAAGGACTGGGACTCCACGTACGACGGCTTCCCGGGCCGCCAGCCGCGGCGGGCGGGCCGCGCCGTCCCGGAGGCGCTCGTCTCGTAGAGGCCCCCTCCCCTCCGATGCCACTCGGACCCGACGAAATCGCCCGGTACCAGCGCCACCTGTCGCTTCCCGGATTCGGCGCGGCGGCGCAGGAAAAGCTCAAGTCGGGCTCGGTGCTCGTCATCGGCGCCGGCGGGCTCGGCTGCCCCGCACTCCTCTACCTCGCCGCCGCCGGCGTCGGTCGGATCGTCGTCGTCGATCCCGACCGGGTCGACGTCTCCAACCTTCAGCGCCAGGTCCTCTACGAGAGCGCCGACCAGGGCGCCAACAAGGCCGAGGCCGCCGCGCGCAGGCTCCGCGCGCTAAACCCGCTCGTCCGGGTGGAGCCGCGGCCGGACCGCTTTGACCGGACCAACGCGCTCGGCCTCGTTCGCTCCTGCGACCTGGTCGTCGACGGCTCCGACAATTTCCCGACCCGGTACCTCGTGAACGACGCGTGCGCAATCGCGGGCCGGCCCTTCGTCTACGGGGCGATCCAGGGATTCGAGGGCCAGGTCAGCGTTTTCAACTGGCGCGGCGGCCCCACCTACCGCTGCCTCTTCCCGGAACCGCCCGCGCCCGGAACCGTTCCCAACTGCGCCGAGGCCGGCGTCCTAGGCGCCGTCACCGGAATCATCGGGACGGCCCAGGCGTGCGAGGCGATCAAGCTGCTCGCGGGGATCGGCGAGCCGCTCTCCGGCAGGCTCCTCATCTGGAACACCCTCACGATGGTCTCCTACGTTGTCGGGCTGCGCCGCGATCCCGGCGGGCGCACGATCACGGAGCTTCCGCCCGAAGGCTACGGCGAGACTTGCGAGGTGCCGGCTGCGAGCGACGAGATCGACCGCGACGAGCTCTGGCGCAGGCTCGGGGCGGGGTCGCCTCTCCAGCTGCTCGACGTGCGCGAGGACTGGGAGAGGATCCAGGGATCGATCGAGCCGTCTGTCCACGTGCCTCTCAGGCGCCTGGAAACGAGCTCCGCCTCGGACATCGCCCCGCTCGATCCCGCAATCCCGACGGTGGTCTACTGCTCCGCGGGCGTCCGCAGCCTGCGCGGAATCCGGATACTGCGCGAGCGGCACGGATTCCGCTCGGCATCGAGCCTGCGCGGAGGCATGACGGCGTGGTCGGCGCCGCCGCCCCCGGGCCCATAGGATCCGCGGGCTGGTCCGCCCTCACGCCAACAGCGCTCGAGCCCGCCTCTTGGCGAAGGAATGCGGACCACTCCCGTCACCGCGCCGACGGGCGCGCAGCCGCACCCTTCCTTCGCTCAGGCGCGTGCTCACCGCGCGCAACCGGAACGCCGCCGCAAGCGACCGGGCGAATGCCACCCCGACGAGGAGCCGGTTTCTCGGACCGTAGGGGCATTCCCCGGCGAAGCGCCGGGAACCGGAGGACGGAGCCGGGCACGACCGGCGAGGCCAGGCTACTTTCGAGGGGCCAGGATGTCGTCCAGGAGGGCCGGCGAGCCGGCTATGCGCTGCAGATGAGGGTAGCGCAGGCCGCCGTGGTAATCCATGCTTACGGTGGAGTAGCGGTTGCCTTTCCTCACCAGCAAGAGGATCGGCGCCGCGCCTGCCTTGGCCGCATCCCTGACCGAGTCCCTCAGTCTGTCGCCCTCGTAGGCGAAGCCGTTGACGGCTATGATCTGGGTGCCAACGGTCAGCCCCGCGGCGAAGGCGGGGCTGTTCCAGACGACCTCAGCCAGCGCGGATTCCTTGTCGACGACGAACCCCAGGGAGAAGGTGAAGTCGTCGATCTTCCTGGGAGCCTCGGCGCTGTGGTAGAAGTCGGACTCCTTGTCCGTATAGACCAACCTGTAGCCCCCGCGCGTGAGTCCGTCGAGGGGGGCTCCGGGGCCGTGCCCGTCGAGCCGCGCGCGCAGGAAGGCCGCCCAATCGTAGGGCATGACGTCGTTCAGGGTCTTTACCACGTCGTCGAATGTGTAGGTCAGGGTCGCGTAGCTGCCGTCGTCGACTCCGAAGAATGCCCTGGCGAAGTCATCCAGCGATTTCCGGCCCTGCGTCCGCGTGCGAATCAGGGTGTCGGCGTCGAGCCATATCAGCACGCCCTCCCAGTAGAAATCCCCCTGCCGCTGCCAGGAACCCCACAGGCCGAGACCGTTCGATTGGGCGGTGGTGAGTATCGGCTCGTTGGTGGTGTCCTGCAGCGGCCGCCAGGAGCGGCCCGGGCGGTTGTCAAATGTGGCGGCTTCCCAGGCGAGCAGGTCAAGGGCCTGCTGTTTGGACAGAAACCCCGTGCGCGCGGTCATCATCTTGCCCCAATAGTCGGTCTGGCCCTCGTAGACCCAAAGCAGGCTGTCGCGCATCGGGACATTGAAATCGGGCGTCCAAAGATCGGCGGGCCGGCGGAACTTTCCGTTCCACGAATGCAGGTACTCGTGCGGGACAAGGTCGCGCCCTATGACGACTTTTCCCCAGGCCGTGAAGAACGTGGGCACCGTGACGTTTTCGCTGGAGCGATGGTGCTCGAGGCTGGCGGCGCCGAGGTTGTCCGAGAGGGCCAGCAGGATGTCGTAGTGGTCGTAGTGCCGCGCGCCGAAGAGCTTGTACGCCTGCTGCGGGAGCGCACGGAGCGCGGCAAGCGCCTCGGGTCCAATCTCGAGGAGCCCCGGCTCATCGGCAACCACGTTGAGGCGCACGGGAACGGCGGCGCCGGGATCGAGGTCCACTTGCCTGTAGTAGCGGCCCGCGAAGATAGGCGAATCAACCAGCGTATCCAAGGACACCACCTTGAAGTGGGTCGTGCCCCCGGAGGAGGACGCGGTCTCGAGCGCCGTGCCGAAGCCCCACCCGTCGGGCAGCCTGACGCTCGGTTCGACCTGGATCCGGCTGGCGTAGTAGCCGGCGGGATAGAGCACCACCGTGTTCCACTCCAGGTTCACTATTTCCGGAGTGATGGCGACGCTCCCCGCCCTGGCCTCCACCGGAGAGAGGCATTGAAACTCCAGGTCCAGGGCCGTCGCCCCTTGAGGAACCATGACGCGGAAGGCCGTCATTTCGACGGTGTCTCGGGTCCATTCAACCGGCCGGCCGGACGCGGTGATCACGAGTCCGGCGAATTCGCCGATCGGGCCGGTGGGCCCGTGGTCTCCGGGCAGCCATTTCGGATACAGCAGGGTGGCTGCCCCGGGTCCCGCGACCGGAATGCTTTCGCGGACTCGGAATATCTTGCGGTCGAGATCGGTCGCGTCGACCCAAAGCCGGACGGTGCCGGCGTAGGCCACGTCCCGCGGCGCCTCGATTGCCGGCGGCATCGGCGCCGGCTGATGAACATCGCCGGCATGCGCCGCAGGGGGCGCTGGGCAGGCGAGCGACAGGAGGAGGGAGGGGAGGATGACCTTCTTCATGGTGTTCGGCGGGGTGGAGCGATGCGTCTCGGGGGAAGTTCCATTTGGGCGCCGGGTTGTCCGGCCGGGCGATGGCGGTGGCTCACGACGCGGACAGGCGAGTCGAGTTCTCGCCCTGGCCCGCAACGACCGCCTTCCCTCCGTTTCGGGGACGGGCCATCAGGGCGGACACGCGGGGTTGCCGGCATTTGAGCATTCGGGGCACGTCAGACGCGCCAAAAGAGCTTGCTGCGGTAGAGCCAGTAGAGGAAGACGAACTCGACGGCCATCGTGGCCACAGCCTGACAGAGCGGGGCCACCGATGACGGCGCATGGGCGTAGCTGAAACCGAGGAAGAACTTGGCGATATAGGAAAAATCGACCCAGTTCGTGTGGATCAACATATAGATGACCAGGGGGTTCATGCCGATCAACAGGAACGGAAAGGCCCAGGCCCGCAGGCGCAGCCCCTCAATGACGCTGTAGAAGAGGCCGAGCAGCAGGCAGCTCAAGCCGGCGGTGTAGACCACGTAAGAGCTGGTGAACAGGTTCTTGATGATCGGGAACTGGAGCCCCCATAGCCATCCCAGCGCCGCCAGGGCCGCTCCGCCCGCGAGAAGTCCCGTTGCCTTGCGCGGGATTGAGCCTGCCGAAAGCAGCCAAGCGCCCGCCAGGGCACCGAATAGGACGCTGGCCACAGCCGGCGGCGTGGAAAACCAGCCCTCCGCGTCGTGAACGACGGCATCAAGCCTGCCGGGCATGATAAGGCGATCGAGGTAATCGACCATGTTCCTGCCCGACTCGTAGCTCGGCGCGGGCTGGCCCGGGACGGGAACAAACGTCAGCAGGGCCCAGTAGCCCCCGAGGATGCCGATCACCCAAAGGACCTGGGCGCGCGGGCGCGCGTACATCATGATGGCGCCGGCAGCCAACCCGGCCACGCCGATGCGCTGAAGAATGCCCGCGAAACGGATGTGCGCGATGTCGAAGGAGACGGGCCCGTTCTTGTCGAGCTGCCCCAGAATCACCAGCACCACGGCCCGCAGGACCAGTCTGCGCAGGATCTGCGATCGGGTCTGGCCGCGCCTCATGCGCCGCCCGATCGACAGCGGCATGGTCAGCCCGCAGATGAAGAGGAACAGCGGCTGGATGAGGTCGTAGAAGGTGCAACCAGCCCAACGGGAGTGCTCGAATTGCCCCGAGACCGCGATCGCCCAGGTCCAGGATGTCGCCAGGGCCAGCGCGTGGAAGAACTCGCCTCCGCCGGATATCCAGAGCATGTCAAAGCCGCGCAGGGCGTCGATGGACTGCAGGCGCTCGTCGGAAGGGGTATGGCCGACCCTGGCGGGGGCGGTTCCTTCCTCAGGCTGCGTCGTCGCGGTACTCATGTGCTTGGTTCACCGGCCTCCGGTTGGATTTCGTGGTTTGTGATATGAGATTCCTGACACATGGCAACCGCAGGGCCAACAGCCAATCTGGGAGCCGCCGGGTCCGGCGAATCCTGGGGCAACCCGATCGCAATCGCAGAGTCCGGGCCGAACCAGTCGCCGCGCCCGCAAGGGCTGCGCCCATCGCCGTGGAAGGCGCCGGCGCCATGAGACGCGAGCGCTTCGGGGGCCGGTCAAAAGCGAGGCTCGGTCTCGCCCGGGATCGCACGGCCCCTTATGTCCGATGGGAATTCCCGGGGTTGGTCCGACGCAGGCCAATGTCGCCGGAGCGCCATCCCCGCGTGGCCTTTCCCCGGGGCGAACTCCTGGACCCTAGACGCGCGCAGATTCCTCCCCATGGTCGAACCGCATCTTTACAACACGTTGAGACTCACTTTGTCATCTCGGCCCCGGCCACCCCCTGCATTCCCCGCTCGAATGCGGGCCCCTGTTCGAATGGGCGCGTCCGAACCGCCCGTCTTGCGCGGCCGAGCACTGCCTGCTGCGGCAATCCGCGCAAACGGCGGGCGATCCCTCCCCGGATCCAGCCGGGTGCAGCCCAACGCGAAGTTGCGTTGCCACCGCTCACCGGATTGGGTTTAACCCTGTATGAGCAACCGCAGGCCCAGCTTGTCGCCGGATCCGACGCCTGCGGCTGTCGCGCCCGCCGCGGGACGCGGGTCACCCGGGCAACGGGCGAGGATCATCGAACCGCCGCAATGAACGTCCCCCCCTTCTGCGTCCTGACGATCGCCGGCTCCGACAGCGGAGGCGGCGCCGGCATCCAAGCGGACCTGCGGACGATCCGCTCCATCGGAGGCCACGCGCTCACCGCGATCACCGCGGTCACCGCACAGGACACGACGCAGATAAGCGCCTGGCGGCCCGTCCCCGATGCGCTGATCGCCGCGCAGATCGCCTCGGCGCTCGGCGGCTTTCCGGTGGCGGCCGCGAAGACGGGGCTACTGCCCGGGCCCAGCGCGATCCGGATCGTGGCGGCCGCGCTCGCCAAGGCCCCCAGGATTCCGCTTGTCGTTGATCCCATCATCGCCTCGGCGAGCGGAACGGTCTTCCTCAGGGGGCAGGGCATCCGCGCGCTTCGCGAGCACCTCTTCCCCCTTGCCTCGTTGGTCACCCCGAACTGGCCGGAGGCGGCCGCCCTCTCCGGCCTTCCCGTCCAGACCCACACCCAGGCCAAGAGGGCGGCGCTGCGCATCGCGTCCGAATGCGGCCGCCCCGTCCTGGTGAAGGGGGGCCACGCCCAAGGCAAGACGTGGCGCGACTGCCTTGTCATGCCCGACGGCGACGCCCTATGGTACGAGGGCCCGCGCATCATGACGCTCAACACCCACGGCACCGGCTGCGTCCTTTCCGCGGCGATAGCGTCGTGGCTCGGGCGCGGGGCCGACCTCGCCTGGGCCGTCAAGCTCGGGCAGTCGTTCCTGCAACGGGCGCTCCTGCGCGGCCGGGGACTGAACTGGGGGTCCGGCCGGGGCCCCGCCTTCTACGGGAAGAGATAAGAGCTTGCGCCGCCCGGATAGCGGGGCCCCGCAGCCGCGCGATCAGGGCGCCCGCAGTCCCTCCGTGCCACGGCCCCCAACCAGACAAGGCGCCCCGAACCCTCCAGGGGTGAAGCGGGCCTTCGCGGCCCTCGCGCTCCTCCTCAGCGCGGGCGTCCTCCGAGCCGTCGACAAGGTCCCCGAGTACGAGATCACCGACACGTACGTGACGAGCCCGACGATGCTTGTCCGCGCGGGAGTCGACGGCCAGATCAAGGAGATCTGGTCCGGGATGGATCCAGGGCGGATGCGCCACGTGCCGCTCTTCCTGGAAACGTCCATCTTCGGCCAGATCCGGTCGGGGGGCGGGTGGCTGGACCTTCGGTCGCTCAGATACCACCACGCCGGAACCCGGCCCGGGTACATCCACCTGCAGTCCGACGACGGCCTGGTGTCGATCGAGGTCACCTCCAGGAAGAACGCCGCCCTAAGCCCGATATTCGTCACGTACGCCTTCTCGAGGCCCGTGGATCTGAAGCTGGCCGCCCAGTTCAAGTACCCCGAGTTCACCCGGGGATTCCATTGCGACGACGCGGCCGGGACCGCGGAATTCGAGACCGCGTGGCGCGGCGAGAACGCCGTGCTGACGACGACGGCCGGGCCAAGGCTCGTCCTGGCCGCCCAGCCCCCTGGAAAGACCGTTGCGATCGGCAGGAGCGGCGTCACCACGCAATTCGAGTCCACGAGGGGCGTCCTGCTCTGCATCGACGCGACGGAGCGGAACATGGACCGAAGGGCGCCGGAGTCCTACGCCGCGTCCTGGACGAACCTCCTGGGGGGCACCCGGGACAGCGAGGCGGAGCTCGTCCCGGACCGCGTCACCCTGGCGAGCGACGACGGGAAGCTCGACCGGATGTTCGAGTACTCGATCGACGCCGTCGTCACGAGCCAGTTCGCCTCCGGGGATGTCATGGGCGACGTGTTCTTCTACCGGGACTCGTGGCTGAGGGATGGCACCTACTCCATGATCGGCCTCTCGCTCGCGGGGGACTACAGGGCCGTCGACAGCTACTTTGCATTCTGGAACGCGCAGCGCGGCTTCTCCGTCGGCGGCGAGAGGGAGGCCCAGCAGCCGGCCATCGCGATCACGGGAATGTGGCTGCATTCCCTCCTCAGCCCGGACGGCACGGCCTTCCTGGGGAGGGTCTGGCCGTACGCGAGGGACTACGCCGACTACTACACGGGGCGAATCGAGAGGGAGGGGATGCTCAACGTGGCGGAGGAGTGGATCTGCTTCATACCGGCCCCTTCGAGCTGGCCCAACGCGGAGATCTACAGCGGGCTGCGCGCGGCGGCCAAGATCGCGGCGAGGCTCGGCTATCCGCAGGAGGCCAGCAGGTGGAACCGCGCCGCCGGGCGCCTCCAGGAGCGGTTCTCGCTCCAGGCGTACGACGGGGACAAGGGGCGGATAATCCCGATGGCCGGACCCGCCGGCCAGTCGTTCACGGACCCGCAATTCCCCAAGGCGGAGAACCGCAACGGCCCTCTGCGCGACGATCGCGTCGACGCGGGCATGCTGATCATCGGGCGGATGGAGGCGTTCGGAAGGGGCCAGGGCATCATGCAGGTCGACGATCCCCGCTTCGCCTCCACCCGGGCGGAGATCACCCGGGACCTGGAGAACCCCGACCACTCCATCTGCCGCTTCGGCGCGAATCCCGCGAGCCCCCATGCACCCCGGGGGGAGCTGGACACCTGGCCCATCATCATGGCTTGGGCGGCGCAGGACGAATGGCTGCTGGGGCAGACCGACCTGGCGTGGAGGTACCTCCTCTCCGGGATCGTCAACAAGGAGGGCTATGGCGCGCAGGCCTGGTGCTTCTACCTGCCCGAGAACTGGGACAGGAGGGGGATTCCGGACAAGCCCATGATCACCTGGTCCCACGGGGACTTTGTCACGTCGGTGCTGCTCCTGCTCCTGGGCGTCGACCTGGAGCCCGCCGGCGCGGACCTGGGGCTGGCCCCCAGCCTGCCCCCCGGGGTGAACCACGCGCAGGTCGGCAACTTTCATTTTAGGGACTGGCGGCTCGACATAGGCCTCAGCCGCGAGGAGGGCCTCATCGCCGTAAGGGTCCGGGCCTCATCCCACGCAGCCGGCGCCAAGGCGCTCTCGATCCGCCTCCCGTTTGGAAGGGTCACGGAGCTCGCCGCAGGACGGGAGGCGCGTTTCACCGTTGATCCCGCGCAGTACTACCTGGCTTTCGGCAGGTCCCGGAACGCCGCGGAGCGCGCCTCGGTCGCATCGACAATCCTAGCCGGAAGCCCCCCCCCGCAGGATCCCCGCAAGATGACGCCCGCCGAGCTTGAGGCGTTCATCTGCAACCTGGAGGCCAATTACACCGAGACAGCCAAATGACGAGAAGCAGCCCGCACCCCGCCTTGGATCGGTCCCCGAGCCGCCGCCCCGCCGGCCCCGTTTTCTCCCGGCTGGTCCTCCTGATCGGATTGACCGCGGTCCCCCATCGCTCGGCCGCGGCGCCGGATTCAGTCCTTGCGGCGGCGGAGGAGGCGGACGGTCTCCGCGTCAGGTCGGGTTACCTGAACGTCAAGTTCTCGCTCAGCCACCCGGCGCTCCTCTTCCTGGGAGTGGACAGCCTGGGGAACGGCAGGGTTGGCCAGGATGTCCTGTCCCCCGACACGGGGACCCCAACGCCCTACCTCGTCACGCGAGAAATCACCCATTCGGGCGCCCGTCTGAGTTATTCCCAGGGCCCGGCTCCGCGCGCCGCTGAGCCCGACTGGACCCTCGAGGCAAGCGAGCGGGCCGTCCGCCTCGCCTCGCACTGGTCTGCCTCGGGCAAACCCGAGCCGCTGGCCCTCTCGTTCGATACGCACCGCTGCTACAGCACGCTTCTCGGGCTTTTCGATGCGAACGGCGCCATCACGCTGCCCGCGGTCCTGCACCTCCCCGGCTTCGGCACGCTCCGCGTGGGCTCCGGTGGTTCCCCGGGCGCCGCCGTGGGCTACTCATCGGGACCGGGCTGGATCAGGATCTCCTTCCCGGCCGCGAGCCAGGCCCATCCAAGCATCGAATACACCTGGGAGGTCACCACGATCTGCCCGGAGGTAGCGGGGGCGCGGGACGACCCGAGGCTCGATGGCTTTCGCCGGAACTGGCTCAATATCTTCCAGCTCAACCCGAACCGGCGCATGCTGTCCAACAACACGAACAGCGACACCTGCGGATTCTGCTATTACGAATACGCCGACGTCGCCAAGGAGACGCCGCCGCTCGCCGGGGACCTCCACGCGCTGGACATGGTCCGACAGTCGCTCGAGCTCGTGCTGGGAGGGACCCGGACCTACGGGATGCCGGGGTACGGCGACTTTCCCGAGGAGTCCTCGGACATGTTCCCCTCGCTGCTGATCGCGGCCTTCGACTATGTCGAGGGCCGCCGCGACCCGGCCTGGCTGCAGCGCAATTATCCCGGGCTCAAGGCCTGGGCGGAAAAGATGCTGGCCACCGATCGCGACGGAACGGGCCTGATCGAGTACGCGGCGACCGGCAACTCGGGCTCATGGCCGGAGGGACCGCCGAAGGTCCGCCCCTCGAACTGGTGGGACACGATCGGCTTCGGGCACGAGGACGCCTACGCCAACGCGCTGGCTTACCGGGCCCTGGGCTGCATGCGCCAGATGGCGGCCGAGCTCGGCCGGCCCGAGGACGCCGCGCGCTACGGCGCGGCGGCGAAAAGACTCCATGACGCCTATTTCCCGGCGTTCTTTGACCCGTCGACCGGCGTGCTGGCCGGCTGGCGAAGCGCCGACGGCCGGCTGCACAACTACTACTTCCTTTTCGTCAACGGCATTGCCATCCTCTACGGGCTCGTTCCGCAGGACAAGGCGTCGGGAATCATGGACCGGCTGTGGGACAAGATGGGCCAGGTGGGGTACTCGAATTTCCGGCTCGGCCTGCCCGGCAACCTGGTGTCCGTCGCGCGCAGGGACTACGCGCACAAGGATCCCCGCTACGGCGGCGGCCTGAGGGAGGACAACGCCGACGGATTCCAAGTCTACTGCAACGGGGGCGCGTCGGCCAGTTTCGCCTATTTCACCATCGCCGCCTTCGACCGCGTGGGCCAGCACGAGAGGGCCGGCCGGATCCTCTTTCCCATCCTGGACGCCTTCGACAAGAGGGAGTTCGAGGGCTTCGGCCCGAACAAATTGACCAACGACTGGAGGAAGTGGGACGGGACGTCCGAAGGCTACGAGGGCTTCCTGACCGACAACTACTACGCCCTCCTCGCAGTGCCCCGGCGGGGGGGCACGCGCGCGCCCGCGGGAGATTGAGGCGCGGGCCCGTCTACGGTATCAGGTACACCTCGACCAGCCCGACTCCCTGCGTCCCGTTCACCCCGCTCAGCTCGAGCGTGTAGCTGCCCGCGGGCAGGGTCGCGATCATCGCGGCGTCCGCCGAGCCCGACGGAAGCGCGAAAGCGCCGACCTGGGCGAACGCGGCCGAGAGCGTCGTGCTCCCGCCCCAGCCCGCGTTGCTCTGGATCACCGTCCCCGCGGAGTTGTAGAGCTCGATCTGCGGCTGCGCCATGGCGCTCGGCACGTTGAACGGGGCCTTGCCCAGCGTCGGTCCGATGCCCCGCAGGAGCACCTGGGCCGGCTGCGTGCCCTCGATCACGAGGCCCGCGATGAGGATGTTGGCCCCCGTGCCCACGTACGCCCTCGCCGAGAGGTTGACGAGGCTCGAGGCCGCCGATCCCGGATCGGCGTCGTAGATCTCCGCAAGGGCGACGCCCTGCCCGGAATTGACCCCGGCAATCTCCGAGGTGTACGCGCCCGCGGTCAGGGTCTCCATGACCGCCGCGTCGGCCGAGCCGGACGGCAGGGCGAAGGCCCCGACCAGGGCGAACTCACTGGCGAGCGCCGCGCTCCCGCCCCAGGCCGCCCCCGTGGTGATCGTCGCGCTCGTGGTCGTGTCGATCAGGGTGAGCTGCGGCTGCGCCAGCGCGCCCGACACGTTGAACGGCGCGGCGCCGAGCGTCGGGCCGACGCCCCTGAGCACCACGTCCTTGCTGCCGGCGCCGCTGATCACGAAGCCCGCGATCAGGATGTTTGCGCCGGTGCCGACATCCGCCCGCGCCGAGAGGTTGACGATCTTCCCGGGGACGGCGGCGCTCACGGTCACGGTGGCCGCCGCGCTCGTCACGCTGGCCGAGCCGCTTGTCACCGTCGCCGTGTAGCTGCCGCTGTCCGCGGGCGAGGCGGAGGGGACCGTGTAGGTCGAGTTCACGGCACCCGCGATCGGGGAGCCGTTCAGGTACCACTGGAAGGTCAGCGTGCCGGGCCCCGTGGCGCCCACGGAGAGCGAGAACGGCGAGCCGATCGCGACCGACTCGGAGGCCGGCTGCGCGGTGATCGCCAGGGCGCCGGAAACGGCCCGGCCGAGCCTCTGGCCGTTGAACTGGTACATCGGCCAGTCAGTCCCCGCCGGGCTGGCGCCGATGTCGAAGGCGTAGACCTTGTGGTCGTTGCTCCCGAAATAGAGCTCCGTGCCGGCTATGACGGGCGAGGAGCGGACGATGTCGTCGGTCGCGTAGGTTCTGACGAGCGCCCCGCCAGAATTGACCGCGTAGACGTTGTGGTCGTAGCAGCCGATGTAGACGACGCCGTTGCCGTCGACGGCCGGGGCGCTCGCCCGGACCTGGGCACCGAGCGGATACTTCCATTGGAGGGCGCCCGCGGTCGAGAGCGCGTACAGGCTGCCGTCGTAGCCGCCGAAGTACACGGATCCGTTCGCCAGCGCCGGGGCGGACGTGACGCCGTCGCCCACCGCAAACGCCCAGCGCTGGGCGCCGGTCGGGTCGACTGAGTAGAAGTTCCCGCTGAGCGTCCCGAAATAGAGGTTGCCCTGGGCGTCGATCGCCGCGGCCGTATAGATCGACTCCCCCGAGACCGGGGCCGTGAACTTCCACTTCTGCGCGCCCGCGGGCGTGACGGCGAAGAGCAGCCCGCCGTCGGTCCCGACGTAGACAGTCCCGTCGGGCGCGATCGTCGGGGCTGCGTACGAGACCCCGGGCACCGCAAACGCCCACTTGAGGGTTCCGTCCGAGCTGAGCGCGTACAGGTTCCCGTCGTCCGCATGGATGTAGAGGGTCCCGTCGGCAGCCAGCGCGGGCGACGAGGAAAGCCCGTTGTCGAGGCCGGAGCCGCTCGCGGGCGCGGGAACGTTGTACGTCCACTTCAGGGAGCCGTCGTTCGGATTGAAGGCGCGCACGGCGCCGTCGGTGGATCCCGCATAGATCGTCCCGTCCGAGCCGATGGCGGCGGAACTCGTGTCAAAATACCCCGCCGCCGTGTAGCTCCACTTCACGGTCCCGTTCGGGTTGATTGCGTAGAACTTGTTGTCGTTGCTTCCGACGTAGATCGTCCCGTCGGTCCCGACGGCGGGCGAGCAGGTCACCGAATCCCCGGTGGCCGCCTGCCATTGCGAGTCGTCGATCGAAAGCGTGAACTCTCCGGTGTCGTTCGCGGTCACCCCGTCGACGGCGATGAGGTAGGTCGTGCCCGCGGTCGCGTTGAACGTGCAGAGGCACTGGCTGGCGACGGCGGTCGTGCCCGTGTCGCCGGAGGCCGCGGCCGCGGCGACCGTCGCAAGATTGGCGATCGAGGAGCCGGTGTAGACCGCGACCTCGGGATTGAAGTCGTAGCTGTAGCCGCAGACCTGCGCGGTCCCGGTATGGGGCGCCGTCCAGGAATACCAGAGCGAATGCCCGCCGGCGTTGCCGAGGATCCTGGGCTCGCCGCCCTGGAGGGTCGCGTTCGGGTTGGCGTCCAGGAGGGAGACGCTCGGGCCCGCGAGGACCCGCGGCGTCCCGAAGGAATCGTAGTCCGGGTCCGTGTAGATCGCCAGGACCGCCTGGCCTGTCGCGCCGCTCTGGCCCTGGATGTTGATCTGGTACGTCGTGCCGGCGATCGCCTCGAATTTCACCTCGCTGTAAGGGACCGTCCCGGAGCCCCCCTCCAGGGGCTCCGTCCCGTAGTTGGCGCTTGTCGCGACGGTTGTCAGCGAGCCAAGGCTCGACCCCGTGTAAACGCCCAGCAGCGTCGCATAGGTGCTTCCGCCGGTGAAGTAATTGCCCCCGTTCGTGCCGCTCGTGTCGATCTCGACGCTCGCGTTCTCAGGGGCCGTCCACTGCCACCACAGCGAATGCCCCCCGGACCCCGACCCGCCCGGGATCGCCGGCGTGCCCGCCTCGAGCGCCGACGGCGTGTCGGCGTTGTTCGAGCGCGTGTAGGGATCGAGGCCCACGAGGACCGTCCGGTTCGCGAAGAGCGCGTTGGG
>Ga0209415_10011108_pt1 | contig 15212 bp, 15 predicted proteins | sample PeaSoiSIISIP2007_FD_187696 | JGI IMG/M metagenome (GOLD analysis project Ga0209415, IMG submission 187696) | Peat soil microbial communities from Weissenstadt, Germany - SII-SIP-2007 (SPAdes) (version 2) | ecosystem: Environmental > Terrestrial > Soil > Wetlands > Peat | place: Germany... | reverse complement strand
AGCGAGAACACCACGTCCTCCGAGGTGAGCTCGCCATAGCCGTTGTTGCACTGGACGCCGTGGCGGAGATGGAAGGTCCAGGTGTTGAGATCGGACGAGGTGTCCCAGCTCTCCGCGAGGTCCGGCTCGATCTGGTCGGGATTCATGCTGCCGGGCTTGAAGCGGACGAGGCCGTTGAACATCCAGCCGACGATCGCCTTGTCGGGGGTGGTGGAGGCCTTGTGGGGATCGAGCGCCTGCATGTCCTGCGCCTGCATCCCGATGTTCAGCACCGTCTCGGCGCTGGCCGGCGACAAGCCCAGCCACGCCGCGCCGGCGATGACGCCCACCATTGCGAACCGTCCGTGTTTCATCTCGTCCACTCCTCCCCTCCCGTTCCGCCGAGGATGCCGGCGGTGTTCGTGGATGATACCGATCGCCGATTGCCCTTGAAAGCCTGGCCGCAGGGGTCGCCCGCCGTCACACCATGTCCTCGTGGCGCATGTTAACCAGCAGCTCCGCCACCGCGGCGTTGTTGGGCAAGCTCAAGACGGTGGCCACGAGCTCCGCGATCTCCTCCGGCGGGATCATCTCCGCGCGGTCGACCTCCTGGACGTCGGCGGTCATGTCGGTGGCGACGAAGCTCGGGCAGACCGCGGTCGCGCGGATCCCGTGCTCCCAGCCGAGCCGGCGCACGGAATGCGTGAGCGCCATCAGCGCGAACTTGGTCATGGCATAGCCGGCGTTGGCGTTCTTCACGCGCTTCCCCGAGAGCGAGGCGACGTTGACCACGCGGCCGACGCCGGATTTCTTGAGGTGCGGCAGCGCCGCGCGAATGACCCGAAGCGGCGCCTTCACGTTCACCAGCCACATCTCGTCGAGCGTGTCCTCGCTCTCGTCCTCGAGGGTCGAGAGCCGCGAGATGCCCGCGTTATTGACGAGGGCGTCGATGCGTCCGAAGCGCTCCAAGGTGGCATCGACCCAGGCCTTGGCGGACTCGCGGTCGCGAGCCTCGTAGCGCGCGACCAGGCAGCGCGCGGAAGCCGGCACCGCCGGCGTCTTGCCGTTGCGCACGCCGAGGCTCAGCCGGAACCCGCCCGCCGCCAGCCGGCGCGCGGTCGCGGCCCCGATGCCGCGGTTCGCTCCCGAAATCATCACCACGCGCTCGCCCGCCGCCAACATCGGCACGCCTCCTCTTGTCTGTCCGGGCCCGATCAAATCTTAGCGAGATTCCAAATTCGCCGCATCAAACCCGGCCCGAGCTCGGGAAAAAGCCGCAGGGCCCCTGTAGTGACACGCATCACAGTTGGCGATCCCGCGCTAGACTAGGCTCGCGCGGGCGTGCCCGAGGTTTCCGTAGGTCTGACGTGACCCTGCAGCGCAAGACGGTTCATGTAAACGACGTGCCCATCGGCCAGGCCTCGACTTGGGGCGAGGTTTTTGCGCTGCTGAGAGCCAGGGGGATCTGGTTTCTTGGCAAGCCCGGGGCCGCCGAGGGGCCGACCGGGTTCTTTCTGCACGGCACGTCGACCGATATTCAGTGGCGGATGCGGTCCGGCAACGACGTCGCGTGAGAGCCGCTCAGAACCGATCCGGGCGATAAGGCGCGAGGTCGATCCCCGGCGGCCTCCCCGCCACGACGGAGGCCACCAGCCGGCCGGTGATCGGCCCGAGCGTGAGACCGAGATGGCCATGGCCGAAGGCGTAGACGACCGACGGACAGCGCGGCGACGGGCCGATGACGGGCACGGAATCCGGCGTCGACGGGCGATACCCCATCCATTCCCGGTTCACGCGGTCGCTCAAGCCCGGCAGCGCCGCTCGCGCGTGCGGCAGGATCTTGTAGATGCGCGAGAAATCCGGCGGCGCGTCGACGCCGGCGAGCTCGATCCCGCTGTTGATGCGGATGCCGTCCTGCATCGGCGCCATCGCGAAGACGCGCTCGGGGAAGACGACGGGCCGCCGGAGCTCGCCGGCATCGCCGGGATCGAGGTTCAGGTGATAGCCGCGCTCGGTATCGAGGGAGACGCGATCGCCGAGCCGCGCCGCGAGCCGTCCGGACCAGGCGCCGGCCGCCACCACCACGGCATCGAAGTCGCGGATGCCGCGCTCGGAGCGCACGCGCACGCCGCCGCCCTCGCGCGGCTCCAGGTCGCGCACGTTCTCATGCAGGAACTGCCCGCCGGCCTGGGCGAAATATTGGCCATAGCCGTCGACGAGGCGCCACGGGTAGCTCGCGAAGCCGCTGTCGGGCTGGAACAGACCCTTGATGAAGCGCGGCGCCAGATGCGGCTCCAGCTGGCGGAGCTCGTCCTGGTTGAGCACGTCGAACTTGATGCCGTGCCGGCTCATCAGCCGCCGCTCGAGCGCGCTCCCGGCAAAGCCTTTCTCGGTCTCGTAGGCCTTGAGCCAGCCGACGGGGCGCAGCACGTCGTGCACGCCCGCGAGCGCCGCGAGCTCGCGATGGGCGTCGTTCGCCTGCGCCAGGATCGGGGCGAGCGCCGAGGCACTCTTGTCCACCTGGGACGGGCGTCCCGCCCACAGAAAGCGCACGAGCCAGGGCGCGAGCCACGGCAAGTAGCGCCAGCGCAGCCGGATCGGGCTCGCGGGATCGAGCAGCATCGCCGGGATCTCCTTCCAGAGATCCGGCGTGCTGGTGGGGGTCACCGCGCCCGTGACGATGCCGCCGGCGTTGCCGTAGGAGGTCAGCGTGCCCGGCGAGCGCGCATCGATCACGCTGACCTTGTTGCCGTCCCGCTGGAGATAAAGCGCCGCGCTCATGCCGACGACGCCGGCGCCCACGACCGCGATGTCTCGTCCCCCCATGACGGATCGATCGCGCCTAGGCGTCGGGCTTGAATTGCATGGCCACGCCGTTCATGCAGTAGCGCTTGCCCGTGGGCTCCGGGCCGTCGTCGAAGACGTGGCCGAGATGGCCGCCGCAGCGGCTGCAATGGACCTCGGTGCGCGGCAGAATCAGCTTGAAATCCCGCGACGTCTCCACCGCGCCCTCGATGGGCGCGAAGAAGCTCGGCCAGCCCGTGCCGCTGTCGAACTTGGTATCCGAGCGATAGAGCTCGAGCGTGCAGGCTGCGCAGACGAACACGCCGCCGCGGTGCTCGTCGTTGAGCGGGCTCGTGAAGGGTCGCTCCGTGCCGTGCTGCCGGAGCACCCGGAATTGCTCCGGCGTCAGCTTCTGCCGCCATTCCGCGTCGGTGGTCATGAGTCGGTGGGCTCCTCAGGGCTATGCTTTGCCCCGATGGTGCCACCGCTCCGCGTGTTTGTCACCGCGAGCCTCGGCGCGCGGCCGCCGCCGTCGAATGCGAAGCCGGCCGATCAATAGACCTTCGGGACGAATCTCTGCAGGGACTTGCGGGGGCGCTTGTAGCGGGTCTTGGGTTGGCGGTTCGGCAACGGGAATTCGATCGGCGTCATGTCCTTGTAGGGGATCTGCTGCAACAGATGCCGGATGCAGTTGAGCCGCGCCTTCTTCTTGTTGTCGGCATCGACGACGTGCCAAGGGCTCTTCTTGGTGTCGGTATGCCCGAACATCCGGTCTTTCGCCTTGGAAAACTCGACCCAATACTTGCGCGCCTCGAGATCCATCGGGCTGAGCTTCCAGCGCTTGAAGGGGTTGCGCATGCGCTCGTGGAAGCGGAGCTCCTGCTGTTCGTCGCTGACCGAAAACCAATACTTGATGAGATGGATGCCGGAGTGGATCAGCATTTCCTCGAAGAGCGGGCAGGCGCGCAGGAATTCCTGGTACTCGTCCTTGGTGCAGAAGCCCATGACGCGCTCGACGCCGGCGCGGTTGTACCAGCTGCGATCGAACAGCACGATCTCGCCGCGCGACGGCAGGTGCGCGACATAGCGCTGAAAATACCATTCGCCGCGCTCGCGCTCGGTGGGCTTGGACAGCGCCACGATCCGGCAGACGCGAGGGTTGAGGGGCGCGGCGATCCGCTTGATGACGCCGCCCTTGCCGGCGGCATCGCGGCCCTCGAACACCACCAAGACCTTGAGGCCGTGCATGCGCACCCATTCCTGGAGCTTGATCAGCTCGAACTGAAGATGGGCGAGCTCCTCGGTGTACGTATAGTGCTTTGGCGGCACGCGCATCTTCGGCTTGCCGGTGATCCGCCAATTCAGCTCGATGGTGGCCTGCTCCTTCGCATCCCGGAGCACTTGGCCGCCCACGCGCAACAGCGCTCTGCGCTTTGCCATGTCGATCTCCCGCGATACCGCGGACCCGCGCTCCGCGCCGATCCATTGGCGTAGACGCGAGGCCGCGAATTTAGGGCCCATTCTCGCTCTGCAAGCTCTGCTATTTGGTTAACTCGAGGCGGACGAGCCACCGGCTTGATTCCATGCCATGATCCCCGCCGATATCGGGATTCCACTCGAGGAGTCGTTCATGGGCGAGGACGCGGAGCTATTCGAGACCGTTCGGACGCGACTGTTCACCGCGGTGATCGGCGACGTCATGGACACGCAAGGCCTCACCCGCCAGTTCCTGCCGCCCTCGATCCGAGGGATTTCGCCGGACATGACGGTGGTGGGCCGCGCCATGCCCGTGCTCGAGGCGGATTGCGTCGGCGACGCGGTCGCGCACACCGGCCGGACCGACGGGTTCGGGCTGATGTTCCGCGCGCTCGACGATCTCGCGCCCGGCGAGGTCTATGTCTGCACGGGCGCCTCGCCGCGCTACGCGCTTTGGGGCGGACTCATGAGCACGCGGGCGCGCCGGCTCGGCGCGCGAGGCGCCGTCCTCGGCGGCTTTCACCGGGACACCCGCGAGATCGTGCAGCTGGGATTTCCGGTGTTCTCGCAGGGTCCCTACGCGCAGGACCAGCGGCTGCGCGGGCGCGTGATCGATTTCCGCTGCACGATCGAGTTCGAGAACGGCGCGCAGGTGCGGCCCGGAGACCTCGTCGTCGGAGACGTCGACGGCGTGCTGACCGTGCCGCGCGACCACGTGGCCGATATCCTGCGGCTGGCGCTCGCCAAGGTCGAGGGCGAGGGCAAGGTGCGGCGCATGATCGACGCCGGCGAGCCGACCGCTGATATCTTCGAGAAGACCGGGATCATGTAGCGCGCCGCGGACTGCGTGGCGCAACGCCGCCCTACTTCACGACCTCGCCGGTGTCCGTGAAGACCAGCTTTCCGTTGCGGCGGGCGACGGCTCGATTGTAGTCGCGGTCGCCGGGCTTCAAGACGCGCAGCAGGGTGACGGTGCGCTCCTGGGAGTCCGTGAAGGCGGAGAGCGTGCAGAGCTCGGGCGAGTACCAGAGGAGCTGCGTCGTGGTCGAGCCGCCCTCTACATGGTCCGTGCGGCGGATCCTCCAACTCTTGTAGCCGCGACTCCCGACAGCGATGGATTCGGTCCCCTCCACCACGAAGGAGACCAGCGCCTTGCCGCGGGTGTATCGGTTGATGCGCGTGATGTCGAAGTGCTTCTGCGGCTTCAGGGGCCAGAATTGCTCCAATCCCTCGGGATTCGATTCGAAGGCCCAGCGGTCGCCGCCGTCGTCGAACAGGAATTGACCCGCGCGCACGACACTGCGTTCCGTTCCGAGGATCGAATAGGAGTAAGCCAACGGCGGTGCGTCCGCCGGCTTCGGCAGGATGAGATAACCGCGGTTGCTGTACAGCAGCTTGGTCTGCGGCGCGGGCTCGCAATAGGCACCCGCGGAGGGATCGCCGCCCTGGGCGCGAGCAAGCGGGGCGAACGTGCCCATGACCGCGGCAAGCAGCAATACGGCCCCGAAACCGCAGCGCGTCATCGTCCCTCCGATAGATCCCCTAGCATTGAAGCGCCGGACTCCCGGCCGAGGTCAATAGCTCTTACGTGGTGCGGGAGCGCTCGGCCGATTATTCTCGGAGGCGCTATGGCACCGACCGAAGACGCACGCGATCAGCCCCTCGTCGGCATGCGCCTCGACCAGGCCGGCCGCACCGCCTTCTTCCTGTGGTTCAACCTGGAGCCCGTGGCGCGGCGCGATGCCCGCACCACGGCGTTCAAGCCGAGCGGCCCGAGCTTTCGCGAGCTGGTGACCGTCACCGTCCGCACGGACGACGCCGACCGCATCGCCGCGATCGAGCTCTCGATCGCGCGCTCGTTCATCGAGGATCCCCGGCAGGGCATGTTCGCGGCGGACATCGCCAAGAGCTTTCTCGGCGCGGCGCTGGCGGCGCCGGACCGCGCGCACATGCAGCACCTCATCGACACCATCGCCTATGGCGGCACATACGCGAAACCGATCTTGGCCGCCGAGCCGCGCGGCGGACCGGCACCTCAAATCGAGCGAGACAGCGCGCCTTATCTGGTATGGCTCGGCCGCAATCCCTACTGGAGGCGGCCGTTCGACACGGTTCTATTGGAGTTGGAGAACGCCGAGACCGAGCGCGGCGGAGCGCTCAGGCTCGCGGTCAGCGCGTACGGCGCTCCCGAGGATCAGCCGTCGCCGCCATCCTCGTAGCGGATCGCGATGACCTCGATGGTGTCGCGTCCCGCAGGCGTGCGCAGCTCCACGACGTCGCCCTCGCGCGCTTTCAGCAAGGCTCTGGCGATGGGCGAAATCCAGCTCACGCGGTTATCCGCGAGATCGGCTTCATCGACGCCGACAATGGTGATGGTGTGCTCCGTCCCTCGCGCGTTCGCATAGGTCACGGTCGCGCCGAAGAAGATCTGATCCCGATTCTTCTGCCGCTCGGGAATCACCACCTCGGCGCCTTCCATGCGCTTGGTCAGAAACCGGATCCGGCGATCGATCTCCCGCAGCCTGCGTTTCCCATAGATGTAATCGCCGTTCTCCGAGCGGTCGCCGTTGCCCGCGGCCCAGGAGACGGTCTCGACGACCTTGGGCCGTTCCACTCGGACCAGCTGCCGGAGCTCGTCCTGCAAGCGCCGAAAGCCCCGAGGCGTGACGTAGTTCTTGACGCCCGCCGGCAACAGATCCGGCTCGCCGGGCAATTCATCGTCGCTCTCGGTTTCCTTGGTGAACGCCTTGCTCATCGCCGATTTTCCACGACCGCTGTCCAGGTTTGCCGAGCCTACTCCGGGAGGGTTGACTTACGTCAATGCGGGGTAGGACTGGTTAACCGATACTAACCTTAATGAATCGTTAACGAAGAGTGCGCTAGCCATAGGGCGGGGCACAAGTGATGCGAGCGCGGCGTACCCGATTCTCGCGCGAAAGGAAACAGCAGCTTAGGCATCGGGAGCAGGCAACCACTCGGTCGATCATGGTTTGTGCGTTCTCGCACTGACTCACTCACCAATCCAGGGAAAATTGATCTTGTCGAACGATGCACACTTCGCTCATGCTGGACCGTCGCATTTGCTCGATCGCGGACGGGGTAACGGGGTCCGCGCCGGACAGGGGGTAGCGATGACGCGCAATTATCCGAACCTGACGCCGCCCAACGACCTGCGGCTCCCCGATGCCTTGACCATCAAGCATGGGCCGCGCGGTCTGCTGGCGCGCTTCGTCTTGGAGGGCGACAAGCTCGCGCGCGAGATGGGCATCCGCCTGCGTTTGCGCCACGACTTCGAGAATTTCCTGACGCTGAACGAGTTCGAGGTGGGGCGCGGCAATTGGTATCCGCTGGTCGATATCTTCCAACCCGGTCATGGCGGCCTCTCGGCGGAGAACGCCTATTGGATCTCGGGCGAGACGGATGACGGCGAGATCGTCGTGACGCAGGCCGGCCGCGTCTACTACTGGCCGGAGACGACGCTCGCCGAGGAAGCCCGCGACATGTTCTACGGCGGCCGCACCGACGCCACCGGCCCCTGCATCGTCAAGGCAGCGGATGCACCGAAGATCTCGGGCGTGGTGTTCTTCGGCGGCGCCGTCTGGGTACGGCCCGATTTCCGCGGACTCGGGCTCTCGAAACTGATGCCGAGACTCGGGCGGGCCTACGCGGCCGCGCGCTGGCCGATCGATTGGGGGATTTCGCTGGTGAAGCCCGCGCTCGTCGACAAGGGCGTCGCGGTCGGATACGGCTACAAGCACGAGAGCCGCAGCCTGTTCTTCCCGGGCCACCAGCTCGGCGACCTCGAGGTCGTGCTCGTCTACATTTCCCGCGATGAGGCCTACGACGACTTGGCGATTTTCTTGACCGATGGAATGGGCAGCGTTTCGACCGCGCCCGCAGTCGTGCCGGTCCGCACCAGGGCCGTCGGGCCGTCCGTAACCAGGGAGGAGACCGTGACCAGGATCTCCGATGACCTGGTCGTCCAGGGCAGCAGGAGTCGATCGTAGGTCGTCCGGCCCTCGCGGCCCCGCAAAGCGGCATCGACCCGATCCAGCTGCGGCAACTTCCGGAGCGCGGTTTGGCGGTAATCCTCGGCGACCCATTGGCCGTATTCGCGGTCGGGCTGGTTGGCGACCTTCTCTCCGATCGCGCGGTAGGGGAAGTCGCGGTCGCCCAGCCAATCGAAAGCGTCCCCGACGTAGCGGAAGACCGGATCGGGATCGTTGGGCTGCACGCCGACCACCACCGTGCGCTGCAGAAAGCCGTGCCGGGCCATGAAGGGCAGGACCGTGTCGTCGAACTGGCCAAAGGCCATGCGCCATTTCTGCAGGATGGGACGGAGTCGATGCTCGCTGTTGTTCAGGAGCCGCTCGTGATCCTGCCGTGTCGCGAAGAAGCGCTCGCTCGATCGATGATCCTCGAGGTGAGCGAGCGAGTAGAGATCGTGCAGCCGCTCGAAGGCGCGCTCGGCGTTCGGCAAGATCTCGCGCTCCCAGCGCGTGGTGAGGAAACGGATGCAGAAGGCCCGCGCCGTGGACTTCGACAACACATGGTTGACGGCGATCAGGCTGTTCAGGTCGACGTTGCTCGGATGGACGGTGATGCTCACCACCAGGTCCGTGATGATCTCAACCTTGATGAAGCCGAGATTCTTCACGGCGAACATCGCCGCGTCATAATCGGGATCGAGATCGCCGACCTCGCGCAGGAATTCCTGGCTTCCTTCGGGCAGCCAACGGCCCTCGGGCGAAACCAGAAACGTCTCGTTCTGCATCAACTCGGCCACGCGTACCTGCCTGACATTGGGCGAGTATCACTCTGACCGGATCACTATGAACGAAAGCTTAAAGCAGGCCGCCGCCACTGTTGCCTCCGCGCTTGGCCCGATCGCTCAAAAGCAGTGGAAATTCTATGGATGCCGATCGACATCGCCTAGAATGGCGACGGGACGCCGGGGGGCTCCGCGTCCCGAGCGGACAGGGGTGGCATCGGGGGAATGCTCGTGAGCGAGATCGGCGCCGATCCGGGCCCCCCGGCCAATCGCGTGGTGCTGTCGCTTCTCCTGGCGACGCTCATGCAAGCCTTCGACGCCACGATCGTCAACGTGGCGTTGCCCAGCATCCAGCGCACGCTTGCGATCGACACCGCGGCCGCGGGCTGGGTGGTGACCACCTACCTTGTCGCGGCGTCCGCGACCATGCCGGTTGCGGGCTGGCTGCGCCTTCGCTTCGGCCGCGAGCCCCTGTTCGTGGGCACGGTCGCCGGGTTCGCCGTCGCCTCGGTGCTGTGCGCGCTCGCCCCTACGGTCGTGGCCCTGGTGGCCGCGCGCGCGGCGCAGGGCGCCTGTGCCGGCGTCATCCTGCCGCTGACCCAAGCACTGCTTCTGGACCTGCACCCCAAGAGCAAACATCCCGCGATCCTCGCGCGCTGGGGCAGCACGATCGTGATCGGGCCCATCATCGGACCGCTCCTGGGCGGCGCGCTGACCCACTTCGTCTCGTGGTCCTGGATCTTCTATGTGAACGTCCCGATCTGCTGCCTCGCGCTCCTCGGCGTGCGCGGCGCGTTGACTCCATTGTCGCGAGCGGCGAGCGCGCCCAAGTCCAAGATCGACCTGACGGGCATCGCGCTCCTCGTGTTGACGGTCACATCTTTCGAGCTGCTGCTTCAAAATGGCGCAGCGCGCGGAATTTGGCTGGGCTGGGACTGGATCGCCGAGGCAGGGGTGACGATCGCCGGCGGCGCGCTGCTGCTGCGGCATTTCGACCGCGCGGTCCAACCGGTCATCGACATTCACCTGTTCCACGACCGGAACTTCGCCGGCGCCGTGCTGATCAACGTCGTCGTGGGCGCGATCTTCTTCGCGACCATCACGCTCGTCCCGTCGCTGATCGAGGGTCCCCTCGGCCACGATTCCCTGACGGCCGGCATCCTGATGGCTCCGCGGGGTATTGCGACCATGGCCGCGATGCTGGCCGCGGGTCACCTCCTAAAGACCCTCGATCCCCGCCCCTTCGTGTTGCTCGGCCTGGTCGTCACCATAGCAGCGCTCGCCATGTTCGCCGCCACCGGTCCCGGCGCCGGGATCGCGTGGCTGATCGCCGCCAGCCTCGTGCTCGGCATCGGAGCGGGATGCCTGATCACGCCTCTGAGCGTGCTCACCTTCCTGACCATCGTGCCCGAGTCCAGAACCGATGCCGCCGGGCTCTACAATCTCGCGCGTCAGCTGGGCGGCGCGGTCGGGGTCGCCGCCGTGACCGCGGTGGTGTCGGCGCTGACCCCGACGGCGCCGGTGCATCCCCACGCCTTGGGCGCGGTCGGCGGCTATTACACCGCTTTCTTCCTCCTGGTCCTCCTGGCCACGCTCGCGATCCCCGCGGTTTCGATGTTTCGCATCGGAGCGGTCGCGCGCTCGAAGCCCGCGGAGTCCGGTGGCAGCCTCGAAACCTGAGGGGCGGAGCGCCCGCTCAGTCGGCGTGATCCCGGGCGTAGCGCGCGATCTCGGCGTGGGTCGCGAACCAGATGCCGGGATGGCCGGAGATGTGGCGGATCAGCTCTTCCAGCAGCCAGATGCGCGAGCGGTGACCGGTGATGTGCGGGTGCATCGTGAGCTGGAACAAGCCGCCCTCGCCATAGGCCGCGTCGAATTCCCGGCGGAAGATCTCGAGCACGGCCGAGGGCGCCGTGTAGGGGCGCAGCGCGAGATAGCGGTTCATGTTGAAATAGACGGCATCGTCCCGGATCCATTCGACCGGCAGCTCCACCACGCCCGTGGGCTCATTGTCGAGCAGCAGCTCGTAGCAATCGTCGTCGGCCATCAGCGAAGAATCATAGAGCAGGCCCATCTCCCGCGTGATGGCGAGGGTATGCGGGCTGAAGTCCCAAGACGGCGTGCGGATGCCGACGGGCCGGACGCCCGCGATCCGCTCGAGCGTGTCGCAGGCGCGCATCTGCAGATCGCGCTCGGCCGCTGGCGGCAAGATGCTGTTGCGCTCGTGGATCCAGCCGTGGATGCCGATCTCATGCCCCTCGCCGGCGACGCGCCGCTGCTCGTCGGGATAGAGTTGCGCGATCACCGCCGGCACGAAGAAGCTCGCGGGGATGCCGTACTTGCCGAGCAGCTTGAGCAAACGCGGGATGGCGACGCGGGCGCCATATTGACCCTGGGAGAGCCGCCCGGGCGACGTCCCGCCCTCCCGCAGCTCGCCGCTCTCGTGATCGCTGTCGAAGGAGAGCGCAATCGCGCAGCGCGCGCCATCTTTCCAGACGCGCGGACGCAGCGGACGCCCGGCACGCACATGCTCGACGATGCCGCGCCAGTGCACCTCCGGCCATTGCCAGGGCTGCTGCTCCTCGCCCGTGGAAACCTGAGCGGCGCTCTGCGCGGGTGCGGTCATCGTCGGCCCTCCTCTACCTTGGGAAGCGCCGAGATATAGCGGATTACGCGAGGCTCGCGCCAGCGGCCCGGGCCAGCGTCAAGCCGATCGGATCGCGTCAGTCCCGCTTGCGCGAGATCACGTAGGATTCGTCGAAGAACCAGAGGCCGCCGTGCTTCTGCAGGACCGCGCGGGTCGCATCGAGGTAGCGGCGGCCGCTGATCACCTCCGCCAGGCGCTGATCCTCGATCTGCGCCACGTAGATCGCGGCGTTCCAGGCCGCAAACAGCGTCGAGGTTCCGATCGTGTCGCTGACCTCGCTGGGCAGCGTGTGCATGTCGTAGCGGAAGATCGACCGGTTGTCGGAATAGGCGTTGAAATTGAGATCGCGGCCGGCGCTGCCCAGCTCGGCCTTGGCGATTTTCAGGAGCTCGTGCCGATCGGTCTGGAAGGGATTCTCGCCCGGCCAGATCTCCTGCACGATCTCCAGGCCGGGGTCGCGGCCGTAGGAGTGGATGGTGAGCAGCCGCCCGCCGGGCGCCAAGCTGCGCGCCAGCGGCGCGATGACCTTGCGCACCTTGAACTCCGCCGGCGCGCGGGCGCGATAGGGCTGCGAGGCGATCACGAGGTCGTAGTCGGCGCGGGTGGCGCCGCGCCGCGGCATCACGGAATCCAGCAGGAATTTGTGATCGTCCCGGTAGACCACCAGCACGACGGGCCGCTCGTAAACGGGATTGCCCGAGGTTTGGCTGACGCGGGCGCGCCAATGCTCGGCCAGGAAAGATTGCAGATCGATGATCTGCTCCTCGAAGTGATGCGCGGTATTTCCGGTCAGCGCGAGCTCGTGCCAGACCAGGCTGGTCGCGGCCGTGACCGAGTTGGGCGCGAGCCACGGCGCCTCGGAATAATAGAGGTTGGTCATCACCAGGACGGTCGCGGGATGCTCGAAGAAGCGGTCGGGCATCTTGTCCAGCGCCAACCGGACATCCTCGAGGCTGATCTCCTTGCCCACGATGTAGTGCGGCATGGTCGGGAAGCGATCGTGCATGGCGCGCATGACGCGGGAGAGCACCGTGCCGTCGCCCACCCCCGCATCGAAGACGCGCAGCGCCGGCGGCCGCGGATGCACGTTCGCGAGCTCGAGGCTCACGCGCTGCGCTACCACCCACTTCTCGCTGCAGGTGTTCACGAACAGCAGGTACTTCTGGCGATTGTCGTAGAAGCGGAAACCATTGATGGAGCCGAGGCCGCCGACGGGGCCGATGGCCGGGGCCGCGCGCGCGCGCGGCACGGCGGCCGCGCCCTCGTGGAGACCGCCGACCGTCGGCACGCCGCCGGCGCCCGTTCCGGGCGTGCCCCTGGCGATGAAGGCCTGGATGCGGTCGAAGGTGTCGGTCGTGATGCGTCCGCCGTCGCGCAGCCGGCGCACCAGCTTGCCGTCATTGATCGCGAGCCGCCCGAAGGTGGACTCCGCCAGATCCGCCCGGCGGCAGTATTCGGAGATCTCGCGCAGCAGCGTTTCCGGATCCATGGCAGACGATCCAAGGCTCGATCATTGGGGTCGACTGTTCAGAATTCGAGCACTGCCGGTCGGCCGCGTCAATTCCTTCATCTCCCATGCGTAGAGTGGGCTGATTGGTGGGCAATATTCAAATTCCGCCAAAATCCGCGCCCTTTCGGGCACACTGCCCACGATAGAGAAACTCAAGTCACCCTTTCAGAGGCATATTGCCCATGGTGATGGGCGGTTTCCCACCATCGTGGGCAAAACCGTCCCGCTGCTCCCTTTTCAGCCGGCGGTGGCGCCGCCGTCGATCGGGATCACCGCGCCCGTGATAAAGCTCGAGGCGGGCGAGGCCAGCAGGAGCGCGAGGCCCTTGAGCTCGTCGGGTCGCGCGAGGCGCCCGAGGGGAACGATGTCCACGAACTTTTGCACGGTCTCGGGCTCCCGGTGGAGGCGCCCGCCGCCGATGTTGGTCAGGAACGGGCCCGGAGCGATGGCGTTGACCAGGACGTTGTAGGGCGCGAGCTCGAGGGCCGCCTGGCGCACGAGGTTGTTCACCGCGGCCTTGGTGGCCGCGTAGGCGTATCCGACCATGCGCTCGGCCCGGATCCCGCCGATCGACGAGGTCACGATGATGCGGCCGCTGCGCTGCGCCTTCATGCGCTCCGCCGCCACCTGAAGCGTGACGAACACGCTGGTCAAGTTGACCTGCAGGACCTGCTGCCACCTCGTCATGTCGACCGCGTCGATCTCGCCCTCGGGCCGCTGAAAGCCCGGACCCGCGCTGATGCCAGCGTTGGCGAAGACGACGTCGAGCCGGCCGTGCTTCTCCGCGGTGGCATTGATCGCCGCGCGCAGCCGCGCCGTCTCTCCGACGTCGAGCACGGTCGCTTCCACCGCGTGCCCCGCCTCGGCGAGGCGCGCCGCCGCCGCATCGAGGCCGACCGCATCGATGTCGAGCATCGCCACGACAGCGCCGTTCTCCGCCATCACCTCGGCCATCGCGAGCCCGAGGCCGCTCGCCGCACCGGTCACGACGGTGACGCGGCCGCGGACGTCGAAGAGCGCGTCGGCTCGCATTTGATGCTCGCTTCCCGCCTGGCCGCGCCTCAACCGGCTCCGGGAGCCGGGCTCTCCGTCAGGCGCGGCTCTAACTCAACCGAAGGCGCGCTGGCGTGATAGATCCGCGCCATCATGATGCTCGCGATCGTGCCGAGCCCCAGCGGGATCAAGAGCAGCAAGAAGATCTGATAGAGCGGCAGCTGCATCGCGATGAGATAGCCGCCGATGACCGGCCCGGCGATGGAGCCGAAGCGGCCGATGCCGAACGCCCAGCCCGAGCCGTTGGATCGGATCGCCGTCGGATAGAGGATCGCCGAGGTGGCGTTCAGGCCGAACTGCAGGCCCAGGAGACAGAACCCCGCCAGGAACACGATCAGCATCAGCAGCGGGATCGAGCCGGTCACGAAACCGATCGATCCCACGATGGGCAACGACGCCGCGAACAGCAGCGCGACCGGCATCAGACCCTGCTTGTTGAGCGGCAAGCTCAAGAGCAGGCCGCCGATCGTGCCTCCCAGCTGGAACAGGGATGTCGCGATCTGAGCGCTGGCCGGCGAGACGCTGGCGCTGCTCAGCACCGTCGGCATCCAGCTGTTGGAGAAATAGAACGCCATCTGATTGCACATGAACAGGATCCACAGCAGGGGCGTCAGATATCTGAGCCCGCCGCCAAACAGATGCTTGAGCGGGAAACCGCTGAAGACTTGCTCCTCGCGGACGATGAACCGCGTCTCGGGACCGACCGCGAGCCCGGGAGAGAGACGTCGGGCGAGAGCCGCGATCTGCGCCCGATCCTGCGTCTTCAGCACCAGGAACTTGATCGATTCGGGAAGCCAAAGCTGCACCGCGACGCAGATCGCGATCGGCAGCACGCCGCCCAGGAAGAACAGCACCTGCCAGCCATAGGACGGGACGAGCCATACCGAGGCAATGCCCGGCAGCACACCCCCGAACGTGACGCCGGTGAACATCAGGATGATCATGGTGGCGCGCACGCGCTTCGGCGCGAACTCGGCGTTGAGCGCGATGAT
>Ga0209415_10011107_pt1 | contig 15213 bp, 10 predicted proteins | sample PeaSoiSIISIP2007_FD_187696 | JGI IMG/M metagenome (GOLD analysis project Ga0209415, IMG submission 187696) | Peat soil microbial communities from Weissenstadt, Germany - SII-SIP-2007 (SPAdes) (version 2) | ecosystem: Environmental > Terrestrial > Soil > Wetlands > Peat | place: Germany... | reverse complement strand
GCTCCGCGCGCGCGCGCCCGCCAGCCACGCCTCGACCCGCTGCGGATCCCCCTCGACGCGGAGCGTGTCGAAGAAGCGCTCCCTCGCGACCCGGATCCCGAGCTTGCGCAGCCCGAGGGCCATCGACGCCGCCAGGCCATGCACCCGCCCGGCGATGGCGCGGATGCCCGCGGGGCCGTGGTAGACGGCGTACATGCTCGCGACCACGGCGAGGAGCGCCTGGGCGGTGCAGACGTTGCTCGTCGCCTTCTCGCGGCGGATGTGCTGCTCCCGGGTCTGGAGCGCCATGCGCAGGGCCGGCTTGCCGTGGGCGTCCGTGCTCACGCCGATGATGCGCCCGGGCAGCTTGCGCACCAGGTCCGCCTTGCAGGCGAAGAACGCCGCGTGCGGCCCGCCGTAGCCGAGAGGGACGCCGAAGCGCTGGGCGCTGCCGATCGCGATGTCGGCCCCGAGCTCCCCGGGCGGGGTGAGCAGCGCGAGCGCGAGCAGGTCACAGGCCATCGCGACCAGGGCGCCCTCGGCGTGCGCCCGCGCGATGAAGGCCCGCCAGTCGTCCACGCTGCCGTCGGTGGCGGGGTACTGCAGGAGCACGCCGGACACCTTCTTCTGGAAGTCGAACTTGTGGGGGTCGCCCACGACGACCTCGATCCCGTGCGCCACGGCGCGCGTCCGCAGCACGTCGATCGTCTGCGGGTGGCAGGAGTCGGCGACGAACACGGCGCGCGGCCCGTCCCCCGCGCCGCGCGAGCCCGAGGACGACTCCATCACGTGCATCGCCTCGGCCGCGGCCGTCGCCTCGTCCAGCAGCGAGGCGTTCGCGATCTCGAGCGCCGTCAGGTCGCTCACCATCGTCTGGAAGTTGAGGAGGGCCTCCAGCCGCCCCTGCGAGATCTCCGCCTGGTAGGGCGTGTACTGCGTGTACCAGCCCGGGTTCTCGAGCACGTTGCGCTGGATGACGGGCGGCGTGATCGAGGGCGAGTAGCCCATCCCGAGGAAGCTCTTCCAGAGCTCGTTCTTGGCGGCGATCGCGTGGAGGTGCTCGAGCAGGGCGTGCTCGCTCTCGGCCGGCGGGAGGTCGAGCGCCTTGCGGAAGCGGATCGAGGCCGGGATCGTCTGATCGATCAGCTCGTCGAGCGAGCCGGCGCCGACGACGCGGAGCATCTCCGCGACCTCCTCCTCGCTGGGACCGATGTGACGTAGCGCGAACCTGTCGGGGTGGGCGAGCGAGACGGGCATGGCGATGGACTTCTACGATGTACAGCCCCACCGCTCCGTTGGCCAGCACGAGCGCAGCGCGCGTCACTCGACGCAAACGAGCTCGCTGCCCATCCTCGCCAGGACGAGGTCCGGAGCGGGGCAGGAAGCCCGGCAGCTCGCCCCCGTGCACGCCGGGTCGCTCGCCCGCGGGACCTCGTAGCTGCAGCCCCCCGGGCCGCAGGACCACGAGATCCCCGTCGCCGGATCGCGGCCGCTGGCGGTGGGCGCGGCCAGCACGCAGGCGCCCGTGAGGTTGACCCTCCCCGCCGGGCACTGGCCGGCGACGGGGCACACGCCGTCGTGGCGCGGGCTGTGGTCGGGGCAGGCGGCCGAGCACGTGCCCCGGATGCTGTCGGGGACCAGGTTGCTCGCGCACGTCGTCTCGGCGCGCTTGCGGCGCGGGCGGCTCGTGGGGTCGCGCTCGACCGGCTCGGCGTCCACGGCCGCGACGTCGCGGGTCCACTGGCGCAGCGTCGCCTCGTGGATCCACGCGTAGCCCGCGTCGCCCCAGCCCGTGCCCCAGCTGTTGTGCAGGAGGAAGTACGTGCCGTGGGGCATGCGCGCGTAGCCGGACACCAGGAGCGCGTGGCCGGCGTCGGGGCCCGCCGACTTCGTGTAGTGGGGGACGTAGCGCGCGCCCGCCCGCCCCTTGGGCACGAACGCCGAGGGCAGCTCGAGGGCCACGATGACGTCCTGGCCCGCGGCGATCTTCGCCTCCAGCATCGCGATGTCCGGCGTCGTTCCCAGGTACTCGACCTCGGTGAGCTCCCCCGTCGCGGCGGCGATCACGGCCCGCGCACGCGGGTCGTTGACCGGCTGGCCGCACCCCTCGCGCGGGGGCTTCGGGAAGTCGTGGCAGGGCACCCACCCGATGGCCTCGCTCGCCAGGAATGGCCACGTCTGCTCGGGGGCGAGGGGCTGGCCGACGTTGGATGTGAGCGACGTCTCGACCTGGGGCGACCGGTACCGCGACCAGATCTGCATCACGCTCACCGAGGGGTTGGTCCCGCCCCAGCGCGCGAGCGCGTGATCGACCGCGGCCGCCGTCGCGAAGGCGGTGCACGCCGGGGCGTTGGCCTGGTTGCGGACGGGCCCCTCGGTCCCCTCGAGGCGGTGGTCGACGACGGCGGGCAGCGCGGCCGCGTCGTGCGACAACATCGCGCGCGGCACGAGCGGCGTCGCCCCTCCGCCCTGCCCGGACCCGAACATCAGCGAGCGGGCGCACGCGAGCGGGGCGGCCTGGGACCCCGTCCACACGGCGCGGCAGGGGTGGTCGGCCAGGTTGGCGTCCGCGGGCGCCACGGCGGGCGCCTCGTGGGCGGCGAGCGAGGGCAGGTCGGGCAGGGCGGGGGTGGGAGGGTGCGCGGCGCGCAGCGGCGGGGGCTTCTTCGGGGCCTCGAGATCCGTGGCGGCCAGCACCGCAGGTCCCGCGTCGATCGCGGGCGGTGGGGCCAGCCGGTCGCAGGACGCCGTCACCAGGGGTGCCAGGAGGAGGAAGCGTCCGGGAGCTCTCGCGCGCACGAACCCGAAGAATTGCACGGTTCGGAGAGCGGCGCAGTACCCGGGCGCGGGCGGGTGCGCGCTACACTGGCCGCACATGGGCACTCCCTGGGACCGCGCCGCAGCCGCCTATCTCGAGGAGTGGGTGCCTCGCTTCGTGCCGTACCACCTCGATCTGGTGCGCGAGATGGCGCTGCGGGAGGGCGATCGCGTCCTCGTGACGAGCGCGGGGCCCGGCGCGGAGGTGCTGGCCGTCGCGCGCGCCGTGGGCCCCGGGGGCTTCGTGCGGGCGACGGACAAGAGCGCGGAGATGGTGCGCGTCTGCCGCGAGCAGGTGGAGCGGGCCAACCTGGACGGCCGGGTGGAGTGCGTCGAGGCGGACGCCATCGACGCGAGCGGCGGCGTATGGGACGCGGTCCTCTGCGCGTTCGGCCTGTGGCAGATCCGGTCGCGGGCGGAGGCCCTCCAGGCCTGGGCGAGGGAGCTCGCGCCCCGGGGGAAGGTCGGCATCATCACGTGGGGGCCGAGCGACCCGGGCGAGCCGTTCGACAAGCTGGAGCACTGCCTCCGGGAGCTCGAGCCCGGCCTCTCCATCCCCGACGCGCGGGTCTACGCGGCCCGCGACGCGATGGCGGCGGTGTTCGAGGAGGCGAGCCTGGTGATGGTGCGGCACACGGTCGTGCGCCACACGCTGGGCTTCAAGAGCGCCGAGGCGTTCGTCCGGGCGATGCGCGAGGGGTGCACGTGGCGTCGGGTGTGGGAGGATCTCGGCGACGAGCGGATGGAGCGCGTCGCGGCGCGCTTCTACGCGTGGTGGGGCGGTCCGGACAAGCCGCTGTCGTTCGACCCGGCCGCCACGCTGGCGATCGCGGCGCTCCCGGGCGCTGAGGTCGAGCTGGCGCACCGGCCGAGCGTGCGGGCGCCTGGTTAGGGGCCGTCGAGCACGTCGCGCACCTTGCGCGTGAGCGAGGTGGGCGTCAGCGGCTTCTGGAGAAACGCGACGCCGGAGTCCAGGACGCCGTGCAGGAGGACCGCGTCGTCCGTGTAGCCGGACATGAAGAGCACCTTCATCTCCGGCCGCATGATCGCGAGGCGTTCGGCGAGCTGCCGTCCGCTCAGCCGGGGCAACACCACGTCGGTCAGCAGAAGGTCGATCTTGGCTCCGTGTTGCTCGCAGATGAGGAGGGCCTCCCCGCCGTTCGGCGCCTCCAGGACCACGTAGCCGCCGCGCCGTAGAATGTTCCGGGCCAGGACGCGCACCTGGTCTTCGTCCTCGACGAGCAGGATGGTCTCGCTGCCGCGTCCGGATTTCGGCTCGGTCGGCGCCGAAGAGAGTCGCTCGACGGCGCCGCCGAACCTCGGGAAGTAGATCTTGAACGTCGTCCCCAACCCGGGCTCGCTGTAGACCCAGATGTGACCCCCGCTCTGGCGGACGATCCCGAAGACGGTGGCGAGCCCGAGGCCCGTACCCTTTCCCTTCTCCTTCGTCGTGAAAAATGGCTCGAAGATCCGTGCCTGGGTCGCCCGGTCCATCCCCATCCCGGTGTCACTGACGGCGACCTCGACGTACTCACCCGCTCGAACGTCCGGGTGCAGGCTGGCATAGTCCTCATCCAGCACCACGTTGGCCGTGCCGATGGTCAGCTTGCCGCCCTGGGGCATGGCGTCGCGCGCGTTGACGGCCAGGTTCATGAGGATCTGCTCGAACTGGCTTGGATCCACCTTGACGCTGCCGAGGTCGCTCGCGGGAACCAGCGTCAGAGCGACGTCGGCGCCGAGCAGGCGGCCGATCATCTTCTCGATCCCGACCAGACCGTCATTCAGGTTCACGACCTTCGGCTCGAGCGCCTGCTGCCGACTGAACGCCAGCAGCTGCCTCGTGAGAGTGGCCGCGCGGAGAGCGGCTCTGTGGATCTCCTCGACGTCGGCGCGAAGGGGCTCATCGGGTTTCAGGTCGCCGCCAATCATCTCCGCGTAGCTCAGGATCACGGAGAGCACGTTATTGAAGTCGTGCGCCACCCCTCCAGCCAGACGGCCGACGGCCTCCATCTTCTGGGCCTGGAGGAACTGCGCCTCGAGGGCGAGGGCCGCGGTGACGTCTCGCGTGACGGCGACGTAGGCCACGATGGGCCCCGCGCCGTCCCGCACGGGCGAGATGCTGGTGTCCTGGGAATACGGGGTGCCGTCCTTCTTCTTGTTGATCAGCCGTCCGCGCCACGTCTTGCCGCTGCCGAGGGTGGCCCAGAGCGCGCGGTAGAAATCTTCGTCCTGCAGGCCGCTCTTGAGGAATCGTGGGTTCTTGCCGAGGACTTCCGCCCGGGAATATCCGGTCACTCGTTCGAAGGCCGGGTTGACGTACTCGATAGCCCCCTGGGCGTCCGCGACGAGCACCATCTCGTCGGCCTGCTCGATGGCCGTCGACAGCCGCCGGCGGTCGGTCTCGGCGCGCTTGCGAGGTGAAATGTCACGGACTGTGCACTGGATGACCTTCCGGTCGCCGACGACGTGGACGTCGCTGATGATCTCCACGTCGACCGTCCCGCCCGCCCGCGTCGTCAGCGGAAGGTCGTCGTGTCGAACGTATCCCCGGGCCTGCAGGCCGGCGAACGAAGCCTTGGCGGCCGGCGTGTCCCGGAAGGGGCCGATCTCCCAGAGGCACTTCTCCAGGAAGTCCTCGCGCGAGTAGCCCGTCAGCTCCGTCATGAACGGATTGACATCCACGATGCGCCCGGTGTCCGCGTCGACGATCAGGATGCCGTCGCGGGAGGCCTGGAAGAGGAGGCGGTAGCGCGCCTCGCTGGCCTGGAGCGCGCGCTCGGCCTGGGTGAGCTCGGTCACGTTGCGGAAGAAGCCCGCGACCATCGCGCGACCGCCCACCGTCATCGGGGTCGCGCTGACGTCCACGACGATGACGGTGCCGTCCTTCTTGAGGAGCGACAGGCCCGCCGACAGGGACTTTGCCCCGCCCGCCAGGCTCTTGAAATCGGCCTGGTCTCTCCGTACGGAGCCCTCCTGAGAAAAGTCTGCCACGGACATCGCGCAGAGCTCGCTCTCGCTGTAGCCGAACATGCGAGCGGCCGCCGGATTGGCGAACCGGACCTGCTGCGTCTCGACCTCGACGATCAGGATGCCGTCGGAGCTGTTCTCGAAGAGCGTGCGGTACCGGGCCTCGGATGCCCTCAGTGCGCGCTCGGAACCAGCAGCCGCCGTGTCTTCGGCTTCCCCCACGCCCATCCCCGATCTCGATCGCGATTCCACTTCTCGCTCGAAGCGTGGTCGCGGAACAAATAACAGGCTAGCACGAACCCTCCAGCGCAAAGCGTGCGTGTGCGCCGCAAGGCCTTCGTCCGCCGCCTCCCCAACCGGCGGAGACATGGTCCGGCCTTGGATGGCGCGCGCGATGCAGGTCCCTCGTCATGCGCGTTCTCGTGACCTGGGGCTCGAAGCGGGGAGGCACCGAGGGCATTGCCCGGATCGTCGCGGAAGCCCTGCGGCACGAGGGGCTCGAGGTCGATGTGCTGCCGTCCGGGGCGGCGGCAAAGGTCAGGACTTTCGACGCCGCGATCGTGGGCGGGGCGCTCTACGCGAATCGCTGGCACCCCGACGCACGCCGCTTCGTGAACCGCCAGGAGGGCAGGCTACGCGCCGTGGCCGTGTGGTTCTTCTCGAGCGGCCCTCTCGACACCTCCGCCGAGCGTCAGACGATCCCGCCCACGAGGCAGGTGCGCATCCTCATGGACCGCGTCGGCGCCCAGGGTCATGTCACCTTCGGGGGGAGGCTGACGCCGGACGCCCGCGGGTTCCCCGCCCGCGCCATGGCGAAGAAGCACTCGGGCGACTGGCGCCGTCCGGAGCTCATTCGCGCCTGGGCATCCGACGTCGCGCGGGCCCTGCCCACGGCGCGGCCAGGCGTCGCGACCACGCCACCGGGCCGGTCGCTTCCACGCCTCGTCCTTCACGGGCTCGCCGGCTGGGCAGCCTGTGCCCTGACGATGAGCGCGCTCCTGGCGACCGGGCACCGTGGACTCGCGGTCTTCCTGCACGCCCTCGCCGTCCCGCTCATCTTCGCTGCCGTCTCGCGACACTACTTCCGGCAGCCCGGGGCGCGTGACCCGCTCCCGACGGCGTTCACTATGGTGGCCATCGTGGCGCTGCTGGACCTCGTCGTCGTCGCGGGGTGGATCCTGCGTAGCCTCGCCATGTTCGGGAGCGTCGCCGGCACCTGGCTGCCCTTGCTCCTCGCCTTCGTCGCGACGTGGACGACGGGGGAGGTCATGAGCACGCAACCGTGGCCGAAGGCTCCCGCCGAGACCCCGCGGCCACGGCACGCCTGACGCGACGGCTCCCGAGCTCGCGCCGCTCAGCTCGCCAGGCCCCGAACCGGACGCGCGCTCAGGGGGACCACCGCCCGGGCAGGTGAATGCCCGCCATGCGGTCCGGGTTGCGTACGCCCTCGGCGCTCATCGCCTCCTCGGCCTGCGCGACGAGGGCGGCCCCCTCGTCCCCGCCGAGCCGCGATCCGAGCCGGCGGCGGGCGGCCCACGAGTGCAGTCGCATCCCTGCGCCCTCGCACCGCGCGAGGGCCTCGCGCAGGGCGTCGATCGCCTCGGCGCGGTCGCCTGCGGCGTTCGCCGCCGCTGCGCGCACGAGCGAGGCAAGCGCCTTGCTCCAGGCGGCGGGGGTGCGCTCGAGCTGCCGGGCCAGGTGGCGCGCCTCGCTCACCCGCGCGGTCCGCGTCGCCGGCTCCGCGTCGATGGACGCGATCGCGCCGCACGCTTGCACGTACGCGGTGAAGCCCGCGATGAAGCGCGAGTGCAGGAGGAAGCTCCGCCTCAGCGCGCGAGCGTCGCGCTCGAGGCGGGCGCGCGCGCTCGCGCCGTCGCCGACGTAGAGGTCGATGTTCACCTCGGAGAACATCGCGTACCAGTGCTGGACGCTGAACCCGCTGCGCGTCCACCGGGCCATCGCCTCGCGAAGGTGGCGCCGCGCTCCGTCCGGATCGTCGCGGGCGAGGCAGATGTCGACCATCACCGTCGAGCGGAGGCAGACGGCCGTGTAGAAGTCGCCGCGCTGCTCCACGTCGCGGAGGAGAGGCGCCGCCCGCCGTGCCTCCTCGCGAAGCCTGCCGCTGAAGAAGCAGGCGAAGACGGCGAACAGCCGGACGTTGCCGCCCGCGGCGCTGTAGAGGAGGCGCCCGCGCGCCGGGTCGGCGAGGGCGGCGTCCAGGGCCTCGAGCGCCTCCGGGAAGCGGCCGCGCATGTAAAGCGCGAGCCCGTGCGCCGCATCGAGCTGCAGCCTCCCCTCGTCGCCGGCCCGCGAGGCGAGGCTCCGGGCCGCCTCGAGCACCCTGCGCTCGCGCCTGCCCTCCTCGTGATCCGCGACGGCGAACTGGACGAGATCGATGCACATCGCCCTCAGCACCTGGAGGCGGTCGCCCACGCGCCTGGCCAGGAGCAGGTGGCGGGCCTGCATCGCGGCGCCCAGGATGACGTTGACCGTCCCGAGTCGCTCGCTGACCGCGCGCAGGGCCTCGACCCTCACCCGATCCTCCCGCGAGACCTCTTCCGGCGACCGCTCGCGGAAGCGCGCCCCGAGGACCCTCTGCAGGACGCTGAAGAAGAGGAGCGCGAAGACGGCGCCCAGCGCCGACCGTGGAGCGCTCATCCCCATCGCGGCGAGCACCCGGCGCAGCGCGACGGTCCCCTCGTCGACACGCCCGCTGGCGACGATCTGCTCCGCCGCCGACCGCTCCAGCTCGACCCGCTCGATCGCGGTCGCCCCTCGCGCCGCCTCCTGGTACTGCTCCGCCGCGTCACCGGAGCGGCCGGCGCCCTCGAGCATCTGCGCCAGGCGGACCCGGAGGCGGCGCTGCTCCGCGGGCGGGTGGTCGACCGTCTCGAGGGCGAGCCGGAACAGACGCGCCGCCTGGTCGAACGCGAGCTTCGACGCGGCTTGCTCGGCCGCGCGCTCCGCGTACAACGCCGCGCGCCCGGTGTCTCCGGCCCCGAGCAGGTGCGCGGCCAGGGCCTCGGGATCGGCATCGGGCGTCGCCTCCAGCGCGGCCGCCAGCCGGCGGTGGTGGCCCCGCAGGACGTCCGCCGGGAGCCGCCCGACGAGGGTCTCGCGGATGCGGTCGTGGGTCACCTCGACGACCTCGCGACCGTCGCGCACCCCCGTGCGCGCGAGCCTCCCGTCCGCGAGGAGCGTCAGCGCCTCGCCGATGTCGCCGAGGTCGGACGCGGCCGCGATCAGCGATGCGGGCAGCGGACGCCCGGCGACGGCCACGATCTCGACGAGGCGCGCCGCCTTCTCGGGGAGCCGCGCCAGGCGCTGGGTCACGACCTCGTCGAGCGTCATGAGCACGAGGGTCGCCTCGCCCGCATCGATCCGTCCGCGGTTGGCGCGCACGAGCTCCTCGACGAGGAACGGGCTGCCGCGCGCCTCGCGAGCCACGGCCCGCGCGATCCTCTGGGCCAGGTCGTCGCTCGCGTCGAGGAGCGCGAGCGCCAGGGCCTGCGCGTCCGTGGCGTCGAGCGGTCCGATGGCCATGGTGCGGCGCTCGGCGCCCTCGGGCCAGCGCTCGGCCATCTCGGCGAGCATCGGGCTGCGGTCGGCCTCCTCGTCCCGGTAGGTCATCATCAGCAGCAGCGGCGCCCTGGGTGGACGGAGGACGTCGAGGAGAAGCGCGGCGCTGTCGAGGTCGCCCCACTGGGCGTCGTCGACGAAGAGGACGAGCGGCTGGGCCGCGGCGATCGTCTCGAGAAGCTCGCGGAGCGCGTCGAAGGCACGCTGGCGCAGGCCCCGCGCGTTTTCCTCTCGCGCCCCGGCCGGCGTCGCAGGCACGCCCGGGACGCGCTGAAGGACGGGGAAGAGCCGCCCCAGCGCCCCGATGTCCTCCGGCAAGAGGAGCGGCTCGCCCGCATCCGCGAGGCCCATCAGGTGACGGCTGAGGGCGTCGACGACGCCGTCGATCGCCTTGTACGGGACCGTCTCGCGCTCGTACGCGCGGCCGCGCAGGATGACGGCGTCGCCCGCGACGGCCAGCTCGTCGAGGAAGTGATGCACGGTGGTCGACTTGCCCATGCCCGGCCCCCCCGCGACCAGGACCGTGATCGAGCGGCCCGTCTTCGCCGCCCCCGCGGCCTCGCGCAGCCCCCGCAGCTCGGCCTCGCGTCCGACGAGCACCGCGTTCCCGTCGCCCCCGGACAGCGCGGCGGGCGGGGCGCTGGTCTGGGAGACGCCCAGGCGCTTGAGGATCTGCTCGCCGCCCGGCCGCCTTGAGGGGTCGCGCTGCAGCAGCTCCACGCACAGCGCGTCGAGATCCGGCGGGACGCCGCCCACGCACTCCGAGGGCGGAGGCGGATCCAGCGTCATCTTGCGCGCGAGGACCTCGACCGTGGAGCCGACGAACGGCCTCCGCCCCACGAGCGCCTCGTAGAGCATCACGCCGACGCTGTACCAGTCGGACGCGGGGTCCGGCGCGGCGTCGGGCTCCGCTTGCTCCGGCGCCATGTAGCTCGCGGTGCCGACCATCTCGCCGCTGCCCGGCGGGGACTCCGGCTCGACGTGCAGCAGGTCCGCCGCCACCCCGAAGTCGAGGATGACCAGCCGGCTGCGGGGCGTCACGAGGACGTTCGACGGCTTCAGGTCGCGGTGCAGCTTGCCGGCCGAGTGGATGGCGTGCACCCCCTGAACGAGCTGCCGCAGCGCGACGCGCAGCCGCTCCATGTTCGCGGGCGACGTGGCCGGGAGGGGACGCTCGCTCGTCCGTCCCCCCGCCTCCGCGGCCCCCAGGGCGCGACCCCGCAGGGTCGCCGTCATCGACGGCGGTGGCCTCGAGGTCTTCCGGAGGGGCGCCTCCTGGACGTACCGCGCGAAGTCCACCCCGTGCACCAGCTCCATCGTGAAGAACGCGCTGCCGGTCTGGGACGCGACGAGCTCGTGCAGGTGCACCAGGTTGGTGTGGTGCAGGTCCGCCAGGGTGCGAAACTCCTGCTTGAAGCGGTAGAGGGCGTCCGCGTCGAAGCGCGGCAGCGTCTTCAGGGCCACCGCGTGCCGGCGCTCGCGGTCGAAGGCCTCGTAGACCACGCCCATCCCGCCCTGGCCGATGCACCGGACCACGGCGTAGCGGTCCGTGCCCTTCCAGGCGGGGGCCTGCGGCTCGGGCGGCGCCGAGGCGTGCGCAGGCCCCGAGCTCATGCGTTCCCCTCCGGAAGGAAGTCCGCCCATGTTCCCAGGTTACGCGCGTTGAGGCATGGGTGTCACGGCGGCGCCTGGATTTTGCGGGGCGCTCGTACTAGATGGCATCAAGTTCGCGAGAACGCCGGAGGAATCCCGTATGTCGAGCTACCGTTTCACGTCCGAGTCCGTCACCGAGGGGCACCCGGACAAGCTGTGCGACCAGGTGTCCGACGCCATCCTCGACGCCATCCTCGCCCAGGATCCGCGGGCGCGCGTGGCGTGCGAGTCCCTGGCGAAGACGGGCATGGTCGTGGTGGCCGGCGAGATCACGACGACGGCGCGCGTCGACTACGCGCAGATCGTCCGGCAGACGGTGACGGACATCGGGTACGTCGACTCGTCGATGGGCTTCGACGGCAACACGTGCGCCGTGCTCACCGCCGTCGAGCGGCAGAGCCCCGACATCGCGCAGGGAGTGAACGAGGGGGACGGGCTGCACAAGGAGCAGGGCGCGGGCGATCAGGGGCTCATGTTCGGCTACGCGTCCGACGAGACGCCCGAGCTCATGCCGGCGCCCATCCACTACGCGCACATGCTCGCGCGGCAGCTCGCCGCCGTTCGCAAGAAGAAGCTCGTCGACTTCCTCCGCCCCGACGGCAAGACCCAGGTGACCCTCGAGTACCAGGACCACGTCCCGGTGCGGCTCGACGCCGTCGTCGTCAGTACGCAGCACGACGAGCGGGTCAAGTACAAGCAGCTCCGCGAGGCCGTGATCGAGCTCGTCATCGACAAGGCGATCCCGAGAAAGCTCGTCGACAAGAACACGAAGGTCCACGTCAACCCCACGGGGCGCTTCGTCGTCGGCGGCCCGATGGGCGACTGCGGGCTCACGGGGCGCAAGATCATCGTCGATTCGTACGGCGGCATGGGTCGCCACGGCGGCGGCGCGTTCAGCGGGAAGGATCCGAGCAAGGTCGACCGGAGCGCCTGTTACTACGCACGCTACGTCGCGAAGAACGTCGTGGCCTCGGGCGTGGCCAAGCGCTGCGAGGTGCAGGTCGCGTACGCCATCGGCGTCGCCCGCCCCGTCGGCGTGAACGTGAACACGTTCGGTACCGGCAAGGTGAGCGACGAGGCGCTCGAGAAGTACATCCTCGCGAACTTCGACATGCGGCCCAAGGCGCTCATCGAGGAGCTTAACCTACTCGCCCCCGTGTTCAAGCCGACCGCCGCGTACGGCCACTTCGGACGCCGCGAGTTCTCCTGGGAGAAGACCGACCGGGCCGCGGCGATCGCGGACGACCTCTTGCCCAAAGAGCGCAGGACAGCCCGGATGAACGGCGCGCCCTCCAACGGACAGAGGAAGCCGCAAGCCGGCAAGCCAGCGAAGCGCGGCGCGATGGCCGAGGCCTTGCGGCGGCTCGCTACCGCGTCAGCGCCTTCTCGATAGCCTGTTTGACCTCGGGGGACGTCGGGTCGGCCTTGGGCTTGAACCTGGCGACGACGGCGCCGTCCCTTCCCACGAGGAACTTGTTGAAGTTCCACTGGATCTCTCCCCCGAACTCCGGGTCCGTCGTGGGGCTCGTGAGGTAGTCGAAGAGCGGATCGATGCCCGGTCCCTTGACCGTCACCTTCGCGAACATGTCGAACTTCACGCCGTAGTTGGCGGTGCAAAACTGCGCGATCTCCTCGTTCGTGCCGGGCTCCTGGCCGCCGAACTCGTTCGCGGGGAACCCGAGGACGGCGAGGCCCCTCGCCGCGTACTCCTCGTGCAGCTTCTCGAGCCCTGCGTACTGCGGGGTGTTCCCGCAACGGGACGCGACGTTGACGATGAGGAGAGCCTTCCCTTTGTAGTCGGCCAGGCTCTTCTTCTCGCCCGTGATGGTCTTCTCGGTGAAGTCGTAGATGGTCTTGGACATGGCTCTTGTTTTGATGCAAGAACCCGCCCCGGCGGTTGCGCCCCAGTGGCGGTGGCGCGGAGGGCGGACGCGAGGCAAAGTGCGATCCATGGGGTTGGAGCAACGCCAGGTCGCACGCGGGTTTGCCGTCGCGCTCGCCGCCGCGGCCGCCGTGGGCGTTCCGCGAGCCGCCTCTGCCTCTGCGCCCGAGCCGGATCTCATGACGCGCCTCGCCGACTACGCGGCCCGGCTCGACTCGATGCGCACGCACGCGAGCTACAGCGTCGACGGCCAGCTCGAGACGCTGGACCGCGGCGGGCGGCCCGATTCGCTGAAGACGATGACGGCGCGCGTCGACGCCGACGGCACGACGTCGAGGCTCAACGTCATCAGGTACACCGAGGACGGGGAGGACAAGACGGACGACGCGCAGAAGAAGGCCCGCGAGAGGGAAGCGAAGCGGAAGAACGAGAAGAAACGCATCCGCCTCCCGATCCTCGCCACCGAGCAACCGCGTTACGTGTTCGACCAGCTCGAGGTCGACGCGGCGGATCCGTCGCGGGTGAAGATCGCCTTCGTCCCGAGGGCGCCGGAGGACGACACGATCGAGGGGTCGGCCTGGGTCGACGCGCGGACGGGCTCGCTCATCTCGGTCGGCTTCAAGCTCAGCCGCACGTCGATGTTCGTCGATTACGTGCACTTCACCGTCGAGTTCGGGGAGTCGACCCGGCTCGGGTCGGCGGTCTCGACGGTCCTCGTCGAGGGCCAGGGCGGCATCCTTTTCTTCCGCAAGCGGTTCCGCGGGACCGCCAAGGTGTCCGACTACGCGCTCGTTCCTTAGGTGGTCCCTGGGGTCCTTCGCTTCGCTTCAGGACGACATCTCGACCAGCTTGAGCACCGTCCGCCAGTTTCGCACGGTGGAGGTCGTGCCGAGCGTCGAGTCGAAATACGCATTCGTGAACTTGCTGCGCGCGACGCCGTTGGGCAGGCGCAGGTAGATCTCCCGGCCGCGCACCGCGAGCTCGTCGGGCGGCGATCTGCGGACGTCGAGCGAGGCGACGCCGGCAGGTCTCGGCTTGTCGGCCAGAAACACGACGTGCAGCGCGTCCGGGCTCTGCCCCGCCGCAACGAAGGGGTTCCCGCGAGCCACGTCCTTCACCTCGTCGGCGGTCCTCACGACGACCGGAACGCGGTACCGCCACCGTTCGAGGATGGTGCCAGCGATAGTCGCGGGCAACCTCTCGGCGACCGCCGGGTGGGCCTCGAACACGACGTTGCCGCTCTGGATGTACGTCTCCACACTTGCGCACCCGGCCGCCGAGAACATCGCGGCGAGGTCCTTCATGGGCAGCTTGTTCTTGCCGCCCACGTTGATGCCCCGCAGAAGGGCGACGTACGCTCTCACTTCTTGGCTGCCGGCGCCTTCGCCCCGGCCGGTTTGTCCGGCGTCTTGACGAACTTGAGCGTCATCCGGTCGCTCTCGCCGATGGCCACGTACTTCTCGCGATCCTTCTCGCCGAGCCGCAAGGCGGGCGGCAGCGTCCAGACGCCCTCGGGATAGTCCTTGGTGTCCCTGGGGTTGGCGTTGATCTCGGACTTGCCGGCGAGCTTGAAGCCCGCGGCTTCGACGCGGTCGATGAGCCACTTCTCGGGCACGTAGCCCTTCTTCGCGCTCTCCACGGGGTCGGCGTCAGGCTTGGCGCGGTGCTCCTCGATGCCGAGCACGCCGCCCGGCTTGAGCGCCTTGCGGATCTCGGCGAGCCACGCGTCGACGGTCCCGCCGTTCACCCATCCGTGGACCTCGCGCATCACGAGCGCCATGTCGAGCGTCCCGTCGATGTCGAGCCTGGGCGCGTTGTTGTCCACGACGACGGCCTGCACCTTGCCGAAAAGCTCGGGGGACTTGTCGAGCAGGGCCTTGAAGCGCTGACCGTAGAGCGTGCCGCGCTGGTCTTCGGGGCCGTTCGGATCGGCGTTGGTGTCGATGAGCTTGCCCTTCGCGGCGAGCGTCGGCGCGAGCAGCTCCGTGTACCAGCCCTCGCCCGGGATGATCTCGAGCACGGTCATCGTCGGCTTGAGGCCGAAGAAGGTCAGCGTCTCGAGCGGATGGCGGTACTTGTCGCGGTCGGCGTTGCCGGGCTTGCGGTGCTTGCCCGCCGTCGCCGCCTGGATCGCCGCGGCCAGGGTCGGGTACGCCTTGTCGGCGAGCGCCTTGGCCGCCGCGTGCATCTCGGGGGTCCACCGCGCGAGCTCGGCCTTGTTCTCGTCCTGCCACTTGGCGCGATCGTCCTGCAGCTTCTTGAGCGCCTCGGCCTTCTTCTTCTCTTCCGGCGTCGGCTCGGCGGGCATGGGCGTGGCGCTCCCGGTCGGAGCGGCC
>Ga0209415_10011106_pt1 | contig 15215 bp, 9 predicted proteins | sample PeaSoiSIISIP2007_FD_187696 | JGI IMG/M metagenome (GOLD analysis project Ga0209415, IMG submission 187696) | Peat soil microbial communities from Weissenstadt, Germany - SII-SIP-2007 (SPAdes) (version 2) | ecosystem: Environmental > Terrestrial > Soil > Wetlands > Peat | place: Germany... | reverse complement strand
CACGCTTCATCGGCACGGCTGCAATCGGTCGCTCCGATCTGTACCTCGCTTTCATCCTGGGCGGCCTTGAGTCTCTCAAGCCGGGCGGCATTGGGATGTACGTATTACCGAGAGCTTTCCTGTTGGGCAAGTCTGCAGGCCCATTGCGGCGCCTGTTGCATGAGGAATGCTGGGTGCATTGCCTCGCGGATCTGTCGGCAATCCCCGTTTTCGAAGGCATCGGTTCTTATGTAGTACTCTTGGTATTTGAAAAGAAAGGAGCGGGAAACCGCGCAGCTCCTCGCGCAACAATTTTGGAGTGTCGAGGAAATGTCGGGAAGGCCCTCCAGGAAGTATCCGAGGGTCGAACCACGTCAGATTCAGCGTACAACATATATGAGGTTGACCAAGATTTGTTCAAAAAACCGACATGGGTGCCGCTGCCGCCCACAGAAGCCGCCTTGCACCAAAAGCTAGAGACTCTCCGTCCACTTTCTGACTTTCTTGACGTTAGACAAGGATACATCTCTGGCAAAGATGAAGTTTTCATAGTTCGCCGTGAGGGAGTCCCACGCGATGAGAACGCTGTGTGGGCACCCCTTCTCCGCGATAGAGACATGAATCAGTACGTCGTCCCGAAACGGACAGATTGGTTTGCCTTTTATCCCTATATGGACGGTAAGAAGGTGTCCAAAGGCGTACTCGAATCTACATTCCCGAAGACATGGAAGTACCTTGAGGCTCATCGACAAAGCTTGCGATCGATTGCGCAGCACAAGAAGGACTGGTGGGAGCCTCTACGGCCACGCTCGCCGGAAATTTATGAACGGCCAAAGATCTTAAGCCCCCATCTGGTAATAGTGCCACGCTTCGCGCTCGACATAGACCGGAAGTTCGTTGTCTCTCACGCGCCAATCCTGCGCTCGAACGATGAAGGTGCCGAAGAGGATCTTCTGCGGTTCTTTGTGGCCGTTCTCAATTCGAGCGTGACGATGTGGTACCTAAGTTTTCACTCCCCCAAATATCAGCGCGGGTATTTAATGCTAGAAAACCTCGTACTGAAGGGGATTAGAGTGCCTGACCCGGCTGTGGTTCCGGTTCAACAAAAGCGCGAAATCCTACGGCTCGTCGATGAGAGGCTCGTTGTTGGCAAGGACGATGCTCAACGCATAGCCTGCGAGATTGATCAGCTTGTAGCAGAGCTTTATCAGCTGACTCGTGCGCAGCGCGCGATGGTCGGGTTGTAGGTCATGGAGTTCGCACGGATATCGGAGCGGGATCTCGCCGACCGAATCCCCTACCTGCAAGGACTCCTGAAGCCACTGGCGTTTGACAATGCAGGACCGGCAGTTTCTAGGGCGCGTCCCTCGCGGGTCTCAGATCTAGTGATCACTGCGCATGATGGCCCGCGCCCAACATCCCATTACAGAGACTGGACATTCTCGACCAAAATATCGGGAGTGAAGGCCAACTACTTTGAAATCTGGACCGAGGCGTCGAAGCCCAGAACATGGATTCTTCAGCTGGCATACCTTCATCTTCTTCTCCTTACCCCAGACGCGCGCAAGAAGTTACTCGGCATCCATTGTGACCCCAATGAGCCGCTGACCGCTCCGCACGCCGCATATAAACGAGGACTCCATATCCACGCGCTGGCCGCAGGTGACCCGATTAAGGATGCCCACCTCGTGCTTAACCGACATCGGCTGGCCAACAACCATCTTCAGGTCAGCGCCCTCAGAGCATCCTGGGCGGATGCGGTCCAGATGGTGGCAGACGAGATTCTGACGCTGCGCTTTAGCTCGACGAGCTGAGCCGAAGACGCTAGCCACCCCACCGCGCTCGCGCCGCCTTCTTGGCAATCTCTTTCCGCTTCCGATCGCTCAGCTTCGCCGCCCGCGCTTTCCCTCCCTTGCTCGCCCCCAGCTCGCCGAGCGAGACGGCTAGCGGGTTCTTGCCCTTGCGCGCCACCGCTTCAGTTGCCGTCGTGCGTATCGAGCCCACAGGCAGGCGTCCACCGATGATACTCTCCACCGCATCGAAAGCGGCGGTCACTTCGTCTTGATCTGATTTGCGGCGGGTTCCCATGTGAGGCAGTATGGCAACGCGCCGAGTGGTTTTCTAGGGTCGTAGAAGACGAAACGCTGTTCGGAATCAAAAGACCCCTCTACCTTCGCCCGCCACACCTGGTTATGGCCCGCTGAAGCTGCTACCATATTGCCACTGCCTGTTTGACGCGAGAATTCCGCCTTCGCACCGTGATTTACGGCACGCTTCCCGCTCAGATACTCAGGCACAGACGACAACAGTAACCGGTGCGGCTCGCTGCGTATCGGTAGCCCGGGATCGATCACGCGGCCGCAGCGGCGGCCCCAAGCAGGAGTGCGCAAGGTGTACTGCGGCTCGCGGGGAGGATGTCCATGACGATGAGTGAGATTCAGAATATGCTGAACGGCCTGATGCGCGGCATCGACAAGAAAACGGCCTTTACGGTTGAGCTGTGCCCGGATCCCGACCTCCCCGGTGTGACGGTGCAGATGCGCCGCGCTAAACGCACCGGCTCACTCCAGCTTGCCGAGGCCGACCTGTTTGCGGCACAGACCGATCTCATGCGACGCAACCGGCTGCGCACGGCGCTCAAGCGCGCCCGCGATCGCATGTGGGAAGAGCCGCATCACATCTTCAGCACCAAGGTGGAGCGCCCGAAGGCCCAGGGCGCGGCGTGGTTTCACCCCGCCCAACGCGGGCGCGGTCGTCGCTAGCATCGGCTGTCGGCGCGGCGGTCTACTCAGCCCACCGCGCCGATCTGCTCCGCCCCCGTTCACCGAGCGGAGAGGCAAAATTGAAGCATTCGATCCTGCGCAGGTTCAGAGGTGCACCGGTGACGTCCCCTCGGGAACCCGAAGAGCCAATCCGTAGTGAGCTCTTCAGCATCGAGCGCCTCGAGCAACATGCCGAGAGCCTCGCGGTTGCTCAGCGTGTCACAACTCGGGCCAGAACCGATCGACGGCTGGCGACACGGCTCCGGGAGAACGGCCGGGTGCTGCTCGCAGCGTATCGCAGCATCGGCGAGGCCATCCGTGAGGAACGTGCCATCACCCCCGCGGCCGAGTGGCTGGTCGATAACTTTCACATCGCGGAGGAACAGATTCGCGAGATCCGCGATGACCTCCCGCGCGGCTTCTATCGCCAGCTGCCGAAGCTGGCGGAAGGGCCGCTCGAGGGCTATCCGCGCGTGTTCGGACTGGCCTGGGCCTTCGTTGCACACACCGACAGCCGGTTCGATCCGGAAACGTTGTGCCGGTTCGTGCGCGCCTACCAACGCGTGCAGCCGCTGACGATCGGCGAGCTGTGGGCGGTGGCCATCACGCTGCGCATCGTGCTCGTCGAGAATCTGCGCCGCGCCGCCGAGCAGATCGAGCACAGCCGCGCGGCGCGCCAGCAGGCCGACGCCCTGGCCGACCGGCTACTCGGAGTCGGCAGCCGCCAGGCCGAACGGGTGGAGACCGCCCTGCAACGCTTCGCACAGACACCCCTGCCGACAGCCTTCGCGGTCCAGCTGGTCCAGCGGCTGCGCGATCAGGACCCGGCGGTGACGCCGGCGCTGCGCTGGCTGGACGAGCGCCTGGATGCCCAAGGAACGACCGCCGACGAGATCGTCCGCGAGGAGCATCAGCGCCAGGGCGCGAGCAATGTGACCGTCCGCAACGTGATCACCAGCATGCGTCTCATGTCCGCCGTCGATTGGGCGGAGCTCTTCGAGAGCGTCAGTCTCGTCGATGCGGCGCTGCGCGCCGGCAGCGACTTCGCCGCCATGGACTTCCCGACGCGCGATCGCTATCGGCACGCGATCGAAGAGCTGGCGCGCGGCTCGGGATGCACGGAGCTCGAGGTCGCTCAGCGCGCGCTACACGCCGCAGGCGAGCCCCAGAACACCGGCGACGTGACCACTCGCCGTGAGCGGGATCCCGGCTACTACCTCATCTCGAAAGGGCGTCGGGCCTTCGAGACGGCGCTCGGATTTCGCGTGCCGATGCAGGATTGGCTGGCGCGCGCCAACGCCGCCGCGGGTATCCTGGGTTATGCAGCAGCCATCGCCATCATCGCCGCCTTTATCCTCGCGCTGCCGTTGCTCATCTTGGCGCAGGTTGGGGTCGGAGGATCGACGCTGCTCCTGCTCGCGCTGCTCGCCCTGGTCCCGGCATCGGATGCCGCCGTGGCGCTGGTAAACCACAGCATCACCAATCGGTTCGGCGCAACCGGGCTGCCCGGTCTGGAGCTCCGCGACGGGGTGCCGGCGAGCCTGCGCACAATGGTCGTCGTTCCCACGCTGCTGACGACGCCAGCGGAGGTCGACGAGCAGATCGAACGTCTCGAGGTTCGTCATCTGGCCAGTGCGGAGGGCGACATCCGCTTCGCTCTCCTCTCCGATTGGACGGACTCCGCTACAGAGACTGCGCCAGGCGACGAGGAGCTGCTTGCCGTGGCCGTCGCGGGCATCGCGCGCTTGAATCGACGCTACGGACCGGCGTCGGATGGCGACCGCTTCCTCCTGCTGCATCGCCGACGGGTCTGGAACGCGGGGGAAGGAAAGTGGATCGGGTGGGAACGCAAGCGCGGCAAGCTGCACGAGCTGAACCGATTGCTGCGCGGTGCGACCGACACGACGTTCCTCGCCGTCGGCGGCCGCCCGCCCAGCGTCCCGCCGGGCGTCCGCTACGTGATCACCCTCGACGCCGACACGCGACTGCCGCGGGGAGCCGCGAGGCGATTGGTCGGCAAGATGGCGCACCCGCTCAACCGTCCGCGTTTCGATCCCCGCACCGGCCGCGTGGTCGAGGGGTACGCGGTGCTGCAGCCGCGCGTCACGCCGACGTTGCCCACCGGCCGCGAGGGCTCGCTGTTCCAACGCGTCTTCTCCGGCCCGTGCGGCATCGACCCGTACGCCTTCGCCGTTTCCGACGTGTACCAGGACCTCCTCGGCGAAGGTTCCTACACCGGGAAGGGCATCTACGACGTCGACGTCTTCGAGGCCGCCCTCGAAGGGCGGGTTCCTGAGAGCACGCTTTTGAGTCACGACCTGCTGGAGGGGATTTTCGCGCGGGCCGGACTGGTCTCCGACATCGAGGTGCTTGAGGAGTTTCCATCACGGTACGACGTTGCCGCGGCGCGCCAGCATCGGTGGGCGCGCGGCGACTGGCAATTGCTTCCGTGGATTTTCGGCCGCGGGCGGGACGCGAGCGCCGACCCGGCAAAAAAGGCGATTCCATTGATCGGCCGCTGGAAGATGATGGACAACCTGCGCCGCACGCTGTCGGCGCCGGCCGCATTCCTGGCCTTGCTGGCAGGATGGACCTTGCCGCCGGCCGCCGCCGCTGTCTGGAGCATGTGCGTTCTGTCGATGATCGCGCTGCCCGCTCTCCTGCCCTTTCTCGCCGGGATCGTGCCGCGACGGCTCGGGATCTCGAAGCGCAGCCACTTGCGCGCGGCCGCTGCGGACCTTGCGCTGGCGTTGTCGCAGATCGGGTTCTTGGTGACGTTTCTCGCGCATCAGGCATGGCTGATGACGGACGCCATCGCGCGTACGCTCGTCCGTCTGTTCGTGAGCCGCCGGCGCATGCTGGAGTGGGTCACCGCGGCGCAAGCGAAGTTCAGTCTCCCGCTCGACGTTCGCGGGTTCTACCAGCGCATGGCCGGCGGCGTCGTCCTCGCCGCGGCGGCAGCGGTCATCGTGGGATGCGCGGGGCACGGCGCGGGGCTCGTCGCGGCTCCATGCATGACGCTGTGGATGCTGTCACCGGTGGTCGCGCAGTGGGCGAGTCGTCCACCGCCCATGGCGGGCCCGGCGCTCGTCTCCGCCGCGGACCTACACGCACTGCGGCGCATCGGACGCCGCACGTGGCGCTTCTTCGAGACCTTCGTCGTGGCGGAGGATCACATGCTCCCCCCCGACAACTTTCAAGAAGAGCCGAAGCCGGTGGTGGCGCATCGGACCTCGCCCACCAACCTCGGCTTGTACCTGTTGTCGATCGTCGCCGCCCGCGATTTCGGGTGGCTGGGGACGCTCGAGACGGTGGAGCGGCTGGGCGCAACTCTGGAGACCATGAACGGGCTCGAGCGCTTCCGCGGCCACTTCTACAACTGGTACGACACGCACGACCTTCGTCCGCTCGAACCGAAGTACGTGTCTTCAGTGGATAGCGGAAATCTCGCCGGACACCTCATCGCGCTCGGCAACGCCTGCCGGGAAATGATCGCAGGGCCGGTGGTGAATCCGCAATGGCTGGCTGGGATCGAGGATGCGTTGGGGCTCACGCGCGCGGGTCTGGATGCACTCGCCGACGACCGACGCACGCAAACCGTGACGCGAAAGCAGTTGCACGAAGCCCTCGACGCGCTCGGCGCCTCGCTCCGGTCGGCTCCGGCCACGCCGGCGGACGTTGCCGGACAGCTGGCGGAGCTCGTGCTCCACGGCGATACCATTGTCGACATCGCGCAGACGCTGACCGAGGAACGCGGCGACGGCGCCAGTGCCGACGTGCTGAGCTGGGCCGAGGCCGTGCGTGCGTCCATTCAGAGCCACGCGCGCGACCTCGAGCAGCTGATGCCGTGGGCGCGGCTCGTCTTTCGCGACGTCGCACTCATCGCGACGCCGGGAGCGGATGAACACCGTTCGCCAGACGTGGCGTTGCGGTCGTGCTTCGACTCGGTCCCGACCCTGACTGATCTGCCAGACCGCTGCGCGGCGGCCATCGACATCCTGGCACGTCACCGGGCGGAGATCGCGGCGCAGACCGACGGCAGGGACGACCGGCTGGCACGCGCCGACGTGTTGATCGACGCGTTCGAACGTTCGGCGCGCACGGGCGGATCACTCGAACGGCGCCTCGCGGCGCTCGCCGAGCTGGCCGGGAAGATGTTCGCCGCCATGGAGTTTGGCTTTCTCCTCGACCCGGCGCGGCAGCTCCTCTCGATCGGCTACCAAGTCACCGAGGGCCGTCTCGACCCCAACTGTTACGACTTGCTCGCCTCCGAGGCGCGCTTGGCGAGCTTCATTGCGATCGCCAAGGGAGACGTGCCGGTGCGGCACTGGTTTCGGCTCGGCCGCGCCTTGACGCCGGTCGACCGTGGCTCGGCGCTCATTTCATGGTCAGGATCGATGTTCGAGTATCTGATGCCGTCGCTGGTGATGCGCGCGCCGGCGGGGAGCCTGTTGGAGCAGACGAGCCGCTTCGTCGTCCGCCGGCAGATGAAATACGGCGCCGAGCTCGGCGTGCCGTGGGGGGTCTCGGAATCGGCGTACAACGCGCGGGATCTGGAGCTCACCTATCAGTACATGAGCTTCGGCGTGCCCGGCCTGGGGCTCAAGCGCGGACTCAGTGAGGACGCCGTCGTCGCTCCCTACGCGACGGCGCTGGCGGCGATGGTGGATCCGCAGGTCGCAGCGCGGAATTTTTCGCGACTGGCGGCAGCCGGCGGCTGTGGCCGGTATGGCTATTACGAAGCGCTGGACTACACCCCGACGCGCCTCCCCGAAGGCGAGCCCGTCGCCATCGTCCGCTGCTACATGGCGCATCACCAAGGGATGACCCTGGTCGCGCTCACCAACGCGCTGCAAGACGGCGCGATGCGCGCCCGCTTTCACGCCGAGCCGATCGTCCAGGCGACGGATCTCTTGCTACAGGAACGCACGCCGCGCGACGTCGCCGTTGCCCGCCCCCGCGCCGAGGAAGTGAAGGTCGCGGCCGACGTCCGCGCGCTCGTGCCGCCGATGCTGCGCCAGTTCCATTCCCCGCACGACCCCGTGCCGCGCACACACCTGCTGTCGAACGGCCGCTACGCCGTGATGATCACCGCAGCCGGCTCGGGATACAGTCGCTGGCGGGATCTCGCGGTGACGCGCTGGCACGAGGACGTGACCTGCGATTCCTGGGGCACGTACGTCTTCCTGCGCGACGCACGCAGCGGCGACGTGTGGTCGGCGGGGTACCAACCGAGCGGCGTCGAGCCCGACAGTTACGAGGTGGAATTCTCCGAGGACCGTGCCGAGATCGTGCGTCGCGACGGGACGGTCTCGACCACGCTCGAGGTGGCGGTCTCTCCCGAGAGCGCTGCCGAGGTGCGCCGCGTGTCGATTTCGAACCTCGGCATTCGCGCCCGCGAGATCGATCTGACCTCGTACGCCGAGGTCGTGTTGGCGCCGCCCGCGGCCGACGCGGCGCACCCGGCCTTCTCCAAGCTGTTCGTGCAAACCGAGTTCGTCACCGATGTCGGCGCCCTCCTGGCGACGCGGCGGCGGCGATCGCTGGGGGAGCCCGAGGTCTGGGCAGCGCACCTCGCCGTGGTGGAAGGCGAGACCGTGGGCGACGTGCAATTCGAGACCGATCGCGCGCGTTTCCTGGGACGTGGGCACGAGATCCGGACACCGATCTCGGTCATGGACGGCCGGCCGCTGTCGTGCACGGTCGGCACCGTGCTCGATCCGATCTTCAGCCTGCGCTGCCGCGTGCGCATTCCACCGCGGGCCACGGCGCGTGTGGCGTTCTGGACACTGATCGCGGCGTCGCGCAGCGAAGCGCTCGACCTGGCGGACAAGCATCACGACTCGACCGCCTTCGAGCGCGCCGTGACACTCGCGTGGACCCAGGCCCAGGTGCAGCTTCATCATCTCGGCGTCGGGCCTGATGAAGCGCACCTCTTCCAGCGTCTCGCTAACCACGTCCTTTATTCCGACCCGACGCTGCGACCGTCGTCCGACGTCTTGAAACGCAACGAACGGGGACAGTCGGCGCTCTGGGCCCACGGCATCTCCGGCGACTTGCCGATCGTCCTGGTGCGCATCGATGAGGTTGAAGATCTCGAAATCGTCCGCCAGCTCTTTCGCGCCCACGAGTATTGGCGGATGAAGCGACTGGCCGTCGATCTGGTGATCCTGAACGAACGCCCCTCGTCCTACACCGCGGATTTACAGGGGGCTCTGGAGGCGATATTGCGGGCGAGCCAGTCGCGCCGACACCCCGAGGCGGAGGACGCTCGGGGGAACGTGTTCGTTTTGCGCGCCGACCAGATTTCGGTCGACGTGCGCAGCCTGCTGCAGAGCGTGGCGCGAGCCGTCCTCGTCAGCCGCCGCGGCAGCCTCTTCGAGCAGGTCCACCGTGCTCAAGGCACGCGGACGGACGGACCGAGGGCGAGAGATTGAGGCCGCAGGTCGTCGAGCCGTGACCGCGCGACGCGAGGTCCTCGGGCTCGAACAGCTCCATTGGGGTATCCGCTTCCCTGAGTGGTGATGGACGCCCCCCCAACCTATTGGGGAGGGTCCTCCCGTTCGGAATCAACAAGAGCTATAAGGGCTTCGGGTCGATCGGATACGCGCCGGCGCAGCGTCTGCTGTTGGTAGTCTCCATTGAACGAGGTGAGCGGACCCGCATCATCTCAGCGCGGCCGGCGATCCGTGCCGAAAGGAAGTCCAGTGAGCAAAAGCGTGTCGAGCCCACAACCGCAGCTCGAGTTCTTCAATGGTCTTGGCGGGTTCGACGCCGGCGGACGGGAATACGTGACGATTCTCGGCGAGGGGCAGTGGACGCCGGCGCCGTGGATCAACGTGATCGCCAACCCGTCGTTCGGCTTCCAGACCTCGGTCGAGGGCTCGGGCTACACGTGGTCGGTTAACAGTCGCGAAAGCCAGATCACGCCGTGGTCGAACGACCCGGTCAGCGACCAACCCGGCGAAGTGATCTACGTGCGCGACGAAGACAGTGAAGCGCTCTGGGGACCGACGGCCCTACCGATTCGCGAGGAGGGCGCGCCGTACGTTTGCCGGCACGGCCAGGGCTACAGCCGGTACGAGCACGCCGCGCACGGCATCGCACTCGAGCTGCTGCAGTACGTGCCGCTCGACGACCCCATCAAGATCTCGCGGCTGGTGATCCGCAATCAGTCCGGGCGATCGCGCCGTCTCTCGGTCACGGCGTACGTGGAGTGGGTACTCGCCGCAGCGCGCGAGGCGTCCGTGCCCTTCATCGTGACCGAGATCGACGCCGAGACCGGCGCGCTGCTGGCGCGCAATCACTGGCGCACCGAGGGCGGCGACCGCGTGGCGTTCGCCGATCTCGCCGGGCGACAGATCGCATGGACCGGGGATCGCAGCGAGTTCCTCGGCCGCAACGGTACGCTCGCACACCCTGCCGCGCTTGCAGGCGACGCACCGCTTTCCAATCGCGTCGGCGCCGGTCTCGACCCCTGCGGCGTTCTGCACACTCAGCTCGAGCTCAAGGCGAACGCGACGGTCGAGATCGTGTTCTTTCTCGGCGAGGCGGCGACAGCGGTGGACGCGCGGGCGTTGATCACCCGCTATCGCACCGCCGACCTCGACGCGGTCTTCCGGGCGGTGACGCGGCACTGGGACGATGTCCTGGGTGCCGTCCAAGTGAAGACCCCCGATCGTTCCATGGACATCCTGCTGAATCGCTGGTTGCTCTACCAGACGCTCGCCTGCCGGCTCTGGGCGCGGTCGGCGTTCTATCAGGCGAGTGGTGCCTACGGCTTCCGCGACCAGCTGCAGGATGTGATGGCACTCGCGGTGGCGCAGCCGGCCCTCACCCGCGCGCACCTCCTACGCGCTGCGGCGCGGCAGTTCGTCGAGGGCGACGTGCAGCACTGGTGGCTGCCGCCGTCGGGCCAAGGGGTGCGCACGCGGATCTCCGACGACCGCGTCTGGCTGCCGTACGCCGCCGCCCACTACGTCCAGGTCACCGGCGACCTCGGGATCCTCGACGACATGGCTCCGCTCCTCGAGGGGCCGGCCCTGCGCGCCGGCGAACACGATTCGTATTTCCAACCCATGGTCGCCGAGGAGCGCGCCACGCTGTTCGAACACTGCGCGCGCGCCCTCGACGGGTGCCTCTCGGTTGGCGATCACGGCCTGCCGCTGATCGGCGCGGGAGACTGGAACGACGGTATGAACCGGGTCGGCGAGGCGGGAAGAGGCGAGAGCGTCTGGCTCGCGTGGTTCCTGCACGCCACGCTTGCGGCGTTCGCGCCCTTGGCGGAAGGACGCGGCGAGTTGGAGCGCGCCGCACTCTGGCAACGGCACGCGGCCGCGTTGCGCGAGTCTCTCGAACGCGAAGCGTGGGACGGCGACTGGTACCGTCGGGGCTATTTCGATGACGGGACACCGCTGGGTTCGGCTGCGAGCGACGAATGCCGCATCGATTCGATCGCCCAGTCGTGGGGCGTGATCTCCGCAGCGGCGGATCCAGCGCGCGCGGCGCGCGCCATGGCGGCGGTGGACGAACACCTCGTGCGCCGTAGTGATCGACTGATCCTGCTCTTCACCCCGCCGTTCGATCAGCTGCCGCCGGTGCGCGAGTCTTCCGCGGAGTCCCGAGCCGGCGACACCACGCCGAGCGACCCGCCGAACAAACCGCCGGGGCGCCCGGCCCGGCTCGACCCCGGATACATCAAAGGGTACCCGCCGGGCATCCGGGAGAACGGTGGTCAATACACGCATGCCGCCGTCTGGTCGGCGATTGCCTTCGCAATGCTCGGCGACGGCGACAAGGCCGCGGAGCTGTTCGCGATCTTGAATCCCATCAATCACGCCAGCGCGCGGGCCGCCACGCATCGCTATAAGGTGGAGCCCTACGTCGCCTGCGCCGACGTGTACGCCGAGCCCGCGCATGTCGGGCGCGGTGGTTGGACCTGGTACACCGGCGCGGCCGGCTGGATGTATCGCGCCGGTCTGGAATGGATCCTCGGCTTTCGCGTGCGCGGCGCGACATTGCTTCTCGATCCCTGCGTGCCGCGGGCGTGGCGTGGCTTCGAGATCGTATTTCGCTACCACTCGGCGAGCTACGAGATCGTCGTCGCGAACCCGTACGGCGTGAGCCGCGGAGTTGCCCGTGCCGAGCTCGACGGCGCCGCGCTGCCGGCGCAGCCGCCGGGAAACCCAGCGCGGATCCCTCTATTGGACGACGGGGTGACCCATCGGGTGCGCGTCACCCTCGGATGAGCGCATGCGCCACCGTGGTGGTGACGATCTCGTCGGCAGGAATGGCCGCGAGGCGCTGAGCCAGCCGCCGCCCTTCGGTCCCCACATTCCATTGAAGAAGGCTAAGATGATCGGTGTCGAGGATGACCATTGCGCTTGCGCGTGGCCCGCTGGACTTCGGGCGCAGAGAGCGCCGGTACTGCTGCCCGGGACAGCGCCGTAACGCGCACGCTACACTGAGAACCCATGCGCAAGACCAAGACGACAAAAGCCAAACGTACAACGACCGTACGCGGCACGCAGTACGAGTACACTGTAGTGTTCGAGCCGGCAGAAGAGGGCGGCTACGTGGTCACCGTTCCGGCACTGCCCGGTCTCCACACCGAAGGAGGCACGTTCGAGGAAGGCGTCCCGTTTTTCATCGTCGTGGTGCTGAGACGCCTGCAGGTTGTACGCCTTGCGCCCGCGGATATTCAAGGCCGTTAGCCCTATCACACGAAGGCCGACCCTTTAAGCGCGGCACCTTGCTCGGGATCAAGTTGCTGCGCGGTTGATCGCCGCGAATGGATCAGGTGCCGGCGACGATCACGGTGAACACGCTCCGTCCGGGCTGGACGACCGCGGTGGTCCGCTTGATAACAGCACGAGAGATTTTTGACGAGGTCTCTAGAAGGTCCGAAAGTGTGTGGACAAGGCGACCGGATTTGGAGACGAAGCGTAGAAGAGAAGTATGCCTACGAATACAACTCCCTTCCGTCCTGTATCGGCAATTGCACTGGCAACGGGCAGGTCACCGTCGACGAGATCCTTACGATGGTGAACATCGCCCTCGGGAACGCCGACCTCTCGACTTGCACCGCCGGCGACGCCAATCACGACAACGAGATCACCATCGACGAGATCCTCACCGCGGTGAACAACGCGCTCAATGGCTGCCTATCCGGGCGCGGTCCAAGCGGGATGAATCAGCAGCCGCGGATCAGATGGTCGGACGATAGCGCAGCGATTGTTGGGAGTCCGCGAAACATCCAGGAGAAAGTCGCCGCGTACCAGGCCCGCGGATGGGGACAGCAAGAGACTGGTCGGTCGGCGAGACAGCCTGACCCGGCGTTGATCTCCGGGGGACTCGCCGATCAGGAACCGAGGACTACGCGCCCGCGCCCGCCACGCCCGAAACCTTCGAGGTCGACACGGGCCGACAAGTGGCAGCGATAAACCCGCGCGCTGCGCAGCGTTGGCGACTGGCACCCAGACCCTCGACAGGCGACCGTGCCAAAATGGTCGGGTATACGCTCGATTGTCGAAAAGCTGGAAGCCGCGACGGAGGAGATCGAGCAGGCCGTCGAGCATGTTGACACGATCGTGGCTTCTGCCGAAGATTGGCTCGGAACGAGCGGCCCCACGGTGCAGTTCCCGCTGGGCGAGCTGAGTGAGGCAACTGGACAGGTCGGGCAGGCCGTGGCGCAGGTCGAAACAATCATCGCAGCGACTGCGGGCTCACAGGGACCCGTCCGGAGCGGGCAGCGGGAGCCGAGCGCCGATAATCTGGATCAGGCCACGCAGCGATTCACGGAGGCGGTGCAAGACGTCGAAACCCTCGTCGTCGCCGCGCAGGAGGAATCGCGAGAAGCACACACCCTACGGGCGGGCCGTCTTAGAGCAGAGCAGTGACGATCATCGCGACCGCTGCGGCACTCATCGTCGCAGCGGTGGCCCAGCCGAGCCAGCGCAGGAGTGGCGGATTGGCCCGCGCCCCCATCACCTCTTGATCACTCGTTCAGCGGCGGTGCCAGGACGCCGTTCACCACCGCTGGATGGGACAGGGACCGCACGCCGTCATGCGTGTTTATACAGGAAGGCATGACACATCGCCGTAACCTCGGAACACCGATGCGCCGCAAAGGGGGAGCGTAGGCGCAAGAATATCCACGTAAAACTACGTGCGTAGTTCTCCGTGCTTTCGGTGTTGGCTACGCCGTTGATACAAGAGAGCCTGGCTGGGGTGTGGCAACACCTGAAAGGCCCCGGCATGGTCCGCTCGTAGCGAGACCAGCATGGCACTGCGGGAGGGAATGGCTCGATGAAGTCAAAGGCTCGATCGTCGGCGAGACGCCGGTGGCGAATAACCTTCGCGGATGAGGTAGAAGCCGTTCTACGGCAGCTCACACCACGCGAAGAGCACGTCCTCCGACTGCGCTTTGGCGTTGGTAACACGAAGCAGGAGATTGACGGTGTCGCCGCGTGGTTCTCGCTTACACCAGCAGCGGCGCACCGCATCGAGTGGTCCGCTCTCCGCAAATTGTGGCTGGCAGCGGTGATGGAAGCGCGCAGCGAGTGCGCCAACGCAGGATGAACGCGCCCCCGAGCTTCGCGGACCCGCCTCCTCCAGCCGCAAGAACCGGCAGTGACCTTCGGTCGTAAGAATGCATCCTTGGCAACACTGGTACCTCTGGCCGCTGACATGGCCGGGGCCGACGATGGAGTGATGCTGGACCGGCTCCAGCGTGCCGCGTTCGGCTACTTCCTGCAAGCCACTTCCTCGACATGCATACCGGTACCCGCGCCTGGCGCTCGGAGCTGTCGATCTGATTCTCGGCGCGACGAATTCCGTAGCCGCAGAATGTACTCGCACACGCCCAAGAGGGGACCTGTCGTCTGAGCAACTTGCTCACACTCGTTCGTGTGCATATAGTTGCCCCATGCAATCATCAACTCATGAATCTTTCCTACTACATTCAAAGGGACGCTTCACCGGTGCGCAGCGCGGATTGGCCGTGGCGCCAGTCTTAATCGTGCAACCTTGGGCTTTTCTCACCAACGATCGATCCTTTTCTATTTGAGCGCGGCAACGGTCGCATTGTTCGCTAGTTGCCACGTCGCATCCGGATTGTATGCCACCATCTCGCCGGCTATCTGGGCGGTATCGGGACCGAGGTCCTTTTGATAGATCTGACCGTCCTGATTGACGATGAAGGTCATCACTCCAGAGTCGCGATAGCTAACAGGATAAGCAACTAGCGCGAATCCCCCGGTCATTCTGCCATCGACGATATAGTTTCGGGCGCCACCCGGCGCATTGGCTCCTTGACTGGTTAGCATCCGGTAAACGTAGCCGTGGAAGGGATGAGACGCGAGTGATCCGGCGGCGTAGTGTTGATAGCCTTCGCTGGCCGCTTCAGCGACCAGGGGACCGAGGGGACTTTCCGGCTGCGCGCCCGCCTTGACCTCCCAGAATAAGCCGTCCTGC
>Ga0209415_10011105_pt1 | contig 15216 bp, 7 predicted proteins | sample PeaSoiSIISIP2007_FD_187696 | JGI IMG/M metagenome (GOLD analysis project Ga0209415, IMG submission 187696) | Peat soil microbial communities from Weissenstadt, Germany - SII-SIP-2007 (SPAdes) (version 2) | ecosystem: Environmental > Terrestrial > Soil > Wetlands > Peat | place: Germany... | reverse complement strand
GCCCGATGCGATCCGCGAAAGGCCGACGAGGGCGTCGGCCGCGGACCGGGGGGTCCGCCCCACAATCATCACAGAACATCCGGTTGTGGGAAAACTATGTGGCATTAGCCAATCCTGGCTGCAGCCGCCTTTCCAGGCGGCTTCTTCGTGTCGATCGAGGTATTTCGTAGTCTACTACTGCGCTTCACTGTTCCCCGACCGTCCCCATCGCCTGCCAACCCGAATTCTGCGTGGCGCTCTTGGCCGCCACGTAGACCACCCGATTCGACCCGAAGCTGTCGCCGAAAGCGATCGCCAGCGTCAACGTCAGCGTGTTCCCGCCGGCCGTCACCGCGCTCCCCACGCCCGCGATCGAACACTGCTCGTTCGATACAGTGCTCGCACTCGGTAGTACCATGCCCGCGTACGGTCCGCCCGCGTCGCCGGCATTATCCACCAGGTAGATCGCTCCAGAACCCGCCCCCATGGGAGCGAACGCTACGTAACACGCGCCGCCGCCGTCGATCGCGGTGTTGATCAGCACATCCACCAGCGTGAGGTCCTGCCAGCCATTGCCATCCGTGAAGGTGAACGTGTACGTCTGGCCCCCGCCGCCGCTGTGCGCCGGAGCTACCACGCTGACCGCCGGACTGGAGATGGCGCCCGTCACTCCCCATGTCCCCAAGGCCTGCCAGCCCGAGGTCGATGACGCATCCTGCGCCGAAAGGTACACCGCTTTATTGCCCGCAAAACCCGGGGCGAACGTGATCGGCAGTGTCACGGTCAGAGTGTTGCCGCTGCCCGCAGCCGAGCTGCCCGCCGCGGTGATGCTGCATTGGCTGTTGCTCACGCTTCCCGAACCGGGCAGCAACATGTACGAATACGGGCCGCCCGCGTCTCCCTGGTCGTCCACCAAATCGACCGCACCCGCATTCGCGCTCGACGGCACAAATGCTACATAGCACGCCTGCCGCCCGTCGAGCACGTTGCGGATCAGCACATCCACCACCGTGAGATTCTGCCAGCCGCCCACATCCGAAAAGGTGAATGTGAACGTGCCGGTGGCGCCGCTGCCCGCGGGCGGGCTCACACTCACGGATACGGGCGCCGGGGCTGCAAACACCCAGGCAGCGCCGACGTTTGCGTTGTCGCCCAGCCCACCCGAGACTACGGTCTTCCCGTCGCCGGACATCGCCACAACGCCCTGGTATACCTTGGTTCCCACCGCCCCCGTGCCCACGATTTTGCCGCCTTGCTGGGTCCAGACGCCGTTTGCGCGCGTGAACACCCAAAAGGCTCCCGCGCTCTGATTGTCCAGCACTCCGCCGATCAGGGCGGTGTTTCCGTCCGCGGACAGCGCCGCACCCCCGCCTTGCTTCGACCCGCCCACGTAGCCGGTACCCACGAGCTTGCCGCCCTGCTGGCTCCAGACGCCGTTTGAGCGGGTGAAGATCCAGGTGGCGCCCAGACCGCCATTCTCGTAGGTCGCCCCGCTTTCGACCGTGTTGCCGTCCGCCGAGATTGCCACTCCGACGCCTTGTTCGACTGTCGGCCCGATGGCTCCCGTGCCCACCAGTTTGCCCCCCTGCTGCACCCAGGGCGGTCCCTGGGCTGCACTGCTCCGGATGAAGATCCACACCGCACCGATTGCGTTGTTGTCGGTGCTTCCTCCCACGATCGCCGTGTTTCCGTCCGTCGACATCGCGACCGCCTGTCCGAAGTCGATCTCCGAACCGAGCGCGCCGGTACCGGCCAGCTTGCCGCCCGATTGGCTCCAAACCCCGTTGGTGCGGGTAAAGACCCAGACAGCGCCGAAAAAGTTGTTATCATCGGGTCCGCCGGCCATTGCCGTGTTGCCGTCACCGGATAAGGCGACAGCATCGCCCAACCGGGCATTGCCCACAAAACCCGTACCGGTCAGCTTACTGCCCTGCTGGCTCCAGACACCATTGGTCCTGGTGAAGATCCATACGGCCCCGGTATTGCCATTGTCAGCCCCAGCCCCGAGGGCGGCGGTGTTGCCGTCGGCGGAGATGGCCACGGCCTCGCCCTGGCCGACCACACCCACGGCGCCGGTGCCGACCAGTTTGTTCCCCTGCTGGCTCCAGACACCATTGGTCCGGGTATAGATCCAGGCAGCCCCGGCATTGCCGCTGTCACGCGGTCCCCCCACGATGGCGGTGTTGCCGTCGGCGGAAATCGCCACGGCCTGGCCTTGGAAAGCCGCGCCAGCCGCGCCCGTCCCCACCAGCTTGGTGCCCTGCTGCGTGTACTGCGCTTCCGCCGGCTCAACGAACCCGCTGGAGATCATGACCCCAATCAACGCCGTGAAAATCGGTTTAAAGAGCCTCATACTCGTATATGTGTAAAATGGGGAGGTATATTCTCAGCCATCCCGTTTCGAGCGCTTCACGCGCGGTTCGGCCCGCGGGGCGCTCCAGGCCGGTACCGTGGCCGAGACCTGGGCTCCGGGCGTCTAATGAAGTCAGGGCCCAGGCCGAATGGCCGCACTAAAGGCAGACCAACTGATGCGGCTGCATCATGAACCCGTCCCTCAGGCAGCGTAGCGGGATCGCTACTGTTCCCCCACCGTCCCCACCGCCTGCCACCCCGAGTTCTGCGAGTTGCTCCGGGCCGCCAGGTAGACCACCCGGTTGCCCCCGAAGCTGTCGGCAAAAGCGATCGCCAGCGTCAACACCAGCGTGTTCCCGCTGGCCGCCACCGCGCTCCCCGCGCCCGCGATCGAACACTGCCCGTTCGATACCGTGCCCGCACTCGGCAGCACCATGCCCGTGTACGGTCCTCCCGCATCGCCGGCATTATCCACCAGGTAGACCGTCCCGGTGCCCGCCCCCGCCGGAGCGAATGCTACATAACACGCGCCGGCCCCGTTGATCGCGGTGTTGATCAGGACGTCCAACAGCGTGAGATCCTGCCAGCCGTTGTTATCAGTGAAAGTGAACGTGTAGGTCTGGCCCGCGCCGCTGCTGTGCGCCGGAGCTACCGCGCTCACCGCCGGCACCACCGCGGCGCCTCCCGGCACTCCCCACGTTCCCAACGCCTGCCAGCCCGAAGTCGACGACGCGTCCTGCGCCGACAGGTACACCACTTTATTGCCCGCAAAAGCCGGCGTGAAGGTGATCGCCAGCGTCAGGGTTAGTGTGTTTCCGCCGCCCGACGCCGAACTGCCCGCCGCGGTGACACTGCACTGGCTGTTGCTCACGCTCCCCGACCCAGGCAGAACCATTCCCGAATACGGCCCGCCCGCGTCTCCCTGGTCGTCCACCAAATATACCGCGCCCGAATTCGCGCCCGACGGAACAAACGCCACGTAGCACGCCTGCCGCCCATCCAGCACGTCGCGGATCAGCACATCCACCACCGTGAGATTCTGCCACCCGCCCGCATCCGAAAAGGTGAATACGAACGTGCCGGCCGTTCCGCTGCCCGCCGGCGGACTCGCACTCCCAGCTACCGGCGCCGGGGCCGAAAACAGCCAGGCGGCACCGGCATTCGCATTGTCGCCCTCCCCGCCCGAGATTACGGTCTTCCCATCGCCGGACATCGCCACGACGCCCTGGTAGACCTCGGTGCCCACAGCCCCCGTGCCCACGTATTTGCCGCCTTGCTGGGTCCACACCCCCTTCGTCCGCGAGAACACCCAGAAGGCTCCCACGCTCGGATTGTCCAATTCTCCGCCCACCACGGCGATATTCCCGTCCGCGGATAGCGCCGCGCCCCCGCCTTGCGCCGCCGCGCCGACGTAGCCCGTCCCCACCAGCTTGCCGCCCTGCTGGCTCCAGACGCCATTCGCGCGCGTGAAGATCCAGGTGGCGCCCAGACCGCCGTTCTCGTAGCTGGCCCCGAACTCCACCGTATTCCCGTCCGCCGAGATCGCCACCGCCGAGCCTTGTTCGACCACCGGCCCGACCGCGCCGGCGCCCACCAGCTTGCCGCCCTGCTGGACCCAGGGCGCTCCCTGTCCTGTGTTCCTGGTGAAGATCCACACCGCTCCCATCTCATTGTTGTCGGTGTTTCCTCCCACGATCGCCGTGTTTCCATCCGTCGATATCGCAACCGTTTGTCCAAGCTGGATCTCCGTACCCACTGCGCCCGTGCCGACCAGCTTACTGCCCGACTGGCTCCAGACCCCATTGGTTCGGGTGAAAAACCACACGCCCCCCGCATAGTTGTTGTCGGTCGATCCACCGGCAACTGCCGTGTTGCCGTCTCCGGATATAGCGACAGCGATGCCTAACGAGGCTTGGCCAATTTCGCCCGTACCGGTCAGCTTGCTGCCTTGCTGCGACCAAACCCCGTTGGCCCGCGTAAAGAACCATACGGCCCCGGCACCCGAGCTGTCACCACCACCCCCGATGATGGCGGTGTTCCCGTCGGCCGATAGCGCCACAGCCTCGCTCTGATACGCCGCGCCCACCGCGCCCGTGCCCACCAGCTTGTTTCCCTGCTGGGTCCAAACACCATTGACGCGCGTGTACACCCAGGCAGCCCCGGCACTGCCGCTGTCCCCGTATCCCCCCACGATGGCGGTGCTGCCGTCGGCGGAAATCGCCACCGCCGCGCCCTGGTAAGCCGCACCCACCGCGCCCATCCCCACCAGCTTGTTGCCTTGCTGTGTGTACTGCGCGCTGGCGATCGCGACCGGCAGCAACGCAGTGAAAATCGCTTTGAAAACCCTCATATTATATATAGGCGGGCGAAAATGCTCGATATTCTCAGCCGTCCCGTTTCCATTGTGTCACCTTGACGTTCGGCCCGCGGGGCGCCCACACCGCCGGGTCGGTAGGGCCGAACAGCGCCACCACGGGGGTTCCGGCGGCGGCGGCCAGGTGCGTGATGCCGCTGTCGTTGCCGAAATAGATCCGCGCCCGCGCCAGCCAGCACGCCAGCTCGTAAAGATCGTCGATGCGAACCGCGCCTTCAAGCGGAGGATCTTCGGGACCGGCGCACCAGCGCACCGGCATGCTCTGCTCCAGGACGCCCGCCAGCTCGCGGAACTTCTCCAGCGGCCAGTCCTTCTTCGAGCTGCCCGAGAACGGATGGATCACCGCGAATCCTTCACATGCGGCATCGCCCAAGATCGGGCACCCGCCGGAAACCTTGCAATGGATGCGCGGAATCCCATCGCTCGCGCACTCGGCCAGAGTGCGAACCTGCTGCAGATAGAAATCGGTAGCGTGCATGCCGGCGCCCTCGGGCGGCAGTGCCGGGAAAAACTGGAACGGCAGTCTGAGTTGCTCCACCAGCTCGCGGAAATCGGGCCGGTTTGCGCCGTACCAGGAGACCACCGAGTCGAACCCCCGCAGATCCTCGACCAGCCGCTCGGGCGGTTCGGTCACGCCCAGAAGATCGAGTCCGGTCGACGGAATCGAGCGTGCCCGATCGGCGAACCGCGCCAGCGCAACGTTGGGAGGAGCAGCCCAGATTTCCAGGTAATCGGCTGCCAGGCATTCCATGGCAGGCAGGGAGAGGATGAAATCCCCGATACCTCCGGGCCGGATGATCAGTCTGCGCAATCTCGCTCCGCGGTCACAAAACAGAATAACAGGCCCCCGGTTTATCCACAGCAAATCCACCGCAACCCCCCTGTAACCAGTTCGAAACAAACGTCATAAATGTCGAGGAAAATGGGAGATTCGGGACGAAAAGGAGTTGACCAAAAGGCCTGGCGGGCGCATATTGAATGAGGTTCCAAGAGGTTTGAGGAACAGCAAGCCTCCGGAAACGTAGCGGACCAGGAACGATGATCCGTAGCTGAAACACTAGAGATAGAAACCGGCTGCGGGGAGCGAGAGGAAATCGGGCGGATTCGGAAGGCGGGCCGACAGGCGGCAAATCTGGCTGAACGCTTTGATCCGGAGGGATGCAAAAGTCCCGAAGGGGAGTGGAGGCTGGAGGCGCAGTCCGTCAAGCGGGTCGGCAAGATTGCAACGGGCCTGAAGCAACGAAGTGGCCGGAGCCGGGGCGAACCGGATCCGGTAGCGGAGCAGAAAGGCCGAACGGGCAGACGAACCGGCTGGTTGGGAAGCGAAGTGGCAGGTCGGGAGCTTTGACCCCGGAATGGAGTTCGCGAACGCGGAATCTGTTGCGGGCGAGCAAAAGGCCGTCACGAGCATCCGGTTCCGAGCGGGAACAGTCCGCGACGCGCCAGGAAGCATTGATCTGGTATCCGCCGAAAGTGGATGCCGGGGAGCCGAGTGGCAAAGCGTTCGGCATTCTCGTTTGCAATGCTCAGTACCGTGCATGCCGGTGGTGAGCTAGGCTGGAATTCAGGTCACTTGGAACCATTTCTTTTTTGGCCTGAGCCACCTTCACCCAACCCGCAACCCCCTTTTGCGCCTGGATACTCCGGGTCACTCATATGGGAGGGCACAAATACATCCCATTGCACCTAGGCCGTTCCTTCACCGTACTTATCGCGCGCCCGCGGGCCGGTAGCGCGATCACGCGGCGGAAGAGCGGCCTCTGATGCCGGCCTCGCGAAGGTCTGTCGCAAAAGAAGGAAGCCGGCCAGCAAATCACCAGCGCAACGCCAACTGCCCCGCGGAGATCCTTTAAACACAGGCCGGGAGGCCTGTGCCACAACTAAGAACGAGAGCGCCCACGCGGAGCGCGCAAGAGATGGTCTGGATATTAGACTATAGTGTAAGAGAGGCTGTAATAAGAGAGTTTTGGTGGCCATGCCCGAGTCACTGCGCGACCTGAGGGCCGGAGCCCACGCTGACCGGAGCGATGGTGCGGCGCTCGGCGCTCTGGGCGTGGCTCTGGCGGAGCGCCGCGAGGGGCTGCGCGGCCTCCCTTTTCTGCGTGCCGCTGTCCGTTGCCGGCCCGGCGACGCCCGCGCACACCGGGATCTGGCAAACACCTTGCTCACCCTGAATCGGCCACAGGAGGCAGCGGATTCCTATGAGACCGCGCTGAAGCTGGAACCCCGCTTTAGTGAGTTGTACCAGTTACTCGGCGATATCTATCTGGATCGCCTGAACGCTCCACGGGACGCTTTCCGAACCTTCTGGCGCGTGGTTTCACTCACGCCTCCGGATTGGAAGACCTATCGGAACGTGGCTCGCTGCTGGCTGAGAGAATGCACCCCGGGCGAAGTCATCCGGCGCATGGGCGAGTTGTCGCCGGGAGCCAATAATCCGTTGGAATTCCTCAAGGGCGTAGCGTCAGCCCTGGCGGATTCCGGACGCTATCACGAGGCGGCGAGGCAGTTTGAGGAGGTGTTGACGCATTCGCCCGACGACCTCGTGTCGCTGGGTGCGCTGGGCCGGATCTGGTCTGCGCTGCGCGACATCCGCTCGGCCAATCGATGTTTCGAGCGCGGCTCGCCGGTGGCCGGGGACGACCAGACGTTCCTGGGCGCCTGGCTGGCGCACCTCTCACGGATGGGAGATTTCGAAGGAGCGCGCAGGCTCTTTCACAGCCGGATCCGTTCGCCGGACCTCTGGTGGGACGCCGATCCCGCGGTGCCGATTTGGAAGGGCGAGGACCTCCGGGACAAGACTTTCCTGCTCGACACGGGCTCCTATTTCGGAGATGCGCTGCAGTTTGTCCGGTTCGCCGGGTTGCTGCAAGAAGCCGGCGCCCGGGTGGTGGTGCAGTGCCCTAAGCCCCTGCGCTCCTTGCTTCGTACGGTCCCGGGAGTGGACCTGGCGATCGCTCCTCACGATTGCCGGCCACGATGCGATTACCAGGCGAGCGCGTTCTGGCTGCTGTACGGCCTCCGGGCGCCGATCGACGCCACGATTGGCGGCTCACCCTACCTCGAGGTTCCCAAGGCCCTGCACGACGAATGGCGCTGCAGAATACCCCAACGACCCGGCCCCAACGTGGGGATCGTCTGGCAGGGCTCCCACACTTATCACGGGAATGCTTACGCGTGTCGTTCCCTCCCGCTAGAGGAGCTTCGTCCCCTGGCCGATATTCCGGGAGCGGCCCTCTACAGCCTGCAGACAGGTCCCGGCGCCGCACAAGCGATTGGCAGCACGGCTCCGTTTCCCGTTATCGATATCGGGCTCGATTTCGTAAATACCGCGGCTGCTATCCAGGCGCTGGATGTGGTGGTAACAATTGATACGTCCATCGCCCACCTGGCCGGCGCCCTGGGCGCTCGAACTTATGTGATGCTGCCTTACGATGCCTGCTTCCGCTGGATGATGGATCGCGACGATTCGCCGTGGTACCGCGGGGTCAGGTTGTTTCGCCAGGCCGCGCCGGGCGATTGGTCCGGCGTGGTCGCTTCGGTCGTGGCATCCTTGCGCTCGCTGCACTTATGCGGCGCGAGTAATTCGGCCGCCTGAAGACCGGTAAATACCCTAATTTACAATCAAGTCAAATATTTATCGTCCGATATTTCGTTTGACATTGACGGTACTTTCGTATTACCTTCAAGCACTACCAAATTAGTGTCACCTCGACCGGCCCTGAGAGTGTTATGAGCCTGGGAATCTGATGAGGAGGGTATGAAGCATGGAACCGGTTGCATGGAAGATCAGCATCAAGCAAGGACAAGGATCCTCCGATCTGTCCCCTAACCCCCAGATCGTTCAGATCAACGATGGCGTGTTCTGGGCCAACGAAACCTCGGTTGCGCACCGGCCGGCTCCGGATAGCGGAGGGGAATGGTTCATCGAGAGGGATGCCAACGGCAACCCGGTTAACGGGCCAGACGGTCAGCCCATTCCGAAGAACATTCAGCCCGGAACCACTTCCGAACAGGCGCAGCTTTCCGCCGCGGGGCGGGTCACCTACCACTGTGCCGTACATCCTCTTAACGCCCGGGAGAAAGGCACGATCATCGTTCCGGCGCAGCAGATACAGATTCGAAGGGATAACTCGGGCGCCATGCAGTATGATGCCTGCACCGTTCCACCCGGCTCCTATGTAACTTGGCTGAACGTAGATTACCAAGGCGAATCGCACCAGCCGACCTTCGCGGTTGGTCCCCCGACGGCACCCCCGATCGCTTCCACCGATTCGTCCATACCGGTTCTGTTTTCGACGGCCGGTACTTTTCCGTACACTTGCAGGATCCACCCGAATGACATCACGGATCGCGGCAGCATCACGGTCCAAGTTCCCAGTCAAACTTAGAAGACCGAGGGTCATACCGATGGCAGACAGCGAGATCGCAACCTCCGTGCAAGACACTCCCCCAGGAGCGAACCGGCGCAACTTCATCAGCAAGGTGTTGTCGGTGTCCTCCGGACTGGCATTTTCCAATGTGTTTGCCAAGCTGTGGGCGCAGACCACCGGGAGGGCCTGCCTGGTGAACTGCCCGGACAATCCGGCACAACCGGGTGCTTTGTGCCAACTCGAATTGCAGAACCCTCCCGAAATTGCGAGCGGCCCGGATAACATGCTCCACGGTGTGCTGGTGGTACACAAGGAAATGCGGGACGTGCCATTCATGGACAACACCACGAAGCCGCCACGGATCAGTTGCCAAACGTTGCCCTTGCGGTCATTCGAGGGCTATAAGGGCAAGAAGTTGGACCCCTCCCAGCGGGTTACCACTCCGGGGAAGGCCGGTCCCGGCCCAACGTTTCGCGCGGCCGTCGGCCAAACGGCTCAAATCGCGGTCCTCAACCATATTGGTCCCACGGATTTTCCGGCCACGGTCGATATCACCCACCCCGAAGTCAAGGGCTGCGACGTTGTCGTCAACGCGAACACGAAGGCATTGGTTTACCCCACGGGGTCCGATGCAGCGCCTAACTGCTTCCACGCCTCCAATACCATCAATATTCATTTCCACGGAACGCACGTTACTCCGGACTGCTGGGGCGACAACGTCCTGGTCAGCGTCTACCCCGACCCCAAGTCCACTCCGGAGGAATGCGACCCCATCTTCGCGATTTGCGCCGACTCCACCTGTCCGAACGATTGGAAGCACCACGATGCTAAGCGGTATCAGACCTTCCAGACCTGGAAAAAGAAGGCATTCAGTCAACTGGCGAAGCTGGACGCCTCGGCCGAGAAAGCCGACACGGAACTGGAGTCCTACGGCGAGTGGCCGCAATACTGGCCCGGATACTATCCCAACTGCCTGTCGTTCCCGAAGTGGGAGCCGAACGGAAAGTTCGCCATGGGCCAAGCCCCTGGCACGCATTGGTATCACACCCATCAGCACGGAGCCACGTCCATCCACATCCTCAATGGATTGGCTGGCGCTTTCATCATCACCGGCGATTACGACGCGGTTCTACACCGCACCATGCCCAACGTTCAGGAGAAGGTTTTGGTCTTGCAGCAGTTTCAGACGCAGCCCAATCGGGAACGGGGCGCCGGTGGGGCCCCGGCGTTGAACGTCAACGGCCAACTGCAGCCGGTCATCACCATGAAGCCTGGAGAGGTTCAATGGTGGCGCATCCTCAATGCCACGGTGCAAGCGACGGCGATCAACCACTTCGCATTCCTGAGCCCGGCGGCATATGCGAGCGCGCTCAAGTCCGCACAGGCGGAGAATCGTCTATTCACGATTCCGAACAGTCCAGGCACGGCGATCCCCCAGTTCCGCCAGATCGCGCAGGATGGGGTCCAGTTCCACTGGCTGAACTACAAGAAGCAAATCGGCAATGAACCTGTCCAAACCTCGCTGGCCCCTGCCAATCGCATCGATATTCTGGTGAAGGCGCCGACGCAGCCGGGCATCAGCATACTGGCATTCGGAGCCGCGCCCAACAACCAGAATGGGTTGGTGGCGGTAGACAAGGCGAACATCCTGGCCTACATCAACGTGGTGCCGGACACCAGCGGCAATTACAACAAGGTGTGGCCGGAGACCGAAGGCCAATATCCCGTACAGCCGGACTTCCTGAAGGACATCACCGAATGGAAGGGCGACAACACGGTCACGTTTTCCATGGACGGGGTAGGGCAGACGCCCAAGATCGACAACAAAGTTTTCAGTGACCACCGCATCGATCAAAGCGTTCTTCTGGGCAGCGTACAACAGTGGACGATTGTCAACACGTCTCCCTTCGCGCATCCGTTCCACATACACGTCAATCCCTTTCAGGTGGTAGCGATTCTCGACCCATCGCAGGGGACCACGGCGGTCCCGTTACCGCAGCCCTGGATCTGGTGGGATACGTTTATGCTGCCTCCGGCCAAGAATGGAGTTGCCAGCCAGACCATTATGCGTTCGAAATTTGTCGATTTCCCGGGAAAATTTGTGCTGCATTGCCATATCCTGGCCCACGAAGATCGCGGCATGATGCAACTCGTCGAAGTGCGAGACAACTGGACCCCGATCAGTCACGCCCCGCACACCATGTGAGGCCCCAGTGCCATGACCCGCGCAATTCCAATCGTTCTCTATCTCGCCACACTTGTCTCCGCCCGCGCCCAGGTTGCCTCCAGCAGCCTGCTGGGCGTGGTCAACGACCAATCGTCCGCCGCGGTGCCCGACGTCAAAATAACGGCGAAGCACGAAGCCACCGGATTCTCCCGCAGTGTCGTGACCGGCTCGACCGGCCAGTATCGAATTGACGACCTGATCCCCGGGTCCTACACCGTCACCGCGGAGAAGTCCGGCTTTCGAAGCGTAGCCGCCAGCGGTGTCCTGCTCGAAGTGAATCAGAAGGGCCGGCTCGACCTGAAGCTGGAAGTGGGAACGGCCCACGACACCATCACGGTGGAAGCCGCCGCGTCGCCCGTCGAGACTGACGATGCGTCGATCGGGTACCTGCTGCATTCGAGCACGGTTTTGAGCTTGCCGCTGCAGACCCGTGACGTTGCGTCGCTGGTCACCCTGGGTCCGGGCGCGGTTCCCCGGCAGCTCGGCGGATTCACCAACGATGTCAACAGCGACTACCAGGGCGCCCGCGGCCTGGTGCAGCAGAACGCTCCCGTGAACGGGGCACGCTCCACCCAGAACACCTACCTGCTGGACGGCGCGGTGAACACCGACCGCATGGTCTTCGCCATGGCGGTCGAGCCGCCGCTCGAAAGCGTCCAGGAATTCCGGATTCAGTCCTCCATGGCGCCGGCCGAATTCTCCCAGGCCGGAGGCGCGGTGGTGGACGTGGTATCCAAGTCGGGCGCGAAGCAGTTCCACGGCAGCGCCTTTGAGTACTTCCGCAACGAGGCCACCGACGCGCGCAACTTTTTCGACGATCCCCTCCTGCCCCGCCCGATCCTGCGCCAGAACCAGTTCGGTGGATCGGCCGGCGGGCCCATGCCTCTGCGCAACACCTTCTTCTTCGCGACGTACGAGGGAAGGCGCGGCAAGACCGCCAGCGCTTCTCTCTCGCTGGTCCCCGGCGCGGCCACGCGCGGCGGCGATTTCTCGGGGGGCAGCCCGATCTTCGACCCGCTGACGCTCAATGCCGCGGCCAATGTTCGCGCGCCCTTCCCCAACAACGCCATCCCCGCCTCGCGCATCGATTCCACCGCGAAGCTCTATCTGCAACAGTACGAACCGCTGCCCAATCGCAGCGACCCCAGCAACAACTACCTCGACTCGACACCCAACCAGAACACCGACGACAACGTTTCCGCGCGCATCGATCACCAGTTTCACAACCAGGGCCAACTGTTCGGCCGGTATACCTTGAACGATCAACGCGACCGCGTCAACAGTTCGTTCCCGCTGCGCCCGACCGACGAGAACACTCGTGGGCAGCAGGTGGCCCTGGGATACACGCGGGGCAGCGGCTGGTGGTTGAACGAAGCGCGGTTTTCCTTCACGCGGCTGCGGGTCTTCGATGTCCCGCAAAGCGCGTTCGGCGCCAATGTGGCCGCCCAACTGGGCGTGACCGGAGTCTCCAGCGACCCCTTCACGTTCGGTCTGCCTTACTTCCTGGTCAACAACTATTCGACCTTGACCGACGATCCTTCGATACCCAAGGTGCAGCGCGACAACTCGTGGAATTACTCCGACGGTGTGTCGTTGGCCCGCGGCGCCCACACCTTCAAGGTGGGCTTCCAGGGCATCCACTTTCAGTTGAACTACCTCCGCGACCAGTACCAGCGCGGCCAGTTCATTTACACCGGAGCGTATACGCAGGACCTGAACAATCCCGGCGTGACCGGCGACCCGCTGGCCGACTTCCTCCTGGGGTACCCTCAGGACACCAGCCGCAATGTCGGTAACACTCAGGCCTACCTCCGGCAGAACGTGCTGGGCGCGTACGTCCAGGACGATTGGCGGGTGAGCCGCCGCCTCACCCTGAACCTGGGGCTCCGCTACGAATACGCCGCGCCTTACTCCGAAGCTCGCGACAACCTGCTCAACCTGGACTACTCCACGCTGCCCGCCGCTCCGCGCCTGGTGCGCGAGAGCACCGCGGTGCATCCGGACCGCAAGGACTTCGCCCCGCGGGTGGGTCTCGCCTGGCGGCTTCCCGGCGCCTTCCTGGAGCGTCACTCCACGGTCTTCCGCGCGGGGTACGGCATCTACTTCAGCCCCGAAATCGCGGTGGAGACCTACGACCTGGTGCTCAACGGGATCCGCAGCGAGGACAACCAGGCCGACGGAGTAGTTCCCATTCTGACCACGCACAACGGATTTCTGCAGTCGGCATCCACCGGCTTCCCCGCCTACTTTGGCGTCGATCCGAATGCCAAAACGCCCTACGTCCAGCAGTGGCAGGCCGGCTTCCAGCAGGAACTGCGCGGCCGCATTCTCCTGGAGGTCGCCTATGCAGGCACCAAGGGCACGCGCCTGGGAAGATACCGCCAGAACAATTCCTCGTTGCACACCGTCGACGGAGAGAACCTGCCGCCGCGTCCCTGCCTGCTGGCCGCCTGCACCGATCCCAGCGAGTTGCAGCCTCTTTTGGAATTCCCCTCGCTGGGCCCCATCGTGCAGCGGACCCACGATGCCAATTCCATCTACCATTCGCTGCAGGTGAAGATCGAGAAACGCCTCTCCACCAAGTTGACCGTGCTGGGCAGTTTCGTGTGGTCGAAATCCATCGACGACGCCACTTCCCCGATCGTGGGGCTCTACGATTCGGTGGGCGCGCAGGACGAGCGAAACCTGCACCTGGAGCGGGCCCTGTCGTTCGCGAACGTGGGCCGCCGCATCGCCGCCAGCGCCGTGTACAACCTTCCGGCCAACCTGCCGAAAAGTCACTTCCTGCACCGGGCTCTGGCGGACTGGCAGCTCAGCGCGGTGGTCACGCTGCAGGACGGCACGCCGCTGGAGCCTCTCTACTATGCGGTGGACACCGCCAATTCGGGCACGCCGAACCGTCCCAACCTCGTTCCGGGGCAATCCATCACGCTTCCGCGCAGCCAGCGCCGCATCGAAGAGTTCTTCAATACCGCGGCCTTTTCCGACCCCGCCCCGTTCACTTTCGGGAACGCCGGCCGGGATGACATACCAGGCCCCGGCAACAACGTCTTCGACCTGGCGCTGCAGAAGAGATTTCCGGTTCGCGAGCGCGGCGCCGTGGTGTTTCGCACCGAGTACTTCAACGCGTTTAACCACCCCAACTGGGGCATTCCGCTTTCCTACAAGGATTTCGGTCCGCTGTTTGGCGAGATTGTCTCCACCGGCGATCCGCGGCGCGGCCAGTTCGCGCTGAGATTCGAGTGGTAGAGTGGGGCATGACCAAGACGCTTGCCAGGTTTGGCAAGCCATTCTGGATCTTCCTCTTCTCCGAAAACCTCTACGATTTCGGTCTCTACATTTTCGTCCTGCTCTATAACCTGTACCTCCTCGACCTGGGATTCCGCGAAGACTTCCTGGGTTGGGTAGCCAGCGCCATGACGGCCGGCAGCATCGTGGGGACGCTCTTGGGCGCCCTCAGCACGCACCGCTACGGGCTGAAGCGGACCTTGATCTGCGCCTCCGCCGGGGTAGCCTGCACGTGCGCGGTTCGCGCTCTGGTGCTCGGCAAAATGGCGCTGATCTTGTCGGCCTTCGCCATGGGAGTGATCTCCTCCATCTGGGCGGTCTCGCTGGTACCGGTGGTGGCTACACTCACCAGCGAGGAGGATCGGCCGCTGGGCTACAGCATATGGAGCGGTTCGGGCGTCGGACTGGGGGTTCTGTGCGGCGTGCTTGCGGGCGCCCTGCCAGGCAGGATCCTGCGAATGGGACTCGCGGCCACCGATCGGGGATCCAAGCAGATGGCGCTGCTGCTGGGCGCCGTAGTGGCGTTTCTTTCTCCCTCGCTATTGGTCCGTCTGCCGCTGGGAAACAGCAACCGCACTCAGCGCCGGATCTTCCCCCGCGGGCCGTTCGTCACCCGGTACCTC
>Ga0209415_10011104_pt1 | contig 15217 bp, 23 predicted proteins | sample PeaSoiSIISIP2007_FD_187696 | JGI IMG/M metagenome (GOLD analysis project Ga0209415, IMG submission 187696) | Peat soil microbial communities from Weissenstadt, Germany - SII-SIP-2007 (SPAdes) (version 2) | ecosystem: Environmental > Terrestrial > Soil > Wetlands > Peat | place: Germany... | reverse complement strand
GCTCAACGGCAGCAGGCTCTCTCAGCATCGCCCGGGCTAGCTACGAGTGCGACTCATTCGTATTGAGAATCGCTGGTTCACCCGATCACCCCTTGCACTTGGCCGGCAGCCGGGCGATATACCGGTCGCCTTCCGTGAATGCGTGATTGGCGTGTGGTCCGGCTTGGACGGCGCCCTCCCGGAAATATCAGTGTAACGCGTTCGCCCCATTGTCGCGCGGGCAGGCGAACATCAAGGCGCTCGCCTTTGGCCGCAGGGATGGACCCTGCGGTGGTTGGCGCTGGAGCTTCAATCTTCGTGTCATCGATTACCTTTTCGACGCTCGGCCTCGCCGAGCCCTTGCTGCGCGCCCTCAACAAAGAGCGCTTCCTCCAACCAACGCCGATCCAGGCAGCCGCCATCCCTCATTTGCTTTCCGGCCGCGACCTGCTGGGCGTCGCCCAGACCGGCACCGGCAAGACCGCCGCGTTCGCCCTGCCGATGCTGCAGCATCTCGCGGCCAACCCGGTCAGCCCACACCGCTTCGCCACGCGGGCCCTGATCCTGGCACCCACCCGTGAACTCGCCTTGCAGATCGAGGACAGCCTGCTTCGCCTCGGCAGTGAGCAATGTCGCCGCGTTGTGGCGATCCTTGGCGGGGTCAGCCGCTCGATGCAGGTACAGCGGATGCGCGGAGGCGCCGACATCGTGGTCGGCACGCCCGGCCGCATCTGCGACCTGATGGCCACCGGCGAGCTGCGGCTGACCGAGGTCAGCCACTTCGTCCTCGACGAGGCGGACCGCATGCTCGATCTCGGCTTCATCCGCGACATCCGCCGGATCGTCGCCGCGCTGCCCTCCGACCGGCAGTCGTCGCTGTTCTCCGCCACCATGCCGGCGGAGGTCGGCAAGCTTGCCGAAACGCTGCTGCGCAATCCGGTGCGGGTCGACGTCGCCGTCAGCGCGCCGGCCAAGCTGCCGATTGCGCAGTATGTGCATTTCGTGGACGCGACGGGCAAGCGGGCGCTGCTGGGACGGCTGCTGGCCGATCCGGCAATGTCGCGGGTCATCGTGTTCACCCGGACCAAGCGCTCCGCCGATCGCGTCGCGGAAACCCTCGATACCGGCGGCGTGCGGGTGAGCGCGCTGCACGGCAACAAGAGCCAGCCGGCGCGGATCAAGGCGCTGGAACAGTTCCGCAGCGGGCGCGCGCGGGTGCTGGTGGCTACCGACATCGCCGCGCGGGGCATCGACGTGACCGGCATTTCGCACGTCATCAACTTCGATCTTCCGGCCCAGCCGGAAGACTACGTGCATCGCATCGGCCGCACCGCGCGGGCCGGCGCGAGTGGCGTCGCCATCTCGTTCTGCGATGCCACCGAGCATGGCACGCTGCGCGCGATCGAGCGCATGACCGGCACGGTGATCAATATCGCCGGTGGATCGCCGCCGACGCGGCAGCCGACCGGCGGGCACGGTCAGTCGGGACGCGGACAGACTCCCTCACCGGCCGCGAACCGCCAGCGCCGCCGGCAGCGTGGATCGGTGGGCCTGCGCCCGGCGGCATGACAAGCATATCGTCATGCCCGGGCTTGACGAAGCGGCGTGTACTCTCGGCTTGACTGCATGGACGCCGTCCCTCCGGACGTCGTCCATGCTATAGATGCGCCCGTGCTATCGATGCAGTGACAGGATCAGACCCCTGAAGAGGATGGCCCCATGAACAAGGGCAGGCAGAACAACCCGGACGACGTCGCCTATCCCTCCAGCATCGGCTTCCTGCTGATCCATCTTGCATGCTTCGCCGTGTTTTGGACCGGGGTCACGCCGCTCGTCCTGCTGCTGGCGGTGGTGTTTTACGTCATGCGAATCTTCGCAATCGGTGCCGGCTACCACCGGTACTTTGCGCATCGGGCCTTCCGCACCGGTCGCATCTTCCAGTTCTGCCTGGCCTTCCTGGCACAGACGTCGGCGCAGCGCGGTGCCTTGTGGTGGGCGGCCCACCACCGCCGGCACCACAAATACTCGGATACCGAGCTTGACGTGCATTCGCCGGTGCTGCGCGGCTTTCTCTATGCCCATGTTGGCTGGATCTTCGTGCCGCGCAATAACGATACCAACTATGCCGCGGTTCGCGACCTGGCCCGCTACAAGGAGCTGGTGTGGCTCGATCGGCATCCCTACCTGCCCCCTGCATCGCTCGCACTGGCGAGCTGGATGATTGCCGGCTTGCCGGGGGTAGTTGTCGGCTTCTGCTGCAGCACCGTGGTGCTGTGGCATGCGACGTTCTGCATCAACTCGCTCGCCCACGTGGTCGGTCGACGACGCTATGTCACCGGCGATGAGTCCAGGAACAACTGGTTCCTCGCGCTACTGACCATGGGCGAGGGCTGGCACAACAATCATCACGCCTATCAGGTGTCGGTCCGGCAGGGGTTCCGCTGGTGGGAGTACGATCCGACCTACTATGCGCTGTGCGCGTTGTCCTGGCTCGGACTGGTCTGGGACCTGCATGTGCCGCCGAAAGCGGTGGTGCGAGGTGAGCAACGATTGGGGCAGGTGGTGATCGACAAGGTTGCCCGCCAGCTCGCGGGATCGTTCCCGGTCAATATGATCGCCAACCAGGTGCTCGAGGCGCTGGCACATACGCCCGGCTGGACCGAGCTCAAGGCACGGCTGCTGTCGGCACGCATGCAGGCGGAAGCGTTTTGGAGCGAAATCGACATGCCGCCCGTGCCGACGCTGGACGAGGTCCGCCGCTATGCCCGGGCGCGGCTTGCGCAAACGCCGTCGCTCGACGACATCGCGGTGTCCGCCCGCCGGCGATTGCTCGATCTGGTGCATTCACGGCTGGTCGAGGCGGCGCAAACCTCCTCGGCCGCATAAGGATCTTGCGGCGCCGCGCCAGGCCTTCGCTGCCTTCAAAACCCGCGCCACTTCCGGCTGGCTTGCGTCCGGAAGGGATCGACGGCATCCCATAGCCGCTTGTCCTGTGCGATCCAGCCTTGTGCGTCGGACTCGGTGGCGAAACCGATAGCGGTCTGCGGCAGCACGCCGGTGCGGACGACTTCGACGGCGAAACTGTCGTCCTCGCGATGTAGGATCCGGTAGGTTGTCTCCGCCATTGCCTAATATGGCACGCCAGGAGCACACATGCACGCTATACCAGCAGCCCCACCGGCATGGCCCGCGCAGGCCGGCCATGACGACGGGGCGGCAGCCGGTACCAAGGGATGTCGCTGGACTGTAACCGGCCAACCGACAGTCCCCACACCTGGAGCTACCAATTTGCCGGCGTTGTGCGTATCCTGTCCACCGGCTACGGCCACAATCAACCATAGAGGATAGCGGTCCTTTGCGTTCCCCCAAAAACAGCCACCGGCAATATCAGCCTCGCCGGCGCGGCTTCGACGACGACAATTTCTACGGCAACACCCCGGCTCCGGTGCCGCTGCCATCGTTCGCGTCAGCATCGTCCGCACCCGAGGTGCAGGCGACGGTGAAATGGTTCAACCCCGAAAAAGGCTTCGGCTTCGCCTCGCTGGCGGACGGCTCGGGCGATGTGTTCCTGCACGTGAACACGTTGCAGGCCGCCGGGCGCCAGACGGTCAATCCGGGAGCGACGCTGCGGGTTCGCGTCGGCGCCGGGCAGAAGGGCCGCCAGATCGAGCAAGTCGTCTCGGTCGACGACAGCACGGCAGAGCAGCCAGAGCAACGCCGACCGCAGTCCGCGGCGGGGCGTCCCCAGGGTGGGCCACGTCGTCCGGTCGACCTCAGCTCGGCGGTCGAGATGGTCGGCACGGTAAAATGGTACGATGCGGCCAAGGGGTTTGGCTTCATCACCCCGCAGGACGGCGGGCGGGACGTTTTCGTCCATGCGACGGCCCTGGAACGCGCCGGTTTGGGTCCGTTGCAGGAGCGCCAGTCGGTGCGGATGGGTGTCGTGCAGGGCACCAAGGGTCCTGAAGTGGGCACGATCAGCCTCGAGTAATACACCTTGCCCGCGAAGCAGGAGAGGTCGGCGCGGAGCGCCAAGCGAGGGTGCAGCGGGGCAACCCGATCACGCTCACCCTCGGTGCTCACGCACCTCTACCTCTCCCGCCGCAGGCGGGAGAGGTTTTGCATTCACAGCGCCAGCGCGGCGTCTTCCCAGGCGCCGCGAATGAAGCTCGCGACCTCGAACTTGCCGTCGTCCGCCCACAGGATGCGGAGCAGCCGCATGCCGTGCCAGACGTCGAGCCCGTACGGCAGATCCGGCTGGGTATGCTGTCGCTCGATCGCGTGCCGATAGCCCGGCGAGGCCGCTTCTCCGGAGTTCAGCTCGCTGAACGGCGTCCAGTGGCGAAAAATCCACCCCGCCAACCGCAGCTCGACCAGCCGCACCGTGTCGCGCTGGACTTCCAGCGCGCCATGCGCGCGCAGCAGCGGCAGTATGTGATCTCGGATCGCCAGCGCGCGATCGTCGCTCGATGACGCCAGGCGGAGCGTCACGCGTGCCCGGCCATGCAAGTCTGGCCGGCCGCCCGCCGCGCCCGGACCGTACCGCGAGGCCCGACGCGGCTGTTCAGTGGGCCTTGCGTGTGAGCACCAGGTCGTCCGCGTTGAGACAAAAGACCACCTCGCTGCCGCGGACCGTGCCTATGACATCGGCGTAGATATAGGTTACGGCGTGGTGTGTCACTTCGAACGTGAACAGCCGTCCCGCGGGGTGGCCATAATCGTCGCAGAATTCCTCGAAATCATAGGTTATCAGCCCGTCGTCTTTGGCGTCCGCTTGCATGAATGCTCCACGTTGCTGGCCACAGGATGGTTCAGGCGCAACCCCGACGGTCGCGTCGGCTCGGTGCAAGGACTCGACGTCTGCTAGCTGGACCGCGTTGCGTCCGCGTCAGCCGCCCTGGACACGAGCGCCGTGGCCCGCTGCACCGTCATATCCTTCAGGATGTGGACGCCGCCGGCGGTCGTCGCCAATTTGACAGCGCCCAGTTCGTCGTAGATCGCCACGACATGATGTGGCGGCACCGCCACCAGGCCGCCCTCGACGACTTCGAAGGTGACCCAGTTCATCAGGCGCCACGCTCGATGATGTAGGAGATGTAGTCCGCCTCCGTGACACCGTCGTACGACATGCGGAACGGCTTTCTTGCGGCATCGGCCGGCGTGGCGGCATCAGGCGATACGGGCTTCAGCGGTTTCACGCGTTTCGCCGGACGTGGCGCGGGAGGCGGCGTCGGCACCGGCACGCTGGCATCGGCGACATCGCGGCTGTGCGTTGCGGACCGCGCCGCCGACCACGATGCGACATCCTTGCGCAGCCGGTCTTTCATCGCGTCCGCCTGTTTGCCGGCTGCGTCGTTCAGGTTAGGTTCGTCATTGCCGGGCACCATGCTCATCGGTGGTTTCCTTCTGCCTGGTTGTTACCTCGCGTCGCGGAAGTGGATGCGGCAACACCACTGCCTTGGAAAAAATGTCCTGGTAGCCTGGCTGGGCCTAGCGCATGAGCGCCGTGACAGCGCAAGCAGCCGCCAGCGCGAGGCTGGCCAGCACCACGGCGATCCTGGAGGCCGGCCACTGCCCGGCGAGGCGGTCCATTCCTTTTGCCGGCCGTGCCGGCAACAGGCCTGTCAACCGGGCAGAGATCGCAATCGCCTCTGGCAGGTTCCACAGGCTTCTCGGCATGGCGGCAATCGTTCGAGCCAGGCTATCGGTGGCTTCGGCCTTAGACAGGTCCGCCAGGCGGCCCGCCTCTCGCCACGGATCGCTGCCCTGGCGCGCAAACACCGACACCACGCTCAAGGTCATGCCGCTCGCTTCGGTACCGACGTCGGCAAACAGAAACTGGTTCAGATCCGACCGCTGCAACGCGGTCACATCGGGCGATGCCACCAGATTTTCCTTAAATTGTGCAGGAGATGCATGCAAGATGTAAGCATCGCCTGACGGGAATGCAAGCCGCGCCGGTGTGGAGACGCCGAGCCTGCCATGACCCCGGCGAAGCGCCACGCGTTGCTGACAATTTCGCGTCACGCACAAGCCGCGATAGCAGACACAGAATCCGCAGCCTGGGCATGTTATCCGGCCCGGTGCCACGCCATATGCAAGGCATGGCGCAAACCACCTACCACGTTTTTTTGCGGCGGGACGGCAGTTATGGCGTGGCCCTCAGCCAGTTCGACGCGATGGTTCGCACCGGGCCCGGTTTCGCCACCGAAGCGGACGCGCGCGCATGGGTCGCGCGGGACGGGACGCTGGATTGTGCCAACACCGCCTGCCGCGAGCACCATCCCGTGATGCCGCGCGCGCACTGACGGCACGGCTATGCCGAGCCCTTGCCTCATGCGTCTTCGAATGCGGCCGGCAGGTGCCCGGCCTTGAAGATGATTTTAGCTTCTTCGTCGTACTCGCCCAGTTCAGCGTCGCCTGAAGTGGAGAACGCGACGACACCCGCCTTGGTCGGCGCCAGGTTCTCCGCGCTCCGGCGCGCCGATTCCGGTGACTTGCACCGGATCGGCGGGTCGGCATCCAAACGGGCTCCCTTGCCCGATCTGAACGCCTGGACGAGATAGATGGTCTCGTGCGCCATGCAGAATGGTTCCTGTCCTGTGATGCCGCCCGCCTGGTGTCGCCGCGCCGCGATCGGACGCGGCATGGCATGGGGTGTGCAAGGAGCGATGCCTGTCATCGCAAAGGCAGCGCCGCCCGACCCGACCTCATACCAAGGTGCATCCCATGCAAATCCGCGTCGGCTACGAACTGATCTATGACTGCCCGCAACCGACACCCATGCTGCTGATGCTGAACATCCACCACTCACGCGCGGCCGACATCGTCGTTCCCGACCACTTGATGACAGACCCGGCCGTGCCGGTCCACGCCTATCGCGATTCGTTCGGCAATTGGTGCAGCCGGATCGTGGCGCCGCAAGGCAGGATCCGCATCTGGAGCGCCGGAGTCGTCAACGATTCCGGTCTACCCGAGCCGGTCGTCACGACGGCCCACCAGCATCCGGTACAAGACCTGCCCGACGACGTCCTGGTTTTTCTGCTCGGCAGCCGCTACTGCGAGACCGATCACCTGTCGGAAACCGCGTGGCGCCTGTTCGAGCATTCGCCGATGGGCTGGCGGCGGGTGCAGGCGATCTGCGATTTCGTGCACCATCATATCAGGTTCGACTACATGGTCGCCCGCCCCACCCGAACGGCGTGGGACGTGTTCAACGAGCGGCAGGGCGTCTGCCGCGATTTCGCGCACCTTGGCGTGGCGCTTTGCCGGTGCATGAACATCCCGGCGCGCTACTGCACCGGCTATCTGGGCGATATCGGCATGCCGCCACCCTACGGGCCAATGGATTTCGCCGGCTGGTTCGAGGCCTATCTGGGCGGTGCCTGGCACACCTTCGATCCGCGCAACAACATGCCGCGGATCGGCCGCATCCTGATGGCACGCGGCCGCGACGCGGTGGACGTGCCGATCAGCAACACCTTCGGGCTCAACACCCTGGCCAGCTTCAAGGTCTTCACCGACGAGGTTTCGACATAGCCTCTCCCGCGACAGCGGGCGAGGTCGAGGCGCGAAGCGACGAGGGTGAGGGTGATCGGGTCGCCCCATGACCTGCTTGCGGTGGCGGCACGCGGCACCCTCACCCGGTGCTGTGCGCCCTCACCCGGGGCTGCGCGCCGACCTCTCCCGCACAGCGGGAGAGGTTTAGCGTGACCGGGCTCAGTAGCTGTAGTCAGCCGTGCCGCCGGACGACGATCCGTCGCCGGCCGGCGTCTTCTCCTGGTGCTCCGCCACCATCGCCTCGGTGGTGAGCATCAGCCCACCCACTGACGCAGCGTTTTGCAGAGCACATCGAACGACCTTGGTCGGGTCGATGATACCGGCCTTCACCAGGTCCTTGAACTCGCCGGTCTGCGCGTCGAAGCCCCAGTTATACTCGTCCTTGTCGAGGATCTTGCCGGAGATCACCGCGCCATCCTCGCCGGCGTTCTCGGCGATCTGCCGCAGTGGGGTCAGCACCGCCTTGCGCACGATCTCGATGCCGAGGCGCTGATCGTCGTTGTCCGCCTTCAGCTTGGACAGGATGACCGAGGCGCGCGCCAGGGCAACGCCGCCGCCCGGCACGATGCCTTCCTCGACCGCCGCACGGGTCGCGTGCAACCCGTCATCCACGCGGTCCTTGCGCTCCTTCACCTCGACCTCGCTCGAACCGCCGACGCGGATGATCGCAACACCGCCGGCCAGCTTGGCCAGCCGCTCCTGCAGCTTCTCGCGGTCGTAGTCCGAGGTTGTCTCCTCGATCTGCGCGCGAAGCTGCTTGCAGCGCCCAACGATGTCGGGTTTCTTGCCGGCGCCTTCGACGATGGTGGTGTTCTCCTTCTCGATCAGCACCTTCTTCGCCTTGCCGAGCATGGCCAGCGTGACATTCTCCAGCTTGATGCCGAGATCCTCGCTGATCACCTGGCCGCCGGTGAGCACCGCGATATCCTCCAACATCGCCTTGCGGCGATCGCCGAAGCCCGGCGCCTTCACTGCGGCGACCTTCAGCCCGCCGCGCAGTTTATTCACCACCAGCGTGGCGAGCGCCTCGCCCTCGACATCCTCGGCGACGATCAGCAGCGGACGACCCGATTGCGCCACCGCCTCGAGTAACGGCAGCAACGGCTGCAGGCCGGAGAGCTTCTTCTCGTGCAGCAGAATGTACGGTTGCTCCAGCTCCGCGGTCATCTTCTCGGCGTTGGTAATAAAGTACGGCGACATGTAGCCGCGGTCGAACTGCATCCCCTCGACGATGTCGAGCTCGGTCTGGATGCCTTTCGCCTCCTCCACCGTAATGACGCCCTCGTTGCCGACCTTCTGCATCGCCTCGGCGATCATCTTGCCGATCTCGACCTCGCCGTTAGCGGAGATCGTGCCGACCTGCGCCGTCTCGGCCTGCGTGGTGATCTTCTTGCTGCGCTTATTCAGCTCCTCGACCAGAGCGATAACCGCCTTGTCGACGCCACGCTTCAGATCCATCGGGTTCATGCCGGCGGACACCGCCCGGTGACCTTCCCGCACGATGGCATGCGCCAGCACGATCGCCGTCGTGGTGCCATCGCCGGCCACGTCGCCGGTCTTGGTCGCGACCTCGCGCACCATCTGCGCGCCCATGTTCTCGAACTTGTCGGAGAGTTCGATCTCCTTGGCGACCGTGACGCCGTCCTTGGTGATGCGCGGCGCACCGTAGCTCTTGTCCAGAATCACGTTGCGGCCCTTCGGGCCAAGCGTGACCCGCACCGCCTCGGTGAGGATGTCAACGCCCCGCAGCATGCGCTGGCGCGCATCGCCGCCGTGCCGAACGTCCTTGGCAGCCATTTGCTTGTCCTTCCTGAAATCGATGATGTGGCGGGATCGGAAACCCTATCCCGTGGGCCTAGTCTTGCTGGCGGGACGCGATGCGATGGCCGCACGACGGCGTTGCCCCAATCATGGAGATGACGGATCGTCCGATCGCACGCGTGGTCAGGCTACGCGAGAATTTGCCCCCGACTGTCGCCGTCCATTGACGTTGGGCACCCAACCGCGACGGCGGCCGACGCAAGATATTTCGCCAATGCCCAACGTTAGCACTCCTCATATGAGAGTGCCAGCGATAAAATCCACCCTTAATGCGATTTTGCTGCCCAGCCTGCCGGCCCAGGACGGTATTCGTGTCGGACCGGGTCCATTAAGATAAGATACGGCCATCGGGGAAAACGAGGATGAGCGTTGATTGAAGCTCCAATGGGCGACCCGCGATTCTTTGCGCGCAGCAGTCCGCATGCACTTGCGGCGATTGCAGCTGCGGCACGCGGCACTGCGCCTTCGATCGAGCGAATATTCTCCGGTGTCGCGCCGCTGCAATCGGCTGGGCCGGACGAGGTCAGCTTTCTCGATAACCGGCGCTATGCGGCGGCGCTGGAGCAAACCGCGGCGGGCGCGGTGATCGTGCATCCCGACATGCTGCCGCGTGTGCCGGCGGCAACGATACCGATCGTGACCACCGCTGCGTACGAAGGCTGGGCACGCGTCGCGGCACTGTTCCATCCCGCACCACCGCCCTGTCCGGGAATTCACACCTCGGCCGTTGTCGCCGAGACGGCCCGAGTCGATGCCTCCGCCGAAATCGGACCGTATGTCGTCATCGAGGCGGGTGCGGAGATAGGCCCCGGCTGCCGCATCGGTCCGTTCGTAGCAATCGGCAAGGGCGTGACCATTGGCCCGGATTGCCGGATCGGCGCGCACGCCAGCCTGAGCCACGCGCTGCTCGGCGCGCGTGTCTATATCTACCCGGGCGCCCGGATCGGCCAGGAGGGCTTCAGTTTCGCCGTCACTGAGACCGGGTTCCTGAGCATTCCCCAGCTTGGGCGCGTGATCATCGAGGACGATGTGGAAGTTGGCACCAACAGCACGATCGACCGGGGATCGACGCGTGACACTGTGATTGGCGCGGGTTCTCGTCTCGATAATCTCGTGCAGATCGGACACAACGTCCGGTTGGGAAGATGCTGCGTCATTGTCGCTCAGGTTGGAATCGCCGGCTCGACAATACTCGAGGACTCCGTCCAGGTTGGCGGCCAGGCGGCGATGGCGGGCCATGTGCGCATCGGTCAGGGTGCGCAGATCGGCGCGCAGGCGGGCGTCATTTCGGATGTGCCCGCGGGTGCGATGTTGCTGGGCAGCCCGGCGCAACCGCGCAAGGAGTTCTTCCGCCAGGTGGCGCTGCTGCGGCGCATGGTCCGGCCGCCCAAATGAGCAGGGCAATGGATGCTGAATTGCCGCGCGGGCTGACGCCGCTGCGGCGCAGGCGCACCACGCCGGTGCGGCAAACGAGTGCAACCGGCCACGAGACGCGCAGATTTGTGCTGGCGTCAAACACGATATATGCCATAATAGGCCATGACAGATATCTCCTATCGCGTTGTCCCTCGGGGAAAGAGCGGCTTCGACGTCGAGATGGACAAGCCGGACGGCCGCAAGCAGACAGTGCCCGGATTTCGCAGCGAGCATGAGGCTGAAGCCTGGATCGTCCAAGCCAAGCGCATGATCCGGGACGCCAGTCCGTGGACCCCGCTGGCGCCACGCAAACCGACACAAGCAGCGACTGCCGAAACGCCGAAATCCCCGCCGCCCGCACCGACGGTTTCGCCATCGCATCCCGGGCAGACGGCGGTGCAGGACAGCGGCAACCGGGCAGCGACGCCGCGCGTCCGAGTCAGGCCGCCGCGCGAACGTTCCGAGGCGCGAGGCTGACCAGCGTCGCGCAAACATCGGCCTGGCCCGATGCATCCCGCCAGAATACGCCCATATTAGCGTTCTAACCGATCAGGTGGAAAAATTGGCAGCCGCGACAGTGGTCACCCGGGCGATGGTCGATGCCGCTTTCGGCGCGACCGCAGCGCAAACGAAGCCGCAGGATACCGATCCGTTTCGCAAGGGCGATTTCGTGGTCTATCCGGCCCACGGCGTCGGCAGGGTTGACCGGATTGGCTCCGAAGTGATCGCCGGACACCGGCTGAACCTGATCCAGATCTCCTTCGCCGAGAACCGGATGACGCTGCGCATCCCGGCGGCGCAGGCGCGTACCGCCGGCCTGCGCAAGCTCGCGACCCCCGAAGCGTTGACCCAGGCACTTGCCACGCTGAGCGGCCGGCCGCGCGTCAGCCGGCTCATGTGGGCCAAGCGGGCGCAGGAATATCTGGCGAAGATCAACTCCGGCGATCTGCATGCGCTCGCCGAGGTGGTGCGCGATCTGCAAGCCGCCGGTGATGGTTCCGGCAGCAGCTTCAGCCAGCGCAACCTATTCGAATTGGCAATCGATCGGCTCGCGGCCGAATTCGCCGCGGTCGCCAGGACCGAGAAGGCCGGAGCGCTCGACCAGATCACCCAGGCGCTGCACCATGCCGGACGGGCTACCGTGGTCCAGGCCGACCGGCTGCCGGCCGCCGCCTGCGCCTGAGGGCGGCGATTAACCCTGCGTCGACGACCCCTGGCGATGATCCACTTGGGGCGAGTGTCCATTTGGGCGATTATCCCTGGCAAAGGTTGGGCGGAATCCCTATCTACCCGGACACGGCGCTTTTCGGCCTGGGCGGCCTATGCCTTCTTGCGACATTGTCGCATCCGGTGCTCCCCAATGTGAAAAGTATTCCGATCCGCGCGGTGCGGGTCGCCGGGTTGCATGGAGACAATTGCGATGTCGCAAGGAACGGTCAAGTGGTTCAACGCTCAGAAGGGGTTCGGCTTTATCCAGCCGGATGACGGGTCAAAGGATGTGTTCGTCCACATCTCGGCGGTCGAGCGCGCTGGACTTGGTGGACTGAACGAGGGCCAGAAGGTCAGCTTCGACCTGGAGCGTGGCCAGCAGGGCAAGACTTCGGCGACCAACCTTAAGTCGCTCTGAGTTTCGCTGCCGATGCCGCCGGTGGCGGCATCGGCCACGGCGCAGGATGTGCCACAGCGGAGGGATCATGCGCCGTCATAAGTTTGCCGTCGGTCAGGTGGTCGATTTCCTGCCTGGTCCCGCCGACGCCAATGTCCCGCGGGGCAAATATACCATCCAGCGGCTGATGCCGAGCGAAACCAATGACCTGCAATATCGCGTGAAGCATGGGCCGGACGGGCACGAGCGCGTCGTGCTGGAGAGCCAGTTGGCGGCAAGGCAGGGGATTCTCGGCTAGCTGTGGACGGGCGCAAATGGCCGGGGGCGGGCATCACGTCCCGACGGGCAGAGGAGAACTGGATGATGGCATTCAAGCCCAACTACAATCAGCAGCGTGCCGAGCGGAACCGCCTGAAGCAGGCGAAGAAGGAAGCCAAGCAGCGCGAGCGTGAGGAGGCAGTCACCCGCCGCAAGTCCGAACATGAAGCCGCACCATCGAGCGAGGCGGTATCGCCAGAGTCGCGCGAATCGTGACCAATTACAGTCAGACAACAGGATCCGTATTATGAAGCGTCGTACTGAAAGCAGCTTCGTGCTGTTCGATGTCACCTATGCGGACGGCAGCCGCAGCTCCCATCGCAAGGTTCCAAGTTCCACCCTGGGGGAGGGCGAGGCAGCGGCCAGGGCGGCGATCGAAACCCAGGATCAAAAGGTCGCTCTCGCGTCCGGCCGTCCCCAGGGCATCATCAAGTCGTTGCAGCGGTCGCGGACATAACAGCGGAGGCGGCAATATCCAGTGATCTGCCGCAACCATAAAGCTGCCACCGCCGGCTCCGCCAGCCGGGAGAAGCGGCGATGATCGTCGATCGGGGAGCGTGGCTGCTGTCGGAGCTGTTGCCGTTCGCGCTGACCATAGCCGGCACCCATCTGGTCATATCGTGCAGCCAGACGCTGTTGCATTGGCGGCTCGGCCATCGCCGGCTCGGCGGCCGGTTCTTCCGTAACCATATCAATTTCCATCATGCGTACTATGCCAGGGGCCACCTCGCGTCCGCCGCCTATCAGTGCAAAGAAGGAAACAACACGCCGTTCTTTCTGATCCCGACGATCCTGGTCGGCGCGGCAGTGTTTTTTGTCCTGCCGCTCGGCCTGTTCCTCACCGTGGTCGCGACCGCCGCGGCGTCGTTCTACGCGCATGTCTATTTCGACAAGGCGTACCACGTCGAGGGAACGCGGCTGGAACGCTTTGCCTGGTTCAGGCGCAAGCAGCAGCTTCACTTCGTCCACCATCTGCACGCGAACAGCAATTTCGCGGTGATCGACTTCTTCTGGGACCGGCTGCTCGGCACCTACCGGAAACCCGGCCGGGATATGTGAGCGGCTCCCGCGGCACGGTGGGTCCTCCCCCCTCCCCGCGAGGGGAGGGGAAGAAGGTCGGCGCGACCGATCCTAAACAATTGATCGATCCACATTCCCTCGCTACGCTGCCTCGTCTTCGAAGCAAAAAGGGAAACGAGCATGGCGAACAGGATGTTGCGGCTGGGCGTGGCGGCCGGTCTGGCCGGGGGCGCGGCCGAGATCGTCTGGGTAGCGGTATACGGCGCGATATCAGGCACGCCGGTCGGCGTGGTGGCACGCGGCGTGGCAACTGCGCTGCTCCCAGGGCTCGCCACCCTCCCCTTCGTCGCCGCAATCGGCATTGCGTTGCACATGCTGCTCGCGGTCGGGCTTGGCATCGCGGTCGTCGCCGCATTCCGCGTGCCGCTGCTGCGCTGCGTCGGCGCCTGGCCGCAGAGCGCGCTTGTCGTGCTGGCACTCGGCGCGGTGTGGTCGTTCAACTTCCTGGTCGTGCTGCCGCGCCTTGATCCCGGCTTCCTGGTGCTGCTGCCGATGGTCGTGACGCTGGCATCGAAGCTGCTGTTCGGCGTCAGCGCGGCGGCGGTGCTGCGCTCGCAACGCTTCGCCAACGGACTCAGTGCGACTTGATCCAGGCAATGATCGGCGGGACCACCTGGTCCTCGATACCTAGGTAACCGTGCGGCGACATCGCGTCGCACGGATTGCCGCGTAACGAGCCGCCGGCGACAGCGATGAACTGTTTCGCCGGCGCCAGGGTGAGCGTGGCAAACTCCTGTTCCGCCTGAGCGAACGGGCTGGTCTTGCATGAGTCGTTGCGGTTGTGCACGATCAGCACTGGCACGCGCAATGTGCTGAACGGCACCATCGACATGCCGCCGGCCCACACCGACGAGGTCAGAACGACGCCGGCGATAAGCGGCGGCCCCAGACGCACGCCGGAGTTGGCGGCAGAGATTGAGCCGTTGCTGGTGCCGACCAGCCACACCGGTACCGCCGCGCGGCTCCGTAGGAACGCAACGATGGCCGCGGTGTCGGCGGCCTGCGCTGCTGTGGCCCGGCCTTCGACACCAGGGCCCCAGGAGTGATCCGACGGCGCATCCGCTACCGCCGCCGTCAGCCCGGCGGCGGCCAAATCGCCGACAACGCGAAGCAGGAAATTGTTGCGCACCGCGCTCACGATGCCGGACCCGCCGGGAAACAGAATGGCGCTCGCGACCGGGTTGCGGGCAGCGGTCAGATAGATCGGCTGCGTCACGCCGGGTCGCGTCGGCAGGTCGATCCGTTCCTGGGCCCACGAAGCCGGCGCGAATCCCAGGCGCAGCGCGATCAGGACGGGCAGCCAGAAGGCCCGCGTTGCGTCGTTCTCCGAGGGAAGCCGTGCTCTCGTAGCATGCCATAGGTTAACCCGACTTTCGCAACTCGCCTCCGGAAATCCCCTGAACGCGCGAATTTCCTGGGATCCTCATCGGAAGGTCG
>Ga0209415_10011100_pt1 | contig 15220 bp, 17 predicted proteins | sample PeaSoiSIISIP2007_FD_187696 | JGI IMG/M metagenome (GOLD analysis project Ga0209415, IMG submission 187696) | Peat soil microbial communities from Weissenstadt, Germany - SII-SIP-2007 (SPAdes) (version 2) | ecosystem: Environmental > Terrestrial > Soil > Wetlands > Peat | place: Germany... | reverse complement strand
GCGCCCGGAGAGAATCGAACTCCCAACCTCTTGGTTCGTAGCCAAGCACTCTATCCAATTGAGCTACGGGCGCATCGCGGCAGAATTGCGTCCTTGAATTATAACGGAACCGAATCGTTTCGCCCAACTCTGATCGCTATACAAGCTCTCCGAAAACCGGGACTGCGTTTGCTTCCGATCCGCGCCAATCCGCGGCTGTGGAAATCCTCGCCCTGCCGGGAAAGAGGATTTCCAGATCAGAGTAAAAGTTTCCGGCCAAGCGCAAAACCTACCCGCCCCAACGTCCCAACCTTGCGCGTTGACAAGGGTTTAGCGATGGCACACGACATGCTTCCTTTTGGGTCAGACGAAGTGGCGCGCAACGGGGCATCTTGGAAATTACTTCGGCCAGAGGTCTTTCCGAATGCCCCTTTGCACATGCTCCGTTTGTCGGACCAGAGCGCACTCCGCCCCGTTTCCCGGCCCTCCCCCGAGAGTCCTCCTGCAAGCCGAGGATTAGCAGGGAACGGGCGGAGTGCCGTCTGATCCCATCTCTCCTCTCGCCAAAGCTCTCAAGCAAGAACCAGCTGGCTCTGCACGTCGATACCTGACTGGCGCAGTAACTTCGCCACCGTATCGCTCTTCATTCGCGAGGCGTCGAACAGCACCCGCACCGTCCGCTCTTTCTCGTCAAACTTGATGCGCTGGATGCCATAGACCTCACGCACACTGTCGATGGCCCGCAACGCAGCTTCTCCGGGCGGAGTCTGGTAGCGGTAAGCGGCTTCGAGGTACGTCATTTCATCTCTCCCAAAGAATAGGTTCGAGGATTACCCTTTGAGTATCTAATAATGGCCGTATTCCGCCAAGCGCGATTCGCTCGTGTGGGGACGGGCGCCCTCGCCCGTCCAAGCCGAGCGAAGCTCGGCCGCTGTCGGCCGCCAAGGAGAACACTGGTTTCGATATAGACTCTTGGCAACGAAACTATGGACCCCCTCAACGCCACGGGCACTCCGAACGCCGCATCGTCGCCCGCTAAAGCCAAAGACCCCATTTGTGGGATGGATGTGAATCCGGCCACGGCGCGCCACAAGACACTGCACATCGGCAAAGAGTATTTTTTTTGCGGCGCCGGTTGCCTCGCGAAGTTCCAGGCGAATCCCGAAGAGATTCTGTCTTCCCCGCCCAAGCCAATGACGATGGGATCGGGTTTGGTGTCGCTCGGTCCGACCTTGGTCATGCCAACTCCCAGCAAGCGGGCAGCTGACGTTTCGGCAGGCGGGTTAGGAAAAGACACGCGAGCCTACGTTTGTCCGATGTGCCCGGACGTGCGGCAGCTGGGGCCGGGACCGTGCCCGAAGTGTGGGATGGCGCTCGATCCCGAATCCCCGATGCTCCCCGCAAGCAAAACGGAATATACGTGCCCTATGCATCCGGAAATCGTGCGGTTAGAGCCGGGGAGCTGCCCAATTTGCGGCATGGCACTGGAGCCGCGCACGGTGACAGTAGCAGAAAACAATCCTGAACTGCGCGACATGACGCGGCGCTTCTGGATCAGCCTGGCGCTGACCGCGCCGCTCCTGGTTGTGGCCATGGAGGTGATGGCGGTCAGGTCGGGCTTGGGGGTGCAGCGCACTTCGTCGGGAGGGGCGTGGCCGTGGGTCGAGCTGCTGCTCGCCACACCCGTAGTCCTCTGGGGAGGATGGCCCTTCTTTCAGCGCGCGTGGACTTCGATCGTCAACCGCAGCACTAACATGTTCACGCTGATTGCGATGGGCACAGGTGTGGCCTACCTCTACAGTGTGGTAGCGACACTATTCCCGCAGATATTTCCGGCATCGTTCCGCACCATGGGCGACCGCCCGGATGTGTACTTTGAAGCGGCCGCGGCCATCGTCACGCTCGTATTGCTGGGTCAGGTGCTGGAGTTGCGCGCCCGCAGCCGGACGTCAAGCGCCATCCGCGCGCTGCTCGATCTTAGCCCGAAGATGGCGCGGCTAGTAAGCGAAGACGGCTCCGAGCGCGACATTCCGCTTGAACATGTGAAGCCGGGAGATCGCCTCCGCGTCCGTCCAGGCGAAAAGATTCCGGTCGATGGCGTTGTGCTGGATGGATCGAGTGCCGTGGACGAGTCCATGATCACCGGCGAATCCATTCCCGTGGAAAAGACAGCAGCCTCGTGTGTGATCGGCGCCACGATGAACGGCAACGGATCGCTAGTCATGCGAGCCGAGCGCGTAGGCAGCGAGACCATGCTGGCACAGATCGTGCAGATGGTCAGCCAAGCACAACGCACCCGCGCCCCCATCCAACGCCTGGCCGACAAAGTTGCCGCTTGGTTCGTTCCGGCAGTGATTGCGATTGCCGTTGTGACCTTCATCGTCTGGGTAAGCGTCGGACCAGAGCCGCGTTTCGCTCACGCCATCGTGAACGCCGTGGCCGTGCTGATCATCGCGTGTCCCTGCGCCTTGGGCCTGGCAACGCCCATGGCCATTATGGTCGGCACTGGACGCGGCGCGCATGCCGGCGTGCTTATCAAGAATGCCGAAGCGCTCGAGACGCTGGAGAAAGTGGATACCATCGTCTTCGACAAGACCGGCACGCTGACCGAAGGAAAGCCCAAAGTCACAGCTTATAGCGATGCCGAGGCCGTTCGCCTCGCAGCCAGCGTGGAACGCGCCAGCGAGCACCCGTTAGCGGCCGCCATCGTGGATTTAGCCAGCCATCTGAATCTGAAGCTCTCCGATGTTTCGGGATTTGAGTATCTGCCGGGTAAAGGCGTCAAGGGTTTCGTCGAAGACCGGAGAGTCGCGGCAGGGAATTGGGCCCTGATGACGGACCTCGGCGTTTTCGGCTCTGGCCGCAAAACCGCGGCTTCTGCACCCACGGCGCCGGGCGCGACCCAGGTCTATGTTGCCATCGACGGTCAATACGCCGGAAACATTACAATTGCAGATCCGCTTAAGCCAACCGCAGCGGATGCGTTGCGCGGACTAAAAGCCCAGGGAGTCCGTATCGTCATGCTTACAGGCGACAACGCACCCACGGCGCAGGAGATCGCCGGCAAATTGGGCATTGATGATTTTCGTGCCGAGGTTCTACCCGCGCAAAAAGCCGAGATCGTAAGGAGTCTCCAGAACCAAGGCCGAGTAGTAGCGATGGCGGGCGACGGCATCAACGACGCGCCCGCGCTGGCGCAAGCTCAAGTTGGAATCGTTATGGGCACGGGAACCGACATAGCCATGGAAAGCGGCGGCATCACCCTGCTGAAAGGAGACCTGGAAGGAATTCTGCGCGCCCGCAAACTGAGCCAGGCCACCATGCGCAACATCCGCCAGAACCTGTTCTTCGCTTTCCTCTACAACTCCATAGGAGTGCCGATTGCGGCTGGCGTACTGTATCCGGTCTTCGGATTGCTGCTAAGCCCGATCCTGGCCGCGGCCGCGATGAGCTTCAGTTCGGTCTCGGTAATCACAAACTCGTTGCGTTTGCGCAATATAAAGCTGTAGTTAATTTTCCGCTCCGGCCCCGTGTTTCTGCCGGCACAACTTGCACTCCGTAGGCGGTTCGGAATTGTCCACCCGATGCTTCACCGGCTTCAGGGTGCGCAAGTAGGCAAACATCGCTTTCAAGTCACTGTCGGTCAGGTTCGTGTAGACCATCACCGGCATGATCGGGCTCAAGGGACGCGCTTTGACGTATCCGCTATGCATGACCTGAAGAAAAAGCGCCTCGTCGTAGTAAGGAATTCCTGAAGCATCCGGCGTGAGGTTGGCGCTCGCGACATTCCCCCATGGACCCCCAAAAACCGCGCCACCAGCGAACTCCATGCCGGGTAGGCTTTTGCCCTTCACCATCGGCGTGTGACAGTCACCACAGCCCGCCAGGTTGACGAGACGAGCCCCACGCTTAACCAGATCGGATGCTTCCGAAGTTTCGGTGACGGGCGCTGTCACGGGTTCCGGGACGCTGCGGATCAGGTACTTTACCGGGAAAATGATCTCTGTTTCCGGCAGTTCATGCCGCACAGCGGGGAGCGATCGCAAATAAACCACGACCGACGCCACATCTTCATCCGACATTTCCCGGTAATGGGTGTAGGGCATGATGGGAAAAAGTGCTCGCCCGTCGTGTCCAATCCCCTCGCGAATGGCGCGTGCGAGTTGGTCATCCGTCCACTTGCCCGCTCCCGTTTCGGGATCAGGCGTAAGGTTGGGCGCGACGATGCGCCCGGGGAGATCGCTGTAGGGCAGAACCTCACCGACCCCCTCCGAGCCAGATACGATGAGAGTCCCCGGAACGGTCCAGTCATGCTGGGAATGGCAATACACGCAGCCACTCAGAGCCGTCGCGATATATCGCCCGCGCTCCAGGCGCTGCGGCGTCCGTTCAAAGGTACGGCCAGTAAGCGGGCGCGTCCTCGGCCCGATAAAAGGCCGCCACCCGATGGTCAGAGTGATGCCAATCGCCAGTGCCCCCGCCAGCACGACCACTCCAACCAGCAGCCATTTCCCAAGTTGCCTCATAGCAAAGTTCCGGTCTCAGGTGTCAGGTTTCAGGTTTCAGGTTCCAGGAAAAGCAAGAACCGGCTCGGCTAGGGTTTCCTGACACCTGAGACCTGACACCCAGCCTCTACAGCTTGCTCAGATAATCCGTAACTTCCGGACTCGTCCAATCCACGGGTCCGATAAATTTGCGACGAATGACTCCGTTCCGATCGATGACGTAAGTTTCCGGCCATCCAAACGTGCCATAGAGCGAAGCCGCCTTCCGCGCTTCATCCCGTACCGTGACCATGTTGACGCTGTAGTCCTTGAGGAACTTGTGGTACGCCGCATCATCAGCGTCAATACTGACCGCAAGTACCACCACGCCCTTATCCTTGAGACGCGTCTGCATCTTAACCAGCGATGGAGTCTCTTCGATACAGGGCGGACACCACGTCGCCCAGAAATTCAGCACCACCACCTGTCCCCGAAACTGGCTGAGCGTGACTTTGTGGTCCGAATCCTGCAAGGTGAAGTCCGGGGCATTCGAACCGATGCGCGCAGGATGGCTCCCGCTGTAGCATCCGATCAGGGCAGCCAGCAATCCAATAGCTAGATAAGCTGCGGAGAAGCTCGGCTTTGTATCAGGGCGTCGCTTTAGCGATGCCGTAAGTCCTTCAAGGTCAGATGCCCGTTTAGGGGCTGGATGTCGATCCGGTCGAAGCGGAGCAAGAAGCGTTCGTCTCACCCCGCTATAATAGCGAAAAACTGATGGATAGTTCACTTCCAGTTGCGTTGCCGCCGGAGAGCGCAATTCCCGAGGTCTCGGTTGTCATTCCCGCGCGGAACGAAGAGGCCAGCCTGAGGGCTTGCCTGGAGTCGCTGACGACCCAAATCGGTGTCGCCTTCGAGATCATCGTGGTCGACGACGCCTCCACCGACCGCACCCGCGCGATCGCCAGGACCTTTGCCAGAGTGCGCGTGATTTCTTCGGACCCGCTGCGCCAGGATTCAGCAGGGAACACCTGGACAGGGAAGAACAATGCCATGATAGCCGGCGCCAGACAAGCGCGCGCCGAGTGGCTGCTCTTTACCGATGCGGATACCGTGCATCTACCGGGCTCGCTGGCACGGGCTTTGGATGAAGCGAAAAAAGAGCAGGCGGATTTGTTGTCCTACTCGCCCAACCAGATGGCTGTCACCTTTGCCGAGCGGGCCGTGATGCCCGTAATCTTCGCGGAACTGGCGGCGCACTACCCGCCCCACAAGGTGCGCGATGAGACTTCGGAAATCGTGGCCGCGAACGGCCAGTACATTCTCGTCCGCCGCCCAGCCTACGAAGCCGTAGGCGGACACGCCGCAGTGGCCTCAAAGATTCTCGAAGACGTGGCGCTGGCGCGTCTGTTTCGCAAGGCCGGCCGTCGCGTGTACTTTCGTTACGGCGGAGACGCCGTGCGCACCCGCATGTACCGCAACTGGGCACAGCTTCGCGAAGGTTGGACAAAGAATCTGGCGCTGCTATTTCCGCGACCAGGATTTCTCGCCTTCCAGAGTTTGACCGTATGGTTTGCTGCCTGGTCCGCATTCGCCATCGCCATTTTCGGCGTAACCGGCCGGCACTTCGTCTGGATGTCGGCGGCCGCCTTCTGGCTGTTTGCCTATCGCCGAATTCGAGCCGCGCATTTTGCCACGGTGAACAACCTGCTCGCCATGGTTTTTGGTCTGCCCATGTTCGCCTATTTGCTGCTGCGCTCAAGGAAGGCGCACGCGAGTGGCCAAGTATCATGGAAGGGCCGCACCTACGCTGCCGGCGCACGAAGTAAAAGCGCGTCCACCGGAACGCCAGTCTCAAAAGCGATTCCGGGAATTGAGAATCACCAATTGAGAACTAAGACTAATTGCTAATCGCTAAATGCTAAGAGCTGCTTCTATGGTCTATCTCACACGCAAAGCCGAATTCTCCGCATCGCACTACTATCACAATCCGGATTTCACTCCGGAACAAAACCAGCGCCTCTTCGGCAAGTGCAATAATCCCAATGGCCACGGTCACAACTACACTCTGGAAGTCACCGTGAAGGGAGCCGTCGATCCCAAGTCGGGCTTCGTCGTCGACCTCAAGAAGTTAAAGGATGTTATGAGCAGGGAAGTGCTCGACGCGCTCGACCATCGCTTTCTGAACAAGGAAGTCCCCGAGTTTCTCACCAGGATCCCAACCACCGAGAACCTCGCCATCGCCATCTGGCAGCGCCTGGCGCCGAAGCTTACCGCCACCCAGTTGCATCGCGTCCGCGTCTACGAAACGCCCGACCTGTTCGTCGATTTCTATGGAGAAGCATGAAAACGGGAAGCATGAAAGCGCACCTGACCCGCCGCTACCTGTTTTCGGCGTCGCACCGCTTGCATAGCGACGGAATGTCGGAGGAAGAAAACCGTGCAACCTATGGCAAGTGCAATAATCCCTACGGACACGGCCACAACTACACGGTCGAAATCACCGTCAGCGGGCCGGTGGATGACCAGACTGGAATGGTCTGCAATCTGGTCGATCTGGATGGCTTCATGCACAACCAGATTCTCGAGCGCTACGACCACCAGAATCTGAACCTGCTGGCGGAGTTCGCAAAGCAGGTTCCCACCACGGAAAATCTGTGCATAGCGATCTACGAAATAGTGAAGCGCGGTTTCGACAAGGCTCATCTAGAAAAGGTGAGAATTGAAGAGACGATGATGAATTCGTTCGAATACGCGGGAGAAAACGGCCGTTAGTCGCGGGTCGTTAGTCGTTCGTGGAGATAATTTGCTAACGACCATCGACCATCGACCAACGACGAAAACCTATGAAATCCACTGATGCACCAGCTACTCTTACCAGCGCCACCTACGAAGAACTGGTCCGCGAAATGCTTGTCCGCCTCGGCGAAGACCCCGATCGCGAAGGACTTGTGCGCACCCCGGAGCGCGTCGAAAAAGCCATGCAATTTCTCGTCAAGGGTTACAAGGACGACCCCGAAGCGCTTCTGCGTAAGGCGCTGTTCACTGTCACTTACGACGAGATGGTGATCGTGAAAGACGTCGAAATGTTCAGCCTGTGCGAGCACCACCTGCTGCCGTTTTTTGGCAAAGTGCACGTGGCCTACATCCCCAACGGGAAAGTGATCGGACTGAGCAAAATACCCCGCCTCATCGAAATCTTCTCGCGCCGCTTGCAGATTCAGGAGCGCCTGACCACGCAAATCGCCGAGGCCATCCAGAACGCCATCGAGCCCCAGGGCGTGGGCGTGGTCATCGAGGCCCGGCATCTGTGCATGATGATGCGCGGCGTCGAGAAGCAGCATTCTTCAGCGGTAACCTCATCCATGCTCGGCAGCTTCCGCAACGAGGAGGAAACCAGAACCGAATTCCTGTCCCTGATCCGCCAGCGCACCAACGGCGTTTAGTTTGTTGGCTCGCGTAGGGACGGCCGCCCTCGGCCGTCCAATGCCGAGCCGACACCCTCGATTCGCAGCAACCCTATTGCCGACCTGCAGACTTCCCACTCGAAAGATCGCACCAGTTGGACTAAGCTGAACCTGCCGCATGCCGAAACGCCAAATTTCGCCTCGCGAGCCTGCGCTCTCCGGCCGCCTCGCCCTGATTACCGGCGCCAACCGCGGTATCGGCCTAGCCATCGCTCGAGCGCTGGCCCGCAAGGGATGCAATCTGGTCATCACCGCCCGCGACCAGCGTGCCTTGGCCAAGGCGCGCAGTGAACTGGAGAAGTTACAGCTGCGGAAATCGAACCTGCATGTCCTGGCGCAATCCTGCGACGTCCGCAGCCCCGACTCTGTCGATTACCTTTTCGCCCTAGTCCGGGGATTGCACAAGCCGCTCGATATCCTCATCAACAATGCCGGCATTGGACATCCCAACCTAACCGTCAGCGACTTGGGGTACCCCACCTGGATGGAAGTGATCGACACCAATCTGAACGGCCTGTTCCTCATAACGCAGGCGGCGCTGGCCGTTATGAAACGCGGCAGCACGATCGTGAACAATCTCTCCATCGCCGCCGAACGCGTATTCCGCGGGTCGGCAGCTTACAACGCGTCCAAGCATGGCGCGCTAGGCTTTACCAACACATTGCGCAAGGAACTGAGGCCGAAAGGCATTCGCGTGATCGCTCTAATGCCCGGCGCAACCGATACCGCGATCTGGGACACGCTCTGGCCCCAAGCGCCGAGACGCAAAATGATGTCCGCCGAAACCGTAGCCCGCACCGTAGTCGATGCTCTGCTTTTGCCCGAAAACACGACCGTGGAGAAAATAGTGGTGATGCCCTCCAATGGGGCGCTGTAGGGAAGGCACAGCTCAAGGGATACGCGGGCGTTTGCCTGAGCATCAAATGAAACGCAGGTTTTGTCGTTGACCGTTCGCTAACGACCAACGACCATCAACCAACGACTGAAGCCCTTTGTGACAAACGACCGGGAAGAGGCACCATGTCATTCTTCGATTACTTCAAATCGCTGAAACAGCCCGAGCACCGCGTGGCGTGGGCCGTAGCCATAGCCGCCGATGTCCTCCAGATAGCCGCGTTCCCATTCTTTGTTGAAGGAGGCATATCCCCCGCCGACTCGATACTCGATCTGATTGTCGCCTTCGTGATGATTCGTCTGCTCGGATGGCATTGGGCATTCCTGCCGACGGCGGCGGCGAAACTCCTTCCCGGCGTCGATCTTTTTCCCACCTGGACCGCAGCCGTATGGTTCGTTACCCGCCAGAAGGTACGTTCTGGGGAACCGGAAATTTTGCCGCCTGGCCCCGCCCCAGAACCACGTCGCTGATAATTTGCAGACAAGCTGCGGGATGCTCTCACCCCCCAATTGCTGGAACACGGCCTGTTCGTTTTTCGTAACAAGAATCTCGTTCCTCATGCGGTGAAACGGGACGCGTATAGCATGCACGCGGGGTGCGACCCCCTCGTGGAGGCAAGTCCTCGGGTGTGCTTGTATGTCCAAGGGCTTTCCGTCTGGTCGGTAATCAATCCGGCCCGCACCCTTTTTGATTCTGCGGTAAATTTCAAGACTCGCCTACCACGTCCCATACCGATACCGGTGCGGCCGTTCACGAAATACTTTAATCATGACCACACCCGCGACGAAGCCTCCCAAGTGGGCCCAAACTGCCACTCCCTCCGCAGCGAACTGGGGGACCGCGAAGAACTGGAGCAAAAACCAGTAGCCTAGGACAAGCCAAGCCGGCAGCCAAAGTATGAAGACAAAGAACCAGGTGAGCACGCGCGCCCTCGGATAGAGGATGAAGTACGCACCCATGACGCCGGCGATAGCACCACTGGCGCCAACTGTGGGCACCCGGGAGTTGAGGTTCAGCAAGATGTGGGTGAAGCTACCGGCCAGTCCGCTGACCAGGTAAAACAGGAGATATGTGAAGTGTCCCAGGTAGTCTTCGACGTTGTCTCCAAAGATCCACAGGAAAAGCATATTCCCAGCCACGTGCCAAAAATTAACGTGCAGAAACATCGAGGTGAACAACGGCAAAATCGCTGTAGCCAGGCTGTCATAGGAGTGTCCAGTCAGCACGGCCACAGTGTGATGAGGAACCACGCCAAACTCGACCCTGAACGAATTCAGCGCGCGATTGCTGAGGGGAAGCCCCCACAGAAAGACCACCACGTTCGAGACGATCAGAAAGTAGTTGACGAACGGCGTAGAGAACGTAGGCTGATCGTCACGAAGAGGAATCATTTAATTGGCAATCGGTAATTTGTAATTTGGAGAGAAGAGGCTTCAAATTACCCATTACAAATTACCAGATTACAAATCCTCATGAATGGTGTCGTAGTCATCGATAAACCGAGCGGCCTGACCTCGCACGACGTAGTCAATCGCGTCCGCCGAATTCTCGGTCAACGCGCGGTCGGCCATCTCGGCACCCTCGACCCCTCAGCCACCGGGGTTCTACCGATCGTGCTCGGCAACCTGACGCGCCTGGCGCAGTTCTACGTCCATTCCGAGAAGACCTACGAAGGCGTGATTCGCTTCGGCTTCTCGACCGACACCTACGACGCCGATGGCGAGCCCACGACGGCGGTGCAGAACGTCCAAATCAACCTCGATGAAATACGCGCTCTCGCTGCCCAGTTTCAGGGCGTCGTCGAACAGATGCCGCCGCCGTTTTCGGCAAAAAAGATCGCCGGAGTCCCGGCCTACAAACTCGCCCGCAAAAAGCAGGACGTCGAGCTCAAGCCAGTAAAAGTAGGAATCAAGGAATTCGAGATTCTCGTCACCACCGCCGATCAAGCTAGCTTCCGGGCCCGCGTGTCTGCGGGCACCTACATAAGATCGGTCGCGCATGAGATGGGCCGGAAGCTGGGCTGCGGCGCTCATCTGGCCAGCCTTCGACGCACCGCCGTCGCCGAGTTCACTATAGAAGATGCCCACACGCTCGAAGCGTTGCGGACAGCCATGCAGCAGGGAAGCGTTGAGTCGTTGTTGATTCATCCCCGAAAGCTGGCGCCGCAGTTGCCCAGCGTCACCGCCGATGAAGAAAGCGCCGCCCTCATCCGCAGTGGCCGCGCCGTGAATCTTCCGGAAATGTCTCGCGCCCCCCAAGTGAAGGTCTTCGCCGGCCAACGCGACCTGATCGCCATCGCCACCCGGATTGCCGGCACGCTGTTCCACCCGAAGATCGTGTTTTCGGGGTAATGGGGCGGGGCGACAGAGAACCCCCTGAGCGCACGTCACTGACGAAGGGAGCGCCGCGTACTATACTCTCGCCCAGCGGAACCAGTTACGTCCTCGTCAGAAGGAGGGCCCCTTGACCTTCGCCAACTGCTACGAAGACGGCACCCGTGCCGACGCCTACGCGACGCTGGAGTTCAAGAACACATACCACCTTGCCTATCGAGACATTCCCGCCATCCTCCGTGAGCATGTTCGCGGACCGAAGAGCGTCGACTTCGGTTGCGGCACCGGACGATCTACGCGCTTTCTGCGCCAACTCGGCTTCGAGGTTACGGGAGTCGATATTGCGGAGGATATGATCCGTAAGGCACGGGAATTGGACCCTTCCGGCGACTACCGGCTGATTCCCGATGATGATCTGGGTGAGTTCCGGCCCGGAACCTACGATCTTGTGCTTGCTGCCTTCACTTTCGACAACATCGCGGGAAGCGAGAGCAAGGTGCGCATCCTGCGAGATCTGGGCCGGCTTCTTAACCCAGAGGGGAAGCTGGTGCTGATCGTCTCCCGGCCGGAGATCTACACCCACGAGTGGGCGTCGTTTTCGACCAAAGACTTTCCCGAGAACCAGGCGGCGAAGTCCGGCGACAAGGTACGCATCATTGTCACCGATCACGCCGATCGGCGCCCCGTCGAGGACATCCTGTGGACCGATGGGGCGTACCGCGAGGTTTTCGAGGAAGCTCAGCTAAGACTGCTGCGAAAATACGAGCCGCTGGGGAGGGAAGAGGAACGCTACCGTTGGGTCAGCGAGGTGACGACGGCTCCTTGGGCCGTGTATGTCCTCGGAGGAATTTAAGGGGCCGTTAGATCAGTAATGTCCGATAACAGGTATTATGTCAAGTGACAGATTTGAGTATTCGCAACTCTACCCCCGCAGCAGTCCCTTAAGGTCGTCGTGAAACTTCTGCAAGATTGCGAGCCGCTCCGCCGTGGCTTCCACCACTTCGCTCTTGGCCTGAAACACCTTGCGGCCTTCCCTTTCGGTGAGTACGCCCATGACTTCGCCCATGCGCCAGCCGGGCGTGCCCAGGACTTGCAGGCCATCAACGCCCGGTACCAGCAAGGCGACACAGTTGTCGCGCATCACTCCAATGCACTTGGGAAAGCGTTCGAAGGTCTGCAGCTCGAATCCCGCAAGATACAGACACTGGAGCTGTTCGGCGGAGTCTGGCATGTTACGGGTGGGCGTTTTCAAATTACAAATTACACAGCTACCAATTCCCCAGCGGCTTACTGCACCTCCGCGCGGATCACTTCCAGAGCGTTCGCCTCTCCCAGCTTCAGGAAGGTGAAGACTCCTTCATTCGCCGAATAGCAGCCAAACGACGTTCCCAGGCCGGTGGCATCGGCATAGCTGGCGATCTGCCGCCCAGTCTGCGCGTCCGCGACTACTACGGTCTGGCTCTGGTTCTCTTCGTTAGAGAACGAAATCGCCAACTGATTCCCGGAAACATGAAACCCGGTGGGCACCGAACCCGCCACCGGAGCGGCGACTTTGATCGTCTGCATAATCATTCCGCTCGGCGCGATCACATACACCAGCGCTGGCGAAGAACCATGCATGACGTAGAGGTTGCCGTCACTTCCAACTTCAGCATCTGCCAGATCGAGCATGGGCGCCGATTTCTCAGCCTGCTTTGCAGGGCCGCCTGTCGCTGCCTTCGCTCCCGCTTTTGCAGGTTCGTGCGGCTCCTGAAACGAAAGTTGCGCCAGTTCCCTTCCATCAGCGGAAAAAACCGCGGTAAAGTTGCGCCCGCGATCATTCTTATCCTGTAAATCGCGCCGCACGCCCGAGACCAGAAAATTTCCCGTGGCAAACGCCGCAAATGTATACACCTCAAAATCGGCATCGAGCAGCGTAGGCGACGAAGCTGATCCGTCGGAAGAAAAACGCAGCACATAGATCCGCGGCTTCACAACCCCGTTCTGCGCGATCTGATACAGACCGCCATCGGAAGCGGGCGAAAATTCGTCGGCCCGGTCGAGCCCCAGCTGTGGAAATGCGGCCGGGTCAAACAGCGCAGTACGCTTGCCCTCTGGATTGATCTTGACCACCGGACCCAGCAACGGCCGGTCCATAGCGTACTTGCGGATGTAGAGATTGCCGTCGGCGTCGCATTTCGATGGAACCATAAATGCTCCACCCAACTCCGAGGCCACGCTCATGGTGGAGGAGGCGCGCAGCGCAATGCTTGACCCTGAGGTGTTCTGTCCCGAATCTGGATTCTTCGCGGCCGCATCGCCCGTGACTTGCGCCGACGACAATGCCGCAGAGAGGAGGAGCACAAGCGTACACGAGCCACTAGAGAACGATCTCATCCCGTGCCTAGGTCTCCGTCGCAACCCGATTGAAACTGAAAACTGAGAGCTGACAGCTGACAGCTGCCTTCCTACATCTTGTACTTGCCCAGGTCGTCATCGCCCAGGTCTTCCAGCCACTTGCGCAGTTCCTCGCTGCTCACCGCAGGAACCGGATTGGCAGCTTGCTTCGAATTCTTCAAAACCTCGTCCTCAACGAAAATGGGGCAATCCACCCGCAGCGCAAGAGCCAAAGCGTCCGACGGACGGGAATCGATGCTCACCACGTGCCCTTCCCGTTCCAACCAGATCACCGCGTAAAATGTATCGTCTTTCAATTCCGTGACCACCACTTTGTGCACCAGCGCGTCCAGTCCGGTGAGCACGTTCTTGATCAAGTCATGGGTCATCGGCCGCGGCGTATTCACCTTTTCGATTTCGAGCGCGATCGCGTTAGCTTCGTACACTCCCACCCAGATGGGAAGCACCACGTCGCTGCCTACGTCCTTAAGCAGCACAATCGGCATATTTGAAACCGGATCCATCATCAGTCCGCGAATTTTCATTTCCACTTCCATAAGACCCTCACCCAAGCTTGCCAGCCATCTCTCCCACCAGACTGTTCGGGAAGCTTCCCGTCACTAGAACGCGAACGTAGCTCCCCGTCGCCAGATCCACGCCTTCGGGAACCGTAAAGTTCATCACCTTAATCTGCGACGTCCGCCCGATCCACTGTCCCCGGGCCGGATTCTTCCCTTCCACCATGACCTCGACGACCTGCCCCACATGCCGCCGATTCCGCCGCGCCCCGATCTGCTTTTGCTTCTCATTCAATACCGCCAACCGCCTGGCCTTCTCCGCATCGGGAATAGCGTCATCCAGCCTCAAAGCCGGAGTGTTCGGCCGCGGAGAGTATTTAAAAGTAAACACACTGTCATACCCAACTTCGTCCATCAGGCTAAGCGTCTCTTCAAATTCCCGTTCCGTCTCGCCCGGAAATCCCACAATCAAATCGCTGGTGATTGATATATCGCGTTTTGCGCCCTGAATCCAGCTGATGCGCTCCAGGTATTGGTCCCGAGTATAAAGCCGCTGCATGGCATCCAGAACGCGAGTAGAACCGCTCTGCACGGGAAGATGCACATGGTCGCAGAGTGCCGGAACCGAGTCGATGACCTCCACTATATCGCGTCCAAAATCGCGCGGATGCGAAGTAGTAAAGCGCACCCGGCGAATCCCACCGACCGAAGCGACCGCCGCAAGCAGCTCCGCAAAGCTTTTCTTTCCATCAGGATCACGGTAAGAGTTAACGTTTTGCCCGAGCAACTGAATTTCCGTATATCCGAGGTCCACCAGTTGCCTGGCTTCGTCCAGAACAGAGGGCGAAGTCCGGCTGCGCTCCTTGCCGCGCGTGTAAGGCACCACGCAGTAGGCGCAGAATTTGTCGCATCCCTCAATGATGGTGATATATCCACGATGCGGATTGGTGCGAGCCGTGTATTCAGTCTCAAAGCACTTGTCGGTGGCGCGGTCGTCGAGCCCCGTAACCCGCGACTGACCCGTCTCCAGCTGCACCAGTATCTGCGGAAGATTGCGGTAAGAAGCCGACCCACACACCAGCGACACATAAGGCGCGCGCTCAAAAATCTTTTCCCCCTCCTGCTGTGCCACGCACCCCAGGACGCCAAACTGTTTCCCCTGCGCCCGATA
>Ga0209415_10011099_pt1 | contig 15220 bp, 33 predicted proteins | sample PeaSoiSIISIP2007_FD_187696 | JGI IMG/M metagenome (GOLD analysis project Ga0209415, IMG submission 187696) | Peat soil microbial communities from Weissenstadt, Germany - SII-SIP-2007 (SPAdes) (version 2) | ecosystem: Environmental > Terrestrial > Soil > Wetlands > Peat | place: Germany... | reverse complement strand
AGGACAAGGCGGGGGCGAAAGAGATCGAGATCAGCAAGAAGGACTTCGACAAGTACGAGGTCGAGCTGCAGTCGGCAGTCAACTTCGTCCGCTACGAGCTGCTCGATGTGCCCCTACCCGGCAAGCGTGGCAAGCTCGTCATCGCGACCAAGAAAGGAACACGCCATGCGTGATAATCGTTGCCAGGTCTGTGATGGCCTGATGCACAAGGACGGTGTCGTCTTCAATCATGACCAGTGCCACACCATCCCGATCACCGAGACGAAGACCGTCGGCTGGAAAGCCTGAGATGAGGACCGTAGTTGCCCTCCTCATCGCTGCGTGGGCGGTCATGTGGGTCAACCGTGGGCAGAGGAAGAAGATCCCAGGCTCTGTTGGCAAGTGTGGGGTCTGCAACGGGACCAACACCATCACCGAGACCGTGCCCAAGCCCAACATAGGTGAGTGCAAGCGGTGCCTGGAGTGCGGCTGCGCCTGGGGGTACACCTACTACAAGGATTGCTAATGAAACCCGGAGACATCATCGGCCTGCGATCACCCGCCAGCAGGCTCTACAAGCACCCGGGCCCGACCAACGAGCAGCAGGGCAACCCGATTACCGGTGTCCTGGTCAGCGGCGAGGTGGGCATGGTGTTGGCGACGACGGTCTCGCGGGGCCAGAAGGACACCGACCCGGACTTCAACGAGGTGCTGGTGCTGTTCGGCGAGCGCCTGGGATGGCGAGAGGCGACCGAGTTCGAGGTCCTGGACAAGGTGAAGCCCGCCAAGAGAGACCTGGTGCTGGCGAACTCGAAGGACGTCCGCCCACAGGTCCGCGAGAGGTTGAAGCCCGGAGACCTGGCAAGGTACAAGGGCGACATCAGCATGCTGGCCAAGCAGTACGAGCCCAAGGAACGGGTCGTCGGTACCCCTGTCGGCCTGGTCCAGAAGGGAGACATGGTGCTGGTCCTCGGCGTGATGCCCCAGGAGATGTTCGTGCTCAACCAACGGATGGAGATCGGTTGGGTGGTGTCGACCTTCTTTGAGAGGCTGCGGTGAAGCTCGTCTCTGGCGACCTGGCGACGCTGGACCCGGTGCTGCTGAGCCCGGGCGAGATGCTGTGCATGACCGATGCACCCGATCCCGCCTACCAGATGGGCTTCGTCTCCCGGCCTGAGAGGATCGACCCGCAGACGGGTGCCAACTACGGCCGAGACGGCAACTTCGTGTCAGCCAGGGTGATCCCAGGCTCGGCGGTGAGGCAGAAGGACGTGCTGCTGGTCATCGGCTTCAACCGCGAGGAGGACCCGAGCCATGCATTGGTCGTTGCCCAGGACCACCTGGGTTGGATCGTGCTGGAGCACCTGAGGAGGTTGCAGTGAACCCGGGAGACCTGTGCCGGTCAGCGGCGGGCAGCCTGTCCCTGCACCGGGAACTGGGCTGGTCCAAGCCGGGCAGCGCTGATGACATCAACGACGGCAACCCGCTGGTGGGACTGATGAGGCCCGATGACGTGGGGATCATCGTCGCCATGACACACTTCGAGCACTGGGACTGGTCGCTGGTCCTCAGCGGCGTGGTGTTGGGCTGGCGGGAGACGTCGTACCTGAGGTCAGCATGAAGGTCCCCGACGAGGTGACCCAGGCAGCCAAGATGGCAGAGGAACGGTCACGGTTCAGGCCCAACCGCGAGATCGTGCCGGGCTGCCTGGTCTGGCCGCGACAGGAGAAGACGGGTGCCGGGACGACCAACGTGACCCTGTGGAAAGACCAGGGCAGCAGCGGCATCACCGGCAAAGCGCTGTGGAACCAGGTGGGCATGGTGCTGGCACGCAGCATCGACCCGAACAAGAACGTCAACGAGTCGCTGGGTGACCAGGTGCTGGTGGTCTTCGGGGAACAGCTGGGGTGGAACGAGACGCGGCTGTTCGAACTCGCAGATCCATCCCCGACGACGGGTGTAGAGTAACTGCATGCCGTCATGCATCGGTGGAGGGTGTGGCCTGGGACCCAGCGAGTGCCAAGCCTGTTCGGAAGCAGAGAACCGCAAGGAAAAGGAGCAGCCCGTGGGACGTGAGTTGAACGACAGGCTACGACGCCGGCTGACCGATTCGATCGCCAGGGCACAGGACCTGCCGCGGCCCACCCGTTTGCTGGTCACTGACCTGCGGGACTCGGAGTTCACGTTGGTCGAGGTGCTGGGCATCGCTGACGACCAGACGACAGAACAGGTCATCGGCCAGTACCTCGTCAAGCCCAAGAGCCGCCCCAAGACACCCCGGTACCGCGCCGAGAGGGGATGGCCGGAGTGAAGGCACGGGAGAAGAAGTCTCGGACCTTCACCTTCGTCATGTTCTGGGGCGATGTGGCCTGGGTCGCCGGCTGCACTGACTATTACTACGTGGCCCAAGGGGACACCCCCAGCTCGTGTGTGGGGTGCCTGGAGGGAGACCTGTACCTGACCGCCAAGTTCTGCGAGATGGACGGCCATGTGCCCTTCGATGACACCGCCCGGCCCGACATGGTGGTGCCCGACGAGTTCACTGACACCGACAGCTGCACCACATACGATCCCGACTCGACGGGAGAGGACCACGAGCGGAGGTACACCGGACAGGTGACAGTCGAGTGGGAGGTGCCGACGGAGCTCGAGAAGAAGCACTGGCTCGCTGAGGCGAAGCGGAAGGGTCGCCACGGATGAAGCCCAGGACGGTGCCCGGCAGCTGGAGCCTGGGCGGGCTGACCTGGGCGTTCGAGTGCCGGTGCAGGCCCAACAGCCACAACGTGATCCCGATGGACTGGGCGAAGAGCCGGTGCAGCAAGTGCGGGGTGACGGGCCAACGACCCCCAGGACAGAAGAGAAACGACGGGAGACGATGATGGCAGCGAAGAAGAAGCAGAAGAGGGCACAGCCGAAGAAGAAGCAGGAACAGAAGGAGAAGCTGCCGGTCAAGAGGCGGCAGCCATGGTCGCCGCGCGGCCCCGCAGCGAAGGGATGGTCGACACAGCAGGAGATCGACTACACGGCGAAGAGGCTGGCAGACAGCAAGGAACAGCTGGCTGACCACCAGAACCAGGTCTGGGCACTGGAAGCGCTGGTGAGGTGCCTGGAGGACGGGCTGGCGAGGGCGAGGCTGGTGCTCGCAGGGGAATAGCCCGTCACTGACAGCGTCCCTCCCACCGTCAGGAGCGCCCGGTGACCCACAGCTGCAAGGCTTGCAACGGGGCAGTCGACACCAAACAGCTCAACGCGGTGCGGGCGGCAAGGGACGGGGGCTGGCTGCACGAGCTCTGCCACCTGCGGCAGCAGGTCAGGGAGAAGGAGCAGCTCGCCGAGGAGCTGCTGTCACACAACACCCGGCTGTTCAACGAGAGCCAGCGGCTGAAGGGCAAGCTGCCAACGCCTGAGCAACCGCTCGCGTCCACGCGCGCGCAAGGTTGCAGAGATCGAGGCGGACCTGGCGGTGGAGCAACAGGAGGCGAGGGAGGGAGAGCACATCGCGGCCTGCGAGGCGCGAGCGCGGGAGTGGCTGCTGTACCTGGTGGCGTGCCTCGACCCGGCGTCAGCGACCAAGAGCTTCCTGAAGAACTGCAGCGACGTGCCCAACCATGACCGCTGCGGGTCACCGACGGTGCTGACCAGGTTCGTCTACGTGCTGCCGTCGGGCCACGAGGTCTCGCTGGAGCCAACGCACTGAACCCGCACGCGCGGGCAAGGGAATGTCTTGCTTCACGAGAGGGCAATAGCTCTCCCTGGGCATTTGGGTGATAGGCTAACTGGCCTAGTGGGTGGCAGCGTGGGCGCGTTGGCTCCAGCGACAAATGCCCTACGTGGGGTCACCGTGGCGAGGAATGGGACGGGGCTGCATTGCGCCGCTACCGATCCACGTCGACAGATCCCAATCGATCCCCCGGCGCGACGCGCAGCCACGGTGCCGCGGTGGAACGCCCAGGAGTCGAACCTGGACGGCGTGTAGCCGCGTGGGCTGGGAGAACCCGTCACCCCCGCCATGGTCAGCGCCCCTCTGCTGCTGCTGCTGCTGTACCACCCCTGCCACCTGAGGTGGTCCCCGCGCACCCGCAGATCAACGTAGATCAGGTGGGATCAAGGTTCATCCGCGATCGTTCCGTGAGGGTCTCCAGCCCATTCTGCGTCGCAGATCGTGCGCGCGACGAGGCTGCCCCGGTGTAGATCACCGGCGCGGGATGGTAGTATCGCAGCAGGCCAGCGCGCGAAAAACGGCGCCTACGCGGGGGCTCTTGTACCACCCCTGGCCGAGTGGCCCGCCGCGTAGGCGCAGTCAGTAGCTCTGTGGCCTCTCTCAGGCCTCGGCGTCTTCTGCGTCCTCACCGACCTTGAAGTCCTTGGCCTTGGTGAAGCTGCCGCGCTCCTCGATGCCCGTCCCCGTCAGGCCGAGGATGTAGGTCTTGCCGTTGCAGCCCCAGCGGTTCTTCTGCACCTCGGCGAGGAGGCACCCGTAGGTCGCGCTCTTCTTGTCCTCGTCGTAGAACAGGTGCACGTGGACGTCGATCGCGTGCTTGATGGTGTTCTTCCCGGCGAACTCGCCCGACTTGGTGACCTGGCCGATGAACCAGGTGTGGGCCATGTTCTTCTGGCTCCAGTTGACCAGCATCTCGGTGCAGCGGACCGGCGTCTGGCCGGTGACCCCGCCGTCCTTGTACTTCATGTCGTTGAGGGTCTGCAGCGAGTCCTGGAGGAAGACCGGGATCTTGCCCTTGCCGCTGGACTTGACGTTGTCCATGTAGGTCAGCAGCTTGGGCAGGTCTGTCTCTTCCCCCACCGGGAAGTCGTTGTTGCACAGGAGGCGTTCCATCGCCATCTTGGCCTGGAACAGGCTCTCCTCCCCCGTGTTGTACACCGGGAGGATCTTGTTGGTCCCCGCCATGGCGTTGGCCAGCTGACGGATGAAGGTGCTCTTGCCGCAGCCCGGGCCACCGGTGAGCATCACCACAGAGGTGGGGGTGAAGCCACCCTCGCCGCCCAGCAGGTCGTCGACCCAGGGCATGCCGGTGCTGCACTTGACCCGGAGCTCAGGCGGCACCTTGATGCTGGACTGCATGGTGCCCAGCTTGAATCCACGCTTGACGTTCAGGTTCATCTCGGCCATTGGTGTTGCTCCTTGGGGTGGTGAGGAGGAGACTAATCTAACACAGAAGGGGTCGGCTTTACACTCTAGGCGTAAGCCTGTGCGATGCGGTCAAGGAAGCGCTGGTCGAGCAGCTCGCCCTTCTGAGCGTCGCTGCTATACGCGTGCCAGGTCTCGTCGCTGGGGTTCAGGTACTCCAGGTTGAAGGCGAGGTAACCCGTGTAGTCGGGATTGGTCCCCTGGCGGAAGCGCCGGCCCACCGTCTGCTTGGTCTGCCGTGCGACTGGGTAACCCGTCTCGGTCCGCAACACGTTCCAGTCCGGGTCAGACCTGGTGTCGAGCACCAAAGTGACGCCTCGGGTGGTGACCTTCTTGCCGTGTCTTGCCATGCCCCCAGTCTACCACGGCTGGCGGTCTTCTTTCACTGGCCCACGCACTTTCCCTCGGGAATGTGCCCGAACTTGGTGGCTCTCCGACCGGAGGAACACAGCCTCCCAGAGCCCCGGCGTTACGATCGTCGTCCGGTAAGCTCCAGTCTATCACGAGACGCTTCGCTCTTGCACTGCTAGGGCTGGTCTGCGCAGGCGCGCGGGCGTCGCCCGCGGGCATCATTTAACAGGGGACCCGGTGAAAGCAACTGACCGATCGTGGTAGAGTGGTCGTATTGGAGGCAACTACCCCATGAGGACTCAAGACATCATCGGTTTCCGCGTCGTCAACGTCGACGCTGGTTTCTTCATCGCCAGCAATGGCCACCAGAACTTCACCACGGACGAGGAGCCCACTCCCGTCCCCCGCGGCGACGCTTTCCGGCGCCTCGCGGCCTTCCTCGATGACAACCCTGGTGAGGACCACCAGGATTATGCGGTCGAGCCCATCTACCGTGAGACCACGCCCGTCGAGGACGCGGCCCACGAGCTCGGCGGACTCTTCGAGTCCCTCTGCAGCCGCCACGGCCTGGACCTCGGCCTCTCTCGGGCCCAGATCGATGGGCTCCTGGCCAAGGACTTGGAAGCGGTCAAGAACCTCGGCTTCATCTCCGGCATCCCCGGCTTCCGCCGGTAACAACCAACACGTTCGCGCGAACGGCCGCGGGCTTGCACCCACGTCGTGGGCTTTTACCTGCGCCGTAGGCTTGCACCCGCGGCCGTTCGTGTTAGATTTGACCCATGACGAAAAGCCTCAAGATCGGGCAACGGGTGCGCGCCCGGAGCGACCTGAAGCTGCAGTCCAAGCGTTCGGCGTTCAGGGGCATGCCACACGTCCAAGGTGGCGACTGGCTCTGGCTGAATGGGAAGCCCACCGTCGTCCTCGCGGGGCAAAGAGGGACCGTCGTGGCGCTGCCGCTGATGGAGTGGAAGTACGGCGTGCGGTGTTCCAACGCCTGCCTGGCGGTGCACTGGGACACGGGCGAGGTCACCTGCATGTGCAGGTACGACACGGTGTAAGTCACGCCTGATCCATGATATGATGGACATCATGCCAGCACCTTTCAAACGTGGCCAACGTCTCATCTACACCACCCGGGAGGGGCAGGAAGAAGCTGTCACCTACCAGAAGTGGTGGGGGTTCGAACGCAGCGCCCTCATCATGGTGGCTCGTGACAGCGACAGGGACAAGCTGGGTTACCCTGGCTGTTGCCGCTTCACCGTCCACATCAACGACGTGAGGCCAGTGTAACCTGGGTGGGATCTGGGGTACACTGGAAGCATGACCAGCCGACTCCCCAGCAAAGCTCTTGAAGGCCGACGAGTTCGCATCCTCCACAGCGCCACCACAAAGGAGGACGGCGTGACGGGGGAGATCAAGACAGTCGACACCGGCACCGGGAACGTCATCGTGGCACTCGAGAACGGCACCGATGTCACCGTCAACTGGGGAGGGGGTGACCGTTGGATGGTCATCCCGACGTACACCAAGTCCTGAAAGGGACTTCACGATCTCTCGGGGATCTGTGAAGGTCCCCGTTTGATCGTGGTAGGATTCTATCATGGTCCCCAACAGCAAGCACAAGCAGCTCGCACTCACCGCACTCCTCAAGGCCTCGCTGCCCTCCGGCAGCTTCGAGACGTCGGGTCCCAAGGCTGATGGCACGATGTTCATCCGTGTCAAGTCGACCGACGAGGCCTCGAGCGTTCAGCTGTCCTACCAGCTCATCGAGGCGTTCAACCGCCTGCACGTTGACTTCACGCAGACCGACAACAACAAGTTCCGTGTCCCACTCGACAAGCTAGGAGGCGCCTGATGGAACGTACGACCTACAAGCAACTGCAACGGGGAGACGTGCTCGTCAACCCAGACTTCCCTTCAGCCGCCCCACGAACCGTCCGCGACGTGTACCAAGCCAGAGCCCAAGGCTACCTGGTCATCGAGTTCCAAGAGGGTTCGAGGACCTCGGGGCACGAGTCGACAGTCGTCTTCAAACAGTGAAAGATCAACGTAGATCGAGGTAGAGTCTATTCATGGACAACAACTTCCACTTCCACACCCTGGTTCTCGTCAGCAAGAGCTGGAACGGCAAACGCACCCTCAAGGTGAAGGCGGAGGCGTTCAACGAGGTCTACCTCAAGGAGGAGAAGAAGCGACTCATCGACGTCGCCGACAAGCGGGGCACCTGCCCCGACTACAGGGTACTCGGCCCTAGGCAGCTGAAAGCCCTCCAGGAAGAGGTCAAGGGAGAGCAGGCAGCCCGCCGTGCGACGGGTGCCAAGAAGGCGGCAGCCACCCGCAAGAAGAACGGTCCGAGCTTCATCTTGTGCCCGACGTGTGGGTGCGAAGTCCAAGAAGCTGTTCAGCGAGTTCGGTGGGCTCCAGACGCGGAAGTGCCAGCGCGGCCACACCTTCGAGTTCGACAAGTGGCTCAATGACCGTGCCTTCTGGGGACCCATCCTGGGCAACGGTCCGGTGCCGGAGTCGGCCATCAAGCGCCCGGTCAAGGTGTAAGATCAACGCAGATCCTGGTAGGATACTACTCATGGCAAGGAAGACCTGGAAGCAAGCGGTTCAGAGCGACAAGGGCTACGCGGAGTGGACGTTCGGCAAGACCGTCCGCTCCCTCGACACCAAGCGGTACGAGACGTTGGTCTCCAACGCCCTCAAGAACGTCGACAGATGGAAGAGGTTCGACGTGGCCCGGGCCTTTGCAAGGCGCATGCGCGAGCGCGCGTCGCTCGTACGGAGGGAAGGATGCCACCGTGCGGGCATGCCCTACCCGTCCCGCCTCGGTCGGGAGATCGTCGCTGCCATGAGCTGGGGCGTCGGTGATGGGAACAACCGGGTGATGATCATGCGCTACGAGGCCTGCGCCAAAGCGGCCGAACGCTTCTGCCGGCGGTGAAAGAACAACGCAGATCCTGGTAGGATGATCTCATGCTGACCAACCGACGCACTCTCCAAATCCCCTGCTTCAAGGGCAACCAGTTCGGCTGGCGTGGTCGCCTCGGCGTCTGCGAGGCCAGTGACCTCCGACCGGCTCATGGCTTCAGCTTCTTCTACGCTCGCGTCTGGCCGGATGCCGCCGACGTTGGCTTCATGGTCCAGGGCAAGAACGAGCTCAAGCTCTTCACTCTGGAGTCTGAGGAGACGGACCCCGAGGGCGAGATCACCTCCTGGTACTTCACGTCCGAAGACGGCGTCAGGATCCACATCTACAACGACTGAACTGTGCAATGCTGCGCGGATCAGTGGTACTCTAGACAAGACACTGCAACAACCAACCGCAACGGAGAATCCATCATGAGCATGAAGAGCACCTCCTCGCCCCGCCGGGTCTACAGCCGCAACGGCGTCGTCCACACCCTCTACGCCGGCGAGACCTTCGGCACCAAGGAAGAGAGCCAGATCGTGGCCTCGGACGACGAGAGCCTCTTCGTCCGCATCGCGGGCAACGGCGACGGGACGATCTCTGTCACCCAGAGGAAGCCGGGGAAGAAGGGGGTGACGGAGACGTGGTCAAAGGTGCGGGTTCCCTGCCACGAGCGCGCCTGATCGGCGGGTTGCGGTGAAACCATCCCTCGGATCGTGGTAGATTCGGGGGATGGTCCACAACAGCAAGGCGCTCATCCAGGTCCTCATCAACTTCATCCTGACCCTCGTCACCAGCTGTCGCACCGCGGTCGAGGTGTCACCCGTCAAACAGGACGGTACGGTCTTCATCAAGTTCCGGTCGTCACCCCAGGAGTCGGCGTCGGAGCTCTCGTACCGGTTCGTGGAGCAACTGAACCTGAAGAAGGTCCAGTTCGTCCAGACCGACGACCACAAGTTCCGTCTGGCCCTCGACCAGTTCCGGTCGATGGTGTAAGTCGGACGCAGATCCTGGTAGATTAGGACCATGAGAACACACGACAACACCGACTTCGTCTTCCGAAGCAACACCCCTCCCCTCACCGTCCACAACGCCGGGGGAGCCAAGCTGGGCAACTGCTACAACGCCTCGTACTACGAGGTCACCAGCCTGCACCCGCTGAGCCTCGAGAACCTCCACAGCCTCCGCGATGCAGGCTTCCTCGGCTACGGCCAGGAGTTCATGTGCCAGCAGCTCACTGCGGAGGGCGACTTCATCGCGGTCCCCCGCACGTTGGACTGGCGTACGTCGCGGGACGTCAAGCCGACTCGGGTCGAAGAGACGCCCTGTGTCATGGTCGACCGGGCGACGGGCAAGACCATCGAGGGTGAGGCCATCAACCCGTACAGCGGCAAGCCCTACCCGCCGGGCTCGACGTCGGTCTACATCTACCGGTGCGAGAGCCGGGTCGACTCCGGGGACTAAATGCGAAGGCGCGCGGGGGTCGCCCGCGGGACAGTGAAAGGTCGTCAGCGACTGTGGTAGGATCGTTACATGCTAACCATCCTGGTCACCATCATCTCCACCCTCTTCATCGAAACCCTCATCACCTACGCCATCGGGGCTCGTAGGTTCGGTTGGGCCTGGCCCGTCAAGGTCTACCGCACATACCAGCTCGCACAGGGGCTCATCCGGTCAGGTCGCTTCCCCCGCTTCTAGGCCCACCCCAGCGCACCTCCGGATTCTACATCCGGAGGTTTCGCGCGTTCACTGTGAAAGATCAAGTCGGAACCTGGTACACTGCAGCTACTGGAGGCAACAACATGGCGAAACGTCAAGCAATGCCCTTCTTCACCGCACCCTCTCGTGGCTACCGCGAGCCCACTGTCACGCTGGGCACCGAGATGCCCATCCCCGAGAAGCGCCCGGAGGTGCTGGCGAAGATCGTGGCACGCCTCGAAGAGAAGCCGGAGGGCTTCAGGTTCAACTACAGCAACGGCGAGTTCATCACCTCGAGCCTCGCCTGCGCTCGGACGTTCGAGGGCTGTGCCAAGGTCGCCTCTCTCGACACCTCGGACTACACCGTCCACTTCGACCCGGTGACCAAGATCTACTGGCGCAACACCGGCTGCTTCGACTGACCTTACCACACAGCTCAACGCACTTTCTCCCTGGGACTGTGAAGGTCTCGGGGAGTTCGTGTTAGATTGGACTCATGGACACCACCTGGACCCAAGACCGGATCATCGGACTCCTCGAGCGCTCGGACCTCGCTGTCGAGCGTGCCATCGTCGCCCTCTACGACCGGCAAACGCAGGACGAGAAGGTGGACAGCACGACCAAGCACGACAACGCGCGTGGCTTCCGCAAGAACCACGACCACACCGGAAGCTTCTTCGCCCGCATCATCCTCAAAGGATGGAAGCAGGACGGCAACAAGAACCGCGTGCACCTGAACCCGTACAAGCTGGCGAAGGCACGCGGCATCGTGCTTCACTACTCCAGGCAGCTGGCGGAGGCTGCCAACACCAAGCAGGGCATCACGGTGCCCTCACCGAAGCGACGCCCGCGGTCAACCAAGGCAACTACCTCCCCCACTCCGGTCAGCGACCGTGAGCCCCCGGTGGGCAGCTGGGCCAGCGTCGCCCGGATGATGGCATCGGGTGACGACTCAGGCTTTGACTGGGACGCCTGGAGGAAGGACCAGATGAAGGAGACTAACGTAGGCTTCGCGACATCTGCTGTGCACCGAAGCAGAGCGGCGCGTGTCGCATCATCGCGGTGTCGAGCAAGGGACCCGAGTACGTTGTCATCGCGTGGACCAAGACGGACTTCCACCAGACAGCTGGCGAGGTGCGGACGTTGAAGCTCACAGAGCTCGACGTACGATAGCGGTGTAAGTCGGAGGTGACTTGGGGTAGAGTAGACCCATGGACACCATCACCACCAAGTTCGACTTCTTCCAGAACAACGGCGCGGACGAGACGCTGAAGGCCGCGGCAAAGGTGTGGGCGGGGACGCCTGCCGGCCGCGGTCGTCGGGTCATCGAAGCGAAGTTCGTAGCCGCATACCCGGGTCGCCCGGATGAGGGACGCTGGGTCACCATCGCGGTGACGCACACGATGGACCGCAGCTACGCACACGCTGACTGAAACTGTGCAATTCAACCATGAACTGAGGTAGAGTTGGATCATGAACCAAACCAAAGCAGAAGAGATCGTCCAGTCCCTCACCGTCGCTGACATCCGCCAAGCGTACTCGGGTCGACCGGGCTGCGCCTGCGGCTGCAGGGGCAAGTACTCCTGCACGCCCGACTCGCCCGAAGCTAAGGGCGGGGACAAGGTCAACGCCCGCACGGTGACAATGGTCCTGCGCAAGGTCCAGGCTGCAGCGGCAGTCGACCCGTACATGGTCGACCTCGACCGAGCTGACGACATGGGATGGAGCGTCGCTGACGACCTGCAGTACATCACCGCCCAGGTGTCACCCACCCGGGTCTACACCGTCTACCTGATGTCAGCTGCACGCCGCGAACGCGGGGTGACGAAAGGCTACGACCTGTGAACCTCATCACTGTCGTCTACCCGAAAGGCCAAGACTGGAGCGACGGCGAGGCACGCCACGATGCTCAACGATGTGTCGACGCTTTGACAGAACGTTTCCCCGGTTTCGAGTTCAAAGCAGCACCGACCAACGAGGTCGGCACCTGGGTCGTCGGGGGACAGGCAACGACCAGCAACGTCACCTACCACGAGGTCATGCTCTTCGCCCAGGGTTTCATGGCGTCCGCCTCACTGTGGGAGCGGTGACATGGCCAAGCGCAAGACTGTCGACGAGCTCATCGCTGAGCTGAAGCTCTTCAACCACCACGAATCCGCTGCGAAGATGGAGAGCCTGCAGCGCGAGGTCCAGGGCCTCACGAAAGCCCTCTGCACAGCAGCGGACGCGAATGCTAAGCTGCGGAGGCTGTACGACAGCTCGACGGACACCGCCGTCAAGCTCAGCATCGAGCTACAACAGTGCAAGTCCCAGGTGAATCCTGGTAAGATGGACTCATGAACCAATTCAAAGTCATCGGAACCATCAGCTTCCCGACCCGCTCAGCCTGTGCAGTGTGGCGCGCCGAGATCCTCGGGCAGATGTCAGACGGCATGTGGGAGAACACCGCTCCCCACGATCACTGGGAGTTCTGGCACCGGCTGCGGACCGTCGTCAACGTCGGCGCCCCCGCCGGGGTCAAGCTCGACGAGGGCAAGTACGCTCCCTACAACCAGAAGACGAGCTACGGCATCTCGGGCCTCTATGACATCATCGGCGACCGGATGGTCGCTTACGGCAGGATGGGACGGGCGCTCAGCACCGTCGTCGACATCGACATCGTCGAGAGCCCCGATTACGACACCCGGTACGGGAAGGACTCGACCTTCGACGCCTGTGTCCACGCCGCGGAGTACCTGCAGGGGCTGGGTCTCGACAGGTTCCTCGCTGAGAAAGCGGCGGGAGCATTCTCGGAGCCCTGGACCGAGCGTTACTTCAAGCACCTCGACGAGGAGACAGCACGCCGCTTCTTCGCGACCAGGTACGACATGAAGGACCTCAAGGCGGACGTCAGGCTCATCAAGCAGGCGATCAAGACGGTCGCAAGTCGCTGACGAAAAGAAGCACCCGTCGTCCAGTTGCCCGAAACCGCTGTTGCAGCCGCAGGGTAAGATTAATCATGTTACAGAAACGTTACCCAACAGTCGAGAGCGTCCAGGACGCAATCCTGGCACGTATCACAGACGATGATGCGGTTTGCTCTCGACCCGGGTGGGTGTTGGGTCCTTGTTGGAAGTTCTTACGAGAAAACGGCCATGAGTACAACATTGCTCGTAACCGCCCGAAGATGCGAGCGCTGGGTGAGAACCTAATATCCCGGTTGTCTTACCGGGTCTTTGTCACCAATGGTGAGCCCATTCCGGACGACATCATGGTCTGTCATCACTGTGACAACCCCTCCTGTGTGAACCCAAAGCACCTCTTCATGGGTGATGCGTTCGACAACTATGATGATGCGCGGGCAAAGGGGCGCATGAAGACCCGACATGGAACCATCATTCATCAATGACCTTGTTTGCAGTAAAAGAGTGTACCATACATCGTAGCAAGGTATAGTGGAACTCGAACGGGGACTATACTCCCCACAGAAACCGAACAGAGAGGAAACAGAGGACACCATGGCAACCACGAAGACCCTGACCGACAAGGACGTGTCGGCAGTCGACCAGGCGATCGCCAACGCGAAGAACCGCAAGGCGGCACGAGAGGGCAGCGCTCCGGCAGCTGCGACGACCGAGGGCTCCGCTCCCGCGGCGAGGGCCCCCAAGGCCCCGAAGGTCCCCAGCGAGCCCAAGCGCCCGCGGCTGACCGACGAGCAGAAGGCGGCTCGCGAGACGGCTCGCAACACCGAACGCGCCGAGAAGAAGGCGGTCCGTGACGCTGCCCGCGCGGAGAAGAGAGCAGCGAAGGACAGCTCTCGCCAGCCCGCCCACATGCGGAAGGTGGCGAAGGCCGCCGAGAAGCTGGGCACCCTGAACGATGCAGCGCAGCTCATCTTCAACGAGGCGACGGCGAACCTGTCTGCCGCGGAGGTGGCGACGCTCTCCCTCCACCTGCAGCACTTCAACCGGGTCAAGGCGACCGAGCGTGCCCTGAGCCAGAGCATCGAGGCCGGCATGTCGGTGACGATCATCGGCGGCGACCCTCGCTTCATTGGGCAGACGGGCACCGTCTTCAAGGCGCAGCGGATCCGCTGCTACGTCACCGTGGCGGGTGCCAAGAAGCCAGTCTACCTGTTCACCTCCGATGTCCAGCCGGCGACGGCTGCTGCGGTGGCGAGCCAGGCAGCGGCGGGCTGAGGCGTCACGGCCGGCGAGCCGCGAGCTCTTTCGATTTCGCGGCTCCCCTTCGGCCCCACTCGCGGTACTTCTCTCGCTCGGCTTCGCTAAGCTGTGATTTTGGTCTCGATTTTCCGAGGTTCTTCGATGCTGCGCCACCCCGCTTGCCACACTCACGGTAGAACTCCCGTTCTATTTCTGACATCGGCGCCCGAGGGTCGCGCGGCGAAGCCGTCCTTTTGGTGGTGGGACCGCGGCGTTGGTTGTAACCCACGCCCGGTTCGAGGGTTGACAGCTCATTCATCCACCATGACTCGGCGGCGTCGAGGTCAGGCTGCGAGTAACAGTTCTGCAAGACGACGGAGGTCCACAGCTCGTCGGAGTCCCACTTCCTCATCGCAGAGTGGACAGCTGACGAGTCGCCCTCCCTCGCGGAGGCCCAGTGAGCCCGCAGCCTCTCAGCCAACGTGTTGTTGGTCTGCCCCACGTAGGCTCGCTCCTCAATCAGATTCAACAGCATGTAGATCAACACGTCAGGGGCCCCGGGGCTGGGGCCCCGTCCTTTCACTCTATTATGGGGTGGGGGCCGCCCCTTGTATCACTCGAGCGGGCCGGGGGGCCCCGGGGCCCTTGCAACCTTTGCAGGACCATGGTCTGGGGGACCCCGCTTAGCTCGTACGCATAAATCACGTGCCGTTTTGCGTTTCAGTTTGGCCCATCAGTGCGCATCCGGGTGGGCCGCTTTTCACGAGAAAATCGGGAGACGAACATGAGTGCCAAGACAGTCATCGTCTTCTTCGGAGAGATGGGCAGCGGCAAGTCCTACACCGGGGCACGCTTCGCGAGAGACAATGGCTACGAGTTCTTCGAGGGAGACAGCGTCGTCACCCACGAGCTGTTGGACCGCAGCGGCCGCTTCAAGCCCATACCGCGTGGGGTGATCCGGGAGTTCGTCAGTGTCCTGATGCGCGCCAC
>Ga0209415_10011096_pt1 | contig 15222 bp, 14 predicted proteins | sample PeaSoiSIISIP2007_FD_187696 | JGI IMG/M metagenome (GOLD analysis project Ga0209415, IMG submission 187696) | Peat soil microbial communities from Weissenstadt, Germany - SII-SIP-2007 (SPAdes) (version 2) | ecosystem: Environmental > Terrestrial > Soil > Wetlands > Peat | place: Germany... | reverse complement strand
CGAGGAGTTCAACCGCCCGTACGTCGAGCGCCTGCAATCGTGGGGACTCGAGGTCGATGGCGCCAACCCGGTCGCGCGCACCAACGTCGCGCTCGAAGTGAGTCCAGTGCCGGAGGCGATGCTCGCCGGCTTTTTCTATACTGATCGGTCAGATACGAAGATTGCAGACGCGAAGACCGTGACTTTCGTGCTTTCCGGCGCGGCGGAAATGCGCGTGGGCGAGGGTGGCAAACGCGAACTGGTCGCGTCGGGCGACACTTCTGCTGATGGGATTCGGCGCAAGCTCGGATGCGTTATCGAGGCGCTCACCGGGCATCTGCGCGAACTGAATATAAGTTGGGACCTAGCGACTGCGGTGAACCTGTACACCGTCCACGACGTTCACCGTGCGCTCGCCTCGACGCTCCTGCCGTCGATCGGCGTCGCCGCACAGGTCGGCGTCAACTGGCATTACTCGCGACCGCCGGTGACCGGCCTCGAAGTCGAGATCGACGCTCACGCCGTGCGCCGCGAAATCGTACTGACAATTTGAAGGTGACTACTGCTGCTTGCGGCAGTCGGCGCAGAGCCCGTAGAGCTCCAACTTATGGTGGGCCAGCAGCACACCCAGCTTCTGCGCGATCGCCTGCTGCAGGCGCTCGAGCTCGTCGTTCTCGAACTCCATTATCTTGCCGCAGCGTTCGCAGATGAAATGGTCGTGATGGTGTTCGCCCGCGACTTCGTAGCGCGCCTGACCCTCGTCAAAATGGCGCTCGACGAGCAGGTCGCATTCCTTCAACAGCTTTAGCGTGCGATAGATCGTCGCATAGCCGACGTGCGGATTGACTTTTTTGACTTCGGCGTAGAGTTCTTCGGCGCTGATGTGCCGCCGCAGTTCGAAGAACACGCGCGCGATATCGTCGCGCTGGCCGGTCGATTTCAGTCCATTCTCGCGCAGCCGCGAATGGAACGTGCTCATCCGATCGTTGGCGGTCGGACGGCCGCGCCGTTCGGTGACGGGGCGGGCCGCTTCGCTGAAATCTTCGCGCGCCATTGCGGGCTGTCCCGGCACCTATTCGGGACCTGTCTGCAGGATGCGCCGGGCGGCCGGCGACAGGTACACCGTTTCGAGATCGCGGCCGCGCAGCGCCTCCGCGAGCACTTCGATTTGATCGGCCGGCGCCTGATCGCGATCGAGGATGAGCAGATCCTGTTCGCGCAATCGGCATGCGCCGCCGCGCGCACGATAACCGACCTCGCGCAGGATCTTTTCGCGGCGCACCTCGATTCCGACCCGCTTGGCCGCTTCGGCCAGTTCGTCGATCAGCCGCAGAACACGCGTTGTCTTGATTTCGCTCATCGCTGTCGGTACCAAACACGCCCGCTTGCCTTCGGGCGCTGACTGGACGGTTCACTTGAGCATGCCGCGCGCGCCATGATATCGCGGATCACAGAGCGGAGGCCGCGCCGATGATCAAACGAATCCTGGTCGGCATCGACACTTCCGAACACGCGCGAACTGCGCAGACCTACGCCTTCCATCTTGCGCGCCGCCTTGGCGCGAGCCTGATTGGCGTCCACGTGGTCGATATTGTGTCGATCGAGGGCTCCTTTTTTCATGATATATCAGGTTCGCTCGGACTTGAACCCTATCTCGATTTCTCTTCCAAAATGCGCGAAATCCTCAATGCCCGCGGCAAGGCCGTACTGGAAGACTTTGCTCACGCGGCGAAGCGCGAGGCTATACCCGCCGAAACCGTGCTTGATACGGGCGTCGTTGCCAATCAGATCTGTGAACGCGCGAAGTCCGTTGACCTGCTGATAATCGGTCATCGCGGCATCAACGAACGCTTCTCGACCGGCCTGCTCGGATCGACCACCGAGAGCGTCGCGCGCAAATCGCCACGCCAACTGCTGGCCTCGCCCGTCCGCTTTCGCGAAGTCACGCGTGCGCTGCTCGCTTACGATGGCAGCGACCGCGCCGCACGCGCGATGCGCGCGGCGGCCGATTTCGCCTCGACCCTGAAGATCCCGCTCATCGTGATCACCGTCGCGCGCGACCTGAAGCTCGGCGAGCGCACCTTGAATCAGGCGCGCAGCTACCTGGAGCCCTATTCGATCCAAACCGACTTCAAGCTCGTACCCGGCCACGCCCACGAGGGCATCATCGGAGCAATCAAGGAATTCGACGCCAACCTGCTCTTCATCGGCGCCTACGGCCACAGCCGCATTATCGAGATGGTGCTCGGCTCGAATACCGAGTACGTGCTGCGCAACGCGCCGTGCCCGGTCTTCATGTCGCGCTGAGGGGAAGCGGGTCAGTTGCCAGGATTCTGCGCACGCTGGTCGATGAACCGTCGTAGCAGCAGGCGCATCGTTTCGATCGGTTGAATACCGATGAGCGGGAAATCGCCCAGGATGAACGCCGGATAGCCCAGCGCCGAGAAGCGATCGGCCTCGGCCTTGTGCTCCGCGATGCGCCGCTCCATCCGCCGCGTGCGTAATCCCTCCGCGAAGTGGTCGCGATCGATGCCGGCGCTCGCGGCAATCTCAGCTAACACGCTGGCGTCCGCGATATCGCGCCGATGCTCGAAGGCTGCGCGAAAAACGCCCGCATGATACGCCGCAAACGCATGCGCTTCGCGTGCCAGCTCGGCTCCTTGCAGCGCCGCGTCCGAATCGATCCAGCGCTCAGTCGGCGTCACCTGCACGCCGGTTTCGGCAATCACGTTGAGCACCTTCATCCGCTCGATCGGCCCAAGCGCATTGCCGGGTCGGCTGTGTCCGTCGCGCAATCGAATCGGCACGCCCTTCCAGAGCGCATCGAATTCCAATTCGGTTTCGAGTTCGCTCACGATGCGCCACGCGACGTAGCAGAGCGTCGAGGCGTAATCGAAATAGATTGGAATCACGATTTTCAACATGACATGCGTGCGCCATTGCGCAAATTTCGCGCGACTATTTTCGCCACGGCGTCGGAAATTCGCCGGTTCTGATGAAGCGCAGGTAATCCTGTAGAATTTCGGCGTGATCGAAGGCGAGCGGCGCGGGCGGTTGATCCGGCGCGAAGAGCCCGATCCCCTTCGCGTCGTCGCGCGCCTCCGGCGTGCCGTGCGCCCGCCCTATGTACACCACGCTGACGGTCTGCCCGCGCGGATCGCGATCCGGTCGCGAATAGACTCCGAGCAGCGCACGCAGCTCAACTTCGAGCGACGTTTCCTCGAGCGCCTCGCGCACGGCGGCCTGCTCGACCGTCTCACCGATATCGACGAAACCGCCCGGTATCGCCCATCCGGGCGGGAAATTCTTGCGTTCGATTAGCACGATGCGGTCGCCAATTTCGGCGATCACGTCGGCGGCAATCGGAGGACATACGGGGCGCGCCATACGAAAACTCTAACATGACGCGCCCGGTCGCAGCAGAGGAGCGCGGACGAGATCTTTTTCTGAAATCTTAGTAAGGTTTCAGACTTCCCACAGGGTAAAACGCGCTGAGACGTGCAAGGCCACGGCTGCGCTTGCAGCCGAGCATCGGCGAGAAGTAAACCTCGGTAGGTCTAAACGCACCTCGCAGACTCGTTAGCTCGGCTCGCAAGCTCGACAAAGAGTCTAAAAGTGCGCACCTCGCGCAGCTCACAGAGTCTCGTTAGCTCGGCTCGCAAGCTCGCCTGGTGGCGCATGAGTTGACATACGGCGTTGTGGCCCACAAAGTTCTGGCGTGGTAATGCAAGTCGCGCGGCTCTACGATTTCGGCGATATCCGGATCGAACAAAGCGCCCGCCCCGAGGTCGGCCCCACCGATATGCTGGTGCGGGTGAGCAGGTGCGGGATCTGCTCGGGCGACATCATGCCGTGGTACATCCGGCGCAAGGCGCCGCTGGTGCTCGGCCATGAGCCGGTCGGCGTGGTCGAGGAAATCGGCGCGGGCGTGAGTGAATTTCGTCCCGGCGATCGGGTCTTCGTTCACCATCACGCGCCCTGTTTCCAATGTGCCGCGTGCCGGCGCGGCGAGTACGTCCAATGCGCGACCTGGCGCGCGACCAATCTGAATCCCGGCGGCATGGCGGAATATTTTCTGGTCAGCGCGACCAACCAGCGCGACACGCTCAAGCTTCCCGCCGACGTCGCCGATAACGATGGCGTGCTGGTCGAGCCAGCCGCGTGCGTGGTCAAGTCGCTGCGCCGCTCGGGCCTCAAGCCGGGCGAATCCGTGCTCATTATCGGTCTCGGCATCATGGGCATGATGCACGTGAAACTGGCGCGCCAACTGGGCGCCGCGATCGTCATTGGCGCCGACCTGTTCGAGCGTCGAGCGCATCGCGCGCGTGAGCTGGGCGCGGATTTCGGCTTGGTGGTGTCGGGTGACAATCTCGTCGATCAAGTGCGGGAAGCGACGCGCGGTGCGATGGCCGATGTGGTTATCGTTGGCCCCGGAAGCTCACGCGCCATCAATACTGGAATCGCGGCGGCCGGCAAGGGTGCCACCGTGGTGCAATTCACCGCGACGCCGCCCGACGAGGAGATGCTGGTGAAGCCGCACGATCTCTATTTCAACGAGACCCGCCTCGTGCCGAGCTATTCGTGCGGTCCCGACGATACGCGCGAGGCGCTAGACCTCGTCCGCAGCGGCGTCATCAATGCGCGCGAACTCGTCACGCATCAGTTTCCGCTCGCCCAGATCAATGCGGCCTACGAGCAGGCGCAAAAGCCCGAATCGCTGAAGGTGATAGTTACTTTCTGATTTCTCGCGGCGGCGTCATACCCATCGCGGCATCGCGTCGTGCGGGATTCCAAAGGCGAGCTTGCCGAGCCAACCGAGACCGTCATGACCTGCGAACGGTTGATGGACGATCGCAGCACGCACGTCGCGGTACATCTGTTCGAGTGGACCCGAGCGGAACAGCGCCGCGCCGCCCACCAGGCGCATCGCCTTGTCCACCACGCTCACCGCGGTCTCCATCACAAAATGATGACATGCGATGATATCCATCATCGGCGGCTCGGTGCGCGTCTTGAGATCGGTCAGACCGCTCGCGGTCTGGATGAGCATCGCCCGCGCCGCCCGTACGCCAATTTCCATCTCGGCGGCGAGGAACTGATTTCCCGGGTAATGGCTGGTCGGGCGATCGAACGGCACCTGCATGCGATCGCGCGTCCAGTTGATCGCCCAGTCTCGCGCGGCCTCGGCCAGTCCAACGTAACACGCGTCGAGCGACGGCATCCAGCACGAAAAGACGTTGTGAGACGAGTCCCAGGCGCGCGCCGGCCGGGCACTTACAATCTCCTCGGGAACGAAGACATTTTCCCACACAATATCGTTACTCGCCGACGAGCGGATGCTCAGCGTATCCCAGTTGTCCTGGATTTTTATGCCCTTGGTCCTGGCCGACAGGTAGAATCCCAAAACTTGGGGACCCTTCACCGGATCATCATAGTGCGCAGTCTCGAATAGTAAGTCGGCACACGCCGACAGCGTACCGAATTTGGCCACACCATTTACTATGTAACCGCCATCGACTTTCTCGGCCCGACGGCTGGTATCGAGCAGCCCGCCGAAGCCGACGCCGCTGTTAATCCTGGGATCGCTCAAACCCCCGGAGAGGATCAGTTGGTCTCGAACTACAGATTCCAGCAACGCGCCCAACGCATTCTTTCTTTTATCCAGGCGCCACAAATCCGCAACCCAGCCCACCGCAAATAGATGCATGTTGATAGTAATCGCGGTCGGCAAGTCGCCCCGTCCGAGCCGTTCCTGAGCCAGCGTCAAGTCGAGGATATCGCCGCCGCCGCCCAGTTCCTCGGGCGCCGTCATACTCGTATAGCCGGAGGCCTTCATCGCAGCGACGTTCTCGAAGGGAAAGCTGTTCTCGCGGTCATGCTGCGTCACGCGCGTTTTGAAGTCCTCGGCGTGCGTTGCCGCGATCTGGATAAATTTCTGTTGGCGTTCGGCTCGCGTCATTCCCATGGCTTAATTCTCCCGCGCGCCACTCCTGCGGCATGATCAGAACGTTGCAAGTTACTACCAAATCGGTCGTTCACTTGGGAAATAGAAATCCGCGGCAATGAACTTCCGCGACGAGAATTCAACGATGACCAAAGAAAAAGGGCATCCCGTGAGGAATGCCCTTTTCACATAGTCCGTGGTGAGTGAGGTTACGGAGTGGCAGGTGCCGGTGCTCCAGTGGCACCCGTCTCGCCCGTTGCCCCAGTCGCTCCAGTTGCACCGGTAGCCCCAGTTGCTCCCGTCGCGCCGGTTTCAGCCGGAGGCGGTGCACTCGCTTCAGGAGCCTCGGGCGCTGCCATCGCGGCACGATGATGATGCACATGGCGGTGCCAATGGCGATGCACTGGGCCGCCTGTTTCGGTCTTCGCTGCAATCGCTTCGGCGCGATCTGCCGCGGCCTTTGCGTCTGCCGCAGACTGTTCCACCTTGCTCGCTGAGGCCTGCGCCGAGGCTGCCGCCTGCTGTGCCTGCGTGCTCGCCGCTTCCGCGCGCGAGGCCGCCTGATCGGCCTGCTGAGCCGCCGCCTGCGCCTGCTGGACATCCTGGTTCGGACTGCAACCCGCGAGCAACGAAAGCCCTAAGAATGCCCCCGCCAGTCCCAACAGCTTAGATTTCGTGATCGATCCTTCCATCCTGTTCCTCCTTGAATTCTTCGGGCAGCGTCGCGCCTTTCGCGAATCAGGCCGCACCTTTACTCAAATCCCATTCGTAACGAATGTATATCTTTCCACTTTATCTCACGATGAATAGCCTAGCAATTAGTTTATCAACAGTAGTTGGATGATCTTCGTGTGAATTCCAGCCAACCCGCATTGATCCGCTACGCTAGGCATTACGTCGGTGCCTAGAAATCGTCGCCGCCGAAGTCATCCCCCATGCCGCCCATACCACCCATTCCGCCCATTCCGCCCATGCCCATGCCTCCCATACCACCCATGCCTCCCATTCCGCCGGGATGTGGCATCGCAGCCGCCGCTTGGGGCTTGCGCGGCAACTCACAAATCGCCGCTTCGGTAGTCAGCAGCAGCGAGGCGGCACTCGCGGCGTTCTCGAGCGCGATACGCACGACCTTTGCGGGATCGATCACACCCGCCTTCACCATGTCCTCATATTCATCGGTGGCGGCGTTGTAACCATAGTCACCTTTGCCCTCGGCAACCTGATTGAAGACCACTGCGGGTTCGTGACCCCCGTTGAATACAATTTGTTTAAGCGGCTCGGACATCGCCCGCTCGACGACTTCGGCGCCGGCCTTTTGCTCGGGGTTCAGCCGGAGATCTTTGACCGCCTTGATTGCGCGCACTAATGCGACGCCGCCGCCCGGGACCATCCCCTCTTCGGCTGCCGCGCGCAGTGCATGAACCGCGTCGTCCACGCGCATCTTCTTTTCTTTGAGCTCGACTTCGGTCGCCGCACCGACGCGAATCACCGCGACGCCGCCGGTTAGCTTAGCCAACCGCTCCTGCAGCTTCTCGCGATCGTAATCCGAGGTCGTGTCAGCGATTTGATTGCGAATCAATTCGATGCGTCCGTTGATCTCGGCCTTCTTGCCCGCCCCGCCCACGATCGTGGTGTTGTCCTTGTCGATAATCACGCGGCGGCACTTGCCCAACTGGTTGAGCTGGACATTCTCGAGCTTGCCGCCCAACTCTTCGGCGATCACTTCGCCGCCGGTCAGGATCGCCATGTCCTGCATGTTCTCTTTGCGCCGATCGCCGAAGCCCGGCGCCTTGACCGCCGTCACTTTCAACGTCCCGCGTAACTTGTTCACCACCAGCGTCGCCAGCGCCTCGTTCTCGACGTCCTCGGCGATAATCAGCAGCGGCCGTCCCGCCTGCACCGCGCGCTCGAGTAGCGGCACCATCTCGCGCAGATTCGAAATCTTCTTCTCGTGGAACAGGATCAACGGCTCGTCGAGTTCGACCGTCAGACGATCCGGATTGGTGATGAAGTACGGCGAGAGATAGCCGCGATCGAAGCGCATGCCCTCGACCAGGTCTAGCGTGGTGTCGAGGCCGCGCGCCTCTTCCACCGTGATCACGCCCTCTTTGCCGACCTTCTCCATCGCGTCGGCGAGAATCTTGCCGATGCTGGTGTCGCCGTTGGACGCGATCGTCGCCACCTGCTCCATCCGCATATGGTCCTTGATCGGCCGCGCCATCTCCTTGATCGAGGCGACCGCCGCCTTCACCGCCGCGTCGATTCCGCGCTTGAGTTCCATCGCGGGAATCCCGGCCGCGAGCAGCTTGATCCCCTCGCGGATGATCGCGCGCGCCAGCAGCGTGGCCGTGGTGGTGCCGTCGCCCGCGATGTCGTTAGTCTTTTGCGCGACCTCGCGAATCATCCTGGCGCCGATATTCTCGAAGCGATCTTCGAACTCGATTTCGCGCACCACCGTCACGCCATCCTTGGTCACCACCGGCGCGCCGTAGCTTTTTTCGAGTAGGACATTGCGGCCCTTGGGTCCGAGCGTCACGCGGGCGGCTTCAGCCACCAGCGTCGCCCCTTTGACGATTCCGGCACGGGCGCGTTCATGAAGTTCAACTACCTTGGCTGGCATTGAGCGCTATCTCCATTCAAAGAATTTTAAATCGTTGGAGCCAGACCGCGAAAATGTCGTCCCGCAGACAGGCCGCGTTGAACTTAAGCATCCCCCACCATAATGCAAGAGCGCCGATGCCCTTTTCGCCCATCTCTCCAGGTGTCAGGATGTTCGCTGGAGTACGATGCAAACCCCGTCCAGTAATCTTTTGACCCGCCCAGTGCGTCTTTTACTGATGACCGCGGCCGTTGCGTTCGGCATCCCGCTCAACGCCGCCGCCTTCACGTTAAGCGCGCCCGCCCTCACGACTTCGCCCGCTGCCGCATCTTCGAGGGCATTTGTACGGCTCGGATCAGTCCTCGCCCAGGACTCGGATTCCGATAACGACAATGGCGTCTCGTCCGACCAGCTCGAGAAGTACATCGCCGTTTATCGCGATATGCAGCGCGACCGCGGCCTGACCGCGGAAAGCGCCGCCGCCAAAGAGAGCCTCTCGATCAGCCAATTCCGCGAGCTCGAGCAGAAGATCGAGCGCGACGATGTCGCCCGCGAGCACGTCCGCAGCGAACTTCAGGCTGCCGCCACCGCTAGCCCTTCCGCCGCGTCAACTGCCGCCCCGTCAAAAAATTAGCCGATCGAATCTCCCCTTGGAGTATCGAACTAACGAGTCTTCAGGGGCTAAACGCAGCCCTTCCGCCGCGTCAAACTGTCGCCTCGCCAAGAAAACTGGCCCCGGCTAAACGCAGTCGCGGTGGGTAGCGCTCGCGCGCCACCCACCGCGCCTGCAAGTCAATCGATCGAGCTTACTTCGTGACCGAGCTCGAAAATGCCGCTTCGAGACGAGCCACCGCATCGTCCGCGCGCCGCGCGGAATCCGCCGCCTCCTGGGCGCCGGCGTCGGCCTTCTGGGCCGCGGCCTGGGCCTGCTGTGCCGCCGCTTCAGCGCTGGTCGCCGACGTTCCCGCGGCGGTCGCGTCAGACTGGGCCTTTTGCTTCGCCGCAGCGATTGTGGCGCCATTCGAGCAGGCGGCGGCAAACGCCACCATCATTACGATCACAATCGATTTCACCAGATTCTTCATCATCCTAAGACTCCTCCCTACTAATTCCAGTCCGGCCACCGGACACAACTGCATTCACTATCTAGGTGTAAGTGCGGGCTGTGCAAACCTCGTCATAGTGACAAATCAAGTTGGGTGAAGCAAGAACGTTCTCATTCGCAAGTGTGCCTTGCGGCACCTCCAAAGCAAGATGTTGACCTCGAAAACCGCCGTTAATTTCCCGTCACCACCGATTAACCCTTTCGCTGAATTCCGAAACTGCCGATGGAATCGCTCGGCGCTTCTGTCACACCGCGTCGCGGTGCGTGTCTAAATAGATAGGAGGACAACAACCATGAGCGTAAACGAAATCCAAGCCCTGGCGCAGCGCTTCGCCGACGGATTCGACAAGCGAGACATGAAGACCGTCCTGGAGATGCTCTCGGACGACGTCGAGGTCTTTGACCACGTTCCCTATCGCTTCGACGGCAAGCAATCTTTCGCCAAATATCTCAACGAAGCGGTAGCGGGCATCGCCTCGATGAGTTTTGGCTTCCGGCAGCCGTCATGCCGTATGTACAACGATACTGTAGGGATTGTGAACGCTTACGACATGTTTATGGGAGTAACCAAGGACGGCAAGGCCCTGACCATTCACGGCCGAACCACCTTGGTATTCGTCAAACAGGGCGGACAGTGGAAGATCGTGAGCTGTCACTTCTCCGCGATGCCCCAGACTCCTTGAAGTGCAGGCGACGGCATCTGGCCTTGATGGAGGTGAGCCATGAGCGTCAATAATCCGTTAGTGGACGAATGCCCCACCGACCACGAGGATCAGAATCTCGCGATGCGCGGCCGCTCGGGCGATCGCAAGGCGCTCGAAGACCTGGTCCAGCGTCACCAGGGATGGATCTACAACATAGCAGTCCGCATGCTCTACCATCCGCAGGATGCAGAGGACGCGACGCAGGAGATTCTCGTCAAAGTGCTGACCCGGCTCTCGTCGTTCGAGGGCCGGAGCAGCTTCCGCACCTGGCTCTACCGGATCGTCGTCAACCATGTGCTTAATATGAAACGCGGGCGGCTCGAGGATACTGCGATAAGCTTTCGCATTTATGGCGAAGAGCTCGACAAGATCCCCGACTTGGACTTAGCCGACCCAAAAGGCGAATCAGCGGATACGAACCTGCTGGTGACGGAAGCGATGCTCTCCTGCACCTCTGGTATGCTGCTGTGCCTCGATCGCGAGCAGCGTTTGAGCTACATCCTCGGCGCAATCTTCGAAGTGACCGACATCGTCGCCGCCGAGGTGTTGGAGATCAGCCCCGAGAACTTTCGTCAACGGTTGGCTCGTGCCCGCCGCGACCTGCGCAACTTCATGAACGACAAGTGCGGACTCGTAAACCCGGCGAACCCATGCCGCTGTGCCAAGAAAACCCGCGGCTTCATCCAGGCCGGTCACGTCGATCCGAAGAACCTGCTGTTCGTCCGCGAGCGAATCTGCGAGGTGCGTGAGGCCGCACCGAAGGCGTATGAGACTATCAAGACCCTGGATGACAGATGCGCAGACATCTACCGCCGACATCCATTTTATAAGCCACCGGATATGGGGCAAATGCTGCGGCGGTGGTCGAGAGCTCCGATCTGAAGATGGCCACCGATCGGCACTGACATAGATCAGCCCCCGAAATCTGCGCGAAGTCGCGAGGCCAGGACGTTATGAGTGCTCGAACGGAACCCCGCCAGGCGCGAGCATGAGTGCGGACGGCATCCATTTGACCATCGTCGCCTCGAGTTCCTCGATCTTGACCGGTTTGCAAAGGTAGTCGTCCATCCCCGCTGCGAGGCATTTTTCGCGATCGCCTTCCAGCGCGTGTGCGGTCATAGCGATGATTATGGGGCGATGCGTTCCCGCTTCCTGGCACCGTCGAATCTCCGCGGTCGCTGCATAGCCGTCCATCAACGGCATCTGGCCGTCCATCAATACGATTTGATACGGAACTCGCCGGAGCGCCGCGATCGCTTCGATGCCATTGCCGACTACCTCGGCCGAAAAGCCGAGTTTTCTGAGCTGAACCATCGCGACTTTCTGGTTGACCGCATTGTCTTCGGCCACCAGCACCCGGATTTTCCCGCGCAACTCTTCCATCGGCCTGGCCAGCCCGGCGACGGATTGCGCATTTGACGTCATCGATCGCGGCGTCGCCAATGCCCCCGGCGGCGGTTCGTTGCGCGACAATGCCTCGGACCCATCGGAGGCCAGGGCGGTCATCGCCGCATAAAGCTTTGCACGCTTGACCGGCTTGGTGAGCCAGCCGTCGAGGCTCTCCGCATGCCGGTCGATCGCGCGGAAGCCGTGCAGATTTTCACCTTTCGGTGCGGCCTCGGCGGCGCCCATAATGCGGCCGAACTTCGCTGTGAAGGAGAAGGTCGAACCTTTGCCAAGCTCGCTATCGATGACGATTTTGCCGCCCATTGCCGCGACCAGTTGCGTCGAAATCGCGAGGCCCAGGCCGGTGCCGCCGTACTTTCGGCTCGTCGAGCCGTCCGCCTGGGAGAACGGCTGAAACAGCAATCCCTGCACCTCAGGGCTGATCCCGATGCCCGTATCGCGGATCTCGAAATGGACCGACGCCTCGTCTTCGGTTACCGCTCCCGCCGTAATCCTCAGTACGACCTCGCCCTCATGCGTGAACTTGATCGCGTTGCCGATCAGGTTCATGAGCACTTGTCGCAACCGGCCCGGATCGCCGCACACCCAGCGCGGAACCGCCGGATCGATGGAGAGCGCCAGTTCGATGCCCTTCTTGTGCGCTTGCTCCGCCAGCAACGCGACCGTTGACTCGGCCGTGGTGAGGAGGACGAACTCGATCTTCTCGAAAATCAGCTTGCCGGCGGCTATTTTCGAAAAGTCGAGGATGTCGTTGACGATGGTCAGCAGCGCATCGCTCGATGAGCGGACGGTCTCGGCGAATTCGCGCTGTTCGGCATCGAGGTCGGTGTCGAGCAGGAATCCGCTCATGCCGAGGATGCCGTTGAGCGGCGTGCGAATCTCGTGGCTCATGTTCGAGAGAAATTCAGACTTGAGCCGCGCCGCTTCGACAGCCGTGTCGCGTCCCCGCGCCAGTTCCTCCTTCAGCCGGATATGCTCAGTGATGTCATCGACCGTGCCGACAAATACGGCCTGATCTCCCTTGCGCGATGGCAGCCGTGCGGTGCGGGTCGAGACCCAGCGGATTTCTCCGGCCGGCGTAACGATTCGATACTGGAGGGCATTTTCCCGGTTCTCCCGCAGTGCGGTCAGCCCCTCCTTTACGATCCTCTCGCGATCATCGGGATGGATACTGTGAAGCCAGCCCTCGCCGATAATGCTCTCGGAGCGGATGCCATAGATTTCCCCAAGCCGCTTGTTCGCGTAAATGCAGCTCCCCAGCCCGTCGAGAAACATTCCAACCGGTGACGCCCCGCTCAGCGAACGGAACGTCTCCTCGCTGTTCTGCAATTCTAACTCGCGCTTCAAAATCTTGGCCTCAGCCCTCTGGTTCACCTCCTCGAGGTCAGCCTGGCGTGTGGCAATCGACGCCATCTGCTGCAAGCTCTCCATGATGAAGACAATTAGAAAAGCATCGGTGAACAACACCCAGCAGGTCGGTTCCAGCCATCGCCACGGTTCAATTGCGAACACGCCATAAATGGCTTGGGGCCAGAAGATACCCGCGAGGAAAAGATCGGCGCAAATGATGGTCGAGGCCGTCACCAGCACGCGCCAGTCGCGATAGAACGCCAGCAGGGCAAGCGCGCCAATGATCTGGAGATGCGTTTCAATCCTGCCGCCGGTCAGATCGATCAACAGGACCGAGATGAACATTTGCGTCGCGGCGATTACATGGCGGGTAACTGTTTTGCCGGGCGCGACCAAGACCAGCACCAGTGGTAGCAGCGTGATCACGCCCCCCTGGCACATCGCCGTCCACACGCGCGTGTTGGCCTGGATCCCTGTCGCGGCGCGCGGCAGCATCATGAGCGCCACCACGATCGCAGCCAACCACTGAACGAGCATCAGGCCCGCGAACAGCCGATCGGTCCGTTCAAAACTTTCGCGCCGATCGCCAGAAAATATCGCCACCGCGCGCGTATCGAGCTGGGCTATGGGATCTAACCCCATAGTACGAGGCGTTGCTGGCGGCTTGGATGCAGCCCCCTTTCCGATCGCAACAATTGAGCTGAGAACGCCACACGTCAATGTGGAGCAAGACTAATGCCTCGGCTGACGCCTGAATCGCGATTAATGACACAGCAAAAGCCTCTGCTTTGACGGAGGCTGCACCCGAAGTGGGACACCTTTTGACGTTCGATGCGGAATACGGAACGACCCCACAAAGGGCTGCGCGAATTAGATCACTTCGAGGTCTTGGCAGCCGGCCGCGCGGTGGTATGGGAGAGCTGAGACCGTTTTGCGCTCCTCATCAACTCCCATCACCGCTCCTGTCGCTCTAGCGCCTGAGCGTCATAGCTGGACCTGAGCAGCCAGTCCCGGCGGCCGGCCGGGAACCCTCGTGGACTCAACGGTCCGAGCGGGACGCGCCGACACAACGCCTTCCGTCTGACTCCTACAGCCTATGGCTTGCATAACATAGCGAATCCGCGCGATCTTCGGATTGTCTCACAGGGAGCGGACACAGGATGCGCTGCTCGAAGTGCGAATCCGAGAATCCAGCCGGAAACAATTTCTGCGCGCGCTGCGGAAATCCACTGGCTCGCCTCTGCCTGAAGTGTGGTGCGGAAAACGCGCCGACCTCGAACTTTTGCGGCAAATGCGGCGCGGTCCTCACTGCGCCAGTCAGTACTCCGGTTTCCGCGACATCGCCGATCCAGTCGCCAGAGGTGGCCGGCGAGCGGCGGCATCTGACGGTGCTGTTCTGCGACTTGGTCGGCTCGACCGGAATCGCCGCTCGGCTCGACCCCGAGCAATGGCGCGAGACAATCGCGGGGTATCATCGCGCGGCGGCGGAAGCGATCGTCCGCTTTGACGGCCACGTCGCGAAATATCTCGGCGACGGCGTGATGGCTTACTTCGGTTGGCCCGCGGCCCACGACAACGACGCCGAGCGCGCCGCGCGCGCCGGCCTCGCGCTGCTCGACGCGATCGCCCAGCTCAACGATCAACCCGGCCACGCGAAGCTGTCCACGCGGATCGGCATCGATTCGGGGACGGTGGTGATCGGCCAAGGCGCGGGCAACGCGGCGGAGGTCTTTGGCGACGCGCCCAACGTCGCATCGCGGGTGGAGACGGCGGCGGAGCCCGGAACGGTGCTGATCACGGCGGCGACGCAGCGGCTGGTCTCGGGCCTGTTCGTCGTCGAGGATCGCGGCGCGCAGGAACTCAAAGGCATCGAACGGCCGCTTCAGCTTTATCGCGTAGTGCGGCCGAGCGGGATGCGTGGGCGCTTTCCCGCGATGGCCGCGACCCGCGGGATGACGCCGTTCGTCGGGCGCGAGGACGAATTGCGTTTGCTGCTGAACCGGTGGGAGCGCGTCCTCGAGGGTGAGGGTCAGGTCGTTACGATTATCGGCGAAGCGGGGATCGGCAAATCGCGCCTGGTGCAGCGCTTTCGCGAAGAGCTTGCGGCGACCCCCTATACCTGGCTCGAATGCGC
>Ga0209415_10011095_pt1 | contig 15222 bp, 15 predicted proteins | sample PeaSoiSIISIP2007_FD_187696 | JGI IMG/M metagenome (GOLD analysis project Ga0209415, IMG submission 187696) | Peat soil microbial communities from Weissenstadt, Germany - SII-SIP-2007 (SPAdes) (version 2) | ecosystem: Environmental > Terrestrial > Soil > Wetlands > Peat | place: Germany... | reverse complement strand
TCTGGTGCTCGAGCCGGTCGACCAGGTGAAGGAAACGCGCGCGGCCTGGATTTACAACGCCGGCCAGCGCCGCGTGCGCCGCGCCCCGGACCTCGCCTACGACAACATCACTGACGGGACCGAGGGCATGCGGACGAGCGATCAGTATGACGCCCTGAACGGCGCGCCCGATCGCTTTGACTGGAAGATGATCGGCAAGCGCGAGGTCTACATCCCCTACAACTGCTACAAGCTCTCGGACAAGAAGCTCAAGTACAAGGACATCATCGACAAGAACTCGATCCGCTCGGACCTGATGCGCTATGAGCTGCACCGCGTGTGGGTGATCGAGGCTGATCTGAAGTCCGGCAGCAAGCATATCTATGGCAAACGCACGTTCTACCTCGATGAGGACAGCTGGTCGGTGGTGATGGAGGATTCGTACGACACGCGCAAGGAACTGTGGCGCGTCGGCGTGCATCCGATGATCCAGTTCTACGACGCGCTGGTCCCGTGGTATCGGGTCAATATGTGGCACGACCTGACGAACGGCGCGAACCTGATCAGCGTGCTGGACAACGAGCTCAAGACGCCATGGCTGTTCAATCAGCATGGCAAGAACGCCGATTTCACGCCCGAGGCGCTGCGCCGTATCGGCATCAAGTAAGCCGGTACCTGCCTCGATTGCGGCGGTCCCGGGGTCCGTGCCCCCCGGGTCCGCCCGGTACCCGGCGTCGACGGGACTGCGGCGCACGGCGGATTGCCCGGTGCAGGGATCGGGCACAGAAGGATGCTCCATGAAGCGCTTGCGACTCATGCTCCTCGCCGCAGCGTGCGCCTGCCTGGCGGGGACGGCGGTGGCCGCCGCCGGCGCCGAGGTCGCCCCGTTACAGCCGCTCGTCGTCAAGCCCACGCGCGTCATCCTGATGGATCTCGTGCGCGCCGATGGCCGGCTGCTGACGGTCGGTGAGCGCGGCACGGTGCTGCTGTCGGACGACGCTGGCCGAAGCTGGTCGGCGCAGCCGACGCACGTCACACGCACGCTGACAGGGGTGGTGGCCGACGGGACCAAGCTGGTGGTCGCCGTGGGCCACGGCCCGACGCTGATTCGCAGCGAGGACGGCGGCCACAGCTGGACGCAGATACTGATACCCGAGGCTGGCACGGATTCGCTGCTCGGCGTCACGCTCCTCGGTCGCGGGCACCTGATCGCCTACGGCGCGTACGGGCTGTATTTCGATTCGCAGGACGACGGCAAGACGTGGCAGCGGCGTCAGGTGATCGCCGAGGATTTTGACCGGCACATCGCCCAGGTGATCGCCGTCGGCCAGTCGCTGCTGCTGGTCGGGGAATCCGGAACGCTCGCGCGCTCCGACGATGGCGGGCTGACCTACAAGAAGCTGCCCTCGCCCTACACCGGCTCCTTCTTCGGCGCGCTGCTTGCCAGGGACGGCGTGGTGCTCGCCTTCGGCATGCGAGGCAACGTGTACCGCACGACGGACGTCGGCGCGACCTGGGCGAAGGTCGAGAGCGGCACGACGGCGGCGTTCAGCGCGGGCAAGCTGCTCGCCGACGGGCAGCTGCTGCTCGTCGGCAACAACGGGCTGGTGGCCGTGAGCCACGACAACGGCGTGACACTGCATACGAGCTTCACGCCAGCGGGCAAGGGCATTGCGCAGGTGGTCGAGCTCCCGGACGGAACGCTGATCGGCGCCGGCGAAGGCGGCGTCGGCGTACTCGACCGGGCAGTGGTCAAGTAGTCGTCGGCGAGTTCCGACAGGTCCGGACTAACGTGGCAGACATCAAGGACACCCAGGGCCCCGGCGAGGCCACCTTCCAGCGGCACCAGTTCTCGCAGGACTGGGTCGGGAAGATTTCGTACTGGATCTTTCGCTACCGCGACCCGCTGCTGATCCTCTTCGTGCTGGTGACGATCGCGCTCGGCGGCATGGCGAGCCAACTGCGCGTGCAAGCGGGCTTCAGCAAGATGATCCCGCTGCACCACGAGTACATGCGGACCTTCCTTAAGTACCAGGCGGACTTCGGCGGCGCCGACCGCATTCTGGTCGCGCTGCACAATCGCAGCGGCGACATCTACGACAAGGAGTTCATGAACACGCTCCGCCAGGTGACGGAGGAGGTGTTCTTCATCAAGGGCGTCGAACGCAGCTCAGTCGCCTCGCTGTTTACTCCCAACGTCCGCTACAACGAGGTCGTCGAGGATGGCTTCCGCGGCGGGAACCTCGTCTCGGCCGACTTCGCCGGCACGCCCGAGCAGCTCAAGCAGATTCGCGAGAACGTTCTGAAGTCGGACTGGATCGGGCGGCTCGTCTCCAACGACATGAGCTCGGCAATGGTGGTCGCGACCTTGCAGGAGAACGATCCGGAGACCGGCCAGCGGCTCAACCTGCAGCAGGTCGCGCGGGCGCTCGAGGCGATCCGCGCGAAGTACGAGAACGACCACGTCTCGGTGCACATCATCGGCTTCGCCAAGGCGATCGGCGACATCGCCGAGGGCGCGGCCGGGGTGCTGGTGTTCTTCGGTATCGCCTTCGTCATCACCTCGCTGCTGCTGTACTGGTACTCGAGGTCGGTGATGCTGACGGTGCTGCCGATCGTGTGTGCCGTCGTGCCTGTCGTCTGGCTGCTGGGGCTGCTGCCGATTTTCGGTCTCGGCCTCGACCCGATGTCGATCCTGGTGCCGTTCCTGATCTTCTCGATCGCCGTGTCGCACGCGGTGCAGATGACCAACGCGTGGAAGCTCGAGACGCTGCACGGCGCCGACGGCGTCGCGGCGTCGCGCGCCTCGTTCCAGAAGCTGTTCATACCGGGTGCCACCGCGCTGCTCGCCAATGCGCTCGGCTTCATGGTCATCGCCTTCGTCGACATCGGGATCGTGCGCGAGCTCGCCTTCGCCGCGACGATTGGTGTCACGGTGATGATCATCACCAACAAGATGCTGCTGCCGATCCTGCTGTCGCACTACAAGCTCACACCGCAGCAGGCACAGAAGCTGGTCGGCAAGGAAACTTCGGGCGACTGGCTGTGGGAGCGCATCGGGGCGCTTGCGACTCGCAAGGTCGCGGCCGTCGGGATCATGGCGGGCCTGGCGCTGCTGGGTTTTGGGATCTGGAAGGCCCAGGGCCTGCACATCGGCGATCTCGGCAAGGGCGTGCCGGAGCTGCGGGCGGACTCCCGATACAACCGCGACACTGACATGATCACCAGCCACTTCGCCATCGGCGTCGACCTGCTGCAGGTGATCGCCGAGGCGAAGTCCGAGAGCGACGAGGACGCACCGTGCGTCGACCGGGAGCTGATGAGCCGGATGGAGGACTTCGATTTCCGCATGCGCCAGACCGACGGCGTCGCGACGGTGCGCAGCCTGCCGGCGTTCGTCGAATCCGTGACCCAGGCGTACGCGGAGAATTTCGCCAAGTGGCGCATGCTGCCGGAGGCGAAGGCGCAGATCGCGCAGGGCGTGGGCTATGCCGGGCGGCTTGGCAACGAGCTGATGAATTCGCGCTGCACGGCGATGCCGATATCGGTATTCACGACCGACCACCAGGCGACGACCATCAGCCACATCATTTCCGAGATCAAGCGCTTCAAGGCGGCGAATGACTCCGACCGGCTCAGCTTCCGGCTGGCGAGCGGCAATGTCGGGGTGATGGCGGCGACCAACGAGGCGGTCGCGGCGGCGCAGAAGTGGGTGAACCTGGCGCTGTTCGGCTCGGTGACGCTGCTGTGCCTCGCGGCGTTTCGCTCGATCCGGATCACGCTGTGCATCATCCTGCCGCTGGCGCTCGTGACGGTGCTTTGCAACGCCGTGATGGCGATGCTCGACATCGGGGTCAAGGTCAATACCCTGCCGGTCGTGGCACTGGGCGTCGGCGTGGGCGTCGACTACGGAATCTACCTGTTCGAACGCATGAAACATGCCGAAGAGGACACCGGGCTTACGCTGCAGCAGGCGTTCGTGGAAGCGCTCAAGCAGCGCGGCACTGCGTCGGTGTTCACAGCCGTCACGATGACGGTCTCGGTCGCCACCTGGATATTCTCGGCGCTGAAGTTCCAGGCGGACATGGGCATCCTGTTGTGCTTCATGTTCCTGGTGAACATGTTCGGTGCGATCCTGCTGCTGCCGTCACTGGCCGCGTACCTCGTGGGCGACCGGCTGAGGCGCGTGCCCGCGAAGCCAGGCAGCGGCCCCGCCTGAGGAGCGAGCGTGCGCGGCAGCGCACGCACCCTCGCCGCACCCGCCCGCGGGTGGCGGAGCTGCCGCGCTCCGGGTCCTAGTGTTTCGACCCGTCCCAGATCGTCTCGTCCCCGAAGATCGTGACCTCGGTGTCGTCCCGGTGGGACGTCGTTCCCGGGGTTGCGCCAGGCCACTGCTTCGCGACCAGGCCCGTCGCGAACGGCATGGCGAGCGAGATGAGCAGGGCGAGGATGACTGCGACCAGCGGACGGTGGTGGGTGGCCATGATCACTCCCAAGCGTGGGGTCTGCGTTCTCAGCGACCGGCCCTATGCCAGTAGCTCGGGGAACACGCTACCGGCTTTTACTAGTCTGAAAAACAGCCTAATATCGAACACATTATTCTGATTATCTGGACAATTACATGGATCAGCTATCCGCAGTCCGGGTTTTCGTCCGCGTCGCGGACCGCGGCTCGTTCACCCAGGCGGCCGATGACCTCAATCTCTCCCGCAGCGTGGTCAGCGGCCAGGTGGCGGCCCTCGAGCAACACCTTGGCGTGCGCCTGCTCAATCGCACCACGCGGCGGGTCGGGCTGACGGCCGACGGTTCGGAGTATGTCGTGCGCTGCCGCCGCATCCTCGAGGAGCTGGAGGCCGCCGAGGAGTCGCTGCGCCGTGGCAGCGAGACGCCGACCGGTCCGCTGCGGGTGGATGTACCCGTCGCGTTCGGCCGCAACCTGCTGGTCCCGGCGCTCGGCGAGTTCACGCAGCGCTATCCGGGCGTGCAGCTCGACGTGCGCTTGAATGACCGGGTCGCCGACCTCGTGACGGAGCAGGTTGACGTCGCCGTTCGCGCCGGAGTCGTGCAGCAGCGGCAGCTGGTGGCACGGCGCATCGTCGTCACGCGCTTCCTGACCTGCGCGGCGCCGGAGTATCTGGCAGCAAATGGCGTGCCCAAGGATCCGGACGATCTGCGCCGGCACCGTTGCATCGGCCTTGCGAACCCGCAGACCGGGCGAGTGGCCGAATGGTCGTTCCGGCGCGGGCGTGTCCACAAAAAGCTGCGGCTCGATTTTGCGCTGACGATCAATTCGGTCGAGGCCGTGGTCACGGCCGCCGTCGAAGGACTCGGGATCGTTCGCTCGATCGACCTGCTGGTGGCGCAGCACCTGGCCAGCGGCCGCCTGCGCGTCGTGCTGCCGGAGTGGAGCGACGAGGGCGTGCCGCTATCGATCGTCTACCCGAGCGCGGGCCACCGGTCAGTCAAGGTCCGCGCCTTCGCGGACTTCGCGGCGCGGCTGTTGCAGGATTCGAGCCGCCGGGCCGCGGAGAGCCTCGCCTCAGGGTAATCCCTGCTGCCAGGCCTGCGCGGCCGGGCTAGACTCGCGGCCTTCCGCTCTCAGGTACCGGTTGGGATCGCACGGCTGGGCGGCAACGGCGGCCTCATGTTCGTGTCCGTCACAGCGCACCGTTGCCGGTTCCTTTCGCCACCGGTTGCGCCGCGAACCCGCGCGCCAGCCGCGCCGCCCACCGAGGTCAATCGTGGACCACCTCGCCGATCAGTTGCCCGCCGCTCGCGCATGCATCGCGCGCACCGGGCGGTTGGCACGACGACCATGAACCAATCGCCAGCTGCACCTGCTGCGGCGGGCGCTCCCCGGAGCCGCACATGACGATCCCGGAATACGGAACGCTCGACGCAGTCGGCCTCGCCGAACTCGTGCGCAAGCGTTCGGTGAGCCCGCTCGAGCTGTTGGAAGAGGCGCTGCGAAGGAACGCAGAGGTCAATCCGCGCATCAATGCCGTGATCCACCTGATGGAGGCCCAGGCGCGCGAGGCCATCCGTGCAGGTCTTCCCGACGGACCACTGTGCGGTGTGCCGTTCCTGCTGAAGGACCTGATCATGGCCTATGGCGGTCAGCCGATGCGCAGCGGATCCCGCCTCTGCCGGCAGTTCGTGCCGCCCGAGGACGAGGAGCTGGTGCGCCGGCACCGGGCGGCCGGGCTCGTGATCTTCGGCAAGACCAACACGCCCGAATTCGGACTGTCGGTGGTCACCGAGCCGGAGCTGTTCGGTCCGACCCGAAACCCCTGGAACCTCGAGCGCTCGCCCGGTGGCTCGAGTGGCGGCGCGGCGGCGGCAGTCGCGGCGCGGGTCGTGCCGGCCGCGGCCGCCAACGATGGCGGTGGATCGATCCGCACGCCGGCCTCGGCCTGCGGCCTGGTCGGGCTGAAACCGACTCGCGGTCGAAATCCGTCGGGTCCGCAGTTGCCGGATGTCTGGTGGGGATTCATCGCAGAGCACGCGGTCACGCGCTCGGTCAGAGACAGCGCGGCGCTGCTCGATGCGACCCACGGCGGCTACCCGGGCCAACTCTATACGCTGCCGCGGCAGACCGGATCATTCCTCGAGGAGACGCAGCGCGAGCCGGGACGCTTGCGGATCACCTACAGCCTCGATCCCGGACTCGGGACCGCCGTGCACCCGGAGAACCGCAAGGCGGTCGAGAAGGTCGCGACCGAACTCAGCCGGCTCGGTCACAACGTCGCGCAGGCGCACCTGCCGCTCAATCGCCAGCGCTTCATGGAGACCTACGCGACACTGCTGTGCGCAGACACCGCGGCGCTGGTCCGAGCTGCCGGGCAAGCGCGTGGGCGCGCGGCCGCCGCGCGTGACGTGGAGCTTGCCACCTGGGTGCTGAGGTGCATGGGCGAGGCGCTGCGTGGCGGTGATGTCGCGGCGGCGCTATGGGAGGCGCAGCAGTTCGCCCGGCAGTGGCTCACCTGGAGCCGGACCTTCGATGTGCTGCTGACACCGACCGTCGGCGTGCCATCGCTGCCGATCGGCAGCTTTAGGCTGCCTGCCGCGCAGCGTGCGGCGATGCGAACGCTCTCGATGCTGCCGGCCGGTGCCTTGCGCGGCCAGCGCGCGCGCCTGGTCGAGGCGTTCCGGCCCGCGTTCGAGGCCTCGCCCTACACGATGATTGCCAACGTCACCGGCCAGCCCTCGGTGTCGCTGCCGCTGCACTTAACCGCGGAGGGGCTGCCGCTCGGGATTCTGTTGACCGCCGACCTCGGCGAGGAAGCGATGCTGTTTCGCCTCGCGGCGCAGCTCGAGGCGACGCTGCCCTGGGCCAGCCAGCGGGCTCCGCATGCCTGCGGATGATGCGCTGAGGACGCCGGTGTGGCGCAATCGATCGCGGCGCGCCGGCGTCAGGCTAGAGGAGTGGGTCCAGCCGCTGTGCGAGGGCGGCCGCGTCGAAATCCCGGGTCGTGTCCCACTCGACCACCGGGCCTGCAAGTCCGAGGCTGGTGGCGCTGGCGGTGAATTCCCGCTCGATCTCCGGCAGCGCCTCGTAGTCCACGTGCCCCGGGTGGCGTGTACCGTCGACCGCCCGCGCGAGGTAGCGGGCGCGCAGCATTTCCGGGCTCGCCATGCAGTGCACCTCGATGAACCGCGGTGCCGGAGCAAGGGCGCGCAGCGCCTCGGCCTGCGGTGCGCGGAAGTTGCCGTCGAGCACGCAGTCGACTCCGAGGCGAGTCAGAGTCGCGGCCTCGCGCATCAGCAGGTCCCATGCGAGCAGGCTCACCCGCCGCGACCAGCCGCGATCGCGACCGCCGAGATGGCGGAACACGCGCTCCTTGTAGTCGTCCTTGGCGAGCAGCGGCCAGCCGAAATGCGCCGCGAGCGCAGCCGCCAGCCTCGACTTGCCCGCACCCGGCGGGCCGGACACGACGATGCAGCGGCTCATGCCGGCAGTTTACCGAGCGTTCGCCCGGCCATGGGATCATTGCGGCCATGAACCCGACATCCCGCCGGATCTATACCGGCCGCGTGGTCACGCTGGACCTGGCCGAGGTTCGGCTCCCCAATGGCCAGGTGGCGGAACTCGAGATCGTCGGCCACCCGGGCGGTGCCGCGGTGGTCGCGGTCAACGCCCGCAATGAGGTGTGCCTGCTGCGCCACTACCGCCACGTCGCCGGCGGCTGGCTGTGGGAGGTCCCCGCCGGCAAGCTCGACGGCAAGCCGCCTTCCGAGACGGCGCGCAGCGAGCTACGCGAGGAGGCGGGCCTCGCAGCGGCGCGCTGGGAGACGCTCGGCCGGGTCGTCAGCTCGCCCGGTGTATTCACTGAAGTGGTGCACCTGTATCTTGCGCGCGACCTGACGGCCGTGCCCGCGGCCCCCGAGTTCGATGAGGTCTTCGAGATCGCGTGGGTCCCGCTCGCCGCGGCGGTCGGCCGCGCACTCGAGGGCGACATCGAGGACGCCAAGTCCGTCGTGGCGCTTGTGCGCGCCGCGCGCCGGCTCGGCGTCACGGCCTGACGCGACACCCCTCGGAAATCCGCAATCGTCTGCGGCTCCCCCTGCCCGCCCGGTGTGACCCACGTCATCGCAGCGCTTCACCGCGGCCGGTAGCTTTTCACTTGATGAGATTACAAGAGGATCCGCTGTCCGCGACGCGGGTGGCGAAAATGTGCGTGCGCGAACAAAGCAAGCGATCGTCACCGCCGGAGCACGCGCCCGGAACGGGTCGCGTGACTCACGACGATCGCGGCAATGCGGTCTGGGAGTGGGTGGTCGACGTCGACGACGACGCCACCGGGGTCTCAGGTCCCTTGCGGCTCGCGGACACCGGCGGGTTCACGCAGGGGCCGCGCGGCAGTCTCAAACTGCGCCCGAAGGTCGCCGCGTCCGGCTACAACCCGTACGAGAGCGGTCTGCTCCAGCCGGAGGCGCGGCCCGTGAAGCGCGACCTGCGGGCGCTGTCGCGCTGGATCGAACAGCGCCGGACGCGCGCATCCGACCAGTGATGCGCCCTCACCCGTGCCGTGTTCAGACGGCCTCGATGCAGCGCAGCTTGCCGGCATCGCCGAGCCGGTAGAAGCGCCTGAGCTCGCCGAGCATCTCGAGCACCCGCGCCCGCCGGCGCCTCAGGAACCGCTCCTCCAGCTTGCCGCAGAACCGCGCCGCGTAGCGATTCGCCTTGGCGTACAGCGCCGCAAGCGCCGCATCCAAGTCCTCGCGAAACCGCACGCGCTCGAACAGCCGCTGGTGCAAGCCGTGGACCAGTGCCCCGCCGCGCTGGGTACCGGCGAGCAGTACCGCGGCGACGTACTTGTCGATCTCGGCCTGCATCTCGAGGCCGAGGATCGACACCGACCAGCCGCGCGCCGCGCAAAATGCAACGCAGTTGAAGTGGCTGACGCCCTCGAGCGCCGTGCAGAAATCCTCGAGGTTGTCGTCGTCGAGCCTGGCCAGCGGCTGGCTCGCCGCGAGCCGTGCCAGCAGCAGCGGATCGAGGTAGAGCCCGACGGCGAGCGCACCGTCGCGCTCGGCAACCAGCAGCGCCTCCGGAGTGCCGGACGCGCCGGTCGGTGCGTGCCAGCGCGCCAGCGTGCGACGGTCGGTGATCAGGAAGTCGCAGACATCGTCGCCGACCTCCGCGTCGTTGATCGTGGCGAGCAGCGACTGCAACTCGCGCAGCAGCACGGCTCAGTGGCTCCAGCGCACTCGCGAAGTCGCCGCCGGCTCGACCCCGAGCGCGCGCAGCCGTCCGGCCGCGCGCGCGCTGCCGGTCTTGATCCACACTTCGTAGAGCCGCAGCAGGTCGTCGTGCGTCGGCGGCCGCGCGGCTTCAGCAATCTCGTTGAGAGCGTCGACTAGCTCGCGGAACTTCGCCGCGAGCTCGCTGAACACGGCGGCGATGCCGCGCCCGCGTGCGCTGCCGCGGGTGCTGTCGGCGAGCGAGGAGTAGGCCCGGCCGCCCATTGCGATGTGGTAGTCGACGTCGACCAGCTTGCGCGCGAAGCTCTGCGGCAGGAATCCGGCGATGAACAGCGAAACGTCGCCGAGCCGCTGCAGCGCGTGCTGCCGTTCGGCGAGCGTGGGTGCGCCAAGCGCCTCCGCGAGCATCAGCGCGAGGGGCTTCAGCCGCGGTCCGCTCGGCGTCGGCTCGAAGAACGCATCCGCGCGCGAAAAGGTCGCCAGCATGTTGACGACGTAGTGTTCGGTATGACCGGCGAGCGCGAGGTGCTGCTTCTCGGCTGCACCGTGCAGCTCCGCGCGGAAGAATTCCTCGAGGCTCGCCACCCGCAACACCGTGCCGTCCGTCATCGTGCCTCCGAAGCGTGGGCCGCCGATACATAATGCAGGGCAGCTCGACGTTGCCACGTCGCGGCGCGCAGGAAAAGCGGCGCAGCGCACAGTGGTGCAGATATTTTTCTGGCAGCCGTGCACGCCGAGTGCTGATCGAGCGCACGCCGCCGGCGCGCGACGGAGTGCCGCGCAGCGCGCCGGCAACCGCGCCGCGCTGTCGTGACGGACTTCTCGGATTCCTACGGGCCCGCGACGGACCTCGTCAACTCGCGTCGATGAGTTCGGCGAGCTCGGCGAGGTCGCCAACCTCCCGGTCGGCGCGTGCTATGTCGGTGGGCCACGGCGCGCCGCGGCGATTCATCCACACCGTCTGCAGGCCTGCCGCACGCGCGCCCTGTACGTCGGCGATTGCGTCGTCGCCCACGTGCACGATCTCGCCCGGCTCGACGGCCGCCATTGCGATGAGCCGCGCGTAGATCCTGCCATCCGGTTTGGCCGCACCCGCGGCTGCAGCATCCAGGGCGCCGCGAAAGAACGTGCCGATGCCGACACGGTGCACGCACGCGTTGCCGTTTGATACGGCGTACAGCGGCACGCGCCGCGCGAGGCGGGCGAGCGCCGCCGGTACGTCGGCGAACGGCTCGATCATGTTGCGCTCGCGCAGAAACACGGCGAAGGCTTCTTCGGCGACGCTCGCGGGATAGCCGGCGGCATGCGCCGCATGCCTGAGCGTCTCGGTCCGCAGCCAGCTGAGGTCGTGCGACAGCCCGGGCTCGGCGGTCGCGAGCTCGAGCCTGAGCTGCTGCAGGTCGGCGCTGCTGAACTGTTCGGCAATCCGCGGCGCGTGCACCAGCAGCCACATCCGCAACGCCGCCTCGGCGCGCACCAGCACCGGTGGCGTGTCCCACAGCGTGTTGTCCAGATCGAGCGAGACGGCGCGCGGCGCAAGCGGCATTCAGGCATTATCCGCCGCGCACCATGTCACGGTCATCCACTACCCGCCGCTCCGGACCACTCGTGATCGCCCATCGCGGCGCCTCTGGTTACCTGCCGGAACACACGTTCCCGGCCAAGGCCTACGCGCACGCGGCCGGCGCGGACTGCCTCGAGCAGGACGTCGTGCTGACGCGGGACGACGTTCCGATCGTGTTCCACGACCTGACGCTCGAGGAAGTGACTGACGTGGCGCGGCTGTTCCCGTCACGCCGGCGGAGCGACGGTCACTGGTACGCGATCGACTTCACGTACGCGGAGCTCGGGCAACTGTCGCTGCACGACCGCACGGACCCGGACAGCGGCAAGCCCGTGTGGCCGCGCCGCTTCGGCGAGCTGCTGCCTCTGCGGATCCACTCACTCGCCGAGGAGCTGGCGCTGGTGCGCGGACTCAATCGCTCGACCGGCCGGCACACGGGAGTCTTCACGGAAGTAAAGAGCCCCGCCTGGCACCGGCAGGCGGGCAAGGACCTGATGCCGATCGTGCTCGGGGTGCTCGCCGAATTCGGCTATCGCACCGACGCCGATGCAGCGTGGGTGCTGTGCTTCGATGCGGATGAACTGCGACGCACCCGCGTCGAGCTCGGCTCGCGGCTCAAGCTCGTGCAACTCATCGGCGATAACGCGTGGCGCGAGGCTGCGACCGACTACGACCGGCTGCGGACGGGCGCGGGACTCGCCGCGGTCGCAGGCTATGCGCAAGGGATCGGCCCGTGGGTCCCGCAGGTCGTGAGCTGGCCCGCACCGGGCGCGGCGCCGGCGCTGACGCCGCTCGTGCGCGAGGCCCACGCTGTCGGGCTCGCGGTGTATCCGTTCACGCTGCGCATCGATCAGCTGCCGGACAACGCACCGGACGCGGACTCGGCGCATCAGGCGCTGTTCGAGCTTGCTGGGATCGACGGCCTGCTGAGCGACTTTCCGGACGTCACACTGGCATTCCTGCGGCGCCGCTCGCTGCGACCGTGACGGACCTGACGCTCGTCATCGGCAATCGCAACTACAGCTCCTGGTCGCTGCGGCCCTGGATCCTGCTTGGCCATCTCGGACTGCCGTTTCGCGAGATCCGCCTGCCGCTCGACACCCCCGAGTTCGAGGCCGAGATCGGCCGTTACTCCCCGTCCCGGCGGGTGCCGGTGCTGGTCGACGGTTCGCTCGTGGTGTGGGAGTCGAGCGCGATCCTCGAGTATCTGAGCGAACTCGCCGGCGGAGCCGGCTGGCCGGCCGGGCGTGCGGCGCGGGCGATCGCCCGCGCCGTCTGCGCCGAAATGCACGCCGGCTTCGCGGCGCTGCGCGCTGCCTACCCGATGAACATCCGGGCGCGTAATCGTCGCGTACCGATGACGGTGACGCTCGACGCCGCGGTGCGGCGCGTCGATGCGCTGTGGACAGACTGCCGCCAGCGCTACGGGGCGGACGGGCCGTGGCTGTTCGGCGGATACAGCGCGGCAGATGCGATGTACCTGCCAATGGCGTTCCGCTTCCAGACCTACGGCACCGACGGTCTCGGGCCCGTCGCCCGAGCGTATGTTGCAGCCACGCTCGCGGACCCGCTGGTCGTCCCGTGGGTCAATGGCGCCGCGACCGAGCCGGAGACGATCCCCAGCGAGGAGGTCGGGCTGTAGCGGGAGCTGTCAGCCGACCGCGAGCGGGTGCAGCTCCTCGAGCACTTCCACCGGATTGCCGACCGCGACCACCGCGCCGGGTGGCGACTCGACGGTCGCATTGACTCCAAAGGTCACGCCTTTCAGTGCCCGGTCGTAGCGGAACGCCTTCAGCGCCGGCGTCGGATCGGTCGAGTGCTCCCCGCTCGTCTGGTCGATCGATGGCACCACGCAGCGCACGCAGGGCTTGACGAACCGGAATTCGACCGCGCCGATGCGGAGTCTGCCGATGCGGTCTTCGGCGAACGGCCCGAGCCCGGTGATGACGAGGTTCGGTCGGAAGCGTTCCATCGGCAGCGGCACGGACAGTCGCCGGTTGAGCTCATCGAGCGAGGCGCCGTTGCAGAGGAGGACCGGAAACCCGTCGGCGAAGGCGACCGGCACGTCGCGCTCCCCGACATAGGCCCGGTTCGCCACCATCCGGGTCTCAGGGCCGATCGTCACGAGGCGCGAGGCGACACCGAGGACCGCCGTCAACCAGTCTGCGGCCGCCTCACCGGCGTCGCGGGCCGTCGCGGTTCGGCTCCAGATGATCACCTCGATCCGCGCGTCGGCAGCTGACAGATCCACGACGAGCGGCGCGCGCCCTGGGTGCGTAAGCTCGATGCCGCGTCCGGTCAGCCGGGGCACGATCCGCGCCAGTGCCGGGTGCGTACGCTGGGTCAGGAAGCGTCCGTTCGGCTGGACGACCATCCACTGGCGGTCGCCGACGAGGCCCGACCGGCCGACGACCGCCTCGCTGAGTTCGGTCCGGCGACAGCCTTTGACTGGATAGATCGAGATCGCGCTCAGCTGCACCGCGGTTCCTTCGCTTGGAGGCTGCCGCACAGTGTAGCCGTGGAATCGGTCAGCGTTGCGGCCGAAGGACGTTACAGCATGAGTACGCTGTGAACGCGTTGCCCCAGCAGCCGCGCCCGGCCGCCGAGCGCCTCGAGCTCGAGCACGAATGCGCAGCCGAGCACCGTCGCGCCGAGCCGCGTGATCAGATCGACGCTGGCCGCCGCGGTCCCGCCCGTCGCGAGCACGTCATCGACCAGCAGCACGCGATGCCGGGCGCCGAGCGCGTCGCGATGCACCTCGAGCGCGGCAGTGCCGTATTCGAGCGCGTAGGTCACCGCCTCGACGCGGGCCGGCAATTTGCCGGGCTTTCGCAGTGGCACGAAACCCGTCTTGAGCTCCCACGCCGCGAGCGCCCCGAAGATGAATCCGCGTGCCTCCATGCCGGCGACCACCTCGACCTGCGAGGCGCGAAATGGCGCCACCAGTGCCTCTACCGTGGCCCGGAGCGCCTCGGCATCACCCATCAGCGGCGTCAGGTCCCGGAAGATCACGCCGGGCTGCGGGAAATCGGCGATCGCGCGGACGTAGCTGTTCAGATCCGTCACGCCGACGCCTCGCTGACGCGCCACGCGGACTGGTAGCCGAGTCCGAGTGACAGGATCCGGGCGAGCAGCTCTTCATACTTCACGCCGGCCGAGCGCGCCGAGCGCGCCAGGTCCTCCTCTTCGGCCAGGTTCGGGTTTGCATTCGCCTCGAGCACGAAGATCGAGCCGTCGGCTCGCAACCGGAAGTCCATGCGCGCGTAACCGGTCAGGTGCAGTGCCCGATAGATGCGCTTGGTCAGCCGGCCGAGCTGCGCGATCACTGCTTCGGGCAGGTTCTCGGCTGCGCCGGAGGTGATCCCGTGGCGGGCCTGGTAGCGGCGGTCCCACTTGACCTTACGGGTCGCGATCGGCGCCTGTCCTTCCGGCAGCGAACCGAAGCTCAGCTCCCAGACCGGCAGCACCGTCAGCCGGTCATTGCCGAGCACGCCCACGTAGATCTCGCGGCCCTCGATGTACTCCTCGACCAGCGCATCGCTCTCGGTCTGCTCGTGGACGAACGCGATGCGCTCCTTCAGGCTCGCCGGGTCCGCGCACACCGAGGCCTGGGCGATGCCGAGCGAGGCGTCGTCGGTCGCGGACTTGACGAACAGCGGGTAGCGCAGCGTCGCCGGCAGTCGGACGCGCCGGCCGCGCCGGAATACCGCGAACTGCGGCGTCGGGATGCGGTGATAGGCCAGCAGCTGCTTGGAGAGCACCTTGTCGCGCGACAGCATCAGGCCGCGCGGGTTGCAGCCCGTATAGGGCTGGCGCAACAGCTCCAGAAAGGCCACGACGTGCTGGTCGTGCTTGACGATGCCGTCGAACTCCTCGAGCAGGTTGAACACGATGTGTGGCTGCCACTCCTGGATCGTGCTGCGCAGCTCGGTCAGGCTGTCGAGCAGGCCGATGCAGCGCACCTCGTGGCCGGC
>Ga0209415_10011094_pt1 | contig 15223 bp, 16 predicted proteins | sample PeaSoiSIISIP2007_FD_187696 | JGI IMG/M metagenome (GOLD analysis project Ga0209415, IMG submission 187696) | Peat soil microbial communities from Weissenstadt, Germany - SII-SIP-2007 (SPAdes) (version 2) | ecosystem: Environmental > Terrestrial > Soil > Wetlands > Peat | place: Germany... | reverse complement strand
GTGGATCATTTGTATTTTGTTGCGGAGCACGATGACCATCACCTGGCAAAGATATGGGAGTTGATCGATACGCATTTCCCAAAAGGATAGGAGCGTAGCACTTGATTCGGTCCGAGTTGTCGCGTATCGGTCATCGGCCGGAACCATGCAGACTGCTACATTTCCCCTAAGAGATCTATTCCAGTCTCGACAATCACGTTGTACGGTTTAGCACTCGTCCACGAAGATTCAAGGAGGAATGAATCCATGAAGACGAACTATAAACTGACCCTGGCCGTGCTGGCCGGCGTCTCACTCGGCGTTGCCGGCGCCACTGCGATTCATGCACGACAAGCGAAAGTGCCGCCTGCCTACATTATCTCGGAAGTCGATGAACTTCAGGATCTACCTACTCTTCAGAAATATGGTGGGAAGGTAGGGGAAACGCTGGCGACTTTCAATCACCACTTTATCGTTCGTGGCGGCAAGCCCCAAGCTCTCGAAGGCGAACCACCAAAGGGCTTCGTGGTGCTCGTTTTCGACAGCGTAGAGAAAGCGCGCGAGTGGTACTATTCGCCGGCGTATCAGGCAATCAAGCCGTTCAGGCAAAACTCAACGAAGGGCCGCTTTTTTATCGTCGAAGGCGTCGTCCCGCAGTGACGGGATGCCGTTTGCTGCGAATGTATGCGCCGTCTTCATCGATAATGGATTGAGTGTTCCATCTGCTGCGACGAGGACAGAATCCCATGGGCGCCAGAATCACGTTTGCCAGCAGATTGCAAGGTCAACCCGATTTGTCCATAGCTAACTATCGTCGCGAAGCGATCAGGTTTGCGGGTGGTAATGATCTTGGTTGTGATCATCGCGTCTTTGACATTGTCCACAAATCGGTCAAATGAATCAGGAGGAGCTTCGCAAATGCGTCCAATGATCCGCAGAAACGCAGAACACTACACGTTGGCTGGTATTGCTTCGGATGAGGGCTATCATCGTCAAAATCGATCGTCTCACTTGCCGAAAACAGTGACGGCAGGCCGAGTCGTGCCTCGCCAAATTTCCGTCGGCCTTCGAAATAAAAAGCTTGAAGCCTGGATGCGTCGCTGCAGAGGTTATCGGCCCCAGGTTATTTTCCTCGTGTTCAGGAACATTTCGACCATTCTCGCCGTATCGATGATGAGGCGCTTACCACTGGAATTCATAACAAGCGAGGGAACATGAACTCAACCTACAACCCAGGCAGAGTCGCCGGATTCTGGTATCTGCTCCTCATCGCTATAGGCCCATTCTTCCTGATCTACATTCCCAGCAAACTTTTCGTGAAGGGGGACGCGGCTGCCACCGCCAACAAGATCGCAGCCCACGAACTGCTCTCCCGTTTCGGCGTTCTCGCCGAGTTGATTGGCGGGGTCATCCTGGTTTTCTTAGTGCTGGCTTTCTACCGGTTGTTTAATGGCGTAGATCAGTATCTCGCTGTGCTGGTGGTGATCCTGGGCGGAGTGATACCCGCCGTCATCTATTTCGTTAACGCGGTGAATGAGCTTGGCGCACTGATGATCGTGCGTGGCACCGATTTCTTGTCCGTATTCGACAAACCTCAGCGGGAGGCGGTAGCGATGGTGTTCCTGCGCCTGCACGATTTTCAAATCGATGCTTCGCTCGTCCTTGCAGGTGCGTGGCTGCTTCCTTTGGCGGCGCTAGTCTACCGATCGCGTTTTCTGCCCCGCTTGCTCGGAGTTTGGCTCGCTTTCGGCGGCTTTGCCTGGTTGATTTTGGGCTTTGTGGCAATACTTGCGCCGGAATATCAAGGCAAGCTTTTCGCCATTTTCCAACCCGCCTTCTTCGGGGAAATAGCGCTAACGTTGTGGCTCATAGTCAAAGGCGCGAAGCCGCCAACGCTGGATGCCGCAGTCCCCTTTTCGGCGGCTCATTGGGCCGTAGCGCGTCGTTTTTAGCCGCCCGCCCGGTGTCCCGGCTTGCTCGCAATCCGGAATGCGGCGCTGATTGAGATTCTCTTTGCAACGGGAATTCGAGTCGGAGAACTCGCTAGCTTGACATCCCAAGACTGGCGTGAAGACGAAACGGCGTTCCTGGTAATGGGAAAAGGTGTGCGCCAACGACTCGCCGTACTTCCGGACGAACGGTCTCAACGCGCCGTGAAAACGTACTTGCGACATCGAGGCACGATGAGCGTTGGACATGACGCACTACTAATAAATGCGGCAGCCCTCGACGCCGCCGATCACGTGATGTGCCGCCCGAACTTAGTTAGCTTCTGGCAACGTCTCGAAAGGCTGCTTCCCGTCTTTCCGTTTTATGGGTTGACATGTTACCCGGAGGGGAGTACGTTCGGGTTATATGTCTACCCAAGAGCAGGACAATCGACTGGAACTTCTCCAAGGAACACTGGACCTGCTGATTTTGCGCACTCTAATTTTTGGATCGCAGCACGGCCAGGGAATCGCGCGCGCCATTCTGCAGACCTCGGATGAAGAGCTGCTGGTGGAGCATGGGGCGCTTTATCCGGCGCTGCAACGGCTAGAGGAACGCGGGTTGATTTCTGCGAAGTGGGGAATTTCCACGAATAACCGCAAGGCGCGTTTTTATTCGCTGACACCTGTTGGCCGCAAACAACTTGTGAAGGAAACCACCAAGTGGAACCGGCTGACGGCGGCAATCGGCCGCATTCTGGAGTCTGAGGAGGTTTAGGCGATGCCGGGATTGAGATGGATCCGATTCAACTCGTTCCGGCAGAAGCGGAAGCCCGGTGACTTCGGTGCGGAAATAGAAGCGCATCTGCAACTGGAAAAAGATCGTCTGCGCGAAGAAGGATTGAACGATGAAGACGCCGGGGGCGCAGCACGTCTGGCTTTCGGCAATGTGACCCACGCTCAGGAGCGATTGTACGAATCCGGCCGGCGGCTGTGGTGGGATCATTTCTGGCAAGACATTCGATATGCGTTGCGCATGCTGCGCAAAAATCCCGGATTTACAATTGTGGCGGTGCTGACGCTGGCGCTGGGAATCGGCGCGAATACGGCGATTTTCAGCGTTATTGAAAGCGTGCTGTTCCGTCCTTTGCCTTTTTCCAATCCCGATCAAATTCTGCGCGTTTATTCCACGCAAAACGGCAATCGAGTGGACGCACCGGGCGGGCCTTCACCGATGGACATGCGGGACTTCGCGCAGAGCAATCACAGCTTCGAGAAAATGGCGGTCTATGATACCTGGCGAAAGAATGTGAGCTTTGCGAGCGGTGAAAACCGACCCGAGCAGATGCGAGTCGGTTTGGTGCCCGGCGCGTATTTTGAAATTCTGGATGTGAAACCAATTATGGGCCGGGTGTTTACGGAGGATGAGAGCTGGGTTGGCAAGAATTATGTGGCGGCGATCAGCGCGCAGGTGTGGACGAACCGGTTTGCACGTGATAGAGAAATTCTTGGACGAAAGATTTACATCAACGACGAGCCTTACACGATTGTGGCGGTGATGCCGAATGTGATTCCCGAATGGATGGACCAAGACAGTACCAACGGAGATCATTCGGCGGTTCAAATCTGGACTCCATTTGGATTTGCGGATGCACTTGGGGATTTGTGGACAGAAGCGGGACGGAGAGGCAGGGGCTGGTACTCGCTGGGACGGATAAAGTCCGGCGTTTCGATGGAACAGGCGCAGGGAGATCTAGCAACGCTGGCGGCGGGACTTGCGGCGGAGCATCCGGCGGACCGGGGAATCGGAGTGGCGCTGGAGAAACTTTCCGATTCACGCGCAAGTAATATGCGGCCGATGCTTCTTTTGCTGATGGGCGCGGTCACGTTGATTTTGCTGATTGCGTGCGTGAATTTGGCGAATCTGCTGCTGGCGCGGAATTCCGTGCGCGAGCGGGAACTGGCAATGCGCGCTGCATTGGGTGCGATGCGGGGAAGACTGGTGTGCCAACTTCTCGCGGAGACATTGTTGCTATCGATCATCGGCGGCGCGGTTGGACTGTTGCTGGCGCTGCTTGGTGTGGCGAGTCTCTCGAAAATGCGTCCGGAACTTATGCCGCAACTCGCTTCGCTGGGAGTGAATTGGCGAGTGTTGCTGTTCACGATCGGGGCTTCTTTGATGACCAGTTTAATTTTTGGACTCGGTCCAGCGGCGGCAGGCGCTCGATTGAATCTGGTGGAGACATTGAAGCTGGGCTCGCGATCCGGAACGGCCGGTTCGGGCGCGCAACGAATGCGCAATGTACTTGTGGTCACGGAAGTGGCGATGTCGTTGATGCTTCTGGTGGGAGCGAGCCTGCTGATTCAGAGCGTTGCGCGGCTGGAACATCAGCCGTTGGGAATCCGCCAGGATCATTTGATGAAAGGACATTTTTATTTGCCCGGAGTACGTTATCCGAATCCAAGTGCGATCACACGCTTTTGCGATCAGTTCGCGGACAGGCTTCGCGCCACGCCGGGCATTGTTGAGGCCACCGTCACGACTATTTTCCCCCCGACGAATGGGTGGAAGCAGATGCTGGGCATTCCCGAACATCCGGCGTCGCGAATTCAGGATATTCCTTCCGCGGAGTTTGGACTTACGGACGCGCATTTCCTGAAGACGTTCGGAATTCCATTGATACGAGGCAGAAATTTCAGCGAGACGGACAACGCGACGACCCCGCCGGTCGCGCTAATCAGCCAGGAACTGGAGCGAATGTACTATTCGACCGAGGATGCTATCGGGCGTCGAATTCATATTGGACCTCCGCAATTGTTGCAAATTCCGCCGGGAGCGATTATCACGGATTCGGCGGATGTAACGATAGTGGGCGTCATCGGTAATTTCAGAAATAACGGGCTGGCTGCGCCGCCGGAACCGCAGATTATCGTTTTGTACTCGCAGCATCCATTGGTGAATTACGGATTCAAGGATGTTGTGGTGCGCGCGGCTTCCGATCCTCATGCGCTGACTCCCGAAATAACGCGAGAGCTTCATACGTTGGATTCGGATATGCCGTTCGCGCAGGTGAAAACGATTGACGAACTTATTGAGCAGCAAGCTGGCAGCCATCGTTTCACGACGGCCTTGCTGGCACTATTCGCCGCTGCGGGATTGATGCTGGCCACGGTGGGAATCTATGGAGTTGTTTCGTTTTTGGTAGCGCAAAGAAAACGTGAGTTGGCAATTCGCGTTGCCGTGGGCGCAAGTGTCGCAGAAGTGCTGTGGCTGGTATTGAAGCAAGGATTACAGATGGCATTGGTGGGCGCGTCGATTGGACTGGTTGGAGTGTGGGCGGCGCAGAAACTGCTGAACGGACTTCTTTTTGGCATCTCCGCGGTTGATCCGGTAACGTTTGCAGCTGCGGCGGGGTTTCTATTATCGGTGGTCATGATGGCGTGCTGGGTGCCCGCGAGGCGCGCTTCTCGAGTGGATCCATGCGTGGCGCTTAGAGCGGAGTGAAGGAGGGTCAGAGCATGTTCCGATTCAACCTGTTCGAAAAAAAGCGCAAGGTCAGCGATTTTGACGCCGAAATCGAAGCGCACATTCAGAACGAGGTGGAACGGTTGCGTGAGCAAGGGATGAGTGAAGAAGCTGCGCGCAGCTCGGCGCGGCGCTCATTCGGCAATGTGACGCGTACCGAGGAACGCTTCTACGAATCCCGCCGCTGGCTCTGGTGGGATCATCTCGTGCAAGACATTCGCTTAGCGCTGCGGATGTTCCGCAAGTCCCCCGGCTTCACGGCAATCTCGGTTTTGACGATTGCGTTAGGCATTGGAGCGACGACGGCGATTTTCAGCGTCGTCGATGCCACGCTGTTACATCCTTTGCCGTATCCACAACCGGAACAACTTGTAAGCGTTCAGGATGATCTCCCCGGCGTGGGCGCGCAGGATGTAGGAATGTCTCGGCCCGAGTGGGAGGATCTCGAGCACTCCGGCATCTTCGAGTATGTCTCGCCGACCCAATACGACGACAACAATTTCGTTGGGTTTTCTCAGCCTATGCGCGTGAGCCTGCTGATGACCGCGCCGAATTATTTTTCGCTGATGAAAGTAAAACCGCAGCTGGGCCGGATTTTCAATCCGGAATATCAGGGACCGGGGTTTGTGCCGGAGCTGGTGATCAGCGACGGATTGTGGAAGCGGGCTTTCGGCGGCGATCCTGGAATTCTGGGAAAGAGTATGCGGATGGATACGGATTTGTATCAGGTGATCGGAGTAATGCCGCCCGATTATCATGACCCGGGGAAAACAACGAGAGACAGGAATATTGAAGTCTGGGCCGCCACCAGTTACTACGGCGCGCCGATGGCCGATAACCCACCACGCAATGCGCGAAATCTTCCAACAGCAATCGCCCGGCTCAAAGCGGGACTGACAATCGCGGCGGCGCAAAGCCAGTTAGACGCGCTAGTTGCATCCTTGCAAAAACAATTCCCGAACGACTATCCACTAGAAAGTGAGTGGAAAGTGCGATTGGTGCCACTGAAAGAGACCGTCGTCGGCAATGTTCGCCAGTCGCTGATTCTGATGCTTGGCGCTGTCGGCTTGGTTTTGCTGATCGGCTGCGTGAACGTTGCGAATCTCCTACTTGCGCGCGCTAGCGTGAGAGGTCGTGAAATGGCAATTCGCCAGGCGCTTGGAGGGGAGCGAACACGGCTGATACGACAGTTACTTACGGAGAGCATTCTGCTTTCGCTGCTCGGTGGAGCAGTTGGTTTAGCGATTCTTTTCTGCGCGAAGAGATTTCTGCTGCAACTGATACCGGAAAGCTTGCCGAGGCTCAATGCAATATCCATTAACTGGCCTATCTTGCTTCTGGCTTTTGGCGCCTCGATTATTGCTGGACTGGTATTCGGTCTGGCGCCTGCTTTGCAAGCCGGCCGGCTGGATTTAACTTATGCGCTTAAACAGGAAGCGCGTGGAGCGACCGGCTCGAGCGGGCAGACGCGCACCCGGCGTGCGCTGGTGATAGCCGAGTTTGCTCTTTCTTTGGTGTTGATGATTGCCGCCAGCCTTTTGCTGCGCAGTTTCTGGGATTTGTTGAACGCGCCACTCGGATTCAATCCGCAACGAGTGATGGCGGTCAAGACGAGGCTGCCCTATCCCAACGATCCTAAGAATGACATGTACGCAACGTCTTCTCAGCAAACAACGTTTTTTCGCGAAATACTTCGCCGCAGCAGAGAGCTGCCAGGAGTAGAAGAAGCGGCCGCCGGCGATCTAGGTGCCCTTCCATTGGCGCACGATCGAACCAGTCAGAATCTGCCGGTACCGTTGATTCTTGAAGGGCACGAGAATCAAAGCGCCGACGCTCCTTTGGTTGACAATGCAATTGTCACGCCGGAGTATTTTCACCTGATGGGCATGACGCTACTCCGCGGCCGCGTATTCAGCGACTTCGACAATGAAAATTCTGCTGGGGTCGTGGTGGTCAACGAAGCGATGGCGCAGGATTACTGGCCTAACGACGATCCGCTGGGAAAACATTTGAAACTGTGGCGCTTGGCAACTTCGTGGGCCACCGTTGTCGGGGTGGTCGGGAATGCACGAACGGAATCGCTGGAGGATGCCGGAATTCCGGAAATCTATACAAGCCCATATCAACGCGTTGCGCGCCGTCAAGCGCGTCATCTGGCGATATTCCTGCGCGGGCATTTGGACGCCGCGACGATTCCAGAACAAGTACGCGAGCAAGTGCAGTCCGTCGATGCGACACTTCCCGTTTTCGGCGCGCAGAAGCTGAGCGAAACCGTATTCGCGTCTTTCGCTGAGAGACGATTCTCGATGGAAGTCATTGGGGCTTTCGCGCTGACCGCTTTGCTTCTCGCCGGCATGGGAATCTATGGCGTGATTTCGTACATGGTCAGCGAACGCACGCATGAGATCGGCATTCGCGTGGCGCTTGGCGCGCAAAGAGCAGAGCTCATGCGCATGGTTTTGCGTCAGGGATTGGGACTCGCCCTTGCCGGCTCCGGACTCGGCCTACTTGGCGCGCTAATCGTTTCACATTTAATGGAAGGACTGCTCTACGGCGTGCGGCCGACCGATCCTCTGACCTTCGTGGGCGTCGCCCTTCTTCTCATCGGCGTCGCTTTGTTCGCTTGTTATATTCCAGCGCGCCGCGCCATGCGGGTCGATCCCATCGTGGCGCTGCGATACGAATAGTTCGCGGCTGGTTGCGGCGAAAAGCCGCAGCCTAGTTTCAGCTTGAGAACGGTGAATACACAAAAAGGAACTAGGCGCGGAAGAAACAATTAGCGCCCGATTCTCTTGGAGGAGTCAAAATGAAGCAGTCGTCGCTTTCTCTAGTAGCGGTCACTTTACTTGCCGTCGCTGGCACGAGCGTTTTTGGTCAGGCCCAATCGCCGAATCAACCTCCGGGTCCCGCGCGCTCACGATCCAATGAAATCTTGGACGGGTAGAACGACATCGGAAACAAACTCGTCGCCATGGCCAAGGATTTTCCAGAAGACAAATACGATTTCAAGCTGCAAAAGGACGAGCGCACTTTTGCCGAGAATCTTCTTCACGCCGCCGCGCTGGATTTCGTCCTCATACGCAGGATTTCCGGATCGAACCTTGGGCCCAACTTCGGCGAGGGCGACAATCCTAAGCGTGACGCTTTTAAGACCAAGGCCAATGTGGTGAAGTTTGTGCAGGAGGCCGTCGCGGACGGAGCGCAAGTGATTCAACAACAGGGCGACGCGGGACTCGATAATACGTCGAGTTTTTTTGGGAACCGGCTGGCCCACAACTCCGCCATCTGGACGTTCGCGATCGAGCACAGTGGTGAGCACTACGGCCAGCTCGTGGTTTACTACCGCGCGAACAATCTGGTGCCGCCGGCTAGCCGAGGAAATTGAAACTTACGCGCGGCGCATCACGAATGGCCGGCTTGTCGCCCTAAGACGCAAATTGCTCACGCCGGAAACGTTGCGGAGGTAACGCAATATTCCGACGCAAACGCAAGTCAGACGACACTCAGGTGGATGTGTCACGAACAAAATTTTCACCGACGGTAGCGGAGCAAAACGGATACCAGGTCGGAGCAGACCGAAACTACCAATACCTCCAGTAATATGTTGGATATCGTGATGTTCGACTGTGCCATAAGAGAACACTGTGCCAGAACGAGATAGGGATCCTGCTTTTGAAGCAGGCTCTCCCACTGTGTTTTCAGTAAGTTGGGGAATCTGTCTTTCGCTCACAGCTATCCCCAATGATTCCAGAATGAAGGATCTTGGCAAGGTTGTGTTTCTTCTCGCTGAAACGAATGAGGGCGCCGCAACGTATCAGTAAGCGCATATCCACTCATTCTGGAAAATGGACGAGCAAAATGCCAGTTCTCAAGCTTCGACGAACATTGTTTCTTCTCTTCATCCTGATTTTTCCTCACAGCTTGGTGCAGGCGCCTCGGCAAAGCATTCAGAATTCCAGGCACGACTGCGCCCGCGCCTGGATTCAAAGCGCAATGAATGCCCTAGGCGGTGAAGACAAGCTGCGCGCAATCCATTCCATCGAAATAAGGGGCATAGGATTTCGGAATGAACTCGAGCAGTCCGAGCGTCCGGAAGGTCCATGGATGCCAGACTTCTACTACACTGACGAGATCCGTGATTTCCAGAACATGCGGATGAAGTCGCAGCGCCAGTCCAGGACGCTCAACTCCACTGCCTGGGACAACTCGGATTGGTCTCTCCCTGTAACTACCATTGTCTCGGGCGGCGTCGTGGCGCGTCTTGCGCAGATGGCTTTTAGTCCCGCTACCGCTGCGAGTGCAATTGATGTCGAGGAAACGCTCGCACTCGATCCGCTGCGAGTGTTACTTTTGGCACTGGAGGCTCCCGACTTGCATTCCGAAGCGGACACGCAGCTTCACGGTTTGCTTCAACACGTCGTTGCATTCACATGGAGAGGCGAGGCAGTCCGGCTTCTCCTCAATGGTTTCTCACTAATTCCTACGTGCGTTGAAGTCACGCGCGCCCGGCCGATGGATTATTTCCAAGGCCCCTGGGGCGACATCATGGTCCGAACGACATTCGCCACTTGGTCGCTTGATCCTTCCGGGGTTCACTATCCACGCCAGTGGTCCAAAGATATGAACGGCCAACCGTATTCGACCTACACTGCGAATGAAGTGAAACTGAACCCGCAGGTAAATGACTCAGACTTTGCGATTCCTGAAGAAGTACGAAAAGCGTCGTTCACTCTGGCGCATGATCTCGACGAGATTCCCGCCGGAGTCCCTAACGAAACACCCTCGGAAATCTCACCGGGCATCGTATATGTAAACGGTCCCCTCGCATTTCACGCCACCGAGATTCGGCAATCGGATGGCATCGTAATCGTGGAAGCGGTGATCTCGAGTGGTTACTCAGCTCGGATCATTGAGGACGCGCAAAAGCGATTCCCCGGATTGCCGATCAAGGCGCTAGTAACTACATCGGACTCCTGGCCACACATTGGGGGAATTCGCGAGTATGTCGCTCAAGGAATTCCCATTTATGCGCTGGATCTTAATCGCCCTATCCTAATGCGCCTAATTGCCGCACCGCATCGATTGCATCCGGACTTGCTTGCGAAGACTCCGAGACAAGCGAAATTCACTTTTGTTTCTCAGCGAATGACCCTCGGAATAGGTGAGAATCGCATTGAGTTGATTCCTTTCAGGACTGTGACCGGTGAGCGCCAGATGATGGTTTATTTTCCGGGGGCGAAACTTGTCTACACGAGCGATCTGTTCTCGATCAGAGGGGATGGGTCGATTTTTCTGCCCCAATTTGCGCAGGAGGCTGCTGATGCCATCTCGCGCGAAAAACTAAGCGTGGAACGCGTCTACGGTATGCATTATGGCCCAACCCCGATACAGCAGTTGCACGACTCCATTGCGAAATTCTTGGCGTCTAGTTCCAAGTAGAGATTGTTTTCCGTCGCCAAAACTCTGAAGGATTTCCAACCTGCGAGAGTATCGATAGAGGGTCAGACGGGAAACTCGCGGCCGTTTTGCGCCGTAGAGGATCACGATGCGCCTGCTTGGGAGGCAGACCGACTCCGGCAACACCATTCTGGATGTCGGCTCCTCTGGAACTTGTTTCTAGCTGTTCGGAATGATGGACTGGAAGCTACGTCGTTTGAGAGTTAATCTCGCGGTAGAGATAATTCGTAGTTATCCATACCGATCCCGACTGCGGAGCCGCGTGCGGTCGGGAAAAAATGGCTAGAAATCTCTCGTTCTCATTGACCCGCAACTCGCTCATAGTGGGGGGAGACCTACCCGCGTCGCACAGAGACAAGGAATTCCCGGATCCGAGACAAATCCATATGGCTACCTCCAAATCGAGCGAAGAAGTAAAGCAAGAGTATCTTCTGGCAATGGGAGAAGAACTCGGAGGCTTGTTCTATGCATTGTGGAACGAAGTCTCATGGTTACATATGAAGTGGGCAGAATATGTGGAGTTGTTCGGAAGCAAACCATCCCGCATCGCGCTTATGAATCAGTCCGCTTCTCACTTCTTTTATGTGGTTCAGACTTGTATGTTTGAAGATACGCTTCTTCACATTGCGCGACTGACTGATGGACCAAAATCAGCGGGCTACGAAAACCTAACGATCCAAAGATTGCCCGGATTGATATCCGAACAGGGCTTGGCAAGAAAAGTGGCCGAACTTGTGGATGATGCAGTCCTACTCTCTGCATTCTGTCGTGACTGGCGCAACCGGCATCTTGCGCACCGAGATCTCCAGCTTTCCCTCGGCGAAAAAGTGCAGCCACTGAAGCCGGCAAGCCGGGCCGAGGTAAAGCTCAGCGTAGATGGGCTCGGAAAAGTATTAAATGCCGTTGAACTTCATTACATGAATTCGGAAATACTCTTCCCTGGGATCTTGAGCCCCGATGGGGCGGTCGCGCTTCTTTATGTTCTACATGACGGTTTAAAAAGCGAGCAGGAGAAACGCGTCCGGCGAAGATCGGGGGAATATCGGCCCGATGACGACAGTCTTCCAGACCTGTAGAGCTCAAGGTTGCGACGGTGGCCCGCAGCGTGATGACTTGAGAAGCGAAGGGAACGATCATGGCAAGAGTAACCGTTCAGATAAAATTTGCGGTCGAGGGTAAACCCACTCGCGAGTTCGAGCGGGAAACAGAATTGCCTGATCTGCGCGATCCCGGCGGGGATGAATTTGTTGCACGCGAGCTCTTCGCTAGTCTCGACAACATGGCGCGCTGGGGTGCTTACTATGAGGCACTCCCGGATGTGTCGAGGTTTATTCGCCCGACTAAGTTGAGTTTTGACGTTCGGCAACTCTTTTCAGACTACGACAATCGATCAAATACGGTTGCAATGTGGTTTGAAATTGGCAGAACGCTCTTGCGAGTAAAAGGATTGCTTGCGCGAGCGAGGGCTTTCCATGACCTGCAATCGTCCTCCGTCGAGGACGCGAGGGAGTCAGAACACGAGTGGCATATGCACTTGAGGAAGATGGAAAAGTTCGACCAGGCGATCATGTTCCTTGGCAAAGTGAGCGATTTAGTGGCTCGGCTTGTTTTCGAACGGCTAGGGGCCTCCATGATCCCGAATCTGGATCTCGAACACGATGAGTGGGAACGTCGAGTGACACTTGGTGTGGTGCGTGAAAACTTTGAGAGACGCGAAGAAAACGATCATTTGTTATTGCTTCCGGAAGCTGAATATCAAACGATTCGCCAAATCTTGAAAGACTTGATCGAGTCTGATGCTGCCAATCGAATTTGGAAATACCGGAACCGCCTACTTCACCGAATCGCAGCGTCGGTCGACTTCCCCGAACTGTACTCACATATGGAAAGCCGCGCATGGGAAGCAACGGTGGACGCGGAAACTGGTAAACAAACGGGGCGCCAACGTAGCTTGGGCGGCAGGAAAATGAACGCCGATCATGCTTTCCTTGATTTATATGCTGACGCTTCTGCGACCCTCGCGCACTTTGTCTCAGTACTGAAGCGATTGGAAGATATTCCACGGTTTGGCCCGGAGGCAATCGAAAATTGAATGTCGTCTGTAAATCAGACGGGATCGTTGCGAAATCTCAAGTTCCGTTGATTCGTAGTTTCCCGAGCGATAAAGTTGTCCGTGGATCGCTGCGTAGAGATGCTAGTTCGTCTGATTTCGATATCTGGACAAAGAGCTGATCCTTGGCATCACCGAATTCTTGGAAAGCATGGGTTATAAAGTCTACGTGGATTGGAGGGAGGACACCCAACTCGGTCGGGACAACGTAACAAAGGAAACCGCAGCAGCTGTGCGCAACAGGATCGCCCAGAGCGAGTCATTGTTTTTCGCTACGACGACCGGTTGTGCTCCGCAAAAAATCAATCCGTTGGGCAAATTCAGTCATTTTTGAGTGAACGCATTCTTCACAGTCTGCACAAAGCTGTCTGGAGATTTCAATCGCACCGTCTTTGCTACTCGTCTGGGCTCCGGTGTGATGTGGCCTGTTCGTCGATCCAGTCTTCCTCGGTGTAACTCATTCCCTTGCGCCCAGGTACCTTGCGGAGCGGGCCCGGTTCGTAGAGAGCACAGGACTTGGGGCCATAGCAAAAGGTCTCGGTTCGGTAGCGTCTTACTGCTGGATTCCACTGATCAACAATCATCTCAACCGCCATGTGGCATCCCCAAACACAGGTCGTACATTTGGTCTCGTATCTTCGCGCAGCGAGCCGTCGGTGCCCTCGTTCCCGGTAGACAAGGAGACTTTGAGGAACGCCAAGCCACGGAGGTGGCCGCATCTGTGTTCCCTTCGCGCGTTCAGTTACTTTCAAATTGCTCACCTTATACAACTCAACGGTTTCCAGGCGAGGATCAGCAACCGGCAACGCATCACCGGATACGGCATCACCTGCCTGGAGATGATGCTTGGATTGAGCACCTGCGCCGATGCCGAGCAGAAACTCTCGGGCGTCTCCTCCAATATTGCCCTGAATTTTCAGTGAATAACCCAGATAGGCGTGGCTCACCTGATCGAACGAACGGTTCAATCGGATCCGTGGTTGGATCGAAATCAACACACCGCTCCACGATATCTTCTCACCGACGTCATTTCTCAAAAGGTTCAAGCGGCTTTCTTCTCCAATCCATATTCGTGATGCAACCCACCCAAAATCACCCTGCTCACCACTTTTTGGTTTCTCGGAAGATCGTGTCCATGATCCCCGACTTGGTGGAAGTTCACTCCTGGCTCCGGTAATCCGGGTCCAAGACTAGAATGCGGTCGCCCTTGATTGTAATGCGTGACCCACTGCTGAAGAACAGCCTGCAGGTGTCTCGCATTGAGCGGGATCAGGAAATCCAGACATTCCCGACGCGTTGTTCCTATGAGTCGCTCACAGAAAGCGTTCGCTTGCGGAGCTCGAAACGGAGTCTTCAGTATTTTCAGGCCCATCGCTTTAAGCCCCGAATCGAAGTCAGCTGAGTAAATACTGTCGCGGTCGTGAATCAGAAATTGCTGCGGCTGTTCACCCGTAATCACTTCACGAAATTGCTGAAGAGTCCAGTCTGCCGTAGGATGTTCAGTCACATTGAAATGGGCGATTCGACGAGTGCCGACCTCCATGATGACAAACACATAGAGCAACCGAAATCTGGCAGTGACGCTCACGAAAAAGTCGCATGCCAGAATCGCGTGAGCATGGTTGCGAACGAAGGTCATCCACCGCTGGGATGACACTCCGTTCCAGGGACCTAGCAGGCTGCTGAAAAATTGTGTTGAGCGAGCAAATTCTTTTCCCGGGCGCAGGAGTTTTGTCTTGTGAGTCTATTTTCGGACCCGTTTTGGTACTGCTGCGCGCCCAAACTGGGCGTTTCAGCGTCGTGCGGAGACACTACGACCCGGGCCTACTGCGCCGAGCCTGTGGCGGCCATCAGGTTTCGCATGCGCACCAAATTGTAGGCCGCGCACGCGAACGTAAAGATCCAATCCACCTTCAACGTTCCGCGATGACGCACCTTGCGCAGCAACGCAATCGTCTTCAGCCATCCAAAACATTCTTCGATGCGCTTCCTTTTCTTCTGGCTGATGCGGTAGCCCACGTGTTGCGTGGTGCGCCCATCAATGGCGCTGCCGCCTCTTCGTCTCAGGTTTTGCGCCAGGTGCGGCGTCATGCGCAGGTTTCGGCACTCGCGCACAAAATCGGCGGTATCAAAGCCCTTGTCGCCGCCCACCGTCACGCGCCCGATTCCCGGAACCTCCTGCAGCATCTCCAGCGCGGCGTAGCGCTCGGCGATTCCTGTCGC